>TARA_R110002003_G_scaffold52_21_pt1 | contig 63417 bp, 76 predicted proteins | sample TARA_R110002003 | Tara Oceans TARA_R110002003 (sample SAMEA4396441) | marine metagenome | biome: Westerlies Biome; feature: [SRF] surface water layer (ENVO:00010504); material: water (ENVO:00002006), including particulate matter (ENVO:01000060) such as... | depth 5 m | reverse complement strand
CTTAGAAGCATGAAACACAGGAAAACCTCGGACTTGAGATGAGCGTGAAAATTGGCCTTTGGTAGAAAAAGGAAGGGTCTCGCGATCTTCCACCTTTACCTCGATGAACGTGCTTATCTCATTCTGTTCGTGTATGTCCATAACCTACCTGCTCCACTTCGACGGTTTTCTTTTACTTGATCAAAACATTACTGCTCTTAATCAGCCAATCCATGACTATTTCAGAGACACCCCTCGCTCTCCACCCTGCAACGAAAGTTGTCTTTTTGCTACAGGTCATATTTTCGGCAAAAGCTTCATCCTCAAGAGCTCAACAATAGCCTCGTCATGACGAACCTCAGCGAAAGCGTTGGCAAAGCTGATCCGCCGCGGCTAAGGTCAGTCAGCTCAGCGCTTTGCTGTTACGTCAACTGACTCGTCTCATAGTGCTGCCGTAAGTGGCACGCTCGTTACCGTCAACGTCGGTCCTAAACCCAAGACAGACCGCATCCACAAGGCTCTCCTCATTCACCACTCAGAGTACTTTCGCAATGCTCTGAGGGGACAGTGGACAGAAGCGAAGGATGGCGTTGTTACTCTCTCTGACGCGGAGCCTTGCATCTGTGAGTAAAGCTGTAAGATATGTTGGGGTTATTGGAATTGCACTAATGCTTGGACACAGTCGACGTCTTCGTGGAGTGGCTGTATACTGGCAACGTACCCGAGGGTCGCTCCGCGTGGCTCTTGGCCATACGAAGTCCTATGACTGAGATGGACAGCCCGAAGGCCAGTTTCGAGTACGGGGTCGCCAAGCTCAAAGCCTACGTACTCGGCGACCGGCTTCTCGCCCATCAATTCCGGGCGGATTCATGGCATACTTGGAGAGCGGACACTTGCCAGTCTGCATACCCAATGGATACCACCACGCTCTGCAGTCTCGCTTGCTTTGCCTACGATAACATCCCCGCAACAAGTGTTGTCCTACAGTGGTTCGTGGACGTGCTTTGTGAGAACTGGGAGGCAGTGGGATACGAGCCAGAAAATCTCCTGGCCCAGAAAGAGCTTCCGCATGCCTTCTTACTACGAGTTATGAGGAGACATGGCGAACTACTGGCCGAGAACGCCGAGAGGTATAAAATGCTACTTGCTGAGAAGACGAACCCGACAAAGAAAGCTCCGTCGCGCCCAGCTGTAGTGTCAGCCCCCAGGACCGCATCGAGTGTTCCGATACAGAGAACCATTTACAACAGGTGTTACTGCGAGCATGAGAATATAGAAGCGCAAGAGACATGTGCTTCAGGCACAACGCAGGGCACAACGATGTACAAGCGCACACACATGAAGTACGACGAGAAGGCCGACTATGGCTTCTTTGAGTGAACAAGGACTATTCTTTCTCGGAGTGGCGGAGCAGGAATCAGGGTAATGAATTACAGCCGACCAAAAGTTCTGATTTGCGTCCTTCGAGCAGAGGGAAACGGTATAGGCCCTTTCATTTTCTCGTAAGCCGCTACAACCTCGACCTGAGGAAATCAAAATATGCTTTCCTTCTTCAAAAAACCATGCTCTCGAGAACCCTATTGTGTGATATTCAGTCCTTACTCTAAGCCCATCCGACTCACAGATTAAACACGTCGGACTTGCGTAGTTTGAACGCCTTCGGGTTCTTTTACCTTGAATACTACATCACCTCAACGCATCAGTGCAAGCTCTGCCAACGCTATCGATGCAAGTCACACTACACTCACCCAAAGCAGCACCACCTACTCTACGCTTCCTCAACCATAGCTGAAGCGAAAAGAACGAAAACAACCACTCTTACCTGAGCTAACAGCTGAACGCCAATCCCAACGCATCCATCAAGGAAACTTACCCACAGCTCAACTTTGCCCTACCAGAGCCCACCATCGCCGTCGTGCAGGACACCAGCCGCAAAAAGCACCATCTACAAGCCCTCACTCATTCACCATTTCTCCCACTTCGCTGCCATTCTACACGCCCTAACGCTCCCAGCAGGCCAAGACCTCGATTTCCAAGCCACGCCCCGGAGCTGTGTCATGTGGCCATGTTCTTCACCGTATTTCACCACGTTCACTTTGATCCTACCCAAGTCAGATTTCTTCGTTGCATTAGATAGACACGCAAACCCATGGCTTTCTTGAGCAGGAATGTTCGGGGTCTGGTAGAGTGGACTTGCGAGGATTGGCTTCCGGGCCTGACAAACATCGTGCACATGCATTAGCACGGGTATTGCCGGCGAGAACGTCTTCGCACACGACCTCGACGCCGCGTTGAACCACCCCTTGGTCTGTCAGTGGATGCGCGGTGTTGATAGCAAGGACAAGGTTGACATGACTCACTTTTGGATATGTTCTCATCTAGTCTTTGGTGAGCTGTGATGTACCTCGTGGATGCCGGCGTATCTTGATCATCTCGGGCCGGGTTTCGCAAACATCACCTTATGCGGTAGAATAAGAGAAAGCGTAGACAGAAAGAAGATTACTACAATATAATTTCATGATCTCATAAGCTCGAGCACTTCAAGCCAAGACCAACCAAGCCATTGTATACAACCATGCCCATCCTACCATGATCGTGCGGGTACGCCGACCCCAAAACCAACGCTCTCATCATCAGCATCCCACATCTTGAAGTCAGCCACGCACTCTCAAGTCCTAGCATGGCCCTTTTTCGGCCCTACAATATCCTCCCACAACCCACTCAGTATCTGCCTCGTCATGCCCTCTCCGCCCTCGCTCGGTCGGGCCGCCAACTTGGACGCCACGCTGCTCACCATGCCCTGGAAATCCACGTGGTCGCTATCCGTCATATCGGACATGGCGGACGGCGCGTGGATGTGCGTACCGTCGGCGGCGACGGTGTGGATGGTTGGCATCATGACCTATCGCAGTAACCCATCAGCAATTGCTTTCACATATGCGCAGCGTGACGCGAGACATGTCTAAGAGGGTAAGAGAGGATGTTGCAACGTACCGGTGTCTCCGCCTCAGTAAGCTCCGCCTTCACACTCTCGCTTGCGTCTCTCCACGGCAAGATGGGCACCCTGATGTCCACGGGCGCGGCTTTGAGGTCCGGGTCAAAGTCGGGGATGAACATGAAGTCAATCGTCGAGGCATCGCCCACGGCCTTCAAGCTCCGGCTCGTGTTGAAGTGCCGCACCGGCTTGCCCGTGTCGATTGTGTCTGGGAGGGGGAGGGTTGCGGAGGCGGGGAGGCGCGGGGCGTTGGAGCCGCGGGCGGGCTTGTCGGAGGTGAGGAGGGAGGAGAAGGTTGCTGGGCCGGTCATGGAAAGTTGGCGCGTCGTCGTTTTGGAGGTCGAGGTCAGGGCGCGGAGGGCGCGCGGGGTGATGCGTGCGGTGGACATTGTTGTGGTTGGGGGGTGGAGATGCGGTGGGATGAATGAGAAGAGGAGGAGAGATGGGAAGTAGGCAATTGAACGCAAGGTCAGATGGATAAGTAGTCAAGAATGAGTTTCGGTCGGCCGCACCCTGGACTCAAGGCGCGTGAACAGATTAGATCAGGTCAGGTATCGGGACGTTGAGGAATGAGCAGCTTGGTCCGGAACGTGTGAGGGGAAGCTGTGCCCTTTCAACTCACACGAGTCGCACGACCTCGGATTGCTTGGCTATTTTCTGTCCAGGCGGTCAACAACGTCTACTTGATTGCACTAATCAGCCACAAATGCGTGCATGCGATTGGTAAGACGTGGTGTATTGCAATGCGGGCTTGGTGTCCGTTGAACGCAATGCATGCTGCCGGGAGCTTGGGACATGTTGCTATGCTGGATATGGGATGATGGGAGTCCGAGCCAATGGCTGCGGATCCACAATAACTTTCACCCCGCACTTCTAATTTGACCTGGGATCTCGCTGAAAGCAGCATGTCTTATCTTGCAAGCTCTGGCTTGGTGTTTCGATGGTGCTCCGAGCTGTTCGAGCCATCACATCGCACATGTGTCCCCGCGAGGCCTCAGAGGGAATGGACAATTCCAAGGCAAATGTCGGTGTGCGAAGCACACTGTTGAACGCACGTACACAGGGGCCCTCACAGCACCAGTCAAGTCCAGTTTAGCCACGCTGCGAAGTCGCTCGTCCGCCACGTTCCCCGAAATGCTTGTGCAACTGTTGTGCCTGACAAGTTGACAAGCCAAAGTGATCGGCTCTCCGCCCAGCGCCGCTCCCAGCTGCACAAGTGAGGCGATAAGGGGAGCGAATCACGGAGCATGCGACCACTGGTGTAAACTTGATCGCAACGCTTTTGACGTCGCCATGTTGGAATAGATTGAGCAACTGCACGTCACGATGAATTGTTGAAAGATAAGCTCCAGACAAAGCATCTCAACACATGTACCCTTACTCAACGTGATTGTACACCTCATGTCGTGATACCAAAGATAGCCGTTCGCAAGGTGTTCTGCATGCAGTAAAAGCGTGGAATAAGCCGTTGACTGCCCATGGCCCCACAACCCGTCATGAACCGCGCCAACCAATTTCCGTCGCCCTTCCAACACCGCCCTCTGCTCTTACTCCACTCACTTCTCGCTTACCACATTTACTAATAGGATATATACGTAATAATTTTCAAATTCGCCATCAACGTCTTAACGACCAACGAGTCGGCCTGATGGGTTAGTTCCACCACACAACCCGTGTCCCAACCATTCACTAACAGCCGCTCAGTCTAGTGGTATGATTGTCGCTTCGGGTTCTTCGCCTGGAATCAGTAGATTCTTCTATGTGACAGGCCCCGGGGTAAGTTCAATCCATCACCATATCCCAAAGATCATATCTAACATCACCGCAGTTCGAATCCCGGTCAGGCCCCATCTTTTTGGCATATTTTTGCTCCTGAGGATGGTCAGCATGCTGCAGCGAGGCGGTGGGATGATCGCGGAAGGGTGAGATGAGCGAGGACAGGACTTGGATTTTGGTTTGGGATGGTAGGTGCGGATTGAGATGGCCGTGAGCAAAGTGGCGGCTAGCTACTTTGTTTTATTTTGCTTGGTTCGTTTTGGATAGAAAGACTTGAGGTCCATGTTGGACTTTCTCGGATGCAGTGATAAGCAGTGTGTTGGTATCCGTTGGTATGTTGAGATGCAATGGCTCAGTGACGGATGGACGTCATAGCCGGGTGTAAGTTATACGGTGAAAGCGGAAGCGAGGACAACTCAAGTACGGATCTTCACATTCTCGCGCTCTGGAAAATATGGTTAATCCTCACACTAATACCCTAGTCACCAAGCTGCTCATCACGGTCACGAGATACAGCATGAAGCACAGTCTGTGGAGCGAAAGCTTCATTATACCTGAGGTGCCGCGTATCTATTGTCTAAGCCGAAAACTCCAAGCAGACGGAAGATAACCTTCGCAGATCAAAGGTCCATGACCTGCGTGTACTCCCCCATGTGTCCCAACCCGAGGTATCGTGACCCAGCTCGCGAGCAAAGAAGTGGTATCGAAACAAAAACATCAACGTACGCAATCGTTAACCAAGTCGTAATGCGTGACAGATCATTGGAATGAAATGAGAATCCAACTTAAAGTCGGCCAAGAAAGGAAAGAAGAAACACGCAACTAGCGATACCCGGAGTCGCTCGCCCAGCCCCCGTCGTTGCCGGCGTACACAGGCTGCTGCTGTCCCTGATAGTCGCTCTCCTCCTCGTAGTATTCGCCTCCACTCGAAGCGTCGAAGCTGCTGCGGCCGCTGATGTCGCCGTCGAGCTCGTCGGGTGGACCGGGCGGCAGCTGATCCCACTGAATACCCGCGAGTGCGGGATACTGAGCAAGAAGAGCGGCTGGGAGGAACTGAGGTGGCCCTTGTGGTTGAGGGAACGCCTCATAGCCTGGCTGGCCCATCATATCAGAACCAAAGTTCTGCGCAGGCATTTGCGGGTACATGCCATTGCCATTGTTTGGCTGCTGCTGCTGGCCATCCCAACCACCTTTCTCTTGCGCTTCTTCCTCGAGCAAAGGACGAATGCACACGCGGCCGGCTTCGGATCGGAAGTGGCGTCCCAGGGCATCGGCGCGTGCAAATCGTCTGCCACAACCCCAGTTGTTGCCGTCCTTCAGATTACCGCGGCAAACAAACTTTTTCTCACCCGAATGCAAGCCCTCATGTCGCTTTCGATCGTGCTGACGGGCAAAAGCCTTGCCGCAAACACTGCATACGAACGGGCGCTCGTCAGTGTGAGTGCGCAAATGCGACCGGAGGTTGTATGCCCGGGTAAAGCGCTTCGGACATAAGTTGCACTGGAATGTGGCAGGATGTTTTTGCGTGCGCTTCGGATTCGATCCGTCTGCGGGTGCAGGTCGACTGGGATCCGCAAGATCCAAGATGTAATCTCGGTTGGGCACGCTGCTTGTCGAAGAGCGGCGGGACGACTTGTTGGATGGCGACGGAGAACGGGACTTTGCGGCACTCGGCGACAACGATCGATGAACCTCTGAGCCTGGTGTAGAGGCACGCGAGCTGGCACTACTGAAGGGGTCGGACTTGGCGCGAATGCGGTTGCGACTCCGAGCTGACGTCTGGTTAGCGGACTTCGTACCAATCTCGCACAGCTACTTACATCGATCAGGCGGGCTAAGCGCATCTATTTGGTGTTCGGGCTTGGGAGGCTCAAAGCTCGCCTGCCGGGAGGGCGGAGCAAAGTCAATGTTGATCTCTGGTGGGGACATGGCGTCCGCTTGGCCACCGTTCAGCGTGGGGAAAGGCTCTGGGCCTTGATTCGGATAGCCCATGACCGGCTGACCGTACTGATTGCCCATGCCCTGTTCCAGACCAAAGCTATTCGGCTGGAATTGAGGGAGCACCTGCTGTTGCGGTAACAGGCGAGGTGAGATGTGCGGGCTGTGACCCGGGCTGATGTGCGAGTTGCCGTCCATGAGGGTGAACTGGTTGAATTGCGGAACTGGATCGTGGAACAGTTGAGGATCTGCTTGTGGGTTGAGAAGAGGCGACGGCTGAGTATCTTCGAAGCTGTCCTGCTGTGTCAGGTATGGCGACGCGTGCGCTGAAGAAACGTCGGAATAGGTTTCACTGGGTGCTCTCCGGTGGCCTCTAAAGTTGGCCATGTTTCCCCATTCACTGCCCTGGCCTTGGCCGTACGCCGCGCTCGGGTCGAGGGACGCGTTGCGCGAATGCGACGGCGTAGGAAAAGCGCCCTGGTTCATGTTCGGTGAAGCGTGAGGGCTCGGGTTCTGTGGGTTGTTCATGGTGGGGAGCAGATGCGGCGGCGTGGGCGATTGCGCTTGTGTAGTGGCCATCTGGTTCATGAGGTTGGTGGGGTCGATCAATTGGTTCTGTTGCGACTGCGAGCTCAGCAGCTGCGGATCGAGTGTGTTGCCCGGGTACGACAGGTTCTGGTTGAGGTCTGTCCCCGCGAAGAAGCTGTTGAAGTCGGGGTTGCCGTTGTTGGTGAGGTCGAGGGGGTCAGGCGAGAGGTTGTTGCCGCCTTGCGCCCCAAAGTTGGGCGTGTTGTGCTGTGACAGACTTTGGGTCGCCTGGAGAAAGCTATGGTCCAGCGCAGTCTGCTGGGGGAACTGCTGCGACTGGGTGGTGGTCAGGAACTGGGTGTTGTCGAAGCCCGCTGACGTTGTCGCATAGGATGAGGGCTGAATAGAGGGGTCGTAGCCAGACACGTTATGGGGCGCGTGGGGTGAGGGGGAGGGTGTGTTCCTTATAAGGCCATTGCGCTGGCCCGCCGAGGGGGAGCGGCCGCGTTGCTGGACATCCATGATGTCGGTCGTCGTGGTGCTAAACTTGGAGGATGTCGACAGCTCTGGTGGAGCGGGGGGAGCGCTAGGACCACCGCTTGTAAGAAGGCGGCGGGAGCGTGGCTTTGCAGACAGAGGCGCGCGATTACTGGTCAGGACGTCGACGTCAACGCGCAATGTGCCTGGCTTGAGTAGGTTGAGGCTGCTAAGTCGGAGGGGCTGTGTAGACGTCCTCCTCGCTGAGCTGGGCTGAGTCGCTCGAGGCCTCCCCAATGCGGCTAGCCGCGCTATAAACAGATGCTGACGCCTGGTGGTGAACTTCAGTCGGTTGAAGTTGCAGGCCGCAGGACGTCCCTTCAGTTTCAGAAGCGCTGGTAAGGTGAAACAACAGTGCTCGAGCGGCTTTGTAATTGGTATGCACGTTGGTAGTCCACAAGGTGTTGAGTCTTCTCGTCGTTGCCCTATTCAGTAGTGGGGAGCGGTTGCCGGCTCGTGAGAAGAACGACAATTGAGCAATATGCGCAACAGTTCCCTGGAATGGAATGGCTACTGTCGCGTGATGCACCTAGGTGTGGCATCTACTGTGAATTCGAGAACAGCAAATATCACCAGTACCTGAGGCAGTTCTCGAGAACCACCGACGCAATGCTGCGCCCCAACCTTATAGGGACAACAAGTTGCGCGCCTGAACGATAAGTGTGATACGCGCAGGCGAGCAATTGGCCGCCAGACCAAATGGCACGTCGAGGTCCAGGAGTGGCGCCGAGCTGTCACAGAAGCAGTCGCCGAATCGGTCCCTCACTTCTCTAGGCGCGAGTTGGCCAGTAAGCGATCGTTCCCAAGCGGGTGAAGTCATCAACCGGTCCCACAAAGGCTGATGGTTCGTTTTGCACAGCCACGAACGTCGCGAGGCATACCAGCGCACGAGGCAGACTCGATACGTAAACACACCCAGCATCATTTCCAGGAAACGAAATCTCGGAATCTCGAACACGCATTGCATTGCATCACTTTCTCCGCTAATAATAGCTCAGTCGCAAGTCGCATTGTCGTTGTTAGTAGTCCGCTCTCAAATGCTTTAATATTGCACGTGGTATTCGATCCCATGCTGCGCTATGATGTATCAAAAATGCCGCTGAATAAAACGATACTCTAACCAAACTTCAGTCCTTGCGTAGGGTCCCAGCGTCCGTCCTGCGGAGGGCCAGCCGATGGCCTCGCATGGCCGGACGCTGTTGGCACACCACCGAATCGAATTCCTACCTCGGGCGTCCACATGCCTGAGGGTGGAGGAGCACCTGCTCTTGTAGGTGTAGGCGCCGTCAATGGTGCGTCTGCGTGCGCATTCGCGCCGTATGTTGGGTTTTGTGCGTCCGCTTGTCGTTGTTGTTGCAGGGAGCTTGAGTTTGCTTGCTGAAGACTGAGGGAATTCATCCGAGTTTCGAGGTCACTGCGATATCAGCTCACGTTCCATCAACACATAAGATGTAACTCACCTTTCAATTTGCGATGCTTCAGACTTCCGCTGGTACGCAAAGCTGCGCGCATCGTCTCTGAACCGACTTACGATCTTGGCGAGGTCGTTGTAGAACTTTCGGCCAACGTCGAGATTCGATATGATCTCCTTGTACTTGAAGTAGGCATTCTCCAGGTTCTGCAGGGCCTGCTCACGCTTCTTGGTGGATTGATCACCACGGCGAGCTATTAAGAAGGCAGCATTGGCATCCTGCAACCGCTTGATGGCTTCTGCCTGCTCCCTCTCCTCTTCTTGAACCATGTCTTGATCGACGTCGTACATCTGAAGTCGCTTGTCGAAAAGACCTTCAAACTGCACCGCCTCAATGGTTTGCATAGGGTACTCCCGCTCTAAGCGAGCGGCTTCGCGGAGCAGCTCCGGATCTAGCGGATGGTAAGCAATTTGCAGGCATGGCCTATGCGATACTTACTTATGTCATCCTGCTTCGCCTTCGTCCTCAGAGCCTCGACCTTGCGCCGCCTTCTGCTCTCGAGACGACTGATTTCATTGTAGCAGCCGCGTAACTTTCCAGCTTCCCGCTCTACGTCCCCAGTGGCCGAAGGCCTGCCATCACTGGGCACATAGTTTTCGAGGTCGTGATCTGGTCCACTCAGTAGTTGGATGAAGTACTCGTTCTCCTTCAACTTCGTTTTGACGATGTTGTCACTATTTGTCGCGGCCTTGAAGTAGCCGTCAATCTCATTGATCTGAGCGTACAGCTTCGGTGCGGCTTGTTCAGCTGCTGGTCGTGTCCATCGCTCAGTCCCGTATCGGCGTCGCGCTCCCTCGTCCTCACTTGCTTCCGACTTGAGAATTTCAACACCTTCCTGATAGATGGCCTGATCACTGTACATGAGCTTCTTTGTGTCCTCCATGGAACGAAGTAGTCGATTGATGCCATCTTGTTGTCGGATCTCCTCAGCATGAGCGCTGAGACCTGGTGGTAGTCCCAGAGGTTTCTCGAGTGCTTGAAGTGAGCCCGGGAGATTCAAGCTGCGAAGCACTTCGTGTATTTGTGTGGTGAGCCCTTCAAGCTCCTCGATGATTGTGTTGTTGACTAGTCGATCGCGGCGGTCTACGTAGATGCTGGCCGCCAAATGCACCGAGTATGGAACAAGTTTCGAGAAGAGTGCCGGTCCGAGCTCGCCTCGCTCTCCTAACATGGAATTCGATTCTGCCACCTCCTTAGGTACTCGTGAGACCACCATGTTTGCTCGATCCAGAATCTTGAGCTCAGCCTTTGGAGTTACTGGTAGCAGATAAATCATATCATTGTCCTTCTCTGCGCGCTTCAGGTCTTCCGATACTCGATTCTTCAGACCATTAAGATCCGCCAGCACGAGCTTGTTGATATATCGCTGCTCCTTGAGGGCCTCGTTCACGCAGGCAAGACTGTCGCGTAGTCGCGCGACCTCTTCTCCGTATTTTCGCTTCTCTAAGCTGTCACAAGCCGCTCGGTACTGGGCAGCAGCGGCAAAGTGGTGGTGCTTTGCTGTCATGTGGTGTATCCATTCGCTGCTGATCGAGTCTGACTGTATGCCAGCCTCGCAGGCTTCGTTGTAGAGGTCGGACACGCGTGCGGCTAGCTTCGCGATGGTGGCGTCCTTCAGCCCATCCTTGACAGCCTTCTGCCAAAAGCACTCTTGGCCTTGGGCGAGCATCAGCTTCTCCAAAGAGTCTAGCGTCATAACGTCCATGTCCTCTGGCGGCTCGGTTCGGAGTTCAGGCAGGACGCTATTCCGCAGATGAGCCAGCACCCCAGCCGCTAGACAGAAGTTGTTGGCTGCCACCTTCAGCCCGTCTGGTGTGCTTCGGTTTGACGACATGGCAAGCTGCGAGTACATGGCTGCCAGGTTGAAGGTAATATTCGCCAGCTCGAAGCGGAGGTTGTTTCGGGACGTAGGGCGGTTCGTATTGTATCCCAGTGCTGGATACCATGGGAACTCGACTCCGATATCAACGGGGAACTTCCCACTCAACCATACCAGCTGTGCCGCATACTGTTGTAGCTTTGGGATGTTGCTCGGGTGGGGTTCTTGCGCATGCGTCGCTTGCGAGCGGAGCTTCTCTATCGTCTCCAGGTCCTTCGTGAACATGTCTGGATGCTGGTCATATTTGGTGGATATGTACTGCTTGATGGCTTCGGTGAGGTTCACAGAGTGCGACCGACGGAACGGAAGGAAGAGGATGTTGCTGTACATCGTGTGAGTTGACTAGTATACTTTGCAGTGCACGAGACTTACGATGCCATGGCTGGGTATTTTCTGGTGTTGTTCGCGCTGAGAGCTGCCTGTGAAAAGACGCAAAGACGTCACCGGCCACAGCTTGGTCTGCCCCACGCCAGCAGCCAACCCTGTCGTGCGCCACGCGGGGCAAGCCGATCAGGCACAAGCACATGCAACTCGCGGATGGTTGACGCAGGGCTGCCATGACTTCGACCTGTCCACGCCCGAAATCACTTGCAGATCTATCGATAGGCGTCGGAGAAATCGTGGAGCCACAATCTGCTCACGGAGCTCGGACATCATGTCGTGCTTGCCTCTAAACTCGCGATACAGCTTCGATCAGAGACACAGTGTCCTTTTTCAAGAGGATCAGCATGCGACTCATTTCCCCTGACCCAAGACGTCTCCTTCAATGAGCATGTTTCGCGCCACAAGATAGTCCGATGCTTAGCGGACAGACAGTGCTGATGCACAAGTCGTTCCAGCAAGCCGAGACATGGTTTCCAGAGCCTCGATATGTCAGCGGGGCCGTGGACAATCTGTAGCAATCTAGCCGAATTACAACACCCTCTTGAAACTTGCGCAATCCCCTCTTTGTCTAAGCTGCCGTCAGTCGCACCTATATATACTAGTCGCCGCGACAACCTGACTGTGAATTCACACCCAAATCACGCACCCCCATTCACACTCGACGTCTTCAAATAGGTCTACCTTGAACACTCGTGAGCTCCGCATCGCACCCTACCCGCTCAGCTCCAACCCCACATTACCAACCCCAACACCTCACAACCTCAATATGTCCACCCACACATACAAGTTCAACGTCGCCATGAGCTGCGGCGGCTGCTCCGGCGCTGTTGAGCGCGTCCTCAAGAAGCTGGATGGTGAGTTGTCCCCGCGCCGGCATTGCGCGCTTGCCACAGCCGCCCGCTGACTCGTCACAGGCGTCGAGTCCTACAACGTCTCCCTCGAGACCCAGACCGCCGAAGTTGTCACCGCAGAGTCCCTCGACTACGAGACCGTCCTGGAGAAGATCAAGAAGACCGGAAAGAAGGTCAAGTCTGGGGAGGCTGACGGCATCGAGAGGGAAATCTAGGCGGCAAGCGTCCGAGTATGGAGCAACAACTTTCTTATAGCATTTGATTTTGGCATTGAGCGATGGATACCATGGATATGCTGGGGGGTGCGTGCCAAACCCGCCACAGCACTGCGCAAGGCATCTCGGATATAGACACTAGGGTTACCTGTTGGAAATGAAGGCTGGCTTCTCACGTGCAGTCTCAACTCCTTCTAATGTGCAGCAACGTTGAAGTTGCCGACGGTTCGAAGACACCAGAGTCATAATTCCATGCAATGATTCCACTGCTGCACCAACAGCATTTGCATCTCAAATGGACGGCGCAACAGATGCCAAACCCAGTAGCGCCCCGAGATTCGTCTGAGCACGTTCCGCTCACATATATGCCGCAGAATCATCAAGGGCGCAGTGGAAATGAGGAGCGACAGCATCACTGAGATTCGACATCGTAATGCGGTGTCTCGGTGTTTGCGCTCGATAGCTCCTGCCCTAACCAGGCGGCGGCGGTCGCGTGCCACGAACTGAACCCGGGTAGCTACGCCGTCATCTCGACAACCATTCTCCATTCATTCACTTCTCTAATTCCGGCTCTTACTTTGTCACATCGCTTCCGCAACTGATGTAATCGCAATGGCAGATGACTCTCCAAAGTTTTTCGTGCCTGAGCTTCGAGGCGTCCTGCTGTCCTTTCACAGGCAAGCGTCATTTCCAACTCTCCGACTTCTTCCCTAGAGAACGCATCCACAGCCACCGTCTAATCAGGACTGGGTCATTTGCAAAGTCCAGGTGCTTATCCATGCTCGGGGCTCCCGTTGTTCGTGCCGCGTTGCCACAGACCGCTGGCCAACGAGAGGCACGCGAATTGTTCTGCCTGGCAGCCTCAAACAGCCTTAAAGCCAACGTGCGTGCAACAGGCAACCGTATACGCAATCATCATAGCAACGCATACCTTAATCCTGCGAACTGTACACAATTCCAAACAGCGGACAGAAAAGAGCGGAATTGCGCACCTCCAAAAGAAGATGATTGGCTACGGAGCATTGCAAGGCAGCCGAATTTGGTAAGTCGGGGAATCTCGGATGAAGCATAAACGAAGTAAGCGAACCTGAGCACCGTGTCCACTTCATCGACGCAAGCCCTCGTATAGTGCGAGGGTACAGGTAAGCGTGGGATGCATCCTCGATATGACGCCTCTGGCTTGTAATTGCCCTGGCGCCGGCGTCTGAGCTTCATGATGCAAGTCTTGTCACAGACTATAAGTTTGGGACTGAGGCTGCGAGGTGAGACCTACATCCCAAGCCTTTGCTTGCTTCACCTTCCACCATCCACCAGGACTCTTCTTACTTTCCTCCTCTATAGCTGAATTGTTTCCTTATGCCTTCGCCTCCCAGAAGCTATACATCTTTCCCGAGCGACGCGGACCTTTTCTACTTTTGCACCACATCGTCGACGTCCGCTGAGGATCTCAACCTCCGCTACGCACCTCCTTCAAAGACCTCTCTGAAAATTGGCGTTGTCATTCTTAGCCAGGACCAAACTCAAATACTAGACCTGGCTGCCTTAGATCTATTGGCAATGGTTAGCAGGAACAGACTAAGCCGGATGGATGCCCCATCACCCGCCATTGACGAGGCGGTTGACGAAATAGACATCCGCTATGTCACGAACAGCGGAGAGGGATCCTTCCCAGTCACTTCTGGCGGTCGGATTCCCGTAACGGTGAGCTGAAGCTCAAATTGCTACTCTGCTAGCACGGTCGATGCCACGCCATACCCCAAAAACCACTCCTGGCCAAGAAGCCATTCTCGGTCGCGCCGGATTCGCCTGAACTTGATTGCCTTTCTGGCGGTCATCTGAGAGACAGTCTGGCAAGGAGAAAAGGTTACCACCTGCCCCATTCCTACTCCACCGTCCACACTTGAATATCGATGTGAACAAATAGCTGACCCCCCGATAGAACTCATTCGAGAACGCGCCGCAATTTGACATCCTGGTTGTACCCGGATCATTTTCAACAAGCGAGTTACCAGTCTCTGCAACCTCATTTCTTACTTCGCAATGCTCGAGTCCGAGCTTCGTCGCCATCTTCAGTATTGTCTCCGGCATTCTCCATCTGGTCCAGACCGGGATTCTTCACAAGAGACGAGCAGCTGCACCCAGAAGCCTGCTACCAGCTTTGAAACTCCAATACCCAGAAACCTCATGGCGAAGCACACCCTGGGAACGGCACGAGAAGTTTTGGAGCAGCAACTCCGCAGTCTCAGCACTCGACATGGTACGAACGTTTATGCGCGAGTACTTCTGGGACCGCACTGAGGCTGTCGAATGTGCGCTCAATGCTGCGGGCATCGGATCGCTGGACGAATACGAGTGACGATAACGATTTCACTATCGCTTTTGGCATTTCACACTCTTCTCCCCTCTTTCTGCTGTATTATACCCAGTCTTGTCGCAATAGTGCGCCGGTTTCGGAGCGTACGCTCATTGTATCATATCTGAGGCCCTAGGACGCGCCTTGGCCTGTACCACTACGAAGCTGTAGATCGAGCGTCCAAGCAGGACAGCTCTCCGGCGGATCTGTACTATATCACCATTTCTGAAGGAGTTGAGCTTTGTTTCTTCACGTTTCCCCGCTAAGAGAGGCTCGTTTCGCCCACAGTTAGTCTTCATCGAGCTTGAAGCACACGTGTATCTGCGTGGAACGCCACATCCATGACGCCGCTTGCGCGGAAAGAAAGTACAGTTTGATCAAAGCTGACTACCAGATCTAGATGTTCCGAAGTTGCCAGAACAGTACTGACAAACTTCCAAAGAGGCATACAGACGACGCCCTGAATGAGCTCTTCAAGTCTCGCCCACACACCCTGAAATCGAGGATGAGTCGGATTCACTCTGTCCGACGCCAACAGCACCAAACTATACAAACCACCATTCGAACTCCAGCAACCCATGCCCACGCTCCATCATCCCTCCTCAAGCTAAATAGTGCATCGCCATCCCCCGTTCCGGATTCGACCACACATGCACTTTCTTCTGCTTCGCCTTCAGTTTTTTCTCCTTGCCTTTCTCCTTCGCCTTCTCCTTCTTCCCGCCTCCACCCCGCATAATCACATTCCCGATCCTCCGCGCATTGTACCAATTCCCCTCACTATCGTCAATCGGCCACACGCTCACGTCCGTGGCGACTTGACTGCCTTCGTCCTCCGCCACGGCGCCAGAGAAGACATTGCTGTTCCGATGCGGAGGCGGTGGAATGGAGTCGACTGCTGTAGTACCCGTATACCGGGGATTATTATTCGGTGCCATCGGACTCGTACGACGTGCTTGTCCCGCGTCGGTAGCCATGAGTGCGAAATCATGCGTACCGATTTCTGCACCAGACACTGGCCCAACCAACTTCTCCTTCCCCTTGTCCTTATCTTTCTTATTCTTCCTACGCCAGTCGTCCCCACTCCCACTCCCAAGACCAGGTCCTGCAAGGATAGGCACGCCCATCGGACTAAACACCACGGTCCCCTTGCCCATCCGACTCGAATACGTCTTGAGCACCGGATCCTCCGGCGCCGCGAGAATAAACCGCGCAATCCTACCCGCAACGTGGCGCGCCTGGTCGAGCGAGGATTCTCTGCTCCTGACCGACGCAGCCGTGGAGCCAGATCTCGGCGGCGCAGCAGCAAGGCGATGTTGCGTCTCCAATCTAGCCCAGAGGGCCGGCTTCGTGGTGGAGAAGAGATCGCAGTAGATGGCGTAGCCATGCTCGTCGGCCATGGCGGCAAGGATGGCGTCTTCGTCGTACGCGGGGAGGATGGTGTAGCCCGTCTGCTGTGCGGAATGGCGCAGCGCCTTGCTCTTGTTGCCGATCATGAAGCGCACCTGGTTTTCGAATTGCACCTGCGTGATGACGCCGAGCTGGAGGTCGCGTTCGGTCCGCGCTATCTCGGCGTTGTACTGCGTCATGATGGCGTGGCATAGGGTGCGGAATTCGGCTTGTGCCTGTGCACGTACGGCGCGCAGTTCGGCGGGTGAGGGATGGAAGCGTGGGGCGTTGTAGACGGAGAAGGACTCGCCGAGGGCGATTGAGGCGAGGTCCCATGCTTCGTTCGTGGTGGAGTGGATGGTTGGGGAGGGTGGGTAGACGTCTTGATAGTCATGCGCTGTGGGGTGACGCGAGTTGGGCAGATGATGGTTGTGGTATCTGAATGCGGCCTTTTCTTTGAAACCAGCAGACACATCTGAAGATGTGCCTTTGGGCATTGGAAGTGGTGGTAAAGCATCTTTCCGCGGCGGCTCAGTGCTCGGTCCCGTATTCCATCTCCTTTCTGGTCGTGGCTCGTAGCTGACCTGAGATGTCGGTGTCTCTGGTCTTCCCGCATTGCGGAGTGAGAGTTTTGTTGAACTGACGTTACTCCAGAGGTCATCGAGATCGGGGACACTTCTGTTGTGGGTTGGTAGGGGAAGGTCGCGTCGATGAGAAGGCGAACTTTTGCTCGTCTCCTTGAGTGGGATGTTAGAAGGAGGATAGGAAGCAGGTGATGTGGGCGTTGACTGCCTTGGTAGTGCTGAGCGCCTGTCCTTGACGCTCCCGAAGTGCCCTTGAACTGGACTGACAACGACTGGGCTTGGATGAACGGATCGATGGCTGTCCCTCTCGGAGTTATCCTCATCATACTCATCAAACCAGTCGTCTGTGACAATACTTCGCCTGTCCCTAGCTCCAGATACCGGAGTTGATGGGATTGTGCCGACTTGGGAACCCCAATTATTGCCTCTAGGGCTTCTCCCCACCTGATTCTGACTAGCCACAGACGACTTGTCCCTCGATCTCTGGAGGGAAGTATCATGCTGACTGTTTCCAGGCCTAATCGAGCTTGCCTTCGATTTCAGCGACGGTTCCTTCCCCGGGCTTCCGATACCCAGAGGGTTCCACCAATTACCTCCGCCCCGCATTTGTGGAGTTGAGTCCGGTGTCTTCAGAGCAGTATCTTCCATGATGGGTTGCAGGGAAGGAGAAGTCGGCGGAGACTGCGTATTGAAATAGTCCCGCGTGTTGGTTGGAATGAAGTTACCATACGCGTCCCTGCCGTTGCCGAGAGGCGACAGTGGAGATGTCAGTGGGGAAGAGTACTCGCGCTTGCCAGTCGTAGGGGAAACAGGTGGAAAAATATGTAGAGGAGAACGAGGGTTCTCGGATGTGATGCTTCTTGCTTTGCTTGACTGGGAGATTCGATCGGGCTCGGGTGGAGGAGCGGAGAAGGATCCGCGTTGTAGCCATGCTTCCACTCGGGCGTCTTCCTTCTTCTCCTCCTCTTCGTTGACCTTGACCTTCCTAGGTGCACCATCGTAGCTTGATATGGTAGTGAGGGAGTCAATACTGTTCAAATCGCTTCGTAAGCCGGTGGACGTATTGTTGAAGCTGGCCTGGGTTGCCTTCTGCTTGCTTTCGTCACGCGGCTCAGGAAGCTTTCCGAAGCCCAAGTATGCCGAGTATCTCTTCAAGCCATCTGTGACACTGCTGCTCGTACTTGCGCGCGACATGGATTCTTCCGCGTCACCTACTCGTGCATCAAGACCGAAGCGACGCTTCAAGCTCGAAGTCCTGCCCACGGTTCCTTCAAGATGACTGCTCTGTATCGAATTTCTCCAGTCAGTCTGGCCTGGGCATAACGCACTGACAAGCCTCTGTTGCGTATCTTCCAGCTCGCGATGAATCTCATCAAGGATGTTTTGCGACGCACTCGAAGAGAGTACTGCTAAGTCGCCAAGCTTTGCTTTCTGAGAGCGTCTTTCCGATGAGCAGTAGCGAGTTTCCCGTAAAGGATTGCGTGCGGGAACTGGTGGAGTGAACAGCCCTCCTGGCTCATTGATGTCTTCATGCTGGCTCATTGAAGGATTCCAGTGTAACAGAAGGGAATGAGAAACCAAATGTAACGCTGCAACAGTGATGAAGCTGCTGCGCTGCCGAGCGGTCGAGCGGTCGAGGTATGCCGGCCATGTGATGGTTGCATGTTTGGCGTTTGCATCCATTGAATACCAGCGGTGTCGGCAACATTGCGATTGGACCTGCACTGGCAACCAAGTCTTGTGGCGGTGACATGGCTGGCAAATGCGGTCATGTGTCTTAACATTCCAGTCTCTCCGCATTGTGTTTGCCGACGCATTCTAGGACATGTGGATTCGCCCGGGTGCCTGGAGGTCCTTAGCCTCCTTCGACTTGAACGATGCGACTTGACGACACGGCAAGACTTCATGACTCCCAGTGTTTTAACTGGGCATTCACCGCCAAAGTCCGAGGAGATGATGTTTGACAGCCGATTGACAGCGTAGCTGTTCGCGTCGTGGCATGCAATCACAACAGGATTGAAATGCAGTTTCAGATGGGTTCAAGATGACATGTTTGAAATTACTCGCGAGCGATGTGCTGCACCAAGTCGTGCTAACCAATAGATCCAACAGCACCGACACTTGTATCGAACTCCCAGGAACGCCGAAAGCTCAAATGCTGCCAGTGACCGTACCGGGAAATGCTGCAATGTATATACAGACGTGAGAGAATAACGGAAATGGTATGCTTCGTGGAAGAGTCTGGCTCCCGATGCAGTACAAACGCTTCGAAGGGTATCTCATGCTGGGAGGTATTCCAGCATTCGCTGTATGGGCGGCACCATCAGTCCTCGCTCTGAATCCGCTCCCCTTCCATCTTTAGCTTCTGGTGAACAAGCTTGAGGGACTCGAAGGTCATCATTGTCGTGACCGCGGCAGGAACAGCGCGGACCATATTAGTGCCCATACCATTGTAGAAGGCTCTCCATCCTTCTTCTTGTAGGATGACCGAGCAGGTTCTGAGGACACCTCGATATCGAGGCAAATTGATCATGCCGTCGGATGAAGATGTTCCGGGAGGCCGAGTCTGGTAGCCTATGCCATGTTGGCCACCCTGGAACGAGACGTGATCGTGCGAATGAGACGGCAAAGACCTCTGTTGGGTTTGTAGTCTGGTGCGCAAGACCTCATGGGGGTACGTTGCCGACGTTGCCGCAATTTTGCTCAGGACAGTAGCACTTGCGATACCAAACCAGTGTATGTTCTCGGAATTCTGCTCGCTCTTGCCCATCTCAAGACCCGTGAACTTCATCTTGAGGAACTCGTATAGTGGAAACTGTATTGCAACATGGGTGAGCCCCAAAAGAGCAGGCGAGAGGCCCGAGTAGAAGGATGCGATGCCTTCTTTAGCGTACATCTTCCGGAAGGCATCGAAAGTGTTCTTGTAGTGCCACGGTGGGCGATGGTCTTCTGAGGCACGAGCGCTTACTTGGGACATGAGCCTTGTCTTGACGACCCAGATGGGGTTTGTGACTAGTGTCGAGCATCCACCGGCGGCGATTGAGGCGAGCGTCCGTGCGAGCCACTTGTTTTCTGAAGAAAACGCCTGTCAGTGACGCTACTGTACGATTCGAAAGCACTACTTACCCAATCGCTGATTCAGGAAGTCCTTCGTTGACTCGTATGTGCTCATGTAGACGGCCCATGTCGGAATGTACCCAAGCAGCATCGGCCCGAGGCCTCTGTACAAGCCTCGAATGCCATCTTCCATCCATATCACTCGAGCGGTCCCTGTGAGGCCCTTATAAACAGCGCGCGTGGGTCCTGTGTACTTCCTAGGCTTGAAGGAGCCCTGCGCCTGTAGACGCGTCTTGATGACATCGAGCGGGCAGGTCACTATACCCGAGGCCACTCCTGCCGAAGCGCCACACAGAGCGTTGACCGGCCCGTCTGGTAGCTTGGAGACCTGCACCGCAAGGCGGGCAATTGGCGAGCTCCATCTGCTGGCATCACCTGGGGTCGTCATATTCCGCGGAGGAACCTTTGAGGCGGCGGGCGCATATTGATCGGGAACGGTAGTCGGGGACGGCGGCTCGGGATCGTGCGAGGACATGGTACGGGCTGCGGTCACATGGCAATTAGAGTCGTTCACCCGGATACTGCGCAAGAGAGGTGCATACAGGCCGTCGTCCCCTTTGCGGTGCCTCAGTGTGCGGAAGCCCCGCAGCACTCGAGTGACACAATGGCTAGCGGTTGTCCGGCTCCATTGACGGGCGCGCGCAGAGTGAAAGCTAATCGCCTGGAGTGCAATGGTCTGTAAATGGGTGTGGGTGAAAGCGCAGCGAGAGCACGTGGTGTGGTGTTGGTGGTGCAGAAGCTTGGTCGGGAGGAAAGTCGTCACTGGCGGGGAGAGCAGGCCAGTGAAGCTTGCTGCCGCTGAGTAAGGCAAGGCAAGCCGGGTGCGCGGGCCATGCTCGGTCTGCCGCGACCCTCGCCAATTGGCATGCAGGTCTTTCGCCTGACGAGCACGACCTCACCACTTCGACAATCTGCAATTGACGGCAGCCCCGGCCCAAGACACCCTCGCACGCCCGCCGAACCCCCGCAACCATGTCTGCGCCGTCGCTCGCCCCGTTCATCAACAAGCGTCCGTGGCTGCAGCGCTGGATGAAGCCGCTCGCCAACTGGTACTGCAACGCCGCCGGTTACAGGCAGCTCGGATTGAGGTATGCAGCCCTCGGAAGCGGTGCATTGCGTGGTGCATGCAGCAGGAATGGCCATGGCTTATGCTTGGGGGCGTGAATGGATGGGCTGACACGAATTGCCTCACAGGGCCGATGACCTGCTCCCCGAAGAGAACGACGTTGTGCAGACGGCCCTCAAGCGTCTCCCGCCCCAGGAAGCCTACAACCGCGTGTTCCGGTTGCGCCGAGCTATTCAGGTACTTGGAAACCGAACGGGACGGGAAAAACCATCTCGCTAATATGTTGCAGCTATCGATGACGCACCAGCTCCTGCCCAAGGAGGAGTGGACCAAGCCAGAGGAGGTGCGAAAAGAAAGGCCATAGATATCGGGCCAATGCTAACAATCGCACAGGATACGCCGTATATTAGCAACCTCGTCACGGACATCGAGGCCGAGATGGCCGAGCGCGAGGACCTGGAGGCCATGGTCATCACAAAGCGACAGAAGAACGCAAAGAGCCATTAGACCATGTACATATCAGTGTCGGCACGAGCATTTGGAATTGGGCGGACGGACGATATCAAGCATGTGCAGTAGAGTGTAACACCAACATTTCCCATATCAAGACATCTCCATTGCAGTCAAGGATTTGAGTAGCATGTGCTAGCTGCGTATCTGAAAGTTTAAGATCATTTTACCAGCTCTCTTGTCCCCACCAGTGTTCGCATGGGTCTTGATGTCGTCAACTGACCTGTAGCGTGATCTCAAAGGCAGACGGGTGCCTTCAAAAGTCTGCTCAATGGTCTCCTTTCAGGCAGATTTGTATGCACGAACGGCCGCACGTGGACCTTGAATGCCCAATAACCATGAAAGCCATGTCGCGTTGTGTCGCATGTTTGATGAACTATCAGGGTTCTATCTATTATTGACCTCAGGTAGTATCGCGCATTATGACTATTCACCCGGGTCAGGCTCAACTATGGCCGTGCAGAGACAAGTCCATCGCCTTCTGGACCGGATGACTGCACGCGAGAAGGAGTTTGGACATGGCACAATGTTTCGGAATGACGACCTCGGAAGCATGCTCTTTGAGTGAGAGTGGATCAATGTCCGAGGGTCGCGCAGCTCAAAGCTGCTAACAAACCACCAACTTCACATGGCGATAAGGATGCGATACAAAGCGACGGTTCGGAACATGGACAAAATACGAGAAATGCGGTCCATGGATATGTCAGCACGGAATACCGAGATCAGGTGCCCAGGCGTCAATCTCCCGCCTCAGCTCTCCCCGCGTCTCGCGTCGCAGCCTGAAACTTTCAACAACACCACACAAGCTCATGACGATAGCCAGGCAGCTGGTACTTAGACTCTATAGTAACAACGTAATCTATCGTGCCCCTGAAGAAGCCCAAAAGCTGACCATATGACGTCAGACCCTCCTGAACACCACCAGCAACGTCCCCAGGCACTTCAGCATGTCTCTGAGACGCTCCGCCCGCGTCGCAAGCAGCAGTACTTTTACTCTTACAGACACCAACGGAACAAATGGATCCTCATCCACCAATACAGACTCAAAGCCAACCACAGCCCCCAAAAAGCGCAAGAGCAGGGCATTAGCAACATCCCCAACCAACAAGCCGACAAAACCAGAACCAAACGACGCCTTCACAATCCCCGACCTTCCAGCAACACCACTCCCTAAGAAACGCAGAGCAGCCCCGTCGGAATCCCCAACTAAACTCCCTCCCTTCACCCCAACACCCTCCACCGTAGGCCTCATCGCCCACGCCCCCACCTCCTCCGCAGAAGCATCCCACCCCCTCGAGAGCCTCGCAAGCCTCACCTCCCGCCCCGCGGAACCCCACGGCACCAACGCCCCTCTCGCCACACCCGGCGGGTCGCGCGTCGTCGCCTATGCCTCGTCCCCCGCCAAACCGTCTGACTCGTCGCCTGTCAAGCGGCGCAAGGCCAAGGAAGTCGTACCGCCCGACGTCGGTGCTCTGCGAGCCGCGACGACGAACATCGACACGCTGCTCGAAGAAGCAGAGCGGTTCTTGATCGCTGTCGATCCGAAGCTCGCGGGCCTGATCGACAAGCACAGGTGTAAGGTGTTTAGTCCCGAGGGGTTGAGGGAGGTGGTGGATCCGTTTACGGCGTTGTGTAGTGGGATTATAGGACAGCAGGTACGTTCGTTGACGCTTTATCCTTTGTTTTCTGCGACGAGGTTCGAACGAGGCACGCGAGAGCATGTGGAGGAAGCAGGCGGGAACGATTTTTGATTACAAAATTGATGCGCAGTTAGGTCTCGGGTGCAGCAGCAGCATCCATCCGTGCAAAATTCACGGCCCTCTTCCCAGACACGCATCCGTCGTTCCCTTCGCCTGCACAGGTCCTTTCCAAAGACCTGCCCGCGCTGCGCACCGCGGGGCTCTCGCAGCGCAAAGCAGAGTACATTTCCGGGCTGGCTGAGAAATTCGACTCTGGGGAATTAAGCGCCCAAATGCTGGTCAGCGCAAGCGACGAGGAGCTGATTGAGAAACTGGTTGCGGTGAGGGGATTGGGGAGGTGGAGTGTGGAGATGTTTGCGTGTTTTGGGCTGAAGAGGATGGATGTGTTTAGTACGGGGGATCTTGGAGTACAGTAAGTTGATGGTTCTATTTGTGTTTGGTTGAGGGGCTCGAAATGCGAGTGTGGTGAGGCGAGAAAAAGGCGAGAATGCGGTGCAGTACTGACCGATGAGCTAACGTTGATTGGCAGACGAGGTATGGCGACATATATGGGTCGCGATACGAGCAAGTTGAAGAGCAAAGGTGGAAAGTGGAAGTAAGTATCGTCCTTCACCCGCACCCTCTCACCTGGAATCATCACCACATTGCCCTTCTTGCGAGCGCTAGAGGTGTGCACGTCCTAGGCACTTGCAGCCACTGATGCAACAAGTCGACGTTTTGCTTGAGTATGCTTCGCTCCAATCTACTGGCTGCGGTGTTTTCTCCGCAGCTGCAGCTAGAAGGCCCGAATCATACGGAGCAATCACCGACATCCTCTCTGAACCATTCACGCGGGCATCGCGTAGACCCCATTCACGCCTCCATCCCAACGCCCCACTGAGTCATTGTTTACTGACCTACCTACTCCCCACATAGATACATGACGGAGCAGGAAATGCTCGACCTGGCGTCAAAATTCTCGCCTTACAGGTGCGTGCATCTCCGCTGCATGTCTCGTGCTGCGTTACGCAAGGAATCGTCCAGACACACACTAACACCTCAGCGTCTACAGATCGCTCTTCATGTGGTATATGTGGCGAATCGAGGACGTCGATATTAGCGTGCTGCAGTAGGCGGGCGCATGGAGATAGCGGAATGATGTATCCGTGAGGTAGTTGCATTTGGGGACGGGGACAGATGTGGATCGGTTTAGAACAATTGGGTCATTCGTATGTCTCGACTCGTGCATGTGGCGTATCCGGAAACATGCGAGGTCTTGCTCGTTGCGGGGGCTGGTGATGGATGTGGACGATTTGATGTAGTGAGGGTCGCAGTACATGGACCAATGTGGAATTATTTCGTCGTTCGTGCATGGTACTCCGGATGCGCTTTGGGTAGGTGTTTCGCGCATGAGATGTTCTGTCGAGCCTTGAGTCCCTAATCACGTCGTTGCAAGGCTAAAATTTGCCATGCACGTACGAGCTGGTCTGATGTCGACACCGTTCAGCGTAAGCATGGTCTTGGGTTCTTCCGCTTCGGATCTAACTTTCCGGTTCAGTCCTCTCTTAAGTCGTTGTACTTGCGTCCCAAGCGGCAGAAGTTGTCACTCGTGATGACATGGACGAGCCCTGTTGTTCGTGCATTTGACACATTCCTCGCTTCCCTATCACTACCAGAAGCTTACGAAGCTGCCGATGCGGCCATCACTCGGCCGAAAGCAGATTCTGCTTGCTTGTGTAACCTCACCAAGCGCAAGGCGACCGATGCCCGCGCCAGCGACTGCTAAACCTCCGGTAACGGGCAACCCTGGCAACGGGACGGCCCATCTACCCGAGCCCATTACACTTGATATCATATAAGCTTTCGAGTTTGACGCATGGCGGTGAGACTTGGGATCCCTGTTGGCACTCCGAATAGACCGTGGTCGTTCGATCCGGGCACAGCAGGAATGTCTTACTTCTCAACAGCGGGGAAAGCTGGGGTCCCAATTTGGATCGAGCAATACAGACGGACCGATATATGCTTCTCGTTGCACCAGCTTGACCATGGGCACTACAAATCGGGTCTGGAGCGGGCGCGGCACCGGGACTTTTTCATCGTGCATGACCTCCTTTGAGAGGGCGGCTGCAGTAGAAGTAGGTGTCCGTAGGTTTTGCATGTCGATGTTATGTGAGGTATGGCTTGCAGCTGCTGGTTACACGAAATTGCCACGCATCAAGCGTATTCGACGGAGCTCTCTTCCGTGGCCACACTCTTTCCTGTTACGACGACACGAACATGGACGAAGTGATTGAAACTTTGTGCTTACATGGACTGCAGTTTAGCTGAGCTTGGAACAATATGAATTTGATAGTGGGCAGGCCCGTACCGAGTGTATATGTCATATGCCATGATGTATTCCTTTGGGTGCGAATGTACGAGCAAGCTCGAGGACTGATCATCGGTAAAGCAGAAGGAGTACAAGTTCACTTCACTGTGCGTGTCTGCCGCCCCGAGTTCCCCGGAGCAGGGTTTCAAGCTCATGTATGTAGCACGAGATTTCGTGCATGATGAAAGCCGCAACTGTTAGGCCGCTAAGCGTGACGTGGGCCATCGTCAGTGGCCCAACCATGTTCGGCCTGGAGGAAGTAAAAGCGGTGTAAGCCTGTTCATTTCTAGGCGGAGCAAGTGTCAAAGCCAAGAAGTCGTGTATGGCGTAGGACAGATCCGTTGAGTGACGGTTGGCGTGACACAGTATGTGTACCTATTCGTTTGCGTAACGGTGTTATGGCGCGTTGATGGAAAGTGCTCGCACTCAATCGGCTAGTTGAATGCTGCACGATGCGTGGTAATGCGTCATGCACCGGAATCGAATTGCGTGATCGCGCCCAAGATGATCAAAACATTCGGCTCAGGATGATGCTCCGACTTGTGGTAACTGAACGAGTATTCCATGAACCTTTGGACGAGGTCTCGCTGGCTCCGGATGCGACAAGTACACAGGCTGAATGGTGCTGGAGAAGCAGCATAAGAAATTACATCAGATGATTTGAAGGTATTGTGAGCATTCAGATCCTCGACTTCGGTTTGTGGTTTGCATGGAACAGTATGAAAGCCGGCAGAGCTTCGCTAGATCCTTGGCACTGGTCGCTCTAATGTGGTTTGGAACTGTTGCTATCAATGTTTGCGGTGTGCTTCTTGAAGCAACTGAATACATGAATTTTCGAGCTTCTTCGGTCCATTGAGGTGTGGTGCATCTAAACGCAGTCGCCGGTTATTGTTGGCATTTGAAGATGAGGTGTCGAACGGTGAGCTTGGCAGCGCTTGGCGAGGCCGTTCATAAGTTGGCCGGCCCGCTCTGAAGGTTATTCACAGTAAGCGACATTGATGGTCCAGGGGAGGAAATGAGATGAAGGGCCGAGCGCAGATAGCGAGGCTGATCAGAAGAGCAGTTTCATTGAAAGCCCGCCGCAATCTTGGACTCCTTGTGTACGTGCATGGGGTTTATAGGAGACATGACGTTGGTATCGGAGAGTGAGTGTTTATGGAAGTTCAAGGTGGACCTTGGCAGCGCTTGCCGAATCAGGACGCCCCACCAGGGTGGCTTGCACGAGCCGCTGTCCAGGTGGTCTCGACAGACGTGCAACTCGCCAGCTTGCGCGGCTTGTAGGCGGCTGCGCGCTGGCTGGCTGCATGTGGGTATTAGATCGCTGGAAAAGGCGAGGAATTGTCAATGTGTCGCTCGCAGACGTTGCAGCCGACAGCGGACGTCAAGTCTGTCCAACACGCTGAGCAGCTTCAGAAGAGCCTCATCGGGGCGGGAGGCACTGTCGGCGGCGGAGGCGGGCGGTGGCTCCCCAAGTCAATGTGGCGTCAATGGAACCACGCCAAATTGGGCCGGCAAAGGCGTCCCAAAAAGATGTCGATGCATCGCGCATGCTCGGCGGGGCGTGATTCGCCCGGCTATTGAAAGACGCGATAACGGCTTGGAAGCGCATCCAGAAACAAGACGCACAAGCCGCGGGACGAGATGAGGATGGCCGACGGTTAGACTCGTCTGGGATCGCTGTCAAACACTGATGACACTCTGGGACCGACGTGGGCGCCGCCGTAGCGCGCTGCAGGCTGCTTCAGGGCCGGCCGCTGCTGTTGCAACTGGGGCGGGTGTGCCGTCGCTGTGCAAGAGAGGGCAGAGGCGGCGACGGGTGCTGCGTGTCCCAACAACGACAACAATGAATGCCTCGACAGCTTCAACAGTGCCAGTGCCAGGATGGGCAGCAGGATTGCATGCACGTGCGGGCCAATTGATATGATCTCCACCCGAAAACGCTAGCGCTCTAGCGCATCTGGCAAGCACGTCCGCGTCTCCCTTCCTCCTTTTTTGAGCGCCGTCGCACCTCCTCCCTCCCTCTCGCCCTCAAACCACACCTTCGCTTTTGCAGACAGACGTTCTTTCCTGTCGCGCATCCAGCCTTACTACGTTTTAATACTTTCGTTTGCTGTTGCTTCCACTCGCTGCAAGCATCTTTCACCCACTTCGCAGCACTTAGCCCGCACCCGCCCGCGCGCAGTCTTAATATCACTCCACGTCCGTATTCCGCCCTGCCTTGGCACCAATTGTCTTTGAAACGCGCCTCGACTGACCCTCAACCAACAGACACTCAGCCGCTCACCCACAATTCACAATGCCCTCCATCATGAGGATCGTGCTACCGGCGCTGGCCGCAGCGAGCGTCGCCTATGGTGAGTTTGCTTCCAGTGGCAATGTGTCCCAGCGAGCAGTCTGCTAACAGCACCTGCAGCCGAGTGCACCATCTCTGCCACGACCACCATCCAGAACGCCGGTGACGCGACCGCGCTCGCGTCCTGCTCCACATTCTCCGGTAGCATCGCTATCGCGACAGGCACCACCGATGACATCGCCTTCTCTGGCGTCAAGGTGCTCAACGGCAACCTCGTTGCCAACGGCAATGCCAACATGAAGCGCATCAGTGCCAGCGACCTTGAACAGCTCAATGGCGAGATGAACCTCAAGGAGCTGACGCGTCTGGTCGGCGTCGACTTCCCGAAGCTGAAGAAGATCGACTCCATCAAGTGGGAGTCTCTGCCCAACCTGCAAACCATTGGCTTCACTGCGTCGGTCGAGCAGGCTAAGAAGGTCGACATTCAGAACACTGCCGTTCGATCGCTGTCCGGCATCAACATCCAACAGGCACAGACTGTCAAGATTGCCAACAACCAGTACATCAACGAGATCAGCATGCAGCTTGGTAATGTCTCGACTGCACTCGACTTCTCGGACAACAACAAGGCCGTCAAGGTCGATCTTCCCAACCTGATTTGGGCTGCCAACCTTACTTTCCGCTTCTGCGGTTCCGTCTCCCTCCCGTCGCTCGCGAAGCTCAACGGTTCGCTCGGTCTCATCAACAACGGTTTCGAGTCATTCTCTGCGCCCAACCTAACTGAGGTCGGCGAGGCCCTTGCCATTGTTGGAAACGAGCAGCTTAACAACTTGACCTTCCCTCTGTTGGAGAAGATCACCGACAACCTGCAAATCGCGAACAACTCCAAGCTTGGCGAGGTCAAAGGCTTCCCCAAGCTTGAGAGCATCGGTGGTGCTTTTGACGTCAGTGGAAACATGTCCTCGTAAGTTAACCTCCCACTGCTCGACCTTTTCTTCTCGCTAACAGCTGCCAGCGTCGAAACCCCTGAGCTTGATAATGTCAAGGGTGCATTCAACCTTCAGTCCTCTGAGAACGTCACCGCCGCCTGCAGCTTCTACCAAAATCTCCAGAACAAGAAGCTCATCCAGGGCAAATTCTTCTGCCGTGGCAAGCTCGAGAACCCCAGCACCGAGGGAACCAAGCCCAAGGACCAGACTGGCGGCAAGACTGGTGCTGCTTCGACTCTCAGCGCAACAAACGGTGCTCTTGGTCTCGCTGCCATGGCTGCCGTCTTCCTCCTCTGAACAGTACATGACGCTGGCGTTTCCATCATAATTGCATAGACTACATCCACGATCTGACTTACTCTGAGAGCGCGTGGCATCCAGCGGGTAAGCACTGTCGTTCGAATCACAGCATTCAGGGAAGGAGGGCATTTGGAGAACGAGTTAAATGGGTCAGCATGCACCACTGTATGTATTATTTGGCTTGGGTATGAGGGTCGAGTCCGAGTAGAGTTTTAATCGACAGCACATTGTGGCCATGCGGCCACGTTCCGCCAATGCTCCATGGGATGACTTCGGATTGGCGTAAATTATTTGTACATGATTCGCTCATTTTTTCTCAGTGTGAATAGATCTTCGCTTTCAAAGTCTCGTGTGCAAGTGGTGCTTATCCGAGGACATCTTTCGTGGTCACGTCATTCGTCACCGTCAATGTTGCAGGAGCTCGCTTAATCAACTGCTCCTCCTAGCTCTAATCTGCACTGAAGTCTTGGACGACATGCCTTGTACTTTCGTCGACTGCTCGAGCAGGGCTCGGGGGGAAAGACGGATTGCAGCCTTTAGTGTCTGCATGCAAGTGCTCTTTGCAGACGGCCCTGTACACATCATTCCTCCGGCTAGACCTTGCACCCTGGCCATGCAGGCCTACATATTTATTGCCACCCTACCCAGCACAGACACAGGCTGGTCTGAGAACTGGCGGAACGAGGATCTTGCAGCGACTGGACCGTAGACCAGGCAAGCGGTACCCTCGCAAAGAAATGCTGCTCGATCTTCTAACAACAAGCCCAAGGGTAAGCCACGTCGTCTCTAGCCGCATCGAAGCGAATGAACAGCACTAGCTTCCGAAGTAGAAGACGCACTTTAGGACACGCTCACTCTGCAACGGATGTGCTACTACTGCACGTTCTGCGCTTGACAACGTCGTTCTACCACGTCCAAGACTAAGGTATGTCCTCTTCGCCTCGTTCAATGAGCCGTTGCTGTGTGTCGGAGCGGTGTATCCGCGTTGCGGGCTCGGCGAAAACGTTGGACTTGCTAACATGGGACACCTTGACTACTGTCCTACAAGCCATCCTGTTTGAGACAGAGAATCTGCAAGGGAGCCTAGGCTGAGTGCGCCTTCTCTCCACACCGTCTGTATCACCGCTAGAAAAGGACGCTAACCCAGATTGCTTGCCGCTACCTCTGATCGAGGATTCTCGTTTTGACGGTACCGAAGCTGCACAATGATCCTCAAGTGCAGAGGGTTGCAACGAACCAAGCCAACCTGTTGGGGATGTTGACATGCTCCCGCTTCCGCGAAGCCATGACCATGACCATGACCCCAGTTGGAGAACGGTATAAGAGTGCCTGATGGTTCAGTCAATCTCTGGTATCAGCCAACACCTACATTCACTCTGGTAGACCGCACTCTGTTTGAAGACTTGCCTACTCTGTTAGCAATTTACTACGTCATTGCGCCATAATGCATCATTTCGTTCTACCAAACCCCACGGTGTCAGGTTCGCACGGTCCAGTACGAGAGTCAATGGAAACGATCGTGAATGGTCGCCGTACCTCTAATCTGTAAGGCGCTCTTATCCCGATGCTTGGAGCCTCATCTGACGCATCTAGTCAACACGGCCCTAGTGAACCTATGCCGACTTTCCCCAGCCCTTTCCATGGCTATGCCATGTATGGGTCAGACATGGAAAGGAAGCCGTCCATCTCGTCTGTCTCGTCGGGTTCAACGTCGAGTCACTCAACCTGCACACCCGCACCTTCGCGATCCACTTCGCCTACAAGTGTGCTCTGTAAACGATCAATGTCTTGCGACGGTTCATATTCGCCTGGCACACCCGTGGTTCCGAACAGACGTTTCCAGCCGTATCCTTCCCCCCAGGAGCATCACTCTTCTTTCCCCATTGACACCAAGAGCGCCACTGGCAAAACACCCAAGAGAAAGGGTGTGGATCGGACGATGACACCAGCCGAAGGCGAGAAGCTACCCAAGAAAGACAAAGAGGCCAATTCTCGCTTTGTCCACACAGCTGCACTCTCCCGGCAACAAAACGCTCTGCTTGTAGTCAATCCCAATTTGAACCATACTGCGGCTCCAGGTGTCGGTCACGAGCATGTCGGCTGGTCCATGTTGAAAAAGAACAACATCTGCTGGGATATCAAGGACAAGCTAAATATCACCCCACTCATGAGCAACAAAGTGGATGTCATCGACACAGCCACTCTCGCTCTTGAGCAGCAACACGACCTCTTGGAGCACTCTTTGGTCGAGCTTCATAAGCTCCTGGCCATAAGCAGCGGTTCCAGTAAGCTGGAGCCCAGCTGTTCTCCAGATCAGACAGCCAACCTTTTGAGTCGTATCGCGAACCTCGCCTCTTACATCGAACAAGTTCGTGCTCATATTGGGGAGAAGGATGGGTTTCTCCAGGCGCGCCCCAAAATGTAAAGGCTGGCTGCGCTGGACAAACCCTCTTTCTGCTTCACTTCTTCGAAATCGTGTACGAGCTGTAGAATGGCGTGAGCGCCTGGTCATCGTCCTTGGGTGGTATTGTCATCAAAAGCGCTTTCACTGCACGGTATTGGTAATCGGTTTGCCAAAGTCTGCTCATCGGAGCTTCTCTTATCTGTTGTCACACTGTCTTTTCCATTTCTACATCAGAGTGTCCAGAGTGGCCTCCCGTATTGTCTGGCTTGTGCCGCGAATATCCCATCTTACGAATATATGTTTTATAACGACTTGTACGATTTCGGGAAATGGTTATCTGTCACTATAGTACCTTTTGGAGCTCAATCGAGTGCACATGCAAAGAACACAATGACACTCTGTCCAAGTCTGGCAGCCGCTGACTTGCTGTATTCTCCCACCGCCAATGCACCTTCCTCCCTAGCCCGCTTTCCCTCGCTTCATCCAATACTTTCCATGAACTGCCAACTACTCACCCATGTGCCGCAGCCGAACAAACCCACCCTATTTTCCCCCCATGCTGGCTCCAGTAGCGGCTGCGGGTGCTGAACCGCCTGCGCGTAGCTGCAGTTGCCTATTTGGGTTACGCGACGACTGCTCGCAACTCCGGTCGTCGGCATTTGGACCAACGAAACACTCGCTCTGGAGGCTTAAGCAAGGGGATTCAAGGTTTCCAGCTTCGAAAACATACTGCTAACCGCACTTGACGCGACATCCTCGGAATCCGCGCGCGTCTAGAAGCGAGATGGCTGATGCCCAGCATTGATTGCAGGTCTGTATCACCGCAAATCTTGATCGAGCGTTCACTCAGCCCTTAGCATACTGGATTTTCGATGGCAGGACCTCCTTGGCCGCGGGGGGATGCCGCAAATGCTGTAACTGCTTTGTCGATTCTCACTTTTTCGCGCAAGCGGACGCTACGCTACGTGGATCAATGTCAGGGTATAATCCAGCCGACGTACGTGATTGTCGTCTTACTTTACGGCAAGCTGCAGCGGAGTCGACTCCGATTGCTCCACGGAACGTGGAGCGACGCTTGTCATGTCGGCTGGCGACATCCATGCACATATATGCATGTCTGCTGTGTATCGTAGGCCCAAGTTTGCATCACAGGCACCTGGCATGGTGTACCATCCTATCGAAAGTATTGAAGGGAGCCGATCTTCGTTTTCGTTGGACATACCTCGACACTGCGAAGGCATGTGTCCGGCCGCTTCAACGCCAAGGAATCTGAGTGTACTTCCCTACACGTAATCGACCGAGCACGAGCTGCTTTCAGCTGAAAAGACATGGTCAAGTTGCCGAAGGTTCCCAGTAGGCTTCGCTCTTCGCTTGATCAATCCTTTGCGCACATGATCCGCAGTTAACAACCAGAAACCTAGGCACGTTGGGAGACAACGCCCAAACTTCCTGTACCACTCAGCCTGTCGAGCAGCATAACTATACTTACTAGCTGAGAAGTAGATGCATGCAACCCTTTGATAGACTTTTCGTCAAAACGAACACTATTATCCCAACAGTGTCGGTTCAAGAGGCCGAGAGCAATCCTTGCTGCATACACGAAGAGACTCGTTCGCCTTACGCTGCACATGTGAAATGGTTAACGGTAGGAGTAGCCCGCCATGCTCGCGTTCTTTAGTGGCGCCGGGCGGAGAAGCATACCCCAGTTCCCCATACCCTTGACGAGACGGCGATGGGGCTAGATTCGATATTTGTGGTGGCTGACAGGGCGTCGTGCATCTGGAACATGAGAAGAGAGATATCTAAGTTTTTCACCGATCAAGCTGACGTGGCACACCGATGCGGTTGCGAACAGCGTTTGGAACTATGTTTGTCATTGTCACTGAACTCAGTGAACAGTGTTACATGTCTGATCGCCGGAAGACACTTGCGAACCAACTGTTACGACAGACTCAATTTTCAGCACTCCGCAATGTAAGCCAGGCATGACTTCCTAGCGGAGACAGTTTCGCACCAAAAGCCTGTGAGCCATTCTGGATTGTAATATTATATTACGTACGTCGCTTCTTCCAGTGTTACATGACGTCCACCATGATTTCATGTTTTTCCCTCGGAGCGTGCTTGGCAGTATGCACATCTGCTGCGTCCGAAAATTTCAAGGGGTCGTGCTCGAAGGATTCTAGACAGTTGGTTTCGACAGGATGGAAACAGCCACCCACCTCTGTGTGATAGCTCATGAAACCCAATGCTGAAAGCGAATGGAGATGATGAGGGTATGATGCTGCATGCATGAGCAAAGTGGCATGAAGGCGCTGTACCACTCCTCCAAGAGCATGAACGTTTGGTCCGGGGCCTTGTTCCGCCAATTCGTTGTGCTCTGGTCTCACCCCCAGTTTCCTCTGAAGCTCCTCTTCCCGTTTCTATCAACAACAAAGCTCCGATCCCAACACCGTTAGCTTGCAAGGCTGGGATGTGCGTGTGCAAGGCTGTCCACGGCCAATCCTCGAATGCTCGGGCGTTGCACATGAGGCACCCCGCTATGCCGGCCCCGGGAAGACGCACAGTACACTAGGCCCGGGCCGATGCATTTCAGCGTTCCGAGCCTTGGGACTCGGTGGTTTGGTTCTGCTCAGCACGATCATCTTTCATCATGCTGAGAATGAATCAATGAGAATCCTTCTTGACAACGTTGTTTTGGGGCAGCGTCGGTCTCCCGGCTGTGGCGCTCGACTAGCGAGTCATGATTCTGGACCCAGCAAATCGTCTGACGTATCGCGCAGGGGTGTCTATCGCGACTTCCGTCGAGTGTTAGATTGTTTGTTTACGATGAAGGAAATGCGGAAGTCACGACACAAATCGACTACGAAACGTCGCAGAAGGGTCGATTGAAGGCGATAAAGACAGAAGCAGGAAGAGACGTCATTACCAAAGGTATCTGGGACAGCGCAGTGGCAATTGGCGCAAGCAGTCGCGCATTCACTGCTAGAGACTGTAGCCCGACAGTGCGGAGATTCTGAACACTCGCTCTTTCCTCTTCACTGCAGTCTGTTCAAACTCACGCGTCGCGCCATCTGACCGCCTTCCCCACCATAGCGCGCACCTTCCGCAGTCGCTCTCACCTTGTCCAGGACAGTAGCTCCTCCTCGCCCGCGCTCCGGCGCACCCACCGCAACCCTGGATTCACCACCTTCAAAGTTCTCTACCCTGCACGTGCAGCGGAAACGTAGCAACACAGACAATCTCCGCGAGCGAAGCGTGTCGGTGCGCATATCACAAGCAAGAGGAGACGAGGACGAGAAGGTGCACACAGGCAGTGGTTCACCTATCGAGATGTTGATCGGCAAAGGATACTCGTGGAAGGTCGCAAAGTCTCGATTACCGCCTTCGCGGCAGGTCATACACATCGTCAAAAACCCACGCTTTCTGCTGCTGTTCGGCCTGCTTACGGCTGTCGTGCTCCTATGGCAGTCATTCGGTTCGGCTGCCGGAGAAGTACAGAGGTATGTACTTTGATGGACCACAGAAGTTGTGCGCGAGCTCATTGTAGCTCCTAGTTAGTAGATTCTGGGTAAGTGCTAACATTGACTGCTAGGTTTTACTGCTTTGGCCCGTCGAAACCCCCGAATCGCATGACAGCGAATGAAGCCGCAGACTGGGATGTCGACTCGCACACGCCTGTCTTGTTCAATCACCACAAGCCTATCGAGATTAACGCCACCAATATAGAGTACGTCAGCCTGGACGACGTTGCATCCACGCCGGATGCTGCCCGCAACAAAGAGCGGGTGCTCATCCTCACGCCTCTCCGTGACGCCAGCGACTACCTCGCGACGTACTTCGACCTCCTCACCGAGCTCACCTATCCACATGAGCTGATCGATCTGGCCTTTTTGGTCGGCGACACAACAGACGACACCCTGGCAACACTGGCGAAAGAGCTCGAAAGAGTGCAGAACAACCCGTCCATCGCTTTCCGTTCGACAATGATCGTGGAGAAGAACTTCGGCGTCACCCATGCACAGCGTGTCGAGGATCGACACAGCTTCAAAGCACAGGCCCCAAGGAGGAAAGCCATGGGTAGAGCAAGAAACTACTTGCTTGCGACTGCCTTGAAACCAGACCACAGCTGGGTGTACTGGAGGGACGTGGATATGGTGGACAGTCCAGCGCAAATCATAGAGGACTTCGTTGCGCATGACAGGGATGTTCTCGTTCCTAATGTCTGGTTCCACAGATATGAGGAACGAGATGGCCAGATGGTCGACATCGAAGGACGTTGTAAGTTACCACCCTTTTCTCCTATAATACCTCGCTGACATTGACAGTTGACTACAACTCCTGGCAGGAGTCTCCAGAAGGTCTTGCCCTTGCAGCCACGCTTCCCAAGTCCGTCATCCTCGCAGAAGGCTACAAGCAATTTCCCACAAATCGCAATTACATGGCCTTGATGGGCAACTGGCGCGGCGACAAAAACCAAGAGATCCCCCTCGACGGTATTGGCGGCGTCAACATCATCGTCAAAGCAGAGGTTCATCGCTCCGGCATCAACTTCCCATGCTACGCATTCGAGAACCAAGCCGAGACAGAAGGCTTCGCGAAGATGGCTAAGCGCGCGGGTTATGGGGTGTACGGCTTGCCAAATTATGTGGTCTGGCACGTTGACACACAAGAGAAAGAGGGCAACATGGTGTGAGTTGCTGTCGATGAGTCCAGTAACCCACACTGAAGCGAGACTAATGACGAGACGAATTGACCCAGACGCTTCAACTGGCGCTAGTGGTTCCAGTGACACGGCCATGGGGGCGTTTTGACTGCATTTACACGGAAAGGTGATCGATACCCATGCATAGTATGCGTCAGCGGAGGCGATTTTCATGACGGTCCACGAGCGGGAGTTGGTGGCGCCTTCGGCTTTGTTATTTGTGACTTGTTTTCGATGTACATATATTTGACTTTGCATGTCGCTCTCGACGGCGTGGCCTCGTCTTTAGGCTTTGATACACAATTCACGTCTCACATAACGATGAGGTGCAATGAGGGATTGATCGCGAACAACACATTATCACGGTGCACACATGTGTTTGACACATCATCTATTCGCAGTGCTTCTGATACCAGCCAATGCTGAGCAAATTCTGATGTTGACAGTGGCTTTCCAATCTGTTCCCATGGTCATATGAGCTACAGTGTATAAGGAAGCTGCCTAAGTCGGTTGCTGCATTCAATATCAAATGGAGGCAAGACCACCAAATGAACATTGATACAGCCTGAGCACTGCAAGCCCGTGGTGATGCTGCTTGTGGCAAAACATCCCTGTGCTTCACCGTGGATACTATATCGTACATGTCGATGAGGTGTAAAGGAAACCATTCTTAACGAAAGCCAGACAGGGGGACTGTCGGATGTCTTTAGTGCTCCCAAATCCCAGCGTTGAACTTGCGCTCGTCATAATACCGAGCACGAATCTTCCGGCCCCTGTACTCATAGCCTTCGTCGAACCGGTTGACCGCGTTGAGTGCGCTCATCACAGATTCGAACTTGACGTAAACGACGCCGTCTTTGTTTGACTCGTCGATCTGGATATGCTCAACGGTCCCGAACTGCAAAGCTTTAGTTTGACTTTTTCGTAGCAGATTTGGTTGACATACCTTGGCACTGAACACCTGGCCCATATCCTGCCTGATGCCGCCATCGTTACGCTGCGCATTCTCGTCCCAATCAATGCCCTCGACGCATCCCCACGTGACAACAACGCACGATTCCTCGCCGAATTGACCGGGCTCGTCGTTCTGGTTTCGGTGGCCGCCACGCACGTCCCAGACTTGCTGGGACCTGCCTTTGCCGCCCTCGTCATCGATAGTGTTGCCGCCCTTGCCCACTTTGCGCTTCTTGACTTCGAGATGTGTGACTACGCCGTCGTTGTTCTTGCCAAGTCCCTGACCCTTGACGTAGCCCATCTTGGCCATCATGGCTTCTGCTTTGGTAATCTTGGGTTCTGCTTTGGTAATCCTGGGACGTTTAACAGGCCGTTCTTCATACGCCGGCTCATCGACATCGCCCATTGGAACATCAGGACGTTCGTAGCGGACTGGTGGCGCGGAGATGGTGGCATTGTGGTACCGAACCGGAGGAGCGGAGATAGTAGCACCTGAGTATGCTGAAGATCCAGACAGAACTGGCGGAGGCGGTGGGGGAGGGGCCTGAGTGGAGTCTGCAGAACGTGCGTTTGCTTGCGGTTCCGCGTTTGGCGGCGGCGGGGGAGGGGTTGACGGAACATGCTGTTGTTGTGCCAGGCGCATGCGGCGAGCATAGGCGACTTCTCCCGACTCCTCAGCTGCAGACGCGTCAGCACTCGGAGCGCCGTAAGAGGCAGGTGGCGCGAATGAAAGCTTGGGTGCTGCTGAAGTCTGTGGCTGTGAGCTTGATGAAGCTGGATGGGAGGCGCTGGACTCGTCGCTGGCTTCGCGAGACCGCTCCTGAGTTGCAGCTTTTCGCAAGAAAGCGTTGAAGTCCTCTTTCTTTCGCGTATAGCCACCGCTGGCTCTGTACGCTTTTAGGTTCGAGTAGCGCTCTGGTTTGTGGGGAGCCATTGGATTCCAGTATCCGAATTGCTTCTGGAACTTCTTCATGTCTTTCTTGCGCTGCCTCTCCTCATATTGACGCTGCCTTCTGTCCTCCAAGATGGCGGCGTCATCATCCGCGGTGCTTCGGTAGTAGTCGATGCCATGCTGCTGGGCGGTACTGGTGGCCGGTACCGAGGCCGATGCGCTGACAGTCACTGCAGGCACGGGCGGCCTCTTGACGACAGGCATGGCTTTCTTGGGCTGCGGTCGCTTGATCATGTGTGGGTTGTGAAATGCTGCACATTCACATAAGTCGTGGTCTAATTTCAAGGTGTGGAACAAAGCAAGTAGATACCAGGTGCTTTCTTCTGCTGCGCGGCCTTTGCCTGCTCTTCGGTGAACTTGACGGGCGCAGCAGAGGCGACAGTAGCCTGCGCATAGGGATTTGGAAGGCCCCGCGGGGCATATGGATTCGGCAGGCCATATGGTTTGGGCAAGCTCGACGGCTGCTGCGAGTCCTGCGACACCATGGCGTTAGCAACGATGCGCGCAGCAAGTGCCGCGGAAAGTGCAAGTGTGAGTGTTAGTAGTGCCGTGTGCTGCTGTTGCCGACTGAAATGGGTGTGGTGTTGAAGCTGCAGTTGTTTGCGGCCCTTGAAGCTCAGAGCGCCAGTGGCCGCGCTAGCGAGTCACGTGCAATGCAGGGACCGCCCGGGTGAAATCGCGTCATGTCCGCGATGCGCGCCATGGTGCGCTTGGGAGATACGGAAAAGGCAGGGGCCGATAAAGACATAACAAATTCTCTAGACACATCTCAGCAGGCCTAGGTGTGCGTAATAGACTCATAGACATTTCCTTGTTGCAATTGAGCGTCCTCAGTGCGTATCCATCTCATCTTCCATTATTCAAGTTCCCAGTACCGACTCGCCAGGTACCCGTCATCCCTTATCGGTGGACCGCTAGATACCATGTCTCCAACAACTCTGGCCGACGCCTTCTCCTCAGACTCCTCAGCGACCGCCGTCATCGTTCCTGGCTCTCCTGCCCTCCATGTCTCGTATCAGAAGCTTTCCGCCGACGTGAAGGCGTTCCAACAGCAGCTGGCCAACGTTGGTGTGACTGCACAAGCCGCTGTCTCAATAGCCCTTCCCAACACGTATGAGTTCATCGTGTCCTTCATCGCCGCGTCATGGCAGCGAGCAATTGCCGCTCCCTTGAACCCGGCATACAAGCAAAGCGAATTCGAATTCTACATCGACGATCTTAGTTCAGCCATTGCCCTAGTCCCGCGAGGCGCATTCGCGCAAGATGCAGCGGCTGTTAAAGCAGCGAGAAAGTACAATGCAGCCATTGCCGAGTGCTACTATAATGGCAACGAGGTTGTACTGGATGTGAAAGAGGTGGGCAAGCTCGCAGGCAAAAGTGCGCCGCTTGAGTCTGCGCAACCAGACGATGTCGCACTGGTCCTCCACACTTCAGGTACCACAGGGCGTCCCAAGGCGGTGCCATTGACGCATCGCAACCTGTTACGAACCATGCGAAACATCCAAGGAACCTATGCTCTGACAGCAGCGGATCGCACGATGCTCGTCATGCCGCTTTTCCATGTGCACGGCTTGCTGGCTGGGTTTCTTGCGCCTCTGTTGTCCAGTGGATCAGTGGTTGTACCATTGAAGTTCTCCGCGTCTGTGTTTTGGAAGGACTTTGCAGAGCACAAGGCCAACTGGTACACTGCTGTCCCGACCATCCACCAGATTTTACTGAAGAATCCCTTGCCCAGTCCGAAGCCGGCAATTCGCTTCATCCGCTCATGCTCGTCTCCGCTCTCGCCGAAGACATTCCACGAGCTGGAAAAGGCTCTGGGCGCGCCCGTCTTGGAGGCTTATGCCATGACCGAGGCCGCGCACCAGATGACGAGTAACCCTCTGCCTCCAGCTCAGCGCAAGCCTGGTAGTGTAGGGTTGGGCCAAGGAGTCGAGGTGAAGATCCTTGACGATGCAGGTAACGAAGTACCCCAGGGCAAGGAAGGAGAGATCTCTATTCGAGGCGAGAATGTGACCAAGGGCTACCTAAACAACGCTGCCGCCAACGCGTCGTCCTTCACCAAGAACGGTTTCTTCCGCACCGGAGACCAAGGCAAGAAAGACACCGACGGCTATGTAATCATAACCGGCAGGATCAAGGAGTTGATCAACAAGGGGGGAGAAAAGATCAGTCCCATTGAGCTCGACAATGTCATCGCACAAAATCCAGCAGTGTCTGAAGCTGTCAGCTTTGCAATTGAGGACGAAATGTACGGACAAGATATTGGCCTCGCGATCGTCGTCAAGGATGGTCAAACCCTGAATGCCGGACAGCTGAAGGCTTGGCTAGCGGACCGGGTCGGTAAGTGGTCGATATACGAACTGAATGCTAGACTTCCACTAATTTTGTACCTCAGCTAAATTCAAGATGCCAAAGAAGATCTTCTTCACCGATATCATGCCCAAGACTGCTACTGGCAAAATCCAGCGACGCCTCGTTGCTGAAGCTATGCTAAAGAAGGAGCAGCCGCAAGCCAAGCTATAGTCTCAGTTCATCATACCGTGTCGCCGAGCAGATCTCGCCTGTACCATATTGCGTATCCGCTTCCGGACGCTTCTTGTTATTTCCCTCATAGACTCGCTTACAATCGAGGCCTCAGCGTCGCACGCATAGACTGAATAGAGTGGCACCAACCACACCTTTTCTTTCGTTATCTTCCATTTAGTATTCTTTGAGTTTTGGTCGCGCAAGTTCAGACACTGCCTCCTCTCACAAGTTGTGGGCAGGATGGCGCAACGCATTCGCCAATCGTGGGCGCATCTTGGCGCTCCCTTCGGACCCCACGCGTTGTGCTAACGCAGAACAGCGCGCCTAGGCCATTTGATACGTTCTCACGTCAACTTTCTCCAGGCCTCCGGGCACGATCGGTCAAACGTGGTGTCGTCCTCAGACACACAAGGTCACTAAGCGAATGGCGTGCTCTGAACTGGGCGGGGCCTGCGCCGTGGCTGCTGCGGCCGAAAGTCTTTACGAGTGTAGCTGAATTATCTGGCGGAGGCTGTGGTATTCCTTTGGCCCCATCTTGCCGTGTCTCTGCCTGTGACCCGGCCTGACCTGTGTATGCGCGTACACAGACACTGTCTGCTATGTTAAAAGAACACTCCTAGACGTCGTCATTGCTCTGATGGCTTCGTATTGCTCGCGCTGAATCTGACTTGGCAGCCTTGTCAACGGCCCGCATTTCCCCTCATGTCGGACTTTACCATTTCTATTTTAGAACATCGACCTAGGCTGCCTACTGTATCTACGGACGTTGACTAGTTTCATTTTCCTGACATTCAACATTCCCATCTACGAGGGAGAAAGGCAGACACCTCCAGCATCATCCTCGCAAATCCTGGAACGTCATGTTTCAGACACCACAATCCAAGATTGGCAACGTCATGCAGACTGCAACTCATCTCACTGCGCCGCAGAATACATCAGTGCTCGATACTCCTGATGGCGACATACTTTCAACAAACACATGCGAAAGCACCCACGACATGCGTTCTGATGTGCAGTGCTTGGGGAGCTCCAGTGGTACTACTACGCCTGTCTCGACACGGTCTTCCATCAGCTATGAGACCAATGCCTCATCCATCTCAAGTTCGAGCAGACCGAAACGATCTTCCATGAAGTCCAGTCTCAAAGCCGTGCCAACCGAAGTAAGAGATATGAACACAAGGTCGTCGCGAGCTGCGGTGCGGTTCGCGGATCCAGAACCGGCCTCAAGACCACGACCAACTCCTGTTCAACAGCAGCAATCGAGTCGCTCACAGCTCAACGGTGTTCCAAACCCACTTCTTCGCTACCAGCATCGACCTGCATCATCGATGTCGAGCTCAGCCTCGTCAAGGTGCTCTGTTGGCCCCCAAGCTTACTCAACACTGCCACCACGTGGCGTACCAACACCACTTCCAGGGCACATCCAGAACACAAGAACAAGGGTTGGTCTACGCTACTCCGCACCTGTGCAGCCATCTCGGCCGCAGCCCAGATGGTCGGGCGTTCCGTTACCCGCGAACTTCACGCCTCCTTCCGTCGCTCTTGAACATCGCGTATCGTCCTTTCAATCTGTCGCGTCCATTTCGTCCGTCCAATCAGCACCTGCAGCACTTCAGCATCCTCCAACTGGGACGGCTGGCCAATACAAACCTCTCGAGCATTATGTCCCTTGTCTTCACATCGGTTGCACCGTGCACTACTCACACTCCTTCGCGTACTACCTGCCTCAAGGACCGTACTCGTTGTCAAAACTCCACGGCTACTGCAACCACCACGCAACCAAAGAACTAAAGGAATCCAACGCCATTTGCAAGCAGAAATGGGAGAGCCTGCGCCAAAACGCGGGACGCAAGACCCTCGGCCAAATCGCCACGGATTTTGACGACTTCCTCGACTCCTTCAAACCCAAGACACCCAAATCCTCGGCCGCCAAAAGCGCATCGTCCTCGGCGCCCCGAACCCAATCGCCTCAGTATCCACCAAAGCCACGAAACCCCAACCCGCAGACACAGAATGGAACTGGATCTACACCCCTCGCAACTGCACCCGCTCCTCCTGCCCCTCATCTCCGTACTCCCCCTTCTCCAACCACCTCTTCGCCTTCTACCACACGCCCCGCGCATCCACCTTCACTCCTCTCTCGACGCTCTGCCCTTCATGTGCCAAGACCGAGGTCGAGGCTTTCGAGCGCATGGTAGGAGAGAAATGGAGCTCGAGGTGTGGCTGGGACGAGGGGGAATGGGTTGGGTGGTTAGGCAAAGTTGTAACGGAGCGGAGGGAAGGAGGGCAGTTTTGGGAGAGGGCGCAGGAAAGAGTGGTTAGGGAGAGGGGTGTGGGAAGGTGGGTGGAGAAAGAGGGACAGGGTGGAATCAGTGGGGATGAGGTGGGGAAAGGGGAGGGGAGGAGGGCGGAGGGGAAGAAAAAGGGGGTGTTGAAGAGGTTGTTTGGGGGCTGAGGGGAACGTGAGGGGATGGAGATTTTTTATGTGTTTCACAGACTTGTTAACGACACCAGATTGCATGATGCGCGGTGATGGCTTTCTTTAATGTTCAAGCGCTTTCGCTTCGGGGCCATGTTTTCGTTGCTCAAGCATAGCATTTTAACGGCCTAGTCTCACACAGCCTGATACTCAGATACCATACTAAGCAGATTCGCAGTTACATGTCCCGCGCATGTTGTCTTTTGTCCTTGTTCGCCTTCCTATCTTTCGCAACGTGGGACTTGATGAAGTTTGCTCCTTCACGGTAGATTACTCTAACGTTGCTGTGCGATGAATTTGGTCGACCAAACATCCAATGTCTCTTCACGTAGTGGGAACGCCAAAACTCATTTGTGGAGATAGGCGTGGAGAGCAATTTTGGTCAGCGGTGATTACTGCGGTAGTTATTTTGTCTGAGGTTGCGTGTGTACACTTTTCACAGTGTGAGATCTGAATCTGGTACATTGTATTCTGTGATTACTTGCTCGAATTATCCGGCAAGTACATAAAGGAACGCACATGTCTCTGGTTGGTATGATGAAGCTGTGCGGTGAAGCTTCTGTCAGCCAACGCGAGGGGTGCTTCTGTTGTGCAGTGGCAGCCTGATGCGTGCAGCTGAGGGCTACCGCCTGCAGGTGTCCCCAGCCTGTATTCTCAGCAAATGACTAGCTATCCGTGAAGTGATTGGCCATACTCCCCATGATTGTTCCTTCCCGTCTTCAAAGGCCGGAAAAAGCTGTCCGTACCTCTGCAGTTACTCGAATGTGCCAAAATCCAGCTTCTCGTCGTATTTCATGTGTTGCTTCGTGCAGGCCGTCTTCTCCTCATCCGATTCGTGCTCATAGTAGCACCGTGCATCCATGGGCAAGGTATCTCAGCCCTTCTCCTTTATCTGGCATAATCGCCGCATAGCACGCAACAAGAACTTTGGATGGAGCTCGTTGATTGCCTTGAGGTTCGAGTCTCCACCTTCTTTCGAGTGCCATACTTGGCAGTGCTTGTCGACCAGGAGCTGGAGGATAGGTCGGTCTAGTGGAATGTTGTTGAACGCATACGATACGAGAGCTCATCTTATGAATGGCGGAAAGTAACTTTTGGAAATAGCATCTACGAATGCGTTGTTGACCTGGCGTCGAAATGCCTCCATCTGGAAACGGTCGCCGAATGCGTATGCTTTCACAATAGTAGCAAATCGCCATTGGTACCAGAATAATTCATAGTCAGGCTCCAGCACGCGTTGCCAGTCCTTCTGTTCACTAGGCAGCTTTGTATTGTAGAGCCAGTCAACGACGAGATTGACTGGGGATCATCAGCGGGGTGCTCTGTTCGAGCTTGGTAAGGAATCTTTCTTACAGACGAGGTGGTCAATATCCTCGAGTCGGACAACGCCATCTTGCGCTTCCTTCCACGGTCCTTGCAGCGCCTTGCGGAAGTACTCCGAATTTTGAATGAGTAGGGCTCTGTGGACGTAGTACTTCTTGTGCTCTGGACCTATTTCGACGACAATCGTTCCCTCGCCGAATGCGGAGCTGACCAAACACGTTAGCCTAGAGATGAAAACAACCGTCATAGGTGCACGTACCTGAAGGTTGGTGTCTTTGAAGGGGCTACAGATCCTCTAGTTCTTGCCATGTTGGATGAGGAGTAGTAGTCTTTTTGTCGAGCTGATGGGCGCTGATATACCGGTGTTAGCACGGTCTATTCTTGAGATAAATCGAAGTGAAGGCAGATCTCCAGAATAGATTGTCTCGATGAAGGTAGGTTGAGATTAGGTGTGAAGGTGAGCCAGTCAAAGTCGCGTTCTTCTCCGTTACAGGCTACGAAACTCACTGGGATGATCCGCATATATTTTGCTGGCATCATTAAGTCTCCCAAGCTTACCCAAATACACGGTCACCACTTCTTCCTGATTTGTCTTGTTCGCTCAATGAAAACAACTGTAGTCCTCTTCAGCATGGTATACCATAATCTCACCCAAAGACCTTTTCTTCTCTTACCTATGCTGATGTGGAATATAGTAATGTGAAGATAGAAATATATACTCTTGCACAGTCGTCCCATGCCCATACTTGTGATAGTTCCGCATAACACAAATGTACAAGGCTCGAGGGAGCTTGCTTCGGTCATCCGAAGTGAATGCGGCAGCCCCCTAAATGTACCGATACTTGTGCGCCAAAAGTTGCGATATGATGCGATCGAAAGGTATGTTGGCGAAAGCTAATGCCATTGTCTGGTAACGATGCTCCATGTAGAACCGCGCATCAAAACGCACGGTATCACGGGCATTGTTTGCGGCGCGGGAGGAAAACAGGGGAAGAAAACGAACCTTTTCAGCGTCTCGTTACACAGTCAATCTTTTGTTGGTGTACGCAGGTTCGTCCTTGCTAACCTCGAAATCTAAAGTGCACCTTGAATTCAATGAAAGAATCATTCTTTGAGAAGCTTTCGCATATCGAAGCTCCTGCTACACACGCTTTCGCGACTAGTCCTCGCTAGCTGTTTTCTCCTATCCACAACGCAATGCGGTCTTTACCACAGTACGGCCATGCCGCCCGTTCATCTCCTATTTCCCGCCAATCCCCGAATACCCGTCCTTGATTTCCGCAGCCGTCAATCCAACCTCAGATTTTCCGCTGCAAGACCAAACGCCGAGTCCAAAAGGCAATGTCGCCCGTTGGTCTGCTAATGATCTGCAGCTGCTCGTCTTTCCATACCACAGTCACAGTCTCCTGTTCCCCTCCCACCAATCTCCTCGCGCACGTCTCGGCATACTCCATCATGCCCTGTAGTCCATCTCCCTTCTTTGTATAATACGCCATGGAAATGCCGACTTGCCGGAATCGACCAATCCACTCAACCCCAAGAACATCGAGCGCAGCTTCGTCCCTCTGATCCCACCTGATGGCGGCTTCTTGTCAGGACCACCATCGATCCCAGTGGAGCTCGAGGCACAAGTTCCGATTCCCAAGTCTCTCCACAAGCTCCAGAAAAGCGGTAGTGGGGCCTTCGCGCCGCCGCACAATCTGGAATAGAGTGGAATGTGGAGGGCCGCTGGAGAAATATGAACATCTGACCGGCGCGATAATGATATTACGCAGTCCGTGGCAATTGATGAGGAGCGGGTTGATTGGCGATGCTCGGGACACTTGTGGGATCTTGGATGCTCCTGGCACCTTGGTTGGCGAATCAAACCATGGGCTTGCGCCTGGAATGTCCTCGAAGAATCGTGTGCGAGTGAAGACTTCTATGGCCTCTGTGAGGATTTGTTCACATACGATAAGCCACCGTGACAATCCCCGAATATACTCGTTGTAATTGCTCCTTGCAGTTGGCTGAGCACCTGCATGTTGCTTGAAGGCCATGATCTCGTATACGCCGTGCCTGAAGCGTCTTGGCTTGTCACCCAAGGCATATTCGTAGACACAATCTCTGATCTCGCCCGGCAAGCTCAGAAATCGCGAAGTGGGCTCCAAGGTTGACATGTTGTGGCAGTTGACGCTGGTGCAGTCCAATGGGCAAGTTCGGATGTTGTTGAGTGTGCTACGAGAAATCTTGAGTGGTTGACGAAAAAGACCTTGAGTAGTGGTGGAGTCGGGCTTTCTTAGTGAGAGCAGAAGTAGGGCTGGGAAGGATATATCTCTGCTTTCGACCGTTTGCGCCCGTTGCTAGCACATGTTGAAATTCCGGCTCATATCGCGGTCAGGTCTTGCTATCGTTTTGGGAGCGTCTAAGAATTGCAAGAATCTTAATTAGGCCGATCTATCTGCTCAGTCCAATACAATTTCGCGACTGCAGTAGCATTCCCAAAGAAATACTGCGCCCGCCTTTCAGCACACGCCATCGTCTTCAGCAGCTCGCCTCTCGTGCCCCAGTAGTACTTGACACTGATCACCACCCGCCGTCAGCGGCCGGTCCAGTGTGTGCAAGGCCATTCGCATTGCCTAGGAATTGCTTGACCCATATACTGGTAGTTTCAATCCAATGAGCCGTGGCAGGATCTATGCTTGTGACGCAGATCTTATTACCTGATCACAGGACTTTGCTACGTCCTATTCTAGCGATCATGTTGATTGTCGTTTGAGGCGCGAGGAGGCATGTCCTTCCGCAGCTCTGAGCTCTCTATCTGGCTCAGATCCGAAGGTTCGCGTGCGGGAAAACACGATTAATGCTTCGGTGGTGCCTATAAATTTGCTTGCAACCCAGAAACCCATTGTGAAAGTTCACGCACCAACGACGATTTGCACCTCGAATGAGGTTGCTGGTAGCGCACATCGGTGGGAGAAGGAGCAATCTGCTATGTGCTTCTGGTCCTACTACATCACCTCCAACATGTTTAGCATGTTCCGGGGACTTGGGTAGATATCTTGCTGGGCGTAGTTCGCCCTCCAGTTGCTTGACTCATATCCATTACTCTCAGTTCGCCGTTGAATTGCGATTAGGTTAATGCTGTAGACTAAAGTCGCGACCTTGTATTTGTTGCCGGTTGCGACAGAAGGTGATGGTACGATGGCAGCGTGGAGATGCGCTGAACGAGCAAAGTGAGAGACGCGATAGATATCATGACGGTGGAAGAGTGCGTTATCTCTTGCTTTGTGGACTACACCTAGCTACCCCGTACTGCGTACTTACACGAAGTCAGAGCAGAGTTGGACACCAGTCACCGATTCGTGAAAGATCCTTGAGTTTCCCGTTTTGTCACCTCTAGGACTTGAGAGTCGCAAGCCGAGCTCACATAACATCGCTCCACACGCCGGGGTTTGTCTTTTGTGATTTCCAATTGCATCGTTCGTTTTATCGTCGTCTTCTCGTCCTTTTCTTTGCTCTCATGTGGGCTCAATCTGACGCCATCTGCCATGATCATTAGAGCACTCGAGAGGTTAAACCGTCCTGTTTCCGGATTTGCCGTGGCAACAAGACATTAGACCCTCCGCTCAACAGCAAGGTAGCGCTCAAAACAAGGCCTTTTCTTCTTCGCATCCCATTTCTCCACCTCATCACTCCAGCTCATTGTGACCGCTTCTTGACCTGCTCCAACCAGTCTCTGCGCGTACGTCTCGGCCGATTTCATCATGATTTGCCGCACGTCTTTCTTGTAGTCGAGATGCTTATAGTAGACTAAGAGTAGGCGCACCTGTTTGAAGCTTCCATTCCAGCGTTCGTCCAGTATCTCAAGCCGGTTGTATTCGTCATTGCACCAGGTGTAGAACAGGGTCAGGCCATGGTGCCACCAATGATGCCAGACTGTATCGAGGCAAAGATATTTACATCCCAGCGCCTCCAGCCGAGAGAGAAACGCTATAGCGACGTGGAACTGACCATTAGAGCGGCGAAACTGAATATAATCCTGCACATTCGTTGTCGACCAGTCCCATGGGCGCAGCGTGATATGCCGAAAGGTTTGGACATTGAATAGAAGCGAGTTGATGGAAGCCTTTGAAGCGACGTGATCCGCTGTGTTGCCGAGGAAGAAGGATGGTTCGAACGATCGCGTACGTGCAAAAACATCCATAGCCTCGTTGCAGATCTGCTTGGAAAGTAAGAGCCATGTTGGCAATCCCGTTGCCACACACTCATCCTGTTTGCTGAGGCTGGGATGCTTGAGTGCGACGATCTTGTTGAAACCATGTGGCGAGTAATCTCCAAGGGCTGCTTCTACAGCGTAGTGGCGCGGCTCACTACCAAAAGCTTGCTCATAAATGAAGTCTCGGATCTCTCGAGGAAGCTTCCAGAACGAGCCATGTGCCAGTTGCATTGATCCATCATCTGTTTGCTGCTGCTGAGTACTTCCCACCGAGTCATTGAGGTTGTCGCCCCTGTGATGTTGTTGGTATGCAATCGCCATCGTTAACTGTGGAGTTGAGGGCCTTAGGAAACTGTGGTAACGGAATCGTGTGGTCGAATCGGCGAGGTCGAGGGGCGTGGTTATGGCTTTACAAGTGAGCAATAGCAGCGCAAAGCAGGGTGAGAGGGCGGCGATATTGACACTCTTCCGTCACACCCCGTTGACTCAGTGCGATCACGTGAAAGTCACGCGTTAGTCTCAGACTATCAAACAAAATGGATATAAGGTCAAGAAGAAGAAGGAACGATGGCGGGGCATCCCTAGAGGAGTCTATTGACGGCCTAGTCACGTCACGTGCCATACAGTGGCGGAGGATCTCACCTCAACTGTTTGGCCGCAACAGCCCATGCATAACCCTAAGAGAATATGCGGGATGAACACGAGGTAGCGGAGTGAAGCTGCCGTGCGCATTGTAGTGCTACATCGCAGTCTCCGAACATGATCCTCAAGCATGGTGACTAGGTGTGAAGCAGTTTTAATCGCTGTCAAATTGATGTTCGAATACGCATACAATCCTGCGGCCGTAACATCCGATTCCGAAGATACATTCATCTTATCCAGTTTCGATTCAAGTTTTCGCTGTTCAGCTCAATGTCATACACGAAGTGAAGAACGACCTTGTCTCTGGTCCTAAACGTAAAGAGAAGGACGTTCGGCAATGTGACTGTCGATTGCCATCGCAACACATTTAATCCAGAACGCCGTGACCAACGCCATATTTCGTAAGTCGCAATAGACCAAGGCCGTTGAAGGGTGCTGTAGTGGATACATTTTGGGCCTCATAGTTCGAGTGGCGCCAGGCAGGAGGTCAAGAAAGTCGTCGGGCAGGCTTCAGCAACGAGTACTGCTACGCCTTGGCAAGCGCACCCGGTGCCTGTGTCTCTTCCTGCGCGTCCTTCTCGAAGTCCGATGCTGATGTCTCCCGATTTAGGCTTGTCTCGCGGTGCAGGAAAGTGCCCTCCTTGACCGGGCTGCCAGCTTTCTCTTGGCTGTTGCCATTTTGTCCAATTTGTCCGTTGTGACCATTCAGACTATTCGGGGTGGGAGGAGCGATGTGGGGGATCTTCTCGGGATTGGGGTGCTCGCGGCCGACTTGGGTGACGCCGACATCTGAGGCCTTGCCGGCCTTGGAGAGGGCATAGTCGCCACTGTCGAAGTATTTGCGCTCCTGGTATGCAGTCAGCATGCGACCGATTTAGGGCACGCATGTAACTTATGACGTACCTTGAGCTTGTTCTGGAGCAGGTCCTTCTTGTTGGGCAACTTGCCGTAGAGGCGGAAGAGGCGGGCTTCATCCGCGTTCATCTTCTGCGCGAGCTGTTAGCTGTGGACTATTGAAGGCTTGCACCGCATCCCAATACAGTGCGCCGGACGCGAAGGAGGGCCCGGCAAGACGTACGCTGATGTCCACCTTGTTCTGCTGGTGCGGGTTCATGGTTGCGAACGTGTGTGCGGTGTCGTGCGCTGCTCAGAATGCAGATGACGTTCTTTGGAGGCAGGTGCTCACGAGAGGCTTTGCAGTGTTGTGTATTCTTTGTTCCGTCGTCGCTATGGCAAGGGGCCCAGGGATGCAGCTCGTTTAAGTGCGGTCGTCGTGGGCTCGCACTGGTCAATTTGGGCAGGGACGTGACAGGGAACAAGCCAGGGTGAATAGGTGCGTGATTGCGTGGTTGCTCCGGCTTCCAGCGCGGGCGATTGGGTGTCGAGCGAGCTTGGGCGTGTCTCGAAGCTGCTGCCTGACAACACAGAACGTCGACGTGCGCTGACTCGAGTGGGCGTGTTTTGTTTGTTATGCTGAGACAGATGCGTGGATTTGAGAGCGTGCCCCTCTATCACCGCTGCGATAAGCCTTGATCGCCCGAGGTTCCAAGCAGCCGGAATTCTTTGAGATGTGGCAGCGACAATGCACGCCTGCGAGTGTGGAGGAGATGCTCCGGTTAGAAGCGTGGAGGCGGGTGATATGGAGTGCAACAAACGTGCGGGAATGGCGTGAGTGTGGTTTGGGACCGATACAGAGTGCTGTGTCGCTTCCGCAAGAGGTCGAGTATGCAGTTGACAGCTAGGGAGGGGTAGACGCAAGAGATATGTCGCAGTATGCAGGCGGTGGGGCTACGGCAGCAATTACAAAGCCGTGGCTTGGTTGGGAGCGCAATTGACGCAGAGACACAAGAGTTGGAAAGCTAGGAGTCGCGCGGGCTGTGTTTAAAGCTGATGGATGCTGGCGGGACGCCGACGATGGATTGTCGTAGCCCTTCCCAAAGAGTGCTCTCCCACAACGTCACGCGTACTGTTCATTGGCCATCTCGCATGCGAGATCGTCAGGGTCATCTCAATCCACGCTGTGCATCTTCGATTGAGCCTGTCATGGCGTCCCTTGTGCGACCTTGTCACATGAGATTAGGCTTCGTAATCCTGGAAACGTCTTCCAGCACTCTGTGAATGCTCGAGTTCGGAGCTTCGAGGCAGGAACCCCGCCCAGCAGACGACTACTCAACTTTTGGCGCAGGAGTTCATTGGCTGATTCCAAGGTCCGATCCGCTAGAGACGCTCCTGCCAGAGCAGTCTAACCGTGCCGAGCATTCCGCTACTGCAAGGCTTTTGCATTTGACCGAGAACTGCAGGTCTCGTGAGTTGCAAGCGACCAACTCCAAGACGCTGCCAAAAAAGTAATCGCAAAAGCTTCCAACATCTGCCGCAGGGCCGCTGATTCGCCAATTCCCCCACCACTGTGCAGGTGACTTCCCTCCCACCCGAACGGAAAAGCTACCGGCAGCTCCGTCCGCTCCAACTAGACGCCATGTCCCACTCAGGCAAGACCTTCGTCGTGGAACATCTGGACCCTGAACTGGAGGCATGGTCATCGCTGGAGTACGCTACCATTGCAGCAGAGTCTCACTCATCGGGCGCCAAATTCCTGCTCTCATCAGTGCCAACGACGCTGCAGCTGCCTGAGAATCTCCAGCATGTGCAGGGCCTCACCGTGGAGACAAGAGGCATCGAAGAGATATATGCCGACAAGAAAGACAGAGTATGTTTGCTCGACCCGGCCGCAGCCAAGGACTTGAGTCCGCAGGACGGTGACACCTTCGATATCTTCCTGTTTGGCGGTATTCTGGGTAAGCAGCACTACTATTTTAGAGTGGCCTCGCTGACTGTGGTGCAGGAGATGACCCGCCAAGAGGTACGTGACTAGACGTTCGAGTGCATCTAATCTGTTCTAGCAACTGACAGATTGAGCATAGACCGAACTTCCGAGCTGCGTAAGAAGGGATACCAAGGGCGTCGACTGGGTCCTGTGCAGATGACAACCGACACTGCTGTCCGCGTAACCAGAATGATCGTCCAAGACAAAAGTACGCACCCCACTCCGCCGACATACACGACACCACTAACAACACACAGCACCAGTCGAGCAGATTCCATTCGTCGACCACCCGGAGCTCAAGATCAACAAAAACGAGAGCACGCAAATGCCCTTCCGCTACGTAAAAGGCGAGGATGGACAGCCCATAATGCCTGAGGTAAGAGCCGGAACCCTGCAACTATCCCCCGTTTCAGCGTGACTACCATGCTGACATCACCCACAGGGAATGGTGGAGTTGATCAGCAAAGACTCAGAGAAAAATCTCATCGACGAACTCTTTTGAGTTTCTGTTCACTAGCTACGTTCAAGCTATCCAGGGAAAAGCCCCAGCCGCGTGTTGAGGATGCACTTAAGCCACTGTGGCACGCAGTCTTCGACGACTGGTCAAAAGTGCTTGTTCAGGCAAGTCTGCTATTCTGCTGGGTATTGGAGCGGTACCTTCTCCGTGCTTTCGTGTGGTACCTGAGGGATTTGACGCCTTAGTCGGGTATTTGAGGGCGGCCCGAATCCAGCTACACCATTCACCTGGGCAGCCAAATCTATTCAACGCTGCGCTGAGACGCAGTCTTCATGATGCATGTAATTGCTCATAGACTCTGTAGGCAAACACACTACCCATACGGGAATAACACTCATCAGCCGTGCGTGGTGACAGTCTGGAAGCAAGCGACCGTTGACGACGCGGAGCCGCGTATGCTAAGCTCTTCTGCCGTGCGCCACCCGCGTGGTAAAGGCGTGAAAGTGCAAGTGTGATACATGGGTGAAGCATCCAGCTACGGCTCAACAGTGTCAGAACCATCGAGCGTGGCCAAGATCGCTGGGAGGAGGAGACTTGAGACGCGGAGGTTCATGTTGCCGGAATTGGCCTTCTGGGGCGTGATTGGGTCGACCCTGCCTCACGAGCCAAAGCTTGGCACAACCGGACAAAGCTCCTCGAAGCCTTGAATAGAGGATTGATGCTTATGATAAACTTCTCTGAATTGTCCTCATGTCCCTTTTGCAGCGTTAATGTTGGAGTCGTCACTGGCCCTCTCATCCCTCTTGTGAAACCGTCGCGCGCCTATCTTTACCAACACAGCCCCTGTCTTCGCATCCCCGACCAAAGGACTCGTCAGCTGCGCAGTAGCCACCTAATCCACACCTCCCCAACTCCGACCTGCGGCGCCTACACTATATACGACGGACCACACTGTGTCTTCGCCGTGCAGTGATATTTCCCGTCGCTACGACTGTTTTTCCCAACAATCTGGCGTTCCCATGAGATAGCGACAGTGTACCGGTCCCTCCCCGGATTCCCGATTCCAACACGCGGCTCACCATGCTGCTCACAAGCACATCCTCACGATGGCGGACAGCGCTCGTGGGCGCACTCGTAGCCACGACATCATGGCTGCCCAGTGCTGTGGCAGAAAAGACGCAGGCGGACTACTTCATACATGACCTGCCAGGCGCGCCAGAGGGGCCATTATTGAAGATGCATGCAGGGTAAGGGTCGCCAGGGAGGGTGGCTTTAACAGTACTGACTCCGCAACAGACATATCGAAGTAGACGCAGCACACAACAGCAATCTTTTTTTCTGGCACTACCAGAATCGCCACATCGCAGACCGGCAACGGACGATCTTATGGCTGAACGGCGGGCCCGGCTGCTCCTCGATGGACGGCGCAATGATGGAGGTCGGTCCGTACAGGGTGCGCGATGGCGGCAAGCTCGAGTACAACAACGGCTCGTGGGACGAGTTTGCGAACTTGCTGTTCGTCGACCAGCCTGTGGGCACTGGTTTCAGCTATGTGAACACGGACAGCTATCTTACCGACCTTAACCAGATGGCCGACCACATGATGATTTTCCTGGAGAAGTGGTTTGCGCTTTTCCCGGAGTATGAGCATGATGATGTGAGTTTCACGGGATTCGAAGTATGTGTGGCTACTGACAGGAACAGCTCTACATCGCCGGCGAGTCCTACGCTGGACAGCACATTCCATACATTGCCCGTGCGATCCTGAACCGAAACAAGAACAAGGCCATGCGGCAGTGGAACCTCAAAGGCCTCCTCATCGGAAACGGCTGGATGTCACCAGTCGACCAATATCTTGCGTACCTACCCTTTGCATACCAGAACGGCATGATGAAGGCGGACTCGGACTCGGCGCGGCGCGTGGAACAGCAGCAATCAATTTGCATCAAGAAGCTCAACGACGGTGGCCACAACCACGTCGATACAAGCGAGTGCGAGCAGATCATGGTCTCTATCCTTGAGGAGACAAAAGACCGCAAGGCCGACCGTATGAATCAGTGCGTCAACATGTACGACATCCGACTACGAGACGATGCTTCATGTGGCATGAACTGGCCTCCGGATCTGACGGATGTTACTCCCTATCTCCGCCGGCCTGACGTTATCCAGGCCTTGAACATCAACTCCGACAAGAAGACTGGCTGGTCAGAGTGCAATGGCGCCGTATCTGGACATTTCCGCGCCAAGAATAGCGAGCCGACGGTCAAGTTTCTGCCTGAGCTCCTGGCTCAAGTCCCAATCCTCTTGTTCTCCGGCGACAAAGATTTCATCTGCAACCACATGGGAACCGAAGCCATGATCGAAAATATGAGCTGGAATGGCGGCAAAGGCTTCGAAGTTTCCCCTGGTGTGTGGGCGCCCAAGCAAGACTGGACCTTCGAGGGAGAGCCAGCCGGCACGTACCAGGAAGTGCGGAACCTCACATACGTGGTCTTTTACAACTCGAGTCACATGGTGCCCTTCGACTATCCCAGGCGTACACGAGATATGCTAGATCGCTTTATGCAGGTCGATATTAGCGCTATTGGCGGCAACCCGTCTGACAGTCGCATCGATGGCGAAAAGGGCCCGCTCACGAGCGTGGGAGGCCACCCCAACTCAACCAAGGCCGAGGAAGACAAGACCAAGCAGCTGAAAGAGGCGGAGTGGAAGGCATACTACCGCTCTGGCGAAGTCGTCCTCGTCATTCTGATCATTGTCGCCGGCGCTTGGGGCATCTTCCTCTGGCGCAGCCGACGTACGAATAGTGCTTACAAGGGCGTTGATGGTGATGAGGGCCGAGAATCGCTTCTCACTGGCATGGGTCTCGACAACTTCCGCAGAAGGGAGCGCAGGCAGGATATCGAAGCGGCCGATTTCGATGAACGGGAGCTTGATGATCTCGACGATACGCCGAAGAAGTCTGCGAATGGTTATAAGGAAGTAAACAACGAGAAGGAGAGGCATCCCGCGAATGACTCTACATTCAGTTTAGGAGCTGACAGCGACGATGAGGCTGAAGGGAGCGAACGCGGGAGGAGAAAGGAACATTCATGATTGTCATGCCGTATGTAAAGGATCGTCACTACAAGGCGACACGTCGTAAGTGGTATATAGGGAGGACTAGCATTGTAGGCGTCTGGGGCGCAGAATACACATACACCACCTGGCATATTAGATTAGTCTCTAAAATCATTTACATTATTTCAACTTTGGTTCTCTAGCTGTTCGGCGCCAATCATTAGTGTGTGGTTACTGTGATGTTGCGAGTGTGCAGCCCCACCCACGTGAGGGCGCAACTAGCGCCATCCCCAGGCGCGTTCCTTCCATCTCGAGGCGCGTCATCCTCAGCCACCAGGCATCGACCTCTCTCCAGCGGCGACCAAATGCCCACCACACTGCCATAACGCGACAATGCCTGCGTATGTACTTTGCACTCTGCTGCGCTACTCAGAAATACGTAGACTCTGACTAATATATTCGCAGGCCGGGCGACCAATATCACGGCGGCAACGTCACGAACCCGTTCGACGAACGCGTCGTAAACTACTTCACGGCGTCCGAAATCGCGACTCTGCAGAGCAGGCTGAATAAGCAACTCGGCCCCGAGTATATCTCCACGAGGCCAGGAAACGGCGGTGGTAAGGTTGCTTACTTGGAGGGCAACAAGGCAATAGCCCTCGCAAATGAAGTGTTTGGTTTCAACGGGTGGTCCAGCTCGCTGGGGCAGGTGCAGATTGACTACGTAAGCTGGATTGCGCCGAATGTCAAGACCTGGTTTTAACAGTAATAGGTCGATGAGCATCAGAATGGCAAGGTCAGCCTAGGACTCTCGATAGTAGTGAGGATCACGCTGAAGGACGGCACCTACCACGAGGTGAGCTATCAAGCTCCTTCCCGAGACGTAGCTAACGGTTCAGGACATCGGCTACGGCTCAATAGAGAACGGCAAAGGTAAAGCAGCATCGTTTGAGAAAGCGAAGAAAGAGGCAGCTACCGATGGCCTCAAGCGCGCATTACGCACCTTTGGCAACGTGCTCGGCAACTGTCTGTACGACAAGGAGTACCTCAAGAAGGTGCAGGCTATGAAGGTCAAGCCCATCAAGTTCGCCGAAGACAACCTCTACCGACACGCGGACTTTGCACCACCACTTCAGGAGGACCAGGCATTGGTTAAGCGGGAGCAGCACAGGACTCCAATGCGACCGAATCAGGTCCTGAGAACACGTACGGAGCATCTTGGCGAGTCGTTCAACGCGGAGTTTGATGACGAATTTGATGGCAATCTGTTCGATGGCGTGGACGTTTCAGAAGCCCATGGCGACGAAGTTAGTTTCGAGACTAGGTCCGCGCCTACAGAGATAGAGCTCAGGGCTATCGAAGGGAGAAGATCAACGAGCGGTATCACTGGTCTAGTGTCCGCTCGAACATCGCCCATAAGACAGACAGGCCCACCCCTTCAATCTGCGCCTCGAGTGCCGGGTTCGAGTGGCGTCAGCGGCCAAGGAGGCGTGCAACAGCAGAGACCGAACCAAGCGCCTGGAAGACCTATGCCTAATGGTCACATGCAACGACAACCACAGACTCCTGTTCAGCAACAAAACCAACCTCGCCCGGAGCAGAATCGAGCGCGATTGCCACCACCAACTGCTGATACACACTCAGCCTCGAGACCTCCAGCTCAGCAACAACAGCCTCAAATTCAGCCCCTCCGGCCAACACCACCTGAGGCACAGCAAGGACTCAACCAAACACGTGCAGCTCCACCGGATCAGACGACCACAGCCATATCCGCGAATCCACAGCCACCTCCTGGTCGGCCATCCATAGGCTTCGTTACCTCACGCGCTGCCGAACTCTTACAGACGGCGGATGGTACCACCCCCGTCAATGGTCTTCCCACCTTCAATCCCCATGTCGAATCGCCCATACCCAAAGAGCAACGCACACCAGGATTCGACCGGAACCGCAGCGCCCCCGTCAAAAGAGAAGCAGTTGGTGCACCGCCTGCCCCGCCACCAGCAGCGCAGCCAGCAACATCGCGCCCCGTAGGTTCCGGCCCAGCACGTCCAACCAACTTCGTGAACCCGCAGCAGGATCTAAACCGACGAATCGGTATGCCTGGCGCGCCCAACTACGCCATGAGTCCTAGTGCGAATCGTGGCGCGTATAAGCCGCCAACATTTGCAAACGGTGCGGTTGGTGTCAAAAGAGAGAGGCCACCGCTGCAAGATGTTAGTAATCAAGGTGGTACTACCGGTGGAAGTGGAAGTGAGGGACCAGATGTCAAGAGGCAAAGAGTTGAGGCGACAACGACTGGAGCCGAGAACGCTCCCCCTGCCGTTGTGGGGACATGACGAACTGTCCGTGTTACCTGTGTCTGGTGGAGAAGGACTGCGAGAGGCAGCTTGACGGCGTTTTGGACTGGGGCTCTTGGTGTATTGGCGTTTAGAGCAAGCAAGTTTCGCAATCAGCGGATCAGCATCATGCAAGGGCGATATTTAGTCAGAAATCATTCCACAATCGCGAGCATCTCTTTAATCTTGGTAACTGGTTCGTATTGTGCTCGCTTCATCGAGCTGTGGCATTTGATGAGTACTTTTCCTGCACTCAAATATGCCTGCCCACCTGGGCGCGTCTCCGTTGCGGTAGTGACGTTTGGTCCTGCCTATCCGGGCACTAGTTGGCGCCGTGTTTTCTGGCCATCCGCCCACATCTATAATCGATATACCTCAACACATGGCTGTCTCAACCCGCAGCCTCGCGATAGAAGCTAATGGCATTATTCCCCCCAGCCAACGCAAACATTTCGCTCTTTGCCGGATTCTTGGGCAGCCACTTTGCAGCCCACAACGGCTTGTCGCCATGGGAATGTGTCGCGACACAGGCCCGCGTGTCGATGCGCCAGATCTTTGCTTTTGAGTCGTGGGATCTACACGACGTCAGTCTTTACCCAGCAAAGTAATAGGAAGGTACGAATTGCGACTTACCCAGACAGAAGATACTCGCCTGTATCACTCCAGTCAAGCGAGAGCACCCAGCCCCCATGGCCTGTGAAGTTTGCGACCTGCTCACCGGACGTGACGTCGTAGAGCGCGATGATTCTGGCGTCTCCGCCGGCAGCGAGGAGTTTTGACGCAGGAGAGAAGGCGACGCTGCGGACGGGATGGACGAGGCCGGCGAGGGAGTGTGCGAGACGGCCAGTTTCGTTATTAAAGACGTAGACGGAACCGTTTTCGTGGCCCGAGGCTGTGAAGCTGCCGTTGCGACTCTACGTTGTGTTAGTAGCGTCATGAGTTTAGGCCCAGTGGCTTCCGAACGCACCAAGTCAACACAAAGTCCAAAACTGCCTTTTGTTTCGTATTCTCTGATCTTGGGCATGTTTTCGCTCTTGTTCAGACTCCAGACGTTGATCTTGCCGTTGATGCTGCTGCCGGCTAGGTATTGGCCGTCTGCGCTGATGGCAATGGCCCAGATTTCACCGGGCTTGTTTTGGTCTTTCTCGCGAATTAGTTCATGCCTCGCATATGTAGCGGATGGTTCCGCTGGGGCAAAGAAAGCGCAAGGCGTACCCACCGACTATCTCTCCATCCTCACTCCAAACGCCGTCGTCGTCCTGGCTCCATATCTTCACTTTTCCCTCGAAACCGGCACTTGCAGCGCGTCGTGCTTTGTCTTCGCGCGCGGTGACGAGGTGGTGAATGCCGAGTGGATGCGCCTTGTCGAGTGTTTGTACTACGGGGAAGTCGGGTTGTGTGGTGTCGTAGACGTTGATGCTACTTGAGCCGGATGCTGAGAGGAGCTGTGTGCTTGTGGGTGCTACAGCGAAGACGTCGCTTGCTTTTGGGTGCGCTGACTCGACTGTATGAAGGGTGAGGTATTGCTTCGACTGGGAGTTGTTAGCATGAAAGTACGCAAAGCTCTAGGCAGTCACGGTACCATCTTGGCTGAAAGAAGCTAGGCAGCTTCCAAATTCAGAGACGCGCTTTCTGCTATGGTGACATCGAATCTTGTGAGAATAGGTTGTTCTGCGAAAAGTGTCTGAAGCTCGATGAGGTCAGAACCAACACGAAAACGCGATGTCACCAGTCCCGCCAGCCCACTTGAGCCCCACCAAGACCCCTAGCTTCACCGCCAATCATGCCGCGCAGGTACCTTGACTGAACTGGAATGTTATCTCAATGCAATTGACTCTTACAAGAAGCTCTGGAAGACTTTTGAAAGAGTCAAGGAGCTTACTCGCATTCAGCAAGCGACTGAGTCATTCCCAGGCACCACATTTTGCGCCCACCAACCCAACCCTCAAACCCGCATACCATCGTAACACACGCACCATCTCGTCCACCTCGCACAACATGGCACCAACCGACACCTCCGCCGTCGAGCGCAACCGCGCCATTGTAATCAGTGGCCCTAGTGGCGCGGGCAAATCCACCATCCTCAAGCGCCTGTTCGAAGAATACCCCGACAAGTTCGGCTTCAGCGTGTCACACACCACACGAGGTCCACGAGGAGGAGAGCAGCATGGCAAGGACTACTACTTCGTTTCTAAGGAGGAGTTCTTGGACTTGGTGGATCAGAAGGGCTTCATTGAGCATGCGCAGTTCGGTGATAATCACTACGGAACGAGCATTAAGGCCGTGAACGATATTGCGGAGCAGGGGAGGATTTGCATATTGGATATTGAGATGGAGGTAAGTCTATCGATTGCCGCCTTGGATGTCGAGGTAGCGAAGGAGTAAATGCTAACAAGTATCTAGGGTGTCAAGCAAGTCGCGAACCACCCGACATTCCCAAGGCCGCGTTTCTTATTCCTGTCACCGCCGTCGATGGAGGTGCTTGAGCAGCGGTTACGGAGTCGTGCGACGGACAAGGAGGAGGCGATTGTCAAGAGGCTGAAGCAGGCGAAGAATGAGATGGAGTTTGCGAAGAGCCCGGAGGCGCCGCATGACAAGATTGTCGTGAATGACGACCTGGACAAGGCGTACAAGGAGGCGAAGGAGTTCATCATCGGCAGCGAGGCGTAAAAGACATGCTCACCCAGGTTGGCGGCCAGCGTTGAACGACACCTTTAGAAGAATGCGATTTGCGAACACATGATACCACGAGCAATAGAACAATTGTCGATTTGAAGACGACAATGCATTGGATATAAACTATCTAAGCCAAGAGGTCTGTCAGATACCGTCGTAGAAATACTCAGCAGCGACCGTCCTACCACTTTGGGATTCAGACAGTCTCAGTGCTTGACTCTATTTCATTGGTCTCATCATGTAGACCCCATATGGCTGAATGAATCTGGCCCGTTCGACCAAGGCGCACAAAGCCTACCTACCAAAACCAACCAGAACGGCCAGAGTCGAGAAGATAGCTATGCTCAGATCCGGAATGTATGTGCTGTGAAAGAAGTGAACGTTCCTCGCGTCAAGAATAAGCCCCATTGAGTTACCCTCCTACACATCCCGTATGATCGGGACGCGAGTAGAGCAATCGCATAACCATAAACTGGACGAGAAGACCCTCCATACCTGGCGCAGCTCCAGCATCGCCCGTCCTCGTCTTGGCCCTTACGATCCCTCGGCAACAACAGGCAAGGGTGCCAGCGGACTCATATCATCGCCCCGGTGCCAGGCCCTCGATCCGCGGCGTCGGGAAAGCAAAGAGAAAAGAGTGCAAGCGGACAGGCGAGCGAAGAAGCGTCGTAAGCGGTAGGGAGGCCGCGCTTCTATGGCGGTTCGTTGCTGAAAGTGCAGTCGAGAACGACTGATGTCCGGGGACTTTCTCCCAAAGCGTGGAGAGATGCCAAAAGGCACTCTGTGTGTATGCTTTGTTGCGATTCTTTGAGCGAGGAACGTTGGAGAAGGGATAGAAATGGACGATAACTTTTTTAGCTTGCGCGGAGCCGGCGGATAGTTTGGCCGAAGGCAGCGCTAGGCGGAAGTAGGGTTGGTGGCCTACAAGGGTGCCTGTGCCTGGAAGCTTGGACTTGGTGGACTGCACTTCTTTTGCTGAGCGCGTTGGTGAAGGGACATAAGAGGCGCTGTCGACTATTCGGTTGCGCACAGGGTGATATTCGAATCCTGCCTCCTCGACATTCACAGCAATTGCGCTTTTACCTGCCAGACTCGCGCATCCACAAATCTTCGCGCTCGAGCACCGCGCCATAACAACACGCCCGCGCAAAGCTCCACCGTCAACACCCGCCAGTTCAGCTCACCCACCAACTTCAACACCATACAACCACAATGGCGCTCTTCGGAAGCACGCCCGCTGCGTCGGCCAGCTCTACAACCGGCGACACTAGTAAAGACGTCGAAGTGCCTCAGGGCCAGCTTCCTTCAGACAGTATTTCGGACCTGCAATTCTCGCCAACGAACGACTTTCTCGCAGTTGGCAGCTGGGACAAGAAGGTGTATATCTATGAAGTCAACAACAATGGCGCGCAAGGGAAGTGGCTTTTCGAGTGCCAGGGTCATGTTCTCGGGCTTGGATGGTCAAAGGTATGTCTTTCGTACATGGTCGATAAACTTAAGTGTTGAATACTAATGCTATACAGGACGGCACCCGCATAGCCGCCGGCGACTCCACCGGCCACCTCAACATCGTTGACTTCCGCACTGCCCCAGCCTCCGGCCAAATCCCCGCTCAACAAGCCAAAGCACACACTGATGCCATCAAGTGCGTGCGCTGGTTCCAGACCGGCGGCAAGGACTACGTTGCGACCGGCTCGTGGGATAAGAACGTCAAGTTCTGGGACTTGCAGGGCGCGGAGCCGGTAGGTACTCTGGATGCTCGCGAGCGCGTGTACAGCATGGATGTCAAGGACCAGTTGCTGGTGATTGCGACAGCCGAACGACATATCCACATGGTGAATCTTGCAGATCCGACCAAGATTTACAAGACGATTACGAGCCCGTTGAAGTGGCAGACACGCGTGGTGTCGTGCTTCTCGGATGCGACGGGTTTCGCTGTCGGCTCGATCGAAGGACGATGCGCGATTCAGTATGTCGAGGACAAGGATACTAGGTCAGTCATTCCTATATACCCCCGCTCACAAAGATTATGCTAACTATACAACAGCCTAAACTTCTCCTTCAAATGCCACCGCCAACCCGACCCCAACAACCGCGACATCGCAAAAGTCTACTCCGTCAACGCAATCTCCTTCCACCCGATTCACGGTACCTTCAGCACCGCTGGTAGTGACGGCACCTTCCACTTCTGGGACAAGGACGCCAAGCACCGTCTCAAAGGCTACCCCGAGGTCGGCGGCAGCATCACAGCCACGGGCTTCAGCAAGACTGGCGATATCTTTGCATATGCGGTCAGCTACGATTGGAGCAAGGGATACTCGGGGAATAACGCGAACTATCCGATCAAAATTAAGCTGCACCCGGTTATTGGGGACGAGTGCAAGCCAAGGCCGGGAAGTAAGAAGAGGTAATTCCTGAGCGAAAGCCTTGGAGTGAAACTCTTCCTTTTAGGCGACAACTGGCTTGCTGACATGTCTTGTGTCGGAGTAAAATCGAGTCCATCACAGCGTATCCACGGTTACTTTCAAACTACAAAAGAGGGTATCTCACGGCCTCTTCGAGCGGAATATAGTGACAGCGAAAAGGTTTTATACTTCGTCCTCGACCAACCTCTGCTCGATTTGTCTTCGGCTGCGGGAGAGAAAGCCATGTCCTCGATGTTTCCATTGCTTGCTTTGCATTAGC
>TARA_R110002003_G_scaffold248_2_pt1 | contig 63420 bp, 68 predicted proteins | sample TARA_R110002003 | Tara Oceans TARA_R110002003 (sample SAMEA4396441) | marine metagenome | biome: Westerlies Biome; feature: [SRF] surface water layer (ENVO:00010504); material: water (ENVO:00002006), including particulate matter (ENVO:01000060) such as... | depth 5 m | reverse complement strand
TTTCTCGTGCCTTGTGAAGCGGAATCTACCGCTGATCGACTTCGAAGATTCTCCCCGATCGAGCGACTGTTTAAAATGTTCGAGCTTAGACAGCATCGCGCCAGGGGTTTCCTGAAAGTCAGTACGCTCAGCTTGTGCATAATATATGCACTGCTTACCGTATTTTCCTTCGCTAAGGCAATCGACCTCTCGCTGACGAGGTCGTTTATGCTTCTCATTATACGTTCCAATATCGTCTGAAAATGTGGCGCCTCGTTCCCAAGTGCTCGTTTGATGGCTTCTTCCAGGGTTACATCATGTCCTGCTAGACGCGACCTCTCTCTGATTCTGTTGAGGGTCATGTAGAGGAGTGCTAACTCGTCGTGAAGCTCGTGGAAGAAATCGAGCTGCTGGTCGTTCTTCGATTTGGCGAGGACTAGCGCTTTGCCCTTGCGGAAAACTGTCTGGTGATGTTCTACCATCACAATCACCAAGGGCACTATGGCCAAAGCCAATTCAGCACCAGACATTGCGTATGTATAGCACGGGAATTGAAATCGGTCGTGAATCTTCACTGCCTTTTGGACGGGTTAAGTGTGCTGGTACTCGATGCTTTTCAGCCCCCGTCCGGTGAGCTGCGCTGCGGGTCGGCGTCACACAAGGGCGTCGTTCTGCTTACATTCACACAGCCCCGCCCCAGGCTATCTCCACTACCCACTCCTCGCTTTTCGTCGCACACCACTAGATATCTTTCGATTAATTTGTTTCAGCCTCGTACGGCAGATGGAATATTTCACGTTCTTCTGTTCTCACCGGAACTCGATGTTGTAGCCTTGTCGACTCTCTACTACCCATCTTCTTTAAACCGTACGTGCAGTCGATACATGGTCAATGATGGCGTCGTTCGATATTCGGGCAGCTGCTCAAGATTGCGTCGATCGATTTCATCTTCTCATAGGAACCGAAACAGAAATACACTCAAACAATGAAGCTGACGACACTTTCCATGATGTCATTCGAATCGAAGATCAGTTCGCACGCTTCAAGATGTGGGCTGGAAACATTGGAGCCTTTGCAGAAGATCACGCCTCGCTTGACTATCGACTTCGGGATAGCGAAGAAACGAAGCAATTCATGTTGGTGTTCCTGAGGTCTTTGTCGGATTTTATCACAAGAGGTGAGTTGCTCCGGTCCCAGCCAGCATTATACAACTCATGCCACAGCTCATTTCATCACTTTGATCCTCTCTCATTTCAAAGGCTCAGAAACTAATTGTGCTAACACCGCAAATAGCAATCGAGACAATAAGGCCGGAAGCGACAGCTGATGTTCTCACGCGTGCGGACAGCCCTATCGAAGACAGTGACCTCAATGGGACTGGATCTTTTCAGCCCTCGGACTCTTCTGCTGTGTCCTCATCATTTCAAGGTACCGAAACCGATTCGTTGCAAGATGGAATTGCATCAGAGTCGATGTTGGAGAAGCCTCTGGAGAGTAGGAGATGGTCGGGCATCGAGAAAGCTATCGATCGACTCTACCGACTCTCCTTGATGATAAGACAGCCATCGAGATTCAGTCAGAATGACCGCGTGGAAAATTTCGTTATGACTGATGACGAAGGCAACAAGATCAACGAACAATTCGCTGCATTCACCGATCAGCTCGTCCAGCACAGGTTTGCAGATGCGCCTGAATTTCTTCGCTGCAAGCTGTCGCGGGGCATTGTGACCCGTCGGAAGCGCTTCTTGTGGCGACAAAGTCACCAGAGGAAACTCTCTGGTGTAGGAAGCACTCCTGGTGGAGCAAAGCCGAGGACGCTTGCAATCAGGGGCGCCCGACATCCAGACTCCACAGTACGAGCAGTCAGCGTATTAGATGAGTCGCCAGCGGAGGTCCCGGATTTGCTTGAACAACGACATCGAGCGCACCCAGCGCCATCCAGGACATCAGCTTCAGCCATGCCCAATGCACCTCTTCCATTGGCGACAGCGTTGGAAGACGAACGATCAGTCCAATCTACAGCTTTCACCATGCAATCAGCAGCCATACCGGCGGACATACCCCGTCCTCCTAAACCTGCCGATGGATGCAAGGAGTTTGAGTGTCCATATTGTTGTCTTATTTTGCCAATCAAGCATGCAAAGGCACACCGCTGGAGGTAAGCATGAGTTTCAATAGTCGACTACCAGACCAGGAATCTCTGATCATCAATTAATCTGACCCTTGACGACATGGCACTAATAGTGCCGCAGGAGACACATTCTAGAAGATTTGGAGCCTTATACGTGTGTTTTCAAAGAATGTGCACACGACGCAGCATTATTCCAAGACCGCACCTCTTGGACATCGCATCTCCAGGCACATACTGCCCGCTGGGTCTGTACCAACCCTGGACATCCTGTAGCATCGTTCCAAAGCGAGGACCTCTACGCCAAGCATATGAGGGCAGATCACGCAAAGTCCATTACCGAGTCCCAGCTGCCGATATTGACCAAGCGAAGCCGAGTACCCACGCATATGATCTTCAAGCAGTGTCCATTGTGCTTCTATGTACCAAGCGAGGAAGAGATGAGCCTCCACCACGGTTTGAGCGAGGTACAGACAGAAAGGTCGATATCAGAACGCATCATTAAGCATCTCGCGGTTCACCTCGAAGCACTCGCTGTGAAGTCCCTGCCTTGGCAAGACTCGAACGACGAAGAATTAGAAACTAGCTCTCAAAGTGGTAAAAGCGACGATGTCACAGTGCGTAGTGAAGAAGGCTCGCGCGCGCTCACCTGTATCAGCGATACGAGCCTAAAGTTTTCTGAAACTTGTGCAGATGAGGATCCACTTTTGGAACCACCAAGTGCGAGCGAGCAGGTAGACCCTTTGCCAGATTCGTCCTACGAGCAAGACTGGGGTTTTATCGAACGGCCGCCTTATTTTGGGCATGATCGAGACGAAGTACTGCAGCCTCTTCTGCAGCGATTATTTCTTGGCCGATCGGCACCCAGCGATGTTGTTGAACCGAACCTACCAGCTTACCTGGTTCCAGTCTACCGCGACAAGAAGTTCTTTGGCCGTGAGTATGCACTTGGTATGATGCAGCAGACTCTATGTAAAGGTGTTGAAGAAGACACCAAGGACAACAAGCCATTGAGCTGGCCAAGGTGTTACGCCATTTATGGACCCGGTGGTATGGGAAAGACTCAAGTGGCCGCACACTTCGTTGCAAAACACCGAGACGAGTTCGATGCTGTTTTATGGGTCCATGCAGAGGATGCCGGCAAGATTGCACAAGACTACAAAGACATAGCTGTAGGCCTCGGCTTGGTCAGTGCAGATTCCCGGGACTCGATGGATCTAGAGTACACTAAAGATGTTGTGAAGAGATGGCTAGTCAATCCTCGGAAGAGGAAACCGTCTTCGGGCGACAGGAACCCAAGATTGGCATCTTGGCTCCTGGTGTTTGATGGTGTAGAAGATGGTCGGGTTCTGAACGAGTTCTGGCCATACAATGGACCCGGATCTATTGTCGTGACCAGTCGCAACCCTCATTCGTGGTCTGCTTCTCTGGAATTGAAGCCATTTGGTATTCACGAAGCGACAGACTATTTCTTCCATCTCACCGAGCGAGAGGCATCATCCGAGGAGCGATTAGCGGCAAGCAAAATCGCAAAGCAGCTGGGTGGCTTGCCACTAGCCCTTAGTCAGATGGCCGGTATCATAGCGTATCAGGACGTGTCCTTCGTACAGTTTTTGGAATGGTTCGAGAAACATGAAGGATCTCAACAGTTCCTCGATTGGCGTTTTTCGGACAGTCAGCGGCCTCTCTCAAACTACGAATACAATGTCGCATCCGTGTGGGCTTTCGATCGCTTAGGCAAGGGAGAGCCGCTCATCAACATTGTCTCCATGCTCGATCCCGATGCTATCCCGGAATCTCTCTTCACATCACCTGCCAGCGACAAAGACTCCGAGCTAGTGCAGCTCTTAAAGACTGACTATATGACGTCGCGCTCTGAATTGCTCGCACGCTCACTCATAACCGGAAACAAGCGCGAGCGCAAGCTCTTTGTACACAAGTTGGTCCAAGACGTTGCAAGGTCAAGAATGCGGCAGTCCGACGTCCGGAAAAACTTCCTGGCTTGTGTTGAGCTAATAAACGCGATATGGCCGTTCCAAGAACTTACCTGGAGACACGGGGTCGCGCGTTGGGCAGATTGTGAAGAGCTGTTTCCGCACGTACAACGACTTAAGACCATGTACCCTTCCATCACACCTTCACCTGACTCTTTCGAAGATTACGAGTTCGCACGACTTCTCATAGACAGTGGTTGGTACCAACACGAGCGTGGAAAGTCTCTAGATGCGATCTTGTCCAACAATATGGCACAGTCGATATGCGAGTCGCTCAAACTACGACTCCTGGAGAACCCCGAACTGGAGAAAGATAGCCCAGTAAAGTTGGTGCAATTGAATTACTCAATTGTGGAGATGGCGCACAACCGCGGTTGCATTGCTCTCGAGATCAATGAGCCAAGCGACGCACTTAAATTTCATAAGGTGTTCAATAATACTATGATCAGAGACAGCTCAAAACACGACAACGACGACATGCGCTTGGCCATTTCGTGGAACGAGCTGGGCAATGCGCACATGCTGAATCGCGATTGGGTCAAGGGCGAAGAGTGCTTTTTGAAATCGATTGAGGAAATGCGCAAATATACCAAGTTCAAACCGACCACTATCTCCCTACCAGTAAGTCTCTCCCTACCTCAGGACCACACATAAGGATAACTAACACCGACTCAGCTAGCTAATCTTGGCCTGTCATACTGGCTACAAGGCAAAGATGACATGGCGCAAAGCACACTGCTCGAAGGCCTCACAGACCGCGAAGCCGAATTCGGCGTCGATGACCGAGAGTCCTTCATCACTGGGCGCTTTCTCCACGCATTAGGAAACGTTGACTCCAGTCTCGAGTACCACCGGCGCGCACTCATGCACTACAAATCGACGCTCGGGAATCGCCACCACCGGACCGCCGACCTGTTCGTCAAAGTCGCAGAGCACAACATCAAGCTTGGTAATCATGAGTTGGCACTGGTGTTGCTTGACTTCTCGATGGACGCGTTCTCTGTATCGCATACGTATATGCCAGAGAAGACGCGCGCGGGTTGGATGCGGTATAAGGCGCTCACTGGCTTAGGCCGGTTGGAGGAGGCGGAGGATGAATTGGCGAAGTGCTACCGGGTGTACCACAAGTTGAGGAGTACGCGGAATGATAGTGTACTGGAGATCAAGGACAGTCCGGCAGAATTGGACGACCGAGACATTGACGATCTTATTGTATTCTGGTCTAAGTAGGTGGCTAATGGCTGTGAATATTAATGCCAAATTCGCAGATAGTACACAGGTATTACTGGTCATGAAGCGTCAAATGTAATGCTCGGTGTGAAGACGGGATGCAGCGGTGCCTATCCCCGAGTGTGCACCGTAGAGCAAATGGAGGCCTTGGTACGTGAAGGAACCTGGAATTAGGAAGTCGGCGTGGTAGGCCCATTTTACTGAGAGCTCGCGGCCTTCTCCAAATAGACCCATGTAAGATCGTTCTCCAGACGGCGGTGCTTGTTCTTTGGACTACGTCGAGGTTGTAGAAGGCCCTGAATGAGGGCTGCTACGACAGTACCTGCTATTACCGATCATTCAGGTAGGTGAGAGCTCTTCTGGGATAGATAGACGCGTAGAGATGCTTTTCAAGGCTGGGCGAAGATTGCAATTGGGACAGTGTCGTCACGAGCGGAGGGTGCGCCGTGCAGAGGCCGTCCTCGCAGCGCTGAGAGCTTCGGTATTCAGAGTTACCGGTCGCTTCATGCCGCAAAGAGACTAGTTCCGGCTGACACAAATGAACAGGCGCCCAAGTCGTCCACAAACGCATAATGCCACCGCAGACACTCCTTCCAGGCGAACACAAGGCTCAATCTTCCGTACCGAAGGCAGTTCGTTGCGCTCGCGAGTCAATTGCAACATGCACGAGTGGCGATTGCTCGAAACATCGAGTGGTGAGACGTCAAGGCCTAAGGACATGAGATCTGCGACACAGGAGTGCTGTGACAGCTGTGATCGTCAGGCACAGGGTCCCTCAAGAGTCGACATTTACTTAATGAAAGCAGTCCCAAGCCTTTTGTTCCAAGAGTTCGCACTCTTCTTCATCCCCGACAATCGCTCTCCTCGCTTGGCCGAGTTTCAGGTCGCGTCCATTTGCCTTACGGTGCACACTCGGGAACAGGCACCGCTGCACTCCGTCTTCACATCGGTCTCATGCAGCACAGCCTCAATTATAGTGGAGGTAATATGCACGCTTAGCACACTAGGTAGAGGTGTCGTGCCGATAGGGACCTTGTGCAGCTGTTGATTTCCCTCTTCAGTCACGCTAGCCAAGCGACGGAATGTGCGGAGGCCAAGTCCGCACCTGCATCGCATCTGAAGCTTGAGGACTCCGACTCCACAACTCTACAAACACTACAGAACAGCTTTTGTATAAGATAACCATCAAGATGCGCGGCTTTTCAGTACTTCAGCGTGCTCATCGAGCAGAGTGTGCATCATTGAGTCACACAAAACAATCACCTGTACTTGGTCTGTTGAACGTTACTCGACACTACAAATTGCCTGTTGAACATGGCATCTTCATCTTCAAGTAGCGCGCCTGGTCGCGAGCAAGATGCGCCTCTACCAACCCTACCAGAGATCACTGTCGACATTCCCAAAACACCAATGCGTTCGAATACAACAGACACATTCTCCACACTGACAGAAAACGCATCCCCAGCAACACTCGTGCCCGAGCGATCATTTGCACAGCCGGCTCATGGGCGATCACTGAGCGCTATGAGCTCATCGTCAAAAGGCTTCCAAAGCACTGCTCGGAGTCGGGCACCCAGCGATGCCACGCTACTGCCACCAACCCTCTCTGCAGGAGCCTCGATCCACAGTGAAGTCAGTGGTATCAGCAAATACACACTCGACTCACAAAGACACGATGATGCTCTGAAGCCCGATCCAGGATCAGAAAAAGACTTTGCAGTCTCGAACAACAAATTTGCATTCTCCCCTGGACAGCTCAACAAGATGCTCAACCCCAAGTCTCTTTCGGCTTTCATCGCCCTCGGAGGTCTTCCTGGCCTAGAAGCAGGTCTACGGACTGATATCGATCTGGGTTTGAGTCTAGAAGAAACAGAGCTAGCTGGTTCCGTGTCGTTCGAAGAGGCGACAACAACGTATCGAAAGTTGCGCGGCGCGGACAAGTCTGCGCTTCCACGCCCTGTTGAGGTTCGCCATGTGGATGTGACAGACAGTGGGCCAACTGCATCAGCTTCTCATGCCGGAGAGGCGTTCTCGGACCGAAAACGAGTGTACAAACACAATATGCTGCCTGCGAAGAAGTCGAAATCATTTCTGCAACTCATGTGGGAGGCTTACTACAAAGAAAGCGTTCTCATCCTTCTCAGTGTCGCAGCCGTCATTTCGTTAGCTCTTGGCTTATACGAGACATTCGGCGTTGATCACGGTCCTAACGCGCCGCCATCTGTTGATTGGATCGAAGGGTGCGCTATCTGTGTCTCAATTGCGGTTGTGGTTTTGGTCGGCGCAATTAATGACTTCCAGAAAGAGCGCGCCTTCGTCAAGCTCAATGCTAAAAAAGAGGCGCGTGAAGTCAAAGTCATACGATCCGGCAAATCTTTCACCATCTCGGTGTATGACATCTTGGTTGGCGATGTCTTACACATGGAGCCCGGAGACTTGATCCCAGCTGACGGTATCTTTATCTCTGGACACAATGTCAAATGCGACGAGTCATCTGCTACCGGCGAATCAGATCAGATGAAAAAGACCAATGCTGAGCAAGTTCTTCGACTCCTTGAGCGTGGACACAACGATCCAAAGGATCTGGATCCATTCATCATTTCCGGAAGCAAGGTATTGGAAGGCGTCGGAACATGTAAGTTCCGCTTGCGTCTCATGACGACTAGCCACTAATCTCGCAAGATCTCATCACATCCGTGGGCGTATACAGTTCATACGGTCGCATTCTCATGGCTATGCGCCACGACATGGAGCCGACTCCGCTGCAAGTGAAGCTTGATAAGCTTGCCAAGGCGATCGCGAAGCTCGCCAGTGCTGCGTCCTTCCTGCTCCTTTTGATTCTTACCTTCCGCCTGGTCGCAACGTTCCCTGGTAGCCCGCTGAGTCCCGCCGAGAAAGCCTCCAAGTTTATGGACATCCTCATTGTTTCTGTAACCATCATTGTCGTCGCTGTTCCGGAAGGTTTGCCACTTGCGATCACCCTAGCTCTCGCATTCGCAACCACACAAATGGTCAAGATGAACAATCTCGTTCGTGTTCTGAAGTCCTGCGAGGTCATGGGTAACGCCACAACGATTTGCTCTGATAAAACCGGTACTCTGACCCAAAACAAGATGACTGTGGTTACTGGTACCTTTGGTGAGGATACTTTCGACGACAAGAATCCGGGTGCTGCCGATAGTCGCTCATCACGATTCGCCCAACGCCTAGCAAGCGAGCAGAACCGCCTACTGATCGAGTCCATTGCAATCAATTCCACCGCCTTCGAAGGTGATGGTGGCGAGTTCGGCTTTGTGGGATCTAAGACCGAGACAGCACTCCTGGGCTTTGCTAAGAATGTGCTCGGTATGACTTCACTCTCCCAGGAGCGGACTAGTGCGCAAGTTGCTCAGATGCTCCCTTTCGACTCCGGCCGAAAGTGTATGGGTGCTGTTCAGAAGCTCCCTAACGGTACATACCGACTTCTGGTGAAGGGTGCCTCGGAGATCCTCCTCAGTTACTCGACCACGATCAGGCTTTCCACGGGTGTTGCTCCGTTGGATGGCTCTGAAGTGAAGCGCATTTCTTCAACCATCGACGACTACGCCAGCCAGTCTCTTCGCACCATTGGCCTCATCTACAGAGACTTCCCGCAGTGGCCTCCGTGCGGCACTGAAAACCCGGATGAGCCTTCATTTGCGTCGGACCTTGGTGCACTTCTTGGTGACATGACCTTCATTGGAGTTGTCGGTATCCAGGATCCGTTGCGCCCTGGTGTCCCTGAGGCGGTTGCGAAGGCAAAACATGCCGGAGTCATCACTCGCATGGTTACTGGTGACAATGTCATTACCGCAAAGGCGATCGCAACTGATTGTGGCATCTACACTGACGGAGTCGTAATGGAGGGCCCCGAGTTTCGCAAATTGAGCGATGACGACATGGATGCTGTTCTTCCTCGCCTACAGGTCCTGGCCCGCTCATCGCCAGAAGATAAGCGCGTCCTGGTCACTCGGTTGCGCAAACTTGGTGGTATCGTCGCTGTCACTGGCGACGGTACGAACGATGGGCCTGCGCTGAAAGCTGCAGACATCGGCTTCAGTATGGGAATAGCAGGTATGGTTGTACTTATGATAGCCATGGTACGTCGACTGACATATTTCTACAGGTACGGAAGTGGCCAAAGAAGCCTCGGCAATCATTCTCATGGATGACAATTTCTCGTCTATTCTCACTGCACTGATGTGGGGTCGCGCGGTGAACGATGCGGTACAAAAGTTCCTTCAGTTCCAAATTACGGTCAATATCACTGCCATGATCGTCGCATTCGTTACTGCACTCGAAGATCCACAGATGCGCTCAGTCCTCACAGCTGTGCAGCTCCTCTGGATCAATCTTTTCATGTGAGTCACACATCGACATACACTGTACACAACACTAATGTCAGCCAAGGGACTCGCTTGCCGCTCTGTCCTTGTCTACTGATGCGCCAACCGACGAGATCTTGGATCGCCCGCCGACCCCCCGCAAAGCATCGATCATCAGCATTACGATGTGGAAGATGATTATCGGCCAGGCTATTTTCCAGGTCATCGCCACTTTCGTTCTTCACTTCGCCGGCCCTCAATTCCTGCCGTATCCGGAAGACGAGATGCGCTCCATGATTTTCAACATGTTCGTGTGGCTCCAGATCTTCAACCAGTACAACAATCGCCGTCTGGACAATAAACTCAACATCTTCGTCGGTATCCACAGGAACTACTATTTCATTGCCATGAATGTCATAATGGTCAGTGCACAAGTACTTATCGCGATGTACGGATCTACAGCCTTCAGCATTGTCCGCATCAACGGCAACCAGTGGGCCATCTCCATTGTGGTTGCTGTTCTTTGCGTACCATGGGGCTGCTGTGTACGTTTGTTCCCAGACCGATGGTTCGAAGTCGGTGCGAAATTCTTCGGCAAGCCATTCGTTGTCCTATATCGTCCACTCGCCAGGTTCACGGGTCGGGTTCTCAAGAAGCTCGGATCTTTGAAGAAGTCAAAGAAGAACGAGAAGGACACAAGTGAGACTTCCTCACATGATGAGGGTAGCTGGGTGGGAAGGGGCAAGAGCCCGCTTCAAACCATCAGGGTCAGTGGTGATGCCGAGAAGGGTGTCTTGTAGATACTGAGGATGTGTGAGATGTACATGGGCAGGATATATACGGGTCATGTATTTGGGTGTGATTGTGGCGTTTAGAGGCTTAGACAGAGCTCGCGCAATGCGCTTGAGCCTTGGGGCGTTCTTTGTAACTCGCGCGATGCGCTTGAGTTTGGACACCAAAAGTCTTTCGCGTATGTGAGATTTCAATTGCGCTTGCCAACTCATTGGCAGCAACACGCCAAGCGACGCCGTACCTTCTTCTTCTTCTTACACACTTCTGTCCGGCTCTCACTTGCATCTTCCTTTCTCTTCACCTCCCCAGTCGCCAGTCGTCAGTCGTTCGGGCCGTTCACACGGTGTTAAGAGTACAGCAGATCCTGCGACGCATATCGCAGTGCGATGCACCATGGCGTCCCTCGATGCAGTGCCTGCGGAAATCCAGCTCAACATATTCCTTCGTCTTGTCCCCGAAGACTCCAACGAGGTCGAACGCGACCGTCTCGCAAGTCTCCGGTTGACGTGCACTGCCCTTCGAGCCGCGGCCACTGAGGTCTACTTTCAAGACTTCCACTTACTCCTACGCAAAGAGGACGACGTCTTCGTAGAGTCTCGGTCGTTTCAACAGCTCCTCAAGAAGCCTCATCTTGCTGCTCTCGTGCAACGCGTATGGATTGCGCTTGCTGCTGCAGAGCCAGATTGGCTTAGGCAAGCTTCGGCTTTCGGCCACTGCTATATTACGGACGAAGTCACGGCTCTTGAGGCAGCATACAAAGCGACCGATATGTATAAGTACAAGGATTTGGATGGATACTCTTCTTCTGGAGACGAGGTCGAGAAATGCAAGGAAGAAGAGGGCTTCACGTCCGAGCAGTGTGACACGATACGGGAGTATTACCGTCGCTTCATTCAGCCTCCGGCATGGGAGAACCAATACAGCCTACCAGTCACATCGAGCGCGATAGAGGTTGTGCTCAAGAAGAGGCTTCGCAGCCTGCCTAATCTTTGTCATCTGCGGGTCGTCAGGCCGCTGATCAAACAAACACCGTTCTTCGAGGAGCGCTTTGAAGTCTTGATGAATGAGGGTCTTGAAAATTGGGCTTTCGACCTGAGCGAACCTCGGTATGAGAATGTGCCGTACTCCAACTGTTTTCCGTGGCACCCAGTTATTACCAGGCTCGGTCTGGAATTGATACCGTCAACGTGCAATAGTCTAGAACTAGATATCCTCCTGCACAATTGGCCTTTCGACGAGAGTAAAATCGTGACGCATCTGCCGCCACTTGCTTCTGGTTTCTGTCCCCAGGTAGTTACTCTCAGACTGCTCATCGACCCTTTCGCGGGTTACTTTGTGGCGGGATCACAAGTTGCCCCTCGAAAGTTGGCTCAGCTTTGGAATAGGTTCGAACTTGTCACGTCCTTGTCACTTCATTGCAACAGCAGGACTTTGACATGGAATGAAGGCAGACGCATTCAGTCTCGCACATTTTCAGACCGGTTTCTCCCTGCTTTATTCATGGCGGGTCTGCAGGTTTTGTCGCTCTAAGGATGGGTCTTGCGAAGGACCAATTTCGCTAGGTTTCGGCCCTGCTTTCCGAGCCTGCAAACAATTCATCTCGATAACATGGCCCTCGAAACAACAAGAGCGAACCGCTGGAAGAAAAGACCGGCCCTGTGGCTCAACGTCGCACTACGGCTTAATCAGGACTTTGGCACAAGCTGTTCGTTGTCATTTGGGAAGGGGCCCCTCATGGAATTTCAAGGATGCTTGAATGGCGACTATGCCAACTATTCTTTCGAAGAGAATCCCGCCATCATTCGGATTCTGAAACTCCCTGCTCTGGACGTCTTGTCAGATATCGCACGATCTTTGAAGCCAGAGACTGATCTGACTGGACGGTACGCTGAGCTTGTGAGGCATAAACGGCCGAAGTGTCGCATGAACTCCTGGGATCTAGATGAGAGAGAGACGGATGGAGACTACGAGCCGCACGTCAAACATGTCGAGACTATGGGAGTTACTGCGATATACTACGAGGTCTTGCGAAGGAGTAGTGTGGAGCAATGAGAGCAATGCACCACCGAAGCGTGTTCTCTTATAGCCAGATATGATTTTAATGACTACCACTCCTCCAATGTGACCCCAAAACACCGCCTTGAAGTATCCATTGCCTCATTCACGGCCTTACCTCACTATCCCTTCTTTCAGCCCCTCAAAACCTCCAACCCACCCTCTCCCCATCCCGCTCCAAACCTTCCCTCGCCCTCTTCAACACCTGATCCTCATACCCAATCCTCACCTCCCACCTCACCCCCGCCCCCATCGCCATGACCATACCCCCACCCTTCCCCAGCTCCCAATTCTCCGTCACCGTGACCCCCTTGACTCCCTTGATAAAACCCCCCATCACCTCCTGCGCCTTCTCCCTCGCCTCCCTGCGCCCCACAAACGTCCCCACCAACACCGCCGAACCCGCATTGCCCGTAAACCCGCCCACGCCCGGACTGACCTGCGTCAGCGGCCCATGCGCCGTGACCGTGTACACAGGCGACGGCAGCGTCTCGCACACATCTTTATTGACTTCGCGCAGTATGCGCAGCACAGTATACACGCCGCGCTGCCCCTCGACAACAAACGTGCCAAAGCCGCGCTCCGCAAACTCGTAGTTCGGCTCCGTGTCGCCCCACACGTCTTCGATCTCGCGCAGCATGCCCAGCTTGTCGATGGCTTTGGGGCTGTTGGAGACGATTTCCTCGATCCGCGGGAGCAGGTGCGCGAAGGAGGTTGCGGGGCCGTGGAGCGTGTAGGCGTCGGTGTGCGGCGTGGTGACGGACAGGTAGAAGATTGTGTGCGGGGCGAGGGGCGGCGTGGTGAAGGTGTCGGGGGGCTTGGTGGTGGTGGTGCGCACGAAGAGGGAGGGGGCCGGGCTGAAGGGGTCGGGCTCGAAGTAGAGGTCGAAGTCGTCGGACATGGTTGGGGCTGGAGGGATTTGGTGGTGTGAAGTGGTGTCGATGTGTTGGTGTTGATACTGTTGGAGATGTAGGTGTAGTTGAACTAAAGTTGCTGTGTTGAAAGGTGAGGATCTGCAGATATATTACGTGCGGATACTTTATATGGGTTGCTGCCTGGCCGTTTGCACGCTCACGTCTTGTTGAGCAAAGTAAAGGCCAGGTGAGAGTGCGGTATTGCATGTGATATCTTGGAGCCGCGCTTTGACCGCTACAAGTCAAGGACTGTAGTCAGGACTTGAGTTAACGATTGCAATACATGACAGACGACGCAATGTAGTCGCCAGGCTGACACACGATACAAGTGATGAGCAGCTAAGCAGAGAGTGAGGACAAGCTCCAGGATGCTACGAGAAGTATGCATTGGTATCTGGCAAAAACGAAGACCCTCACTCACACTATACAATGACGAAAGCCGCTTTTAACCTGATGCAAAACGCCAGACGCCATGTGATGCAATGTATGACATGTGCACTACCCTAGGCCACGCAACATGATCAGTTCAGCGCTTCTTCATCCTGACGCTCTTGCCTGGCCGCTTCGCCCCGCCAGTTGGCTTGCCCTTCATCCTCTTTGCTGAGAAGCCTCGACCGTCTGCGGTGGACTCTGCGGTGTTGCTCTTGGCATGCCTCTTCTTTCCGCCAAAGCCATACTTCTGGTCCTTCTTTGCGCGCTTGGTGTCAGGCTTGCCGTCGCTTCTTCGGCGGTCAGAGGGCTTGGTATCATTGTCGAGAGCGATGTCGAAGAGGTCCTCTTCTTTCGTGTTGCCGATCTCTGCGCCTTGACGTTCTGTTCACTTGTTAGCACAATCTCTATGCGTAGATGAGCAGGATGAACATACTCCGCTTGAGCAGGTTGATCTTCTCAAGTGTTTCCTTCTTTTCTTTTGCGCGTTCCTGCATCTTCGCGACCTGAACCTGCTTGCCGAACTTCTTCAAGTCCCTCTGTTTCCTTGCCTCAGCAGCCGCCTTCTTGCCCGCAGCCTCATCAATCAGCTTTTGCTTGATCTTGCCCATATGCTCGTCGCTCTTGACCATCTCCGCGAAGTAGTCGGCAGGCCGTGAGAACCCCGCACCCTCCTTCTTGAGCTTCTTCCGCGCATCTTTGACTGCAGATAGACTTTGCTTGTAGAATGCGAGCTCACGGTTGAGGTCGTCTTCGACGTCCGGGATGTCAACGGGCTCGTCAGTGACCACGGCCTGGTATTCTGAGAATGCAAGCTTGGAGTATGGCAATTGTATGCGGTTCAAGGCTGCGGTGAGGGCGGCGGTGTTGTTGATTGTGAGGCGCTGGTGGGGGATGATGTCGCCTTTGTCTTCGGAGGCTAATGACTCGATGTCTGAGAGCGGGATGTCGTCCTCGTCCTCGTCGTCCTCCGCTTCCTCATCTTCATCATCTGCACGTTCCTCCTCCCGCAACTCCTCTTCGTCGGAGCTGATATCGCTCTCGCTGTCCTCGAGATGCGAGAGATCTAACGCAGGTCGCTCGGTCATATCATCATCGTCGTCGCTGTCGTCCTCGTCCTCGCTGCCATCTGTCTCCCATTCAGGCTCTTTGACTGCCGGGGCTGACTTCTTGTCCTTCTTCGATTTTTTCGCCTTGCCATTGACCTTCACTTCGACCTCGTCTAATGGCACGCCACCATCCTCTGCCTCGCCCTCGTTTTCTGTCTGCGGCTGGTTCTGCTCTTTACGCTTCCTAGCCTCTTTTTCCTGTTTGCGCTGCTTCTCGAGCTTGAAATTTCGGCCTTTCTCGTTGTCGAGCGCGGACTTGAGCTTGCTTTTCGCCATCTTGGATTGTAACTGGAATTGTTGGTGGTGTGTGCGCGTCTCAAATCTGCTTGCGCAATGTGCAAGTTCAGACGTCGCGAAGCTCCAAAAATTATCTCGGAGTTGGAGATCTTGGCGCAGAAAAGTGTTAGCGCGGACGCTACTACCTGACCGCCTACGTAACGGGCAAGAAGCCGCGGCCCGCATCACGTGCCAGCCTGGTATCTTAGCATTCACTCCTGCCCTGATATCCCGCTCCCGTAGATTGGAATTCGCGAACAATAGCCACTCTTTAAGAAGAAAAAGCACAGCATACGCGTCTTCTCATCTACTAACTCCGAGCGCACTCAATCACAATCCGCAATGACGACCCCACGACCCTCCACAGACCGCCTAGCAAGCGACAACCAAGTACCTCTCTCCCAACAATCTACTCGAACCCTTCTAACCCCAATCAGTCCCTCCACTCCAGCGCCGAAGGCTCAGGCGAACTCGCCGCCGTAGTCGACGATCTACTAAACCAGCTCAACACCAAGTTCTCTACCATCAGCAGCGAACTGTTATCAAAGAGTAGGCATGTGATTCTAATCGTGCTCCCACGGCGGGCTGATGTGCAACTAGTGGACGACATGTCGCGGCGACTCGATAATTTGGAAGCGACTATTCAGGGCGGGGAGGTCATTAAGGGGTCGGGGTCGTCGAAGTGATAGGAAAGATCTGTCTTTTGCTAAATAGCGAAGACGATGCATGGGTCTTGGATTGGGACTTGAATCGCCTGAGCGCGTGTTCGAGACTGACGTTGGGAGCATCGCGATACCAAACAACCAGAAAGGCGAGAGGAGATGAGGCACGTGTCGTACATGAATGACACACATTTCAGGTCGCAATCTGGTATTGTTCATTCGTAACAGCTCTGGTTCTTCCTAGTAGTCATACAAGAGCTATATATCTCCTTGTTCGCTTTTGGTCCACCCATCATGTCAAGTTCAGTACAGTTCATTCCGAATTCCCAAAGGGGCCAACGCTAAAGTGCAACATCCTCATCCCAAGTCAATGCAGACGTCAAGTCTACAACTCGCTCTTCTCCTCAAGGCCCAAGAACCTCCGCAAGATGTTACTCCTGCTGGTCAAGTCGTCCAGCTTCTCCTGAGCCAGGTTACCCTTTCCAATCAATCCTTGGAGCCTCTTAAGCTCCTTCTCAGCGTACTCCTTGTTCTTTCCGGCCTTCTCGAAGACCTTGACATAGTACTGTGCGTACTTGTCCTTGAGTGTCTCAGCCAACTTCTTGGCCTCCTCAGCGCCATCGCCGTATGCGCCCTGGAACTTCTCAATGACGGTGTTGAAGGCCTCGATAGTGCCACCGGTGGCGTCCAGACCTCCACCGACCGCGCGATGGGTGCCGGCGTTCGCGTTCAAGAAGTCGATGAAGTCCTTCTCGGTGCGGGCGCCTTCGTACGGGTGGGGCTCGACGCTGCCCTTCTTGAAGTACTTGATGGTGGGGTAGGACTGGACGCCTTGTTCTTGTGCAAGCGCTTTGGCGTTCTCGGCTTCGGCGTCGACCTTTGCGATCAGGACGTCAGGCTCGGTAGCGAAGTCGTTGGCAAGAGTCTCCCAGACGGGCGCGAGAGACTTGCAGTCTGCACATCATGTTAGCGATGGGAGCAGGAGAGCGTACCAGAAAACTTACGTCCGCACCACGGTGCTGTGAAGGCAACAAGAACGTCCTGGTCCTTGCCAACCTTCTGCTTGAAGCTCTGGTCGTCCAAAAACACAACATTGCTTGGCAGCTTGCCTTTGACCTTGGGCTTGATGCTCGTCTTCTCTGTGATGAACTTGGTCAAGCTCTCCAAGTCACGTCCACCGCTGTAGTCTGTGGGCTTGTTGCTCTTGCCATCGAACCACTTCAGCGTAGGGAAGCCTGAGACACCGTAGTCCTTGCCCAGCGACTTGTGTTGGTCCGCGTCGACCTTTGCGACTGTGACCTTGTCGGAGGCATACGAGAATACGGTGGCGAGCTCTTCATAGACGGGAGCAAGGTTCTTGCAGTGACCACACCATGGAGCAAAGAACTCTACAAGGGCGGGCTTGCCGGACTTGAGGACGACATCGCCGAAGTTGGACGGCGTAAGATCGAGGACGGCTTCGGCGGAGACAAGGGCTGGCAGCAGCGCGATCGCTGCGGGTATTAAGTTTTTGAAAAGCATGATGGGGTGGGTGAAATTTCAATGCTGGATTGAAACCTCAGAATGTGTGTCTGAGAAAAGTGCGGTGTGGTGGGGAGCTTGAGAGCTATCCGCGTCCCAGTGGCGGCGAATTCTTAGCGCTCCGCGGTGAACGTGTCCTCTGTCGCTGTTTCACTTCAGCAGCCGCAGGGTTACAAATCCAACAGCAACGCAGCGAATGACGTAGGCGGGATATATGGATTTCTCATCACACTTGAGATAGGACATCAATCGCCATGGTGCACGAATATGCTAACAACCAGTTTAACTTTAGAGATCTTGCAACGATCTGAATGCAACCAAGGTGCTGCAGACCACGTGGAATCAAATTCAATCACTGGGTATCAAAGACATTCGCGCGCCCGCTCCCCACATGTACAGTTCTAAGATGCTGTTAATTTAGCGACATCTTCCAATTATTCCCACCCGTCATCCCATAACTTCCACTAACAGTCTTTTCCTCCACATCCGGCTTCTTCTCCTCCGCTGGCTTAGGTTTCGGTTCCGCCTTCGCTGCCGCAGCAGTCGTCGTGGCTTTGATATCACTCGCCGCCCTCTCCACCACACTCTTCAACGCTCTAACATCCGCACCCCTGATCTGCTCGATCTGCTTTCCGTCCTTGAACACCAGAAATGTCGGCATCGCTGTGACGCCATACTGGGCCGCAAGTTCCCGCTGCTCGTCTACGTTGACTTTGACAAAGGCGAATTTGCTAGCGGAGGTGTGTTGTGTGGCGAGTTGCTTGTAGATTGGTGCGATTTGCTTGCAGGGCGGACACCATGTTGCGTAGAAGTCTGCGATGAGGTAGGTGTGCGCGTTGAGGAGGGTGCGGAAGTGGAGTGGGGCGGAGATCTCGGTCGGCATTGTTGTTGTAGTGCTGAGATTGCCTAGTCTAGTTTCGAAGTTGTGTGTGATGTTTTGCTCGCTGATGTGGATGATTGATCGGTGATGGACGCTTTGTTCGCACTTCCTCAGGCAACAACACGTTCTTATAGTATCCTGTGGGATGGCGCGATCTTGTAGAATGTTCGAATTGCTGAGCTATGTTTGCGGCGCAGCTTGAGTATGCTGAGCGAGAAGATCTCGCCGATTGGCATTTGTCATCAGCCACAAGACCTCACGTGCTGGGGCGCTTGCCGCATGCGGTAGTCGACGATACATGTTTCACATCATGAGTAGGGTCGTGATTCGTGATGATGACGCATGATGGCATTGCTGCGTGGTATAAGCAGCGATTGAACATGCCGTCCACGGCGACGTAACGTATCGCATGCTCTAAGCTGATATATGCATTCATACCAGCATATCAGTACTCCAGTAGAATGTTACCGATCTCGAAACGCCTCGCTATGCATGTAGCAGCTCATCAAGCAATGACAGACACCAAATCTGGTTATTGTCCTCCAAACAAGCCATTTTATCCTCCGCCTCTGCCTAGTATCTCCTCCCGCTCAAGCACCTCCGGCTTGAACTTGATTAAGAACACCGTCTTGCCCGGCCACATGCCCTTGCCCTCCTTCCCATCCTCTTGCTCTCCCACACTATGCGCCGTGACCCCCTCAGTCGGGAACCCCGCGCCATCGCACACACCCTCAATCACGCCCGCGACAAACGCCGCGCAGTTCAGACTCGACAACTCTTTCGGTAGTGATATGTATTGATTGACTAACGGCTCGTTGTCGAATATCATGTACTGCCCCGCATCCGTGCCTGATCGTTCTAACGCGTCTGCGGGCCGCCCGAACAGGTGTCGATATACTTGTTGTGCGATGAATTGGAGGAGAGGGAGGATTCGTGTGGGACGGATGGAGGCGAGGGGATTTGATGAGCGTGAGAGGAGGAGGTCAAGGAGACGGAGGCCGATAGGGTAGCCTTGTTGATTTAGTCTGGAGAGCACTGTCAGCACCTACTTCAACATCGGTGTCATAACGGGCAAGAGCGTGAAGCGCGCATTAAGCCCAAGTCGCTAGAGGTACTGTGCAAAAACATACCTCTGCTCCAGATCTCCCACATCCTTCGCTCCCTTCTGCGCATACGCAATCATCTCAATAAAGAGGTACGCAAACGCCGCCCGACTAAGCTCCGCATTCTTACTCCGGTTCAGATTGCGATCATATATGCTCTTCTTATTCGACGGATATCTCAGGCCAGGCCCTTGACTCGGATTCCCGCTCATTGCTATGCTCTGGCTCCGTACTACCGCGAATTGCGCTTGATGTTGGATTTGAGTCTGTATTTGCGGGCGTATTGTTGCCGTGGAAGAGGTTTGCGAAGGGGTTGCGGAGTTGGAGGAGAAAATTGGGCGCGTGGTGTAGGGAGACGCGTGTAGTGGGAGGATGTTGGACATGCTGATACACCTCGCGGTTGTCGAATGGTGGAGCAAAAGTGGGTCCGAGGGTCGTGCACCGTGCTTTGACGTTGAGGCTGCATGTGCCAAGTGCAGACGACGTCTCCTGCATATCCGTGCGATTTGTTCACACCCAACGTTGGACCGCCTAGGATAAAAGAACTTTGCGAGGCCTTGTACGTTAGATAGCTCATCGCTATCCATATGTATTATAGAGTCAAAGGCAAGAGCTAGTATTCTGAGACGAGGCTGCAATATCGGTACCTCCATTGTCAACATAACCTTGCAACCAGCGCCTTGCGCCAGGAATTCTGCTTGCTTGAAGATACACAGCCCTACATCTCAGACGTTGTAGCGATCTTCCGCGTTGCGGCAGGCTGCCTCCAATCCCCTCATAGAGCGCCAACCATCATGTTCGGCACCCGTCATCACATCACCACCTTCCACCATGTCACCGTAGAGCATGTCCTGTTCCTCGTCTTCCATATAGTCTTCCTCATACTCTCCATCGACTACCTCCCCATCTTCTTCGTTCTCGCGCTCCATTGCGATCCAAGTCTCATGCCATTGCTGCGCCATGCTGATGAAGTACTTCTGCCTCGATCTGAGTCGAGTCAAAGTCTTCATGTGCTCAAGCCGGCGAATCTTGAACTCCATAGGCACCACAAGAGTGGTGAATTGTGATCTGGGTCCTTCAGTGTCGCGTAGGTATGGTTTGCCGGATCGCGCTTTCGCCAGCTCACCGCGCAGATACTCCGTCGTCTTCTCTTGCTCCGATAAAGCCGCCAAAGTATCGTTGCGTTCTTTGCGCATCTTGCGCTCTGAAGCAAGGTGTCGCTGTTTTTCGTTCACGGCATCTTTCGTCTTCTTATTAGCACCCTTGGCCTTCTGCGCTTGTTCAGTGATCGTGTCACGGAGGGTCGCCGTCTCGCTTTCGGCTGCCCTCAAGTTGTCTTTGGTCTTGGCGTTCTCCTTTCTCAGATTGTGCGACTCGGTCTTGAGACGATGTAGTCGGCGAACAACATCTGCAGGAAGCAAGGCGTCTGGAGCGATCTTGGAATAAATCCGTCGCTCAAGTTGGTCAATGGTTTTCACATGGTCTTCAAGTTTCGCTTGCAAATCGTCGCGTTCTTTGATCAGGGCCATGATCACTGCGTCGGCATTTCCTGCTGGGTGCAAAATGGATGAAGGTTCAGCTGGAAACACCTCGAGTCGCTCCTCGAAGAGCGCCCCCAAGCCGAAGCTCATCTGCGGAGTCAGACCTGCTTGTAAGCAAGGCGCTTTTGAAGACACGTACCTTGACAGTTCCCAGATGCACTAGGTTGGATTGTTTGCGAATGTTAAGGAGACGAATACAGACTTGGGTCGGTGGCTCGGGCCGTGAAGGTGAGGTGAGGCACTGAAGCACGACAATCGCGTGGGCACGTGACAGGGTATTAAAAATAACTGTTGCCATGGTGCGACAGCAACACACACATTCTGTTTTATACAAAAGCCATATATTTGATGCTTAGAAATGCAGCATCATCTGCTAAACGCCTTTTTGACCTCCAGCAAGTCCACCATCTTGCACCGGTTTATTGTATGCTGCTGGTAACGATGCACCCTAGAAACGGACTCCCCAAACCCTGTCAACCAAACTTGTATTCTCCACTTTGACCATGTCCATTCTCCCAAGTATTGCCACACCACTTCATTCATCCGTGCAATCGTTTCTATGGCGCCGATACGGCCGCACGTCCTCCCCCTTGATCTCCCTAGGTGCGACCACCTCAGCTTTGCCTTGAGCCGTGTTAAGGTTCTGACCGTTCTCACGCGCTAGATTGGTGATGCGCAGGATTAGAGGAGCAGCCGCTGTCGCAAAGCCCTTCTTGCGTGGCACGACTGTTGAACCAGAGAGTGCGGGAAACGATTCAGTCGGTGGTGGTCGTCCTTGAGTTGGGATTGACGGCAGGGCAGCAGACGCATGAGATGGCTTAGAATCAGGCTGCTTCTCGATTACGGAGCCGGTAGCCTTCCCTTTTGACACTGCAACATAGCTACGAGCCTTGTCACCGGCAGTAGTGTTGCGTCCGGAGCTGTGGCCCGGTTTCTGCGGATTTGGACCCGTGAGGCTTTTGAGCTGGGTCGTGATGTCGAGGATTTGAGTATCGAGCTTGTCTTTCTCCGCTTGTGTCTGTTGTTTCTCGGATTCAGCATCGGCGAACAAGCCCTGCCACACTGCGATCGTGCCGTCTAGATGTTGTAATTCGCGCGTGTACTTGTCAAACGGAGCAACAGCTTTGTCGACAGCTGTGCTGGCTCGTACGGTATTGTTCTCGACTTGAGGAGGGACCTCGCCAGTTTCATCGGTGACTTGCAGCAACTCGAGCTTAGCAAGCATTTCCTTCTGACCTTGAGTCAACAGCTCCACCTCAGCGATGAGCTCGACCCTCTCAGTCTCAAGCTGCGCAATCTCAGTCTTGAGTTGGTCGTAGCCCTCTCTGACGGCCTTGGCCTCGTCTTCCAAAGTCTTCAAGTCAGCTTCGCGTTGTGATTTGGCTGTGCGGATTTGCGCCATCTCATGCTCGAGCCTCGAGACCTGGTCCTGCAGCTGTTGCTTTTCGGACGATGCCTTCTTGTAAAGTGCAGTTTCAGCTTTCGCTGCGGCTAGCTGGCCCCGTACATGCACAGTAGCTTCACTCACACCTTTCTCCACATCCTGGAAGTATCGTCCATGCGCCTTCTTTTCTTGTCGCAATCGGTCCCTCAATTTCCTTTGTTCATTTGTGTGTGACTGTTCCGTTGCCTTCAATTTCTTCTCTAAGCGGTCCAATTCAATGAGATATTTCTGCTTCGCGGCCGCTACCTGTTCGGTAAAATTCCTCTTCAACTCCTCTTGTATGGCCGTGTGGTCCCTTCGCAATGTACGTGCTACCGTTCTGGCAGACATAAGCATCATTCTTGCAAACGCCTCCTGCAGCTGTGCGATGCGCGACTCGTCCTTGCCTCCCTTGCCTAAGATCTGCACCTCATGCTCTATGGCGCCGCCGGACAGTTGTATAGTATTATGATGTATCGGGACTTTTTGATGATTGGGCATGCTAAACTGAAGAACTCCATCCATCAGCCAGGGCAACGACGAATAAAGTTTCTTCAGATCGGCGCCAATCAAGTCCATGGTGGCTGTATCTGCATCGAGGAACTGATATGCCCATTCACGAAAGCTGTCGTAGCCCTGGAAGCAGCGAATGGGTGTAAGATGGTCTTGTTTGGGTAGCGTTCCCTGTGGAGAGGGACACGTGCATTTGCTGACATAATTTGGTTCTGATTCCATTGGTGCATCGGTCATGCCGAACTTGGACTTCCCAGGTTGCTCTTGGGCGGCGTGATCGTACATCAACGGACGCCACTTGAGGAGCAATTCGACAACTTTATTTCGTATTTCGCGGTCGGGGTGATGCTGCACGGCCTCTAGTGCTTCCAAGAATCTTGTGGCCTTGAGGATGTACCTATCAACAGATAGCTTTCCGTAGAAGTGCAATATATCCGAGGATATGGAGCCTTCGCGAGCAGACCTGCCCATGACTTTAGCATTCAGAATCCCATGTGCTGTGATCTTTATCAAGGCCACCAGGTCTGCTTCTGGTTGTGACGATCGTATAGCTCGATAGATTAGTTTCCAATTGTCCTGGCGAAATTCGCCTGCATGTGAGAGAACTTTCGGAAAAGCTTCCATGGCAGATTTGCGAAATTTCTCGATATTCGGCATGCCGTCTATGAAGCGGGACAACCAGGGAAAGGTAGCATAAACACATCCTGATAACCCAGTTGACCATTTTTTTATCAACCGCAGGGCTATGTCTTGCGTTTCATCGTCCGGACAGATCAATGCTAGCTCCAATGAGGACACGATATCAGTGACTTTGAGGACGTCCATGGTCATATGTGTCGAGTCCAACATTTGTACCGCTTGTATGATAGCCAGTGTACAGGCTTTTCCGCGTTGACTCGTTCCATCGTGACAAGACTTGAACAAATCCATGGCGGTTCGGAGCATTGCCGAAGGTAATAACGCAGGCAACCATCGTTTGAGCTCTGCAAATGACATCAGTCCCAGTGAGGCGGCAGCATAATCGGATGCAGCTGCGCCGTTGTTGAGTTTGCTGTGCCACGAGATGATCAATTCTCGCACTAGCACGGCGTCAGAGTCCGCAAGTGGCGCAACCGGTGCCCCAAGTTGGCTCTGTTGCGCTGCGGAAGGTGGATTGATGTCGGACTCCGGGGCCTTTTTGTGTTTGATGTTGCTCTCTGACGTCGTATCCATAGTCCTCGTTGTGTGCTCTTTATCTTCGGGATGATTTACTCGTTTGACGTTCACCCTGGCTGTCGAAGTGTCCGCTGTGGTACCTGTTAGACTACAACATTTCGTATCGATCGTGTTGGTATTCGTATGTATGGTCTTCTCGAAACGATCATGAATTTCTCCAAGACTAGTCATGACGCTAGTTGTTACGACCCCTTCACCAGACACAGACGACGCGTCAATGGGTTCAAGCATGTCATGTCCAGAAATGCCTGCATCCCCGGGGGTATCTCCTGTATCCAACTTCTTTTGCAAAACAGTTATTGTTCGAGGTATGGCGCTGGGAGCGACCGACGCCAGATCCGAACATGGTCCAGTGTCCTCTGCAAGTGCGTGCGCGACCTTTATCTTCCGTGCATCGCGAGACATCGTGGGCGCCTCGGACATGCTGCCAATGTCCATGAAGCTACTTGGAGAGATCGTGATGGGTCGTTCGATCGGGCGGCGGGAAAACTAATTCGAGTTGGAAACATCAATCAGCCCGGACCAGGCCATAATGTAGTGTGTTCACTCACGAGTAGCGGTGATACCGAAATAAGCTGTGAGAGAATGTTCACAACCACAGATGCGTGTGTGGACGAATGCGATGAACTGGGTCTGAAAGAAGCGAGAACAACAGCACGTTCAATTTGATGTGTGGGCAGTCAAATTGTGGCGACGCAGCTACCCGCGCGTTGCCAAGGTAGCGAGCAAACATATGATGGGGCGTCAAAACATAATCAAACTGTGAGACATCTAGCCGATTAGGCAGATGTTGCATACTTGAGATCAGGTAGTCAGCATAATGCAAACTCACACTTGCTAGGCAAGAAGTCAAAAGCATCCTCCACTTTTAGCGCTGATTGTGCATCAACTTAGCTTCGATCAATCTCAACACTCGCGTGCGTTCCTGCAAGACTTCAGAGCGGCTTCCAGTCATTGTTCCCTTACATGTAAACAAGTCGAATTCCGATATATGATCGCTGGTGTAACCACAGGATGATGGTCGACCAAAAGAACAAGAAGGCCGTCATGGGTGGGAGCCTACGTGCCACAGCAGTGGAATTCACGCCGTCGAGCTGTTTCGTCACAGGTGCATATGAAAACCCGTCTACTTCTATCCCGATGCTGATACGTGTGTAGGGACCGTTGGTAGGCCAGGTGCTACAGATGTCGGACAGCCGATATCGCGTGCGCCAGCCCGCACCTATGCGGTCACCACTGCCACCAAAAACCGGCCAAACGAAGGCGTGGGAATTCTGCACTCAAAGACGACAACTACCGATGACGGCGGAAGACAGGCGCTGGGAAGCGCAAAGCTCGAATGTCCTCTCTGCCTCAAGCTCGGCCACATCCTCCCATGCTGCAACAAACTCACCTCGCCCTGCCCTCATTGCGCCCGCCTCATCCACGAAAATGAGAAGCGCGACAACGAAGTCGCCGCTCTTCACGCCAAGATGGCGCACCTCGAAGCCGAGACACCAGAAGACAAGCACAAGCGGGTCTGCGCCGAGAAGAATGCGAAGATCGAGAAACTCAAAGCTGAGGTTGACACAGTGCGGAAGGACGACAAGCAGCTGCAAAAAGAGGTAAATGAGCAAGAAAAGACATTAGCAAGGTTGAGGAAGACGCTAGAGGCAAAAAAGCCAAAACAAGAGAAGGAGACGAGGCAGGAATTCTTTATCAAGGAAGCAAAGGTCAAGAAAGGGAAGAAGCAGTAATGTCAGACAGGGAGAGAGGGCGTCGGCTACACGTTGATCCGTGAGAAGATCAAGGTACCAGGACACGGCGAGGAAGACGCGAGACGCCTATTTAACCATCTAGTTAACAGATCCACAGAACGCAGCGTTCGACGATGTTGTACATTAAAATGTCGGTGTTTAATACGAGGAGGCCCTGCGAAAAAGGCTGGCACAACACTACGCGAGAGATCGAGTCAGTCGCCCTAACTAGTCTGCAGGTGGCACGCTTCGATTGGTTCCTACCTAGCTTGCCTCACCTTGAAAATCATAGAAGGTGACGCTAAGCAAACGTCACTCGAACCTATCCTGTGTATTCAATGATGAGGTTAGGGATTGAAGGAGTTGATTAAGTGAGTAACTACTTGAGAGCGGAGAGAGCTTATTATATACTGAGGAGGTTGGGAAACACGTGATATACCCATATACTCCGCCATCAAACACTGTCTTGCCTTGAACAGCGGAACATCCTCTGCATAACTCATGGTGATCCAACATTATGAGACACCCTTCAGCGAGGAGCCCCTTTACCCCTTCCCACTCCCCACCTTCCGCTAGAGTATCTTAGCCCTTCGTCTTCCGCGGAGCCTTCCCCTTCGGCCTAACCGTCGACCACAGCTCGCCCTTACCAAACGAGTCTTGCACAACCTTGACAGTCTGCGCGTACGTCTGCCCAGGAGCTTGCGGCTGCGACCCTGCCCGTGACCCCGCGAGCTGATGAGGTGCACCTGAAGGGCGCACATGTGCTTGTTCAGCGCTCGCTTGTCCTACCTTGGGCCACTCCTGACGAGGATCTAAGGAAGAAGAACGTTGGTGTACACCAGGTGCTGGTATATTACGATACGGCAGACCGCGGATTTGATGTAGTTCGGGGTTCATGGCGCCGTCTGGTTGGTTCAATGGCACTCTCCCGACGTCCAGAGGCAGGAAGTTGGCATTCGACCACTGCGGAATTTGAGCTGCTGCAGTATCTGGGTGTGAAGCCGTGGTGGTGTGTATGCTACCAGGAGACTGTGCAGATATGTTCGAATCGTCCACGGCAAGCGAGTCGGATGGCGCTTTCGAGGTATCATCCGTCGGCGAAGGTGGGTCATGTTCTGTTGGGGCATCTTCAGATACTTTCCCTTTGTCCAGCTGCTCCTGCTTCAGTTGCTGCTCAATCTCCGCAGTTTCTTCTTCAACTTCTGCTATTTCGGTTAATATCTTCCGCTTCGAGACTTCCGCAAGCTCGAATTGCTTCTCCCAATAGGCCTGTAGCCCGTCGAGGTACCCATCATCCGTCTTAAGAGTGCCTGTTGGATGGATTGGCGTAGTGTGCGATATATCGGAGCTCCCGTCAGTCCTGGGCATCTCGCCGACCGTGTATTTCACTTGTCGTAACTCATCTCGTTCGGCCACTACGTCATTAAGCTGGCCTAGGATCTGGTCGCGTTCCATCTTGATCTGGTCGTAACCGTCCGCGACACGCTTCCACTGGTTTGCCTGGACCGTGAGGTCGTGTAGCTCCTTCTCCACAGCTGCCTTGGCCAAGACAAGCAGACTCTTCTCATGTTCTAGCTTCTGGATGATCTTCTCCGACTTCTCGAGTTTGATGACACCTTCTTTGTAAAGTCGTAGCTTCCCATTAGCCTCGTCGATTTGTGCCGCGTATCGCTCTGTTTGCGATCGCAATTCTTCCTTGTGTGCAATCAGCAGCTGCACGCGCTTCTCATGGGCACTGTCCCGCATTTCTTTGAGATCTGCCGCCGCCTTCATCTCGGTTAAGTGCAGCTCCCTTGTTAAGCCGTCGATGACTTCTAAGCGATACTTACACACGCTCATGGCTGCATTGCTCTTGGTCTCGAGTTCAAGTATCTCAAGCCGTAGGTTGTTGTTGTGATTGGCCTTTCCAGTAGATTCTCGTTGTTTGCATATTGTCCTTAAATCATCGAGAAAGCCCGCCATGAACTCTCTTCGTAAGACTTCTGCAGCATCTTGCGACTGCTTCACTTGTTGCAATAGAGTGCGTCTTCGCGCCTCTAGTGCAACAATTTCAGCTTCAAGCCTATGACTCAAGGAGCTTTCGCCGGGGACGAGGATAAGGTAGACCTGTCTTGCTCTAAGATTCTCAATTTTCTCGTTCAAGGTCGCTATGGTGTTTTCGTGGCCGATCATGCTCTTTGTGTTGCTGACAACATCCTCACAAAAGGCTATGATTGATCTGTAGAGTGAGCCGAAGGATTGCGAGAGCTCATCCATATCGGCCGCACGCAGGCCTATCGCGCTTCTGGCAAATTTGATAAAGGCCTCGAAGGACTCCACATCAGAAAGGGGAGGGAGATCGACCGATGGGCGCGAAGAGGCCGTTTCTGAACTGTCGGGGACAGCTGGTGCTTCGGCTTCGATTGTAGGCCCCAATGTGGCAGTGAAGACTGCAGGCGCACTCTTGTTGAATTGCCGCTTCGCATTCGGAGGCTCATTCGCTTCGGCCTCCGCCTTCTCTAGCGGCTGCTCCGCCTGACGTTTGGACGCAAATGATAGCCTGTCACCAGCATTGTTGTCTTGTACGGTATCGAGCGCAGGAACTGGGCACTCGGCTCCCGTATCTAGTGTGCTTGTTCTCTCTGCAAACAACTTCGGTGGGCCATGTCCACGCGGAAGTGCAACGGGCCTTGGACCAAATAACGATCCGAAACCACTAGCAGGTCGAGGCCACCCAGTTTGTGTGTCTGCTTCGTTATTTGAGGGAGCCTGCGCGCCGCTGAACTGAAAAGGCTTCTTGGGACCGCTCGTTGCTGTCGTGGGCGCATTGAAGTCGAACGATACAGACTTAGAAAAGATTGGTGTCGTTGAATTCATTGATGTATAAAGAGCCGGACCTCGCAAGAACGATGGAGTAGAGAATATGGATCCTGGAGCTAACCGATCGGTCGATGTGGCGTCAGATACGTTCAGAGTATCCTGGAGTGTATCGCTCAGCGTGTTGACGGTGTTGTCGTGAGACGGCGCAGACGAAGGTGCAGGCTCGCTCAAAGCCTCTGAATATATCGATTCTGGGCTGGATTCATCTGAGCTAGGGTACAGAAATTCTTGGTCCCCCAGGCCGGAGTCGCGATTTGTCGCCGCCATCGTTTCAGCACGAGGAACTTATTTCCTTGCGAAGGGTACACTTCGGAGCTGGCTCGGATAGAAGTGTGGGTGACTAGACTGATGTCAGTGTGGAACCAGATGGTACAAGTCTGTACATACAGCGAGTACTTCTCTAGTTTAGAGGCCGTGGACTGACAGTTGGAGTTTCGGTCGGAGGTTGAGCTCTTATGGGTTGACGGTAGCTGAGGGACTGTAGTTGTAGTGATGAGACTCTTGGTGCGCTGTTGTGATTTATACATCTCATCTCAGTCGTTTGCGCGTGACGTAACGGTTGCTTGGGGAATTTCCCGTTGCCTTTCCCGGTCTCCGCTGCACAACGTTTGTTTTGTTGACGATTTCTCGCAAGGTGAGAGACTGGTTTCACCACGTATGCGTATTCCCGCATATATTGATGAAAAATCTGTCTTCTTCAAGGGAATCAATCTCTACACACGACTCTTCCCAATTACACACAGACTCAACAACACCACGCTCATTCAACTTGCGAGTGCAAAACATGAACAAAAACAAAAGCATGCCTGCCAAGGCAGCAATACCCAGAACGAGTCCTACGACCGACCTCAATCCCACAACCACCACCACCTGCCCCGTCTGCACGCGCCTCAACCGTACCCTCGCCTGCTGCCGCAAATCCGCGCACCCCCACACCTGCACCGACTGCGCCGCCATCGACGCGCTCATCGCGCGCGAGCTCCCAGACCCCCAGACAGCGCGCCAGGAAAAGCAAGACCGGATCGAGAGTCTGAAGCTGCAAACCAAGGCGCAAGATGACGAGAACGAGCGACTGAAGGCAACGCTGGCGGAGAAGAAGGCGGTGTTGCAAGAGCGGAAAGCCGGTCTGGAGAGGGCACTGGGGCGGAATCGGTTTCAGAGGAGGATGAGGGCGATTGAGAAGGCGAGGAGGAGGAGATAGATTGTGGATGGAGGGTGCGGTGGAAAGGGTGCGATGTACATTTTGATGTGTTTTGGGATTTGATGTGCGAGGAAAAAAGACGGATAGAGGTTGGTTAGCATCTCGTTGCCTTCGGTCGTTGCTGAATGCTTAGCGCCTCACTCGCCTCCCATCTCCAGGCCACAATCCAAACAAAGCCACAACTTATACACATTTTCGTTGCTTCGCGTGTTATACATCTAAGTATAAAAGCTCCTATACGCGTTCTGCTCATCCACCTTCCCATCACCATCTTCCTCATCGACCATACTGCCACACTTTCCACAAACCAATATCTTCTCTCCGCTAGCAAAACGCACCGTAAACTCGTCACTCCCACAATGTCCACAGTGAACCCGACTTCTACCTTCACTCATCTCGTCCCTGCTATCTTCCTCGTCACTGTGGTCCAGATCGCTTCGCTCGTCCGTTAATTTACTAACTTGACTGGCCTCGCTGAGGCGCGGGCCGAGGTTCGGTCGATCGTCCTCGTTGGTCCGAGGTCTTAGAGTGTCTTTTTTGTTACTCGACCAAAAGAGCCAGCTTTGGCCATTGTACACAGCCATGGGGTTCTGCATGGATGCGGCAGCTTCGCGAGAGGAAGAGTGTGTTCGTTCAGGCCCCAGTATGCGTGGTGGTGTTGAGATTTCCGACTGTGATGCGTCGAATGACGTTCTATGTTCCACGGATATAGAGGTCTTTGGAGTGCCCGATGGTGCGAAATTGAGCGTCTCGTTCGTCTGCATGGGCCGTAGACTAGGTGACTCCGGATGGCGTACTGAAGTCATACTTAGACGCGCTAGCGACTTGCGAGGAGATGCGCTGCGACGAGCAAGCGAGCTGTTGGTCGAGTCAAAGCTGCCATGTGATATGCCCTGCCGCCAGGTCATGATTCGATCATTCGGTGGTTGTGTTGATATGCTGTCTCTCCGGGACCGACTAGTCCGTGACAATATGCTACTCGGTCTCCCAATCTTCGAACCCGCTCTTCGGACCGATGTCGTATCCCATGTCTCGCTCAATCGGATGCGCTTCGCGAACGCGCAGTCTTGTCTGAACACTTTTAGTGCACCGGTATAGTCAGCAGTAACGATGATATTGCCGCTGCGATGCGTAGAGCGAGCGGCGTAAGCTGGAGTTTCTGCTGCTTTCTTGAAATTCGCGTCGGTAGGCGCGGGTGTTGGAAGGGCAGACCCTGCTTCAGTAGGCGCTCGCGAAGATATGACCGACTCTGCGCGCGATATCAGGGTTACCGGCGGGGGGTTGCACAGATCGTAGATGGGATCTTCTGATGCACTGAGAACTTGTCGGGTCTGGACAGGCGCGATGACTGTGCACGTAGTGATTGAGTTGTGTGCTTCGAACATCTCCACAGGCCGCTCATTTCGCTTTTCGCCCTCTGGAGTTGATGTTGACCAGATGTACGCTTTACGATCTTCACTTCCACAGATGACATGTCCGTTGCTGTCGGCGAAAACACCCCGGATCTGGCTGTAGTTGTTCTCGTGTCCCCTGAACTTCATTTCCAAGCTCTTGTCCTTCAAGTTGTAGAGGCGTATTCTTGAGTCGTTGCTGGTAACCAATAGTTTGACTTCGCCACTTTCGCTTCCAGGAGGCCAATACGTGGCTTGAATACCTGTGATCTTACTGCCCTTCTTGTTCTGCCCTCTCGTCGACTTGACGTGAAGCTGCGCCTGCCACCTCAGCTTCTCCGTATCGTAGAACATACAGAGACCACCCAGTGTCCCAGCTATACATGTTTTCCCGTCGGGTGTGAAGCCCACGGCCGTTATCATATCCGGAACAGTCCTGCTGAATTCGACCTTCTTGTCAGGGATGCTCCATAAGCGTAGCTTTGCGTCCTCGCTGGCAGCCTGGAAGAAGCGGTCGTCCGTAGGATGAAACTGAATTGAAGGGACAAAATCCGAATGTTTGAAGGTGCAGAGATTCTCATCACGGCTGACATGCCATAACCGTACAGTTTTATCCATGCTCGAGGACAGCAAGAAGTTGTTCTGTCGTGGTCAGTGGGCTGGCGAAGGCCCTCAAGACATTCAAAATCTTACCTTGCTCCAGCTTAGGTCCAGGATCGTCGCATCATGCCCATGATACTCGCGATAGGGCGTCTGGCGAAAGACAGGGGCGCTCAGGAAGCGACTCTCGCCTTCACCAGCAGGGTCGCTCTCGGATTGCTCATGCCATCGTCGGTCCTCTGAGCTTGAAATCACCGCCCATACGCGAATCACTCTGTCCTGCCCACCAGCCGCTAGGTACTTCCCATCCTTGCTAAACTCCACTGCCCAGATTGGGTTCTTCGTAGCTGCTGAACCAGACTGCGGTGCGGGATTGGATCCGGCAGCAGGCGGGCTCTTCTTGTCAGATCCCGACCGGAGCTCTTGCGCGAGAAATACACGATCGAACTCCTTCTTGGTCTTGAACTTTGTTCGCACCTTGATGTATGCGGGTGGGTGTGGCACTTTCGGACTGAAGCTATAGTTGTCGACGTAGAGCTGGGCGTCCATACCCTCCGGTCGTAAGTCGTCCGCCTCGGTGCCATTATCGCTCGCAGTATCTGGGGCGCCTTTCTTTTTGTTGCTGCCAATGAAGCGACTGAGGAAAGAAACCTTTCTACACGTTGGGTTAGCTTAGTGTCGCCAAATGCTCCGCCTCGGGCTGACGCAGTCAGACGCTCAGATCCTGTCTCAGCCAACCAGATCTAGGAAGCCCAAATGCGACAATACGCCCGTAGATAGGAAACATGCACGAAGCCTTGATCGGCGGGGACGTTTGTGATCCTTGCGCATGAAGGAAGCATGCCATGTAAAATGAGTGCTCACTTCTTGTCTGCCTTGTATGCCCCACTTCCATCGCGCGGTGACTCTCCACTCTGCTTCTTGTCCGTATTCGTATCGTTGACCAGAGTAGGAGCCTGACTCGGGGTAGGTTCCGTGTTTTGGGAGCGCAATTTCTGTAGGGCCGGCGACGTATTCGTACGCTGGAGGATTTGCTGCAGAGGTGATGCCGAGTTAGCCTTGTTCCTGCATCTCGACTACTCGAAGTGGACATACTTGCGACAGTGGGTCTATGGCCGCGTCGGATGATCTTCTGTCGTCAACGCTGCTGCGGTTGTACGTCTCGTTTGATGGCGCCGACGGCGACGTGGGACTACGAAGCTTTGCGGCGAGCTTCTTGTTGGTCAATGGTGCTATGCCTGTGGATCAGCATATCATCCTCGTCTGCCTGTATCCTGGGGCGCAAGGCGTGCTTATGGGCGACGTACCCTCCCCACTGACCGAGGCGCCTGCTTCCTGTCCGTCATGTGAGGTTCCAGCCCTGGGTGGGTCTGTTACCTTGATCTTGGGTAGGAGATCCGCCATGTTGGTGTTGACACTTCAGGACGTGTCATGGGTGTACCTTGTCGCAATGCGCCGTTCTTGGGAATTTTCCTGGCAGTGCAACTGTGAGCCTGGAGACTTCTTTTGCTCTGCAGACGAGCTGAGCTGGGCTGATTGCAATACGACAACTCAGTACGAAGCGCATGGAAGGAAGCCAGTGGGAGAATGTCGCTGCGGAATACTGCGGAAGTAAACAAAGCTACCTTGCCGCCGCGGTTATCTGATCAAGATCTGGACGCATATGCTGTAGCACGCCGGCGGACCCCTGCTGCTATCGGCTTCTTGCAACTTCAGAGAATTCATTGGAGGCATTTTGCGACTCAGCACAGTGGGCATGATGCCATGACGCAAAGTCTGTAAGCAAGCCGTCGCTTATGGTGCTGTTTTGAGGTTGCAACCTCGGAAGCACCTACCAAGAACGTCGACGTCATCGCTGTTCTATCGAGGACCTTCACATTGAACATCATAAAGTGCAAGCAATGTGGGGACGATTAGAAGACTGACAGGGTGCTGCAAGAGTATATCAGATGGTAACGGAGGTGGCAGAACCAGCGTTAATCCGCACAAGGCTTGATCCATGCTTGCACACGCTCATGCAGTAGCACGATGGCATATGGACGCTTAGACTCGATCACTTTATCGCGAGATAGAAGTATGAATCAGTAATATTGTATTCTTCGACATTTAGGACCGCATTATTCAATCCTCATCCTATCCAGCCACTTTCCTAACCGCGTCAATCATCCAAAACCAGTTCGCTATAAACGCCAGTACGCCAAAGTGTGAGGTATCGAAGGCGTGTCGCAAACGTGACCATGCCAAACTCCGACAATGCAGAGGAGAACATATGCAAACCGGCAAAAAGTGAGGTATCCCAGTACCTATGCCAAAAGTCCAACCAGGTATACCGCGACGAGATGGTGTGAGATCATGTGCAAAGAAAATAAAGTGGCAACGCGTCTAGAAGTCCTCCTCGAAGCAGAAGTCGCCAGACTGACCCTTTGCCTCTTCGACAGGCGCCAATGAGTACGAGCCATCGTCGTTCTGCTCGTGCTTCTTGGTGCTGGCCATGACACCAGCCTTCTGGTAGTCGCCGACGCGCTTCTCAAAGAAGTTGGTCTTGCCCGCCAGGGAGATGTTCTCCATGAAGTCGAAAGGGTTGGTGGCGTTGTAGTACTTGCTGTTGCCGAGGGACAACAGAAGACGGTCAGCCACAAACTCAATGTACTGGCACATGAGCGCAGAGTTCATGCCAAGCAGGGCGCAGGGGAGAGCATCTGTGAGGAACTCTTTCTCGATTGAGACTGCTTCGGTGATGATGGCCTGGACAGCATCCTTGCTGGGACGTGTGTTGAGGAGAGAGAAGAGGAGGCAGGCGAAGTCGGTGTGCATACCCTCGTCACGAGAGATCAACTCGTTGGAAAATGTAAGACCGGGCATCAGGCCACGCTTCTTCAACCAGAAGATGGATGCGAATGATCCACTGAAGAAGATACCCTCAACAGCCGCGAAAGCGACCAGGCGGTTGGCGAAGGTCGAGTTCTTGTCCGAGATCCATCGGAGTGCCCAGTCGGCCTTCTTGCGGATGCATGGGACTGCGGTGCGTTAGTTATATGCTTCAGGACGTGTGCGAAGCCAGCTTACTGTTGTCGATGGCATTGAATAGGTATGTGCGCTGCTTGGGCTCGCTGATGTAGGTGTCGATGAGGAGAGAGTATGTCTCAGAGTGAACATTCTCCATCATAATCTGAAAGCCGTAGAAGCATCGCGCCTCAGGTATTTGTACTTCGCCCGAGAAGCGCTCGACAAGGTTTTCGTTGACGATGCCATCGGAAGCAGCAAAGAACGCGAGGACGTTGGAGATGAAGAAGCGCTCGTCATCGTTCAATCGCTTGTTCCAGTCGTGGAGGTCCTTGGAGAGATCGATCTCCTCGGCGGTCCAGAAGGAGGCTTCAGCCTTCTTGTACATTTGCCAGACCTGTGAGGGATAGTATGTTAGTTATGGATCTTGGAACCATAGTTCGACGCGTCAGACACGTCAAACACAAAGGTGTAGACTTACATCGTGGTACTTGATGGGAAAAAGGACGAAGCGCCCAGGGTTCTCTTGGAGAAGAGGCTCATGTGCTTCCTCGGGCTTGATCGTGGGCGCGGTAGCAGGCTTCACTACCACGGACTCCTCTGGCATATCTGGGATGCCGACAATGGGCTTGAAAACATTTTCCTTGTCTGCCGACGAGAAGTCAAGCTTCTTTGCAGGGGAATCGGTCATCTTGAGCGTGTCAATTGCTGCCGCAGCCTATACGCGCGTTAGTATTGACGCGTATATGGAATGGTCCTTGGTGTGGGCTCTGTGGCGTACCTGCTTGGACGGCGTCGACTGAAGAGCAGACATTGTGTTGAAAGGATAAAACTGTTTGCGTGTAGTATGCAAGTAGAGACGAACGTGTTGTGAAGAATACGCGTCTTGTTAGGCAGTAAAGCTGATGATGTGGATGTGGGAGGAATAAAGCAGACGCGACCGATACTTAAAAGCACGGCGACGGGTAGTCACGTGTGCCTCGCGTCGCGCCTTCCGTGGCAGAGGAACGCTATGACGCACTCCGCGACTTCCTTCGATCGCAATGCTTTTCGAGCCATTCGCAACATCAAACCAGAATTTTGAACCGCATAGACCAAACAATTGCCTCCGCTCAATCTTATGACATCCATATTGTCGCTTTTCTTTCCCTTTGTCGTCTGTAATCGGTGTTCAAGTTCGACTTCGCGGTACCCCAGCCTCGCAGGTCGCGCACAAACAGTCCGTGCAAAACGCGTCTCTCGTCGCAGACGCGCTTTCATTCGACCACTTCCCGCCCCTCGACCCACCACAACAATGCAGGTACTGTTCCATGATCAGCTAGACTAGCCTTTGGCGGCTGAATCAGACCTTTGAAATGGCTGAGGTCGGCCTATCGCGGCCGTCCTGTCGACCGCACTGGCTGCAGCATGGCATTGCACTCGCCATCATTCGGATCAGATTAGATTTTATTGATAATGGGCTCATTGTAATGATCCACAGGACTCGTCACAGCATCGGGGGCGCTCATTCGATGATTCGTCTTGGGCAGAGGTCATTCAGTTGACTGTTCGAAAGCCGAAGACGTGCACCCGCGTTTCAGATGCACGTCCCTCCACCATCTCTTCCATTTTACACCGTCGCCAGCAATTCCAGTGCCGTTCCTCTGACGCGTTCTTCCATTAAAATCTAAGCTCCGTGTTGTACGCTGCCAAGAGTGTGCGCCTCCCCATTGAGTTATCCAAGTACAAGATGGCTACTTCTTGGTGAGCCTGAAATGTCTCCACCTGTGGAAAGATAGACGACCTCATAAGACAAAAATGAGGCTCTAGTTCTTTTTCATCTCTTTATCGACCGGCAATTCTGTTCCTCTGTGCATAATGACTTAGACTACTCACCTATCACGCACAATGAAATCCAGCTCAGCAGCTCAATGTTAAACCTCGGGTACCCGCTCCAGGCAATGACAGGAAAGAGAAGAAACCTCGGATTTCGAACCGTTCAAAAAAAAACTTCAGAGCCGAGATCGAGGCCTTCCATCTGAGAAGTAGTCATTCAGGCGCGTCACATAGCTTCAACATGATCACCTGTCAACAGTAAAGCTGTCCTTCCAACAACACACACTAAGACTGCCAAACGAACAGCCTCAAGATTGTCATAATTTACTCCAAAGCCCAAGGCACTTCCACCATAGCCGACTCTAACCATCCCAGCCGTTACCCCGCAACCCCACCATTCAATTCATGCCGTGTCACCATTTCCCATTCTGATTCGGCGAATCGACCGCACCCTCACCGTTCACAACCATGGCGAACCAAGAGCTCAACAACTCGCGCTTCACAAAAGAGGCCGCAGAATGGGACTCCAACATCAAACACGTCGAAAGCACCGACATGGCCCTCGAAGCAATCAAGCGCTACATCCCTGCCTTCAACAACGGGACGAGCAAAGGTGATATACTCTACTTCACGTCATACGAATGTTGGCGAGCTGTGAGCTAACGCTCTTCCAGATCTCGACGTCCTGGAACTAGGCTGCGGCACCGGACTCCTCTCCTACAGACTCGCGCCCCACGTGCGCTCCCTCGTCGGCATCGACACGGCAGACGGCATGATCAGCGCCTTCAACACCAAACTGACTGCCCTTCCCGAGTCCAAGCGTAATCTGTGTGCGATCAACCATTTCCTGACCAGCGCCGACAGCCCGGAACTCCAGGGCGCAGCTGCGGCGCTGGCGACGCAGCGGGGCGAGGAGTCGCAGCCACCGTATCGCTTTGATTTGATAGTTTCGCATTTGACGCTGCACCATATTCCTTCCTTGCCGGAGATCTTCGCCACGCTGAAGGATTGCTTGAAGCCGGGGGGTGTCATTGCTTTGACGGATTATGAGGACTTTGGACCGGAGGCGATTCGATTCCATCCCGTGGGTAAGAGGCCGGGTGTGGAGAGGCATGGGTTGAAGAAGGAGGAGACGAGGGATTTGCTGGTTGGTGTGGGGTTCAATGAGGTTAGGGTTGAGGAGGCGTATGTCTTGAGGAAGGAGGTCCAGCCGGAAGAGGGGATGAAGGAGGTGGAAGGCGAGATGGCGTTTCCGTTCTTGATCTTTTACGGTGTGAAAAGCTGATCGATCTGAGTGTGATGGGGTGTTCGTTGATACCGCACGGCCTGTAGCAAAACTTGAGTCCAGCACGTGTGATGGCTAATTTGTGGTGCGATTATAGGAGAAGGGGGCTCAGGCGTTCAGAGGTCCTTCATCAGATCGTTGACAGCTCTTGCAGCGAAGCGTTTCCGTTCAGCTTCTTCCATGCCCTCTCCCATTTCTGCAGCAATCAGCTTCGCAAAACTCACGAGATTTTCAAACAGGCATACCTTTGATAGCAATCATTTTGCGCATCATGACCTCTAGCTCCTCGACCTCCTTTGCCTCCGCCGCCTCATCTTGCTGACCTTCCTCTCCATCTCCAAACCCATGCAGCGCGCCCTTCATACCAAACAGCTCCATGTTCATCTCCGCCTCTTCGGCTGCGAAGCCACCAAAGCCCTCTTCATCGCCGTCATCCTCGTCTCCGAAATCCAGTCCATCGGCGCCCTCCCACTCGCACGCCTCCAGCGCCTCGCGGACCCTGTGGACGCCCACCTTCTCGCCAAACTCGTTCTTGCCCGTCTTCTCAAAATCCACATACTCGAAACCAGTATCTGTGCATATGTCTTCCCACTCATCGCGCGCCATGTCTAGATAAGGTGTAGTAGATTGTGGCATCGCAACAGCCAGGCAGACCTGGTCGCCACTATAGCCGCACGCGCGCTCGATGACGTCGACGATGGCCTGCATCGTCTCTTTTATCGTCGTAAGATCAGACTGTGTCACTGGCTTGCGAAAGCAGTATATCCATGCGCCGAGCACGGTGATGACTTCGCGGGCTTCAGGTGCGGTGAAGGCGGTGCGCCACTCGTCGATCGCGGCGATCTCGTCGACCCAAATCGGAAGGGTCGCAGTATAGTATTTCGTCTCGAGGAGCCATTCGTGCGTGAGGCCGGCGGCGGAGCCTTGGGTGGGTTCTGGAGCGGAGCCGGTGAGCTCTGGTGGGCAATTAGGAATGCGTAGTTAAATACAGGCTATTGGGAAGATCTACCGCTGAGCAGCTTCAAGACACCTGAGTCTGGTGCTCCTAAGGCAAGCAAACGTCGTGGATTCTTGATCTCCATGGTGTGTTGGAAGTTGAGGAAGAAGTTGCGGAGTTCTCGGAGGTGAGCCTTGGGCTTTCATTGTGGGGTAGCGTCGGCGGAGCAATCCCTCTTAAAGAACGGTCGCAAATGGATGCCGTTTCTCATCTGGAGTATGCTAACTCTACAAGACCTCGCAATTAGAGCAGGGCACAATTTTCAGCAGATTTCGTGTTTGTACAATAAAACATGGTCTTGGTAAATCGAGGTATCTTCAATTTTGGTGGATATGCTATCTCAATCTCAGCGCAATTCCTTCGCAAGCGGATTGATCGGCATACCTATCCACTCTTCATGACCAGGCGCAAGCTACGTAGCTCGTGCGGACTAGAAAGCGTGTACTGCAATAATTCCACTCCTTGTACGCCCGTTCATCCACGACCTCCACCCCGTGTGCTGGCTCGCGCCCTGTTCACCGTTGCCCGTCCACGCGCCAGACCGACACCACGACCTCTTGTGCCTCTTGACCGGAACATGGGTGCGTTCCTAAAAGCTGTTAGCACTTGGCACATTGCCTGATGGGTGCATGCTGTACCTCAACATGTCGGGCACAATGAAGTACCGTACATGACTTCCGCGAATGTAGACCTGCTCAAGATGTGATACTCGGCCGTCGCGGGCGGTGACTGTAATATCCTTGAGCTGGACATTCATGTTGTCCTCGGCTGTGCCAGAGTGAGCGACTGATCGGAGACTGTTCAGGATGGGAGAGCCGGCGCACCTTCGAGAAGCTTGCCACGGTAGACTTCGCCGGAAGTAATCTCAAGAGTGATTATGTGTCCCTAAATGCGATCAGTGTTGCTTCAAGCCCGGGTGAGGGGCGATGGACGCACAGCTGCCTCATTGAGGAGCTTGATGGGAATGCCGATTGTGCTCGTCATGCTGGTGGTCTTGGAAGGAGGTGGGTGTTGTCTGGAGTGGGCTCTTTCAAGCTATGCGACCGCGAATGTACGCGATTGTGTTCGTCCAGGAAGATGGTTGCGAAATTCGCAGGGCTTGTCTTCTCGTAACAAGCAGCTTATCGCGGAGGGGGAGGACCGATTCAGATCGCCGACTAGGTAGCTTAGCGCACAATCAGCTGTTCAAGGGAGAGAATGAGTGATGTCGTTGCTACGTGGGTGTCTAAATGTCGACTTGTCCGCAAAGGTTGAAGTTATTGCGGAAGCTTGGACCAGCTCCTCTTAGCGCCCTTCGTCGCGTTAGTCAGCCACTGCACCTTGCCTCGACCGTTTCCAGAATCTATCATCCTCCTTACTGCGATGAACATCTCAGGGACGCTGAACGTGTTCCGCCTCATCAGGGATCCAGCACTCTGCCTCCCACATAGCACCGTTTCAACATTCAACCATATACCGATACCTCTGTCCAAAGCATTCCCGAAGAAAGATGGTTCAACTGGGAAGGAAGTGGACATTCAAGCGGTAGTGCTTGATAAAGATAATTGCTTCGCTGTACCGCACACGAACGAGATCCATAAACCCTATCATGTATGATTCTTAATTTCTTTTAGAAAAGAGGACCTACCTAATGTGCTTGCAGGACCATTTCCAACGCCTACGGCAAGCCTATCCAGGTGCCAAGCTTCTGATCGTGTCAAACACTGCAGGTACCGATTCAGACAAGCAGCAAAAAGAGGCTGCTGTGCTCGAGGCCAACACGGGCATAAAGGTCCTTCGTCACTCCACCAAGAAGCCAGGATGCAAGGAAGAGGTCATGGCTTACTTCGGAGCGCATCCTGATGCCGGCGTATCGCGACCGGATCAGATCGCCATTGTTGGGGATCGTCTATCTACGGATATCATGATGGCTAACATGATGGGAAGCTATGGGCTGTGGGTCAGAGACGGCGTGACCGGGCGAGGATTTGTAAGTCTGCGCTGTTCAATGACTACTTGGTGGCCAGAGGGCGAAAGAAGCGTCCATATTATACCTCAAAGCTTCGCTGACTCAAGTACAGTTTGCGAGAATGGAAGACCGACTGCAAAGCTTCCTCTTCAAGAGAGGCTACTCTGCACCCGACCCATCAAGATTAAATCAGTTCGAATGATGGCTGCATTTACCAAAGACACCTCTTACAAACTTCACCTTATCAACAGCCATCACGCTCCAGTAGGAAAGCTAGTACTAGGTGCGGACAAATCGTTCTATTAGTAGGCACCCAGACTTGGTCGTGGGACTTCTATAAAAGCTTGGGGCCAAGAGTTCTTTTGGGAAGTATCAGAGAATCTAGATGTTGATCTTTCCCGTGTACGAGGGTTCCTAGCTGCTATCGGCTTTGACACGCCAGAATCAAATTTGAACATGAGGCCGGAAACTAAGCACTCACAGCCTAGCGCATCGCAGCCGAGATACCTACCAACGCCTTGCGGACGCAGCGCAGACGCCATGGCCGGAACACGTTAATGTCTAGGGCGCTCCGAGAACGTAGCTTGCGTCCTATCGAACAAATCTTCCACTGTGCGGCAATCGATGAACTAAAATGGACGTCAGACTAGTTCCAGCCTTGCAGTCTAACCACATTGAACTATGCTACTCTGTAGTCGAGTCTTTGCGCAGGCGATTTCCCTGGGCAGGGAGACCTTCGATCTACCCTCGAGTCAATCAAAGACCAAGCCTTTCCCACCGTCCCTCAACTTGTTCACACAGCGTGGCTGCACCTGCAAACTCCACTCGTACTGTCGTTACCTTAGTCCATCGTTCTGGTCTTGTTCCTCCGTCCATCTTTCAAAACAGCCATCTCCAATAGAGATGTTCAAACCGCTCCTCTGGGCCCTTTTGGCCATCCCCGCCATCGAAGCTCGCATATCCCGCGACGCCAAATGCGGTGGTTCAAACCGTGCGACCTGCCTAGGCTCCGTATTTGGCAATTGTTGCAGGTCAGAGCTGCAATGAAGAGGGCGTCGATTCGCTGCTAACAAAACAATCAGCCAATATGGATGGTGTGGTAGCTCGAATGATTACTGTGGTACAGGCTGCAACCCGTCGTATGGATCTTGCAATGTCGTCGTACCTTCATCTGCAGTCCGCATCTCAGCCACGCCTTCACCAACCGCCCCCTCTGCGCCCGCGCTCAAACTGTCTTCCAACGCTCGGTGTGGTTTCGCGTACGATGCTGCCCCTGGTGGAATGACCTGCTTGGGGTCGCAGTGGGGCGATTGCTGCAGGTTAGTGCTCCGACACGCTTCTACCACGCTGCTAACGAGATATTCAGTCAGTATAGTTACTGTGGAAGCTCGGTCGCGTACTGTGGCACTGGTTGTCAAGGCGGATTCGGAAAATGTAATCCTGGCTCCTCGTCGGCCGCACAACCTTTGTCAACAACGCTCGCTTCGTCGAGTGTTGCCTCCACGTATACGTCCTCGTCGCAGAGCTCCTCGATATCGAGCTTAACAAGCTCTTCGTTGTCGTCGTCAGCATCCTCAACGCCAGTCTCGTCCTCAACGTCCTCGTCGTCAGTCTCGTCTTCAGCGTCCTCGTCGGCAGTCTCGTCTTCAGCGTCCTCGTCGGCAGTCTCGTCTTCAGCATCCTCGTCGGCAGTCTCGTCTTCAGCGTCTTCGTCGGCAGTCTCGTCTTCAGCGTCCTCGTCGGCAATCTCGTCCTCAGCGTCCTCGTCGCCAATCTCGTCTTCAGCGTCCTCGTCGGCATCATCCTCGTTCTCATCGTCATCATCGATGATTTCCTCATCTTCAGCTATGTCATCGTCCTCCAGCCTCGAAGCCACAAGTTCATCGACTGTCGTGGCTACTTCAATCTTTCCAAGTTCTGAAGCACTCTCAAGCTCAAGCTCAATGGCCTCAAGTTCGACAGAGGTTTTGACAATTTCTTCAACAACCGCTCTGTCCTCTTCTTCATCATCAACGCCTTCCTCGACCTTCAGTACCTCTAGTATGGCATCCTCCACACCTGTTCCGAGCTCAACGCCCGAGCCCGAGCCCACGCCCACACCAACACCAACGCTTTCTGAAGTCGCGCCCTCGAGCTCCGCACCCGTCCCACAGCCTACGTGCGGTGTGCGAGGCAACATAAAAGCCGGCGTCACGTACACCAACATTGCAAATCAAGATCAAGCTGGTTGCAAAGCGAGATGTCAGACTTACAATCTCGCTGGGCGGAGCTGTCGTGTGTACGGTGTCAACCCGACGACACGTGTGTGCACGTTATCGCTTGGTTTCACTGCACCTACGTTTGACCAAGCTTTCACTCCCAGGGCGGACGGAACGTTGATTTGGTACGACATCACGTGCCCAGTTTAATATGAAATGAGTAGAGATGCCGTACATGTAATCTCAATACGCGCTTTTAGATGTAGGAATTAGTTGTTTGGGCTGTTAGCGTGCACGCGGATTGCACCACGAGAAAGCACTTACCGAGCCCTGTGTCTTTGCGTCAGACGTTCTCCCAATGTGTATATTGCCAGGCTCGAATTTCATACTGCTATCGTGCAATGTACAAAGGATTTGTGGCTGTGCAACCATCCATCATACTAAATAGCGGGGTCTGGGGTCATTGTCAAGCACCCAAACGCCTCCTCGCGTCAGCCCACTGCAAGGAGTTCATCAAATGATGTTATTGATTGGGGCCACCTCACACCACATCTTCCAGCCCTCCTTCTTGCAGCGTTCAAATGTGGCTGCCTGACGCATCGCATGCACATGCCCCGCGCGTTCATTGGCGATCACCGTGGCGCGTCTGCCAGTCCGTCACTGGCTCAGCCTCGTTTCCACATTTCACAAACAACCATACGAAGCCCGCCGGAGTCGCAATCGGCACGCCAGCCAATGGCGGGGGAGGGAGCCCACCAGGCGGTGCAGGTGCCGCGCTCCACTGGGGCTGTGCGGTAACTGCCAGGGTAGGTCGCTGCTTGTCATCCTCAGCTTAAAGTCTACACCGTGTGATGAGCAAGGCAGTCTTCGGCTATTTCAACTGCGACTCCTACTTCTCTTTACTTTCCACATCCGAATCAGCCTTGAAGCGCTCCTACACTCCCTCGAAACCGCGCGCTTGACAAACAGCTTCGAAGATGGGTGTAAGTAGTCCGCCAGCCACCCTGGCTTGCCCCTCCATGCCCCGCGCCTTCGTCATCGGTTGGGCTGACCTGTTTACGCGTTGTAGCTCGCGTCAAAGATGGCCGCAACACAGTCTGCTGGCGGATTTCCTCCTCCAGGTGGTCAGGGAGGCTACGTGAGTCTTCACCTGTGAAATAGTCATCGGCAAGCATTCACTAATTCGACGCAGCCCGGCCAACAGCAGTATCAGCCATATCCAGGTGGCGCCCAAGGTGCCGGTGGACCCGGGGTAAGAAAGCTCTTTCTTTCCTCTTCTTGACTCCGCTTGCTCTGCTCTGCACTCGTCATCATCCTCGAATACCCGCCACCTACGGCTAGGCACTCGCAAGCCTTTTTCTGATCCCCACCCTGCTTTCGGCCTCCAATAAACCACCCCGCTACCTGCACATCACACCGCGACTCAACCTCACCTGCGCCTGAAGCCACACTTTCATCACAGCCACACATGCCTCTCTCGAGTAAGATGTCGGGCGCAAACTACAACGCCTACCAGCCCTATCCTGGCCAGGCTGCCAGTCCCTATCCGCATGGCCAGGCCGGACCCCCTATGCCTCCACGTCCCGGATCTCAAGCACCATCTCAGTCTCCTTATCCTCAACCTCTGAATCCGGGCGCGCACGGCACATCATCACCCTATCCTCAAGGACAGTCAGGATATAATAGGCCTGCGCCGCCACCACCAGGACAGATGTCATCTCCCTATCCACAATCACCGCATCCCCAGTCACCATATCCAGGTCAACAATCAGGCCAATACGGGCAGCCTCCGATACCACAGCCGTACGGACAACCACAATCGCCTTATCCTCAGCAACAACTAGGTCAATATGGCCAACAACCACAGCAGTCTCCGTACGGACAGCCGCCACAACAGCAATATGGACAATCCTATGGCCAGCAACCTTATGTTCGTGACCCTCGACATTCCTGAATCTTGGACTTCCCCCTTGACGTTCGTTACGCCAATGATTCAGCATGCGATGCAACTTTTTTGACTCTTGATGCTTGAACTCAAGCTAACTGTATTCCCAGGGTGCACCACCAGGTCAGCCTCCACAAGGACAGTATGGAGCTCCTCCACCACAGGGAGGCTACGGAGGTCCACCTCCCCTACAGCAAGTTCAGGGTGGCCCTGGCGAAATTGCCGGATACAAGCAGCTCCTACAGGCGTGTATCCAGGAGAAGGGTCTCCAGAACTTCTACCCACCAAACACCCCAATTCTTGATCAAATCGCGCAGCAGGCCCCAGCCAAGGTCAACCAAATCATCCAGCGCTGGCGCGTAGCCAAGGAGATTGCCAACGATATCGTCAAGCTGGCGCTCTACGACATTGTCTTGTATATCGGTATGTCGCAAATGTCTCCCCTCATCGTAAATATTAATTTGCTCTAGATGACAGTGGTTCTATGCAGTTCGAAGAGGAGGGTAGCCGCATCAAGGACTTGCGCCTTATTTTGGAGCGTGTTTCTTTCGCCGCTACTCTATTTGACCAGGATGGCATTTCTCTCCGATTCATGAACACCGATCTTTCTGGCGCACGCGACCAGCAAGGCAGGCCTCTCCAGGACGGCGTAGCAACTGAGACCCAGATCGAGCAGATTATGCGTGGTGTTCAATTCAAGGGCCTCACACCAATGGGTACTTCTCTCCGAAAGAAGGTTATTGACGAGATAGTCCTTGCCAAGGCCGCTCAAGGTGCCCTCAGGAAGCCTGTCTTGGTCATTGCCATCACCGATGGTCAGCCAGCCGGCGAGCCGCAGAACGCTGTCTTCGATACTATCCGATACGCGTTCGATACTCTTCAGCAGCGCTTCCCGCAGTACGGCCGAGGCGGTGTTGCCTTCGAGTTTGCCCAGGTTGGAAACGACGAAATGGCGAAGAAATTCCTCAGCAAGCTCGACGAGGATCCACAGATCGGTCCCATGGTCGATTGTACTTCCAGTAAGCTTTCAGCACCCCACTCCATGAGTTGACGCTAACTATTCGCTAGACTTCGAGAACGAGCAGGAAGAGATGGCTCGTGCCAACCCACCCGTCGATCTCACCCCCGATCTCTGGATCATCAAACTTCTCCTCGGTGCTATCGACCGCAGCTACGACTCCAAGGACGAAAAGACCAACCACCCCGCGCCCGGCGGCTACGGTGCTCCTCCAGGCGGCCAGTACGGCGGCCCACCCCAGCAAGGTTACGGCCAGCAGCCGCCCCAAGGCCAGTATGGGGCTCCACCTCAGGGTCAGTACGGTCAGCCACCCCAGGGACAATACGGCCAACCTCCTCAAGGGCAAGGCCAGTACGGCGCCCCGCCTCCAGGTGGACAGTACGGTCAGCCGCCTCAGGGACAGGGCCAGTACGGCGCTCCTCCGCCCGGCCAGTACCCTCCACAGGGTGGTCAGTATGGCCAGCAGCGTCCTCCGCAGGGCGGTGCGCCACCTCAGGGAGGATATCCTGGACAGCAGCAGTATGGCCAACCGCCTCAAGGTGGTAGGTACTAGGACTATCAAGCTTGTTAGGACTTGAAAGTCAGCAGGTGTATCAAGGGCGTGAAAATTGGCTGGATTGGCTATTCCCAGGTCTCGCGAGAGACCTAATATGGATTGGACTGGATGAGGCCATCTGTTTTTGAAACTGCGACATCTCTACCCGGGCTGGCTAGACTGCTTATCGGTCAGGTAATCAATGAGTATGAATTGCAATCACGATTCTTCATAACATAATTAGCAAAGTGACCATGACTTCATTAGCATGAAACAATCCACCCAAATCCCACTCGACATGCCGTGCTTTCCTCCCACTACCATCCAAGCCAAGCCAAGCCATTACAATCCCAATCCCATCCCTACCCAACAAAGCGCCCAACATGCCCCTCCGCGCTCAATACCTCTCATCATCAACCACAAACCCCCCCAACCCCCGCCCATAAAACTGCTCCATCATCGCCGCCGCCTGCACCTGCGCCTGCATCTCCCGGGCCCGATCCTTCTCCCTCTCCCGCTCCCGCTCCCTCAACTTCTCGCGCTCACAGTCCAGCTCACGAATCTTCATGCGCTCCAGGTCTTTCAAGCGCTCGAACTCCAAGCTCGACAGAGCCGGATTGGCGAGCGCTTGAAGCGGCGCTGCGAGCATGTTGCTGGCGGCATTGTTGAAGCCGGACCCGAGCATGTGGCCCAGATTCGTCGCGTTGAGCGCGAGAGGGAGAGAGAGGCCGGCGAGCGACGACGGATGGGGAAGGTCGTTGAGGAGGAGGGGGTGCTGGTGCTGGTAGGAGGGTAAAGACGCAGGGCCGGCTATGGAGAGCAGGTTCGGGGGTGATATTGTCGGGTAGCGGAACTGGGCGAGTTGGTTTGAAGCAAGCAGCGCAGATGGGGCCGTTGCCATCGCGTCCCAGCCCATCCAGCCCGCATTCCTGAGTTCCTGCCACGCCTTCCTGACGTCGTTTCGAGCGCGCCGCTGGAGTCCATAGCGTCGTGCAGGCGCGCGCGGTAAGGGCCTGTTTCGCTGTCGAGCTTGAGCAGGTTGGGCGGCTCGGGTGCGTGAGTGCTGCGAGTGCCCATGTAGTCTGACGAGGTCGGAGATGGGGTGGGCGTCGCGACGAGGAACTTCCTCGCCCACTCTTTGAGTGGTGTATCTGGTTCGTAGACGGAGTAGAGCGCGCGGAGGACGTCGATGGGGTCTTCGGTCATGATGCCGTAGGCGTTCATTCGGCTCAGCGCATATGCTTTGCATTCGTCGAATTTCATCAGTGCGCCCATTTTGGCGAATTGGACGTCTGTCAACAGCCATGCTTCAGTCGTTGCGCCACTGGGCTTGATGATTGGCGGTCCCTTTCTCAAGATGCCTAGTCCTGCAGCTGCGGCAGCGAGCGTCGCTGGATCCGGTCGGTATGTGCCAGTGTGTATGAGTTCGAGGAAACGATGGAAGGTCTTCTCCGACACATCGCTGTCAATCTTGAGGAAACGGCTTTTCTTGTTTTCGAAGGCTCTTCTGACGGCCAGGAAGGCGTCGACCTTCTTCCCATCTACTAGCACAGGTTTGTCCTTGAAGATAAACTCGACAGACTTCGCTGACGATAATAAGCGGCCGCGAGGCTTGGTTTCAAGCTCGTGTCGACGATCATTGTAAATCTGAACCTCAGCAGACCGAATGCTTTTCGAAGGCTGATCAACCATCGGCTTACAGACCTTGTTGTACCACTTTTCGATGTCGCTATCTGGAATCTCGTAGACGTTGAAATGGCAATGACTGCAGTACCACTTTTCCTTGTTATCACTTTCGTCCTTCGATGGTCGTCGACGAGGGTAATAGTACCCATCTTCATAAGACTGAAGACCCCCGAGACTGTGACCAAGATTAAGGGTCGTCAGCTCCTTCCCGTGGGTCGCAGACACTTTCTTGATGGTGGATATGACTTTGCCGAAGTGGTAGCTATGACCTAGGCGGCCATAATCAACCTCGTTTTCTTTCTGTGGACCACAAGCAACCAAAAAATATGCATGTGTCATGTGGTGGATGAGTATGGCGACAATATCTCTCGCTCTTGCATACTCCAATACATCGCTGTTTAAAATGATAGAGATTCGTTTAACTTCGGGGTCAGGCCCCCAGCTGTGCGTGTATGTAGCACCAGAGACATCAGGTCCCAGGTTGGTGCTATCGAGGTAGACAGCGTTCCTGAGGTAGCCGGCGAAAAGAGCTTCATCAAGTTTGTTGAAGATCCGGTAGGGTACGTCCTTGGCGAGACCTTCTCTTTCAAGGGTTGCGGCGCGTATGCGAATGCTTCTGAGTGATTCGGCAGCTTCTGGTCTCTTTTCGAGATGGTCGACGATGAATGCAACTGCCCAGTCAATACTCCACTTGAGATTTCGGTCACATGTGAGGTGAGAATCCTGAAGGCGAGACGAGGAGCCAGTGAGGGGAAGGCTGAGATCAGATGATCTTTGACGAAAGCACAAGTCAGGCTCCGAGTCAGAATAATAAGGCTGGAGTCCGGCATATGCTAGACCGCTGAGCGAGCGGTCATATAGCGTTAGAGGGTCTGGTGGGCCGAAGGTCATGAGGTCGCGAAGTTGCTCGAACGCAGCCACTTATCCGGCGGGGGAGAGAAGTCGTTCATTAGTGCGCGCAGTTCGCCGACATGACCACTATATAAAATAATATCTGGTGAAGACATCGCGTTTCCATGTACTCATTGATGAATACCATTGCCAAAGAGTTTGTGTCTGCCTCGTGCCTGCCAGAATGGATGCGTGGCAGGTGAACGCGCTGAGCAGTCGCACAATGACACGTCAAGTTTGCTTCCGGATAGTTTTAGATGAAAATGTAGCCAGCACCCAATTGTAAGAGATCCACTGAGCGGAGGCCATGTACCGTTGCACGAATGAGGTGTCAACAGGGTGTTGGAAAATGTGATCCGTGGCGTATGGGTCGGGTTCTGATAGTAGATCAACCCGGGCCGAATATCTCTCGTTCACTACCGCCGGGTATAAGGTACTAGGAAGGAAATCGTCCCGCGGCTGCTATTCCTGCTGTTCGCTGCAGCGCAGAAGGATTGTTGCGACCTTCCTGATCTTCATTAGTAAGATAGTCTCATATGCACTCACAAAGGGCGTGCAGGCATAACACCGCAATCCGGAACATCAAAGATAGATGGGTAAGATATATATTTAGTCCGGCGGAACACCAACTAAATGTGCCAATCATCGAACATGAAAAAGGGATATACAAAGTCGTCATTAAAAGCGCACCAGATGTGAAGCGCGAAACGACAGATGCTGATCGGTACGCCGAATGTGAGGCGGTAAAACGCCGTCTTGGTGTTTTGAGGGTGTCGTTGTTCGTGTACATGGCCGAGATTGCGATACTGTCGAAGACCAACCTGTATCGAGAGCTAGTCACCTGTTACCCGTGCGAGCCGTGGATTTGATGTGCTACCAGCGCCTAATAGCGTGGCTTGTCATCCCGAATGTCGGGGCGGCCATAATCATCACGACGACCGTACTCGTCGCCTGGTCGACCACCAACCTGACTCCTTCCGCTGCCGTCTCCGTAGTGCTTGCGCCTCAGAGCAGCGAGCCGCTTCTTCTTGGTGTGCGCGTTGATGTATGTGCCGATAATAAAGCCAATGATATTGAAGAAAGGCACCCAGGTGCTCTCGGGCAGGAATTGCTGGGCAAAAGCCAGCGAGATCGGGGAGACGATCCAGCTGACCTTCATGACGGGCCAGAATCCGGCCTTCACGGTAGCGCGGACCTGGTGGAATGTGCGAGCCCCTGCGATGAGTGCCATGGAGACAAGGTACACGCTGTTCTGAATGGGGGCGATCTGTACACGTCAGTATCGTGAGAGCCAAGCTGTTGCAGGAAACTTACAATCAGGTTACTGACGAGGATCTGCATGATCTTCGCCTTCAAGCTCTTGCGTCCCTGGAAGACCTTCTGCAGGAGGCTGATGAGGACGTGGCCAAGCGGTGCGCTAATGACGGCGCCATACAGGGCCATCTTGGGCACGCGCGAGGTGAAGTAATGTCCGCTCTTGCTCCTGTCGTGTGCAATCCACGATGCGAGAAACTCCTGGAGACCGGACAGAGTGCCCGATGTAAGCATCTTAGTCCGCAGTGGGTTGCTCTGTAGTTGCTTCAGGTACGCCTGCATGTCAAGTCAGTGGTGCATACCCCACAGATACTGCCATTGCGCAACACTCACTGCGAGGTATCCATTGGGACCGCCACCTTTAGTGAGCGCCTCACCGACCTCGTGCATCAGGCCGTCTTTGCCCTTGCCTGCCGCATCCGTGACTGCGGCTGCCGTCGTCTTCACCGTCTCCTTTTCGAACTTGACCGACATGGCGCGTTCAATCGTGTGCGACGGGCGTGGATATGGATTCGGGCGCGTGGAGCAAGGTGTTGCAGCGCGCGCAAGGTGGTCGTGGGTAAGATGGGGGAGGTTGCGCTGATTGTTGACGATGGCTGGGGATCGACAACAGCGCTTCCTCGGCCCAATCTGTTTTAGCGCTAGTGCCACGCACGTCTGGGGCGGGCTCAGGCGGAGGTGTCGTGACTTGACACAACAACAACGACCTCGGCTCTTAGCTTGTAACCTTTTGGTGAGCTTCTCCCACTGGTTTGTCGATATGTCTCCTGCCCAACACTGCCAGAAGTGATGATAGTATATGAACGCGTCGAAGATGATGAAAATAGCGCCCTACAATGCTTTTTGGGCGATAACGGATAGGACGTCGGCATCCGCCGAGCAGTCACGGGACGAGATGCGCCCGAACCAACCGACAGGCAGGATCCCGGATCTGTATCGACGCCAACGACAACCGTCATTTTAAGGAGGCAAATATAGCGCAGTAGTATTATACGACCTCGGGTTCAAACAGCTGCCTAGAATTCAATCGGTAGGCTATTCCATCAAGGTCGCAGATGCCATTGACTCTGTGGGACTTGAAGAGGTCCCAGCAATGCACAGGAATTTTCCGGTCTGCTATCTCGCTCTTCACTTTTGCGTGTGCAGATTATTGCGGGATTGGTTCGAATCGCACGTGCGCGTTTGGAGGTCTTCAAATTGGCGTCTTGTACTACCTCATGTCCCAGAAGCGGTTGTCTCTGATGGCGTGCTATTATTCTTGATCCAAATGCTCGTCTTTCTTCCAATGCCTTTTTACTTGTGTCTCTAGCCACCTTCAGGTTCATTTTCCCGCTCAAGAATGACTCGTCGTGATCATCGTTCGTGTCCTGTTGGCTTGCGAGAACAATGTGTGATCGCGAGAGCGTTTGCATGTCTCGGCAACGACAAACACAGAGCATATGACGGTCCCGCTCTAGAACAATCACTCGACCACCACGTTTTCAATCAGCAATGTGCAACTAAAATACCAAGCAGAACGGAAAATCTCAAAGTGGGACTAAGAGCATCGCATTACTTCACGGCCTCAGTTCCGGGATATCAAGAAGTCCTGTTGTCCTCCACATCGTCAAGCATTTCGCATTGCAATAGAAGCTTCGTTAGTCGGCTTCATCAATCGCTCCTTTATTTGGCTCTTGCCCAAAGCTTCCCGAGTCACTCTTTCCGGATCCGCTGCACCGCGCCTTCACTCGTGCCGCCACACTTGACTGACCCAACAAGTCGCACCTGCTCATAAAGAACTTCTCCCAACAGCAACCTCGCCATTGCACCCTCCACCTTTTGGACCTGGCCCGGCACCACGACGCAATCCGCGTGGCGCGCCATGCGAGTATGTGCCACAGAAATCAACCTCAGCGACCTAGTTAACCAAATCAAGGCACGCAACATGCCAAAGCGCGTGCGCACCCCAAATTGTACGCACCTGGACATGGACCGTGTCTATGGAAGGGACCAGCTGTGCTACGTCTGCGGCCGCGAACCTCCAATTGGATTTCTCTACCAGTGCAAGCAGGACTGCCACACTCAGTCCCTCCACGACATCCTCGAGCAGGAGAACGATTGTCAGATTGAGGTGGTCAAGTCAGACACACGCCTACAACTAGAATGGGCTGGTCTGAGCGAGAGCATTATTCTTACTGCAGAGAAGGGCCACTACACCGCAGAGCAACTGGAGAAGCTCAAGGCGCAGAAGCGGGAACTTCGACAGATCATCTCTGACCAGCTGCAAGCCAGTCAAATCAACATTGCCGCAGCTAGACTGGCAGCTATGGCCCACGACCCCTCGAATAATGATGGAGCATTCGGCAGCTCGCTGACCAAGCAAGCAGTAGGTGACCTCGACAGCATCTTTTCAAAGCTATCACTTCATCCATCTCTGTAGTGTCACTGACTGATTTGCAAACAGGAACCACCACCGTGCGCATTCAAGGCCTGCCACACGTGCCGCCCCTACTACCGCGATCGTGTCTACATCGCCTTCCAGTCCGTTCTGTCCCTCGACTTTCCACCCATTACGCGCGATGACATCGAGGACCTCCCCATCAAGTCCGCGAAGATCATGAGAACCGTTGGTAGTGTCAGCCACTCAGCACGTTCGTTACCAACAGAAGGCTCCACCATGCTCAGCATGCCGACCTCCATGTCACTGGCTGCATCAACAGACGCTCCAGCCACCGCTTCGACCTCGACGTCTACCTCGAGCGAGCTCACCTTCAAGACTACTCAGACCGATATGGAGGAGATCTCTACTCAGCGCCGTCCGCGCCGTCGATTCTACAAGATGGGCCATCGCACCTCCGGTGACTTATCGCGCGATCTCTCCCGACAATCCGCACTTCTCACTCGTCAGGGTCTTAAGGCTGCCTTTCAAGGTATATTCCGATCGAGCAGGGAGTCTAGTTCCGAAGGTTCCAACATCACGATTCCACTGCCACGCACCGGCACGGTACGTGACTCGAACGACTCACATGACATCGGCGACTTTGATCTCCCAGCTCTGCGCAAGGTCCGCCGACAGAAAGAGCGCAACGAGATCAAGAACGGGACATACGTGGCGGGCTTTGAGAGCGTGCAATCAAGTGCATCAGCATCGTCCCACCACGCACATGGAACGCAGGAAGCCAGCAGCTCGAGCTCCGAGTCTGATTTCTCGGTTCACTCATGCGCGTCAGAGGGCAGCGAAGTCGAGGTCGAAGGCGGCGTGGCGCTCACCGAAGAGGCGGTCGAGACACACACTCCGGACATCCTGGCTGTGGATGTGGCTGCACGTGAAGATACTGTTTCTCTTCAGGACATCGACATGAGCGACGATGGTGATGTCGAAGCAGACATTGGTCTACAAAGTATTATGACTCAAGTCTAGAGGTCCGCTGAAGAGCCAGGCGTGAGACGAGGTGGTGGCCGAGATGGATGATAATAGTGTAAAGCAATGGAGGCCAGAGGAGATTCATTTGTTTAGCAACAGCGACCGGCGTATTCAGCGCTTATCATTGGCGAAATCACAGCAGTTCAGTCTTTATCTGCTGGCGAGGCCTTGCTGTAATTCGATACCCATTTCAAGATCAGCTTCAAGCAATAACACTCAGAGTCTCGAAGCACTCATCCATAAGATGTCATCATTTCAATCTCATATATGATACACTTGCCAAAACACCTCCCTAATCATACACCCTCCTTTCCCCTACTTCCTCCCCAATTTCCACCTCGCAATCCTAGTCTGGATATCATCCCAGCCAAACTCCTTCCTCTTCACATTCTCCATCTCGCCCTCCTGCAACACGACCGTCGGCGCCCCCGACCCCTTTCCCGCATTCTGCACCTGTCCACCAAACACCTGCCGCGCCACCCTCCGCAGATCCGCAATCGTAACCTCTTCAATCTTCCTGCACATTTCCTTGACGCCGACTTTGCGTCCGTGGACCTGGACCTGCCTGCCCAGATCCTCGAGCTCGACCATGCGCGACTCGAGGTTCATGAGCAGCGAGGAGCGAAGCTGGTTCTTGGCGCGTTGGACCTCGCCTTGTTTCAGCGCTGCGTAGCCAGTTTCGTCGCCCAGGCTTTTCAGTTCGCGGCACATGACCTCGAGCATCTGCGCGACTTGTGGGGGTGCGCACGATGCTGCGATGCCGAAGAGGCCGCTGTCGGTGTAGCTGTGGTTGAAGGCGACGCAGGATTCGACCCAGCCGTGTTGGTTCAGCACGTTGGTGTAGAGACGGGAGTACATGCCTTTTCCGGGGCCGCCGGCGCTGAAGGAGCCGCCGCCGCCGAGAAGGGTTTGGAGGGTTGCGAGGGCGTAGATGTCCGGAGAGGAGATGGGGAGGGCTTCGAAGGCGAGGTGGATGTGGGAGAGGCGGGGAAGCATGGGGTTCAGTGGCGGTGGGATGGGCGGGAGCGTGAGGAACCCACCAGTGTAATGGGATGGTATTGATGTGTCGATGGGAGGGAAGTTGAGGTCGAAGGAAGTATTGACCGAGGCGTTGGAGGTGGCGGATGTAGAGAGGTTCTTGAAGAAGGGTATCTTAGATAGCAGCTTTGATGTCTGTGGTGGTGCGCCCGTCGGCGTGGGGTGGTCTGCTGTGAATACTTGTTGTGATGTGGATCGCGATGCTGTGTCTCCGCTGAGGCCAATAAGCGAGGGGCCTTGACCTGCTGCCATGTCTCCAAAGTATTGCTCTGATAACCGCACGGCTTCGTTGTGGTCCACGCCTGCGAACGCGACGACTATCCGGTCGGGCTTGTAGAATTCCTTCCGGTATGCCTCGACAACGACCCGGTTTATTAAGGGCAACCGCTCTTTCGGGCAGAGTAACGGGTTGCCCAGTGTGTTATCCTTGTATGCAGCCATGTGTACAAGCTCCGGTAATATGAGCTCCGGCTTGCTCCAAATCTCTCCAATTTCGTAGTCGGCCGTCTCCAGCTGCTGCTGAACCTCATCTTCGGTTATGAGCGGATCGCGGATCGTTTCGGCGAGGAGGCCAACAGTGGTGGCCACGGCGGAGTTGAAGGTCGCGGACTGGTACATCAGGGACTCTCGCGATGATGCACATTGTATGTTCCCTCCTAATGACTCCATCTTCTCCACCATCTGGTCGCCAGTCGTCTCCCGCGTCGACTTGAACGCCAGCCGGTCGACAATGTGGCTGACTCCCCGTAACGCATCATTTTCATACCGCGAGCCGGCATCGACATATACTCCTATTCCGGAAAAGTGGCCTGGGAGGGCTTCTGTTGCGACACGAATGCCATTCGGCAACGTGGTGATCTGATCGAGCTCGACGGGGTCCTTCTCCTCGGCGACCACCGTCGCCAACCCTCTCCTACTGCTGCATGTTGCGGATCTTGTGAGCGATGACGAGGCCTGTGAGAGTCCCCGGGATAACGGTCGAACCGAACGAGGCCTTAACATGTCTTGCGAGGGTGGTTGTTGTCTCTCGGCAATCGATCAGATTCGCGACTTTCCAACAAAATTTCGGGATGACGAAGCACATCACGTGCAAGCGACCCGCCAGGACGGGATTCCCCATGAACATCACGCAGCTCCGAGAGCCCCACACGTAAGGCTGTTCTGCTCAAAGCATTGAGCGTGGTTCTCGTACTGTCAGCCTCACCACTTGGCTGATACTCGAGGACGGAAGTGGAGACTCTTCTTGCACGTGTGTTAAAAATAGACCGGCGGCTGCGCGTGCTCAAACGTCAGCGCCGTCAAGTGCAGTTTGGCAAAAGCTGGCGACCATCCTGAGACCTTTAAAATCCAAACACGCGATTGCCGCACCGCGAGTTTCCCTTTGCTGGCATCATCCTTTGACCGGAAAACTAAAGCTCATCGTTTTGGGTGCTCACACGTGCCCGCTCTGCCTTGCACTGGACGGCCCCATCGCTAGGGCCAGGGTTCTAGAGTTACTGTTGGACGGCTTACTCCTCCTCGAGTACTTGGCAGCATCACTACGGCCGTCCTGATCGCTTACATCCATGCTCTCCGCATCCACTGCTGGGACGCACATGGTTGTGTAAACAGAGTCAGCGTTGCTTCTCCGTCAAACGCCGTCGAAACTCGCGCATTCACATAGCCGCCCAGGGTGAGCCTCGGGCATCTTGTCTGTCTGCGTCGCTCCTGTAGTCTAAATGTTCAGCGCACCAACCGTCGCCGCCACAGCAATAACCACAAACTCCCCTACGCCGCGGCCTACAGGCTTGCACAGGGGTCTGAGTTATCTTCGCGCCCACCTGCACGCGGGCAATCCTGACGACCCCGGCCCACGTGAGGGCAGGCCTCCCAAAACACGACCTCGTGCGTCAACCCACACGCCACCTGCCTCGCCGTCCTTTGCGACATCGTCGCAAAGTGCAGTTGTTCGACCCAGCCCCTCGCGACGACAGACAGCTGAAGACTCCGCTACACAACCCCAGCCCCCCAGCGACTCGCCGCCCGCGTCCCCTACGAGCATGACTAGAAATCGCGCAGAGACAGCAGCCCCGGGCCTCACAGTACGCAACAATGCTGGGCCAACGCCAGCAACGCCAGCAACGCCAGCTCCTTCACACATGGAAGCTCACGAGAATGGGGCGGACGGTGCACCTGCCGTGAAGCACTTGCCGTCCATTCGCTTCATCCCACACCAAGACCCTCGAGCCGGTCGACCTTCGCTTCAATTCCCAACAATAACCCGCACACTACCAGACGATAGCGCAGTCATCCGGGTAGGGAGATACTCAGAGCGCGACAATGCACCAGAGAACCCTCCAAGTATGCCTTCAGCGGCAGCAGTGGGATTCAAGTCAAAGGTCGTGAGCCGGAAACACTGCGAGCTGTGGTGCAAGGACGGCAGCTGGTACATCAAGGACGTGAAGAGCTCTAGCGGGACATTCCTGAACCACATAAGATTGAGTCAGCCCAATGTCGAGTCTAAACCCTTCAGAATCAAGGATGGCGATATCATTCAGCTAGGCATCGATTTCCGGGGCGGTGAGGAGATGATCTTCCGCTGCGTGAAGATCCGTGTCGAGTGCAACCGCGGATGGCAACAAGGGTTGAACAAGTTTAAGTATGTTTGCTCAGCAATGTTGTGCGCCATCAGCTAATCAATACAGCAAACAAACACACCAAAGGCTCCGGAACCTCGCCAAGAGCAAACAGGAGGGCGATGCAGCATCAACACACACGTCAGAATGTGCGATCTGTTTGATGTCAATAGCGGTAGGTTGCATGCCACATACTTGCGCATACTTGCTGATAGCATCCACAGCCTTGCCAATCGCTCTTCGTCGCGCCATGCTCCCATGTCTGGCACTACAGATGCATCAGGCCTATCCTCAATGGACCAACGTGGCCCAACTTTCTGTGTCCGAATTGTCGAGCGGTAGCAGATCTCGAGGAAGAAGTCGAGGACCCGGCAGACTACGAGGACTGGGAAGAAGATGCCGAGGAAGCTAATGGTGACTCGACAGCCAAAGTTGAGCCCGGCGAGGGCGATCGCCACGTGACTCCGCGCGGATCGATGGTGCCCCTAAATGCACAAGCACCGGTGAACGGCCATCACAACGAAAATGGCGGTGTCAGTCTATCTAGTATACAGCAAGGGGTGTCCAGCATGAACATTGCGAACTCGCTGATTGGCAGCACGAACAATCCTACACCATCGCCACAAACCCCAGAGCGGCGTGTAGAGCCGCCAACATCATCCGTGACTCAACCAGTCACTATCAACGTGTCGGGTGCCAATGAGATCAACGGTCTCTCGCCACTGTACCCGAATGCACACGACGGATTGACGCCCGATCGTGTCCACGACGGTCCGATGACTCCACGCAATGATGCCGGGCCATTCGTCTTGGACGGGAGCGCAGGACGAGCCGCGGGCAATCGACTCCGAGACGCGTCTCCAGGTTCAGACTCTGCCAGCACACACAGCGGGAACGGCCCAGCACCACAACCCAATGAAAGTTCAAGTAGTGGAGCGCCTACGCTACCTCCTGTGCGATTTGATTAGGCGCTCAACTAGACGCATAAAGCTGTTTGTATTTCCATCTATGCCGGGCATCGTGCATTTCCAGGCGCATATTGGCGTTAGGGCCTTATGAATGTCACGGTCGCTCAATGTTTTTCTGGGGCTTGTTGAAGAGGCGGTTGCGAGAAGAATGCATGTGGATAATTGTCTCTTTTTGCGTGCTCGAGTGCATATTGACTCATACCCCGCTCCTTTCATGGGCAGGTAATAGATAGCATCCCGTAGGTATTGACGCCAAGACATATATAATCTCTTGTCTCCATTTCCATACATATCTCGATGCAGTGCCAAGGGTATTTTGCAACGCAATGCTGTGGGGTATACGCTACGCAACGCTCAAATTCGCACCAACCGAAATCATCACATCACATCAATCAAACATCCCCCCCATAGCTCTCCCCTCATGACTCGCCCTCCACTCCTCCAACAACACCATAACCTCCTGCCTCGTATCCTCAATAATCCCCTCCATCTTGATATCATTCTTGTCATACCCAAACGGGTCCTCCAACTGCACTCCAATGCCCTCAATCCCATACAAAGTAAACGCCACAATCGCCACAATCAGCACACTCCACCAGCCATAATCGTCCACAATCGCAAACGGCAGCACGCATGTGAACAGTGCAAGGACTTGCTTCTGGTGTATCAAGTGCGCCACGGGAATGGGCGTGGAGCGAATCGTTTCCATCTTCCCGTACGCGTCCACGAGCGCGTTCACTTGCACCGTCATTTGGCTGGCTAGCGGCGCGTGGAACCAGCCGCGATCGAAGCCGCGGCGCAGATAGCTTTCGACGAGCACGGTGAGCTGGAGCGGCAGCCCGAGACCCTGGTCTTCGTAGCCCATCAGCCCCTCGGGGAGCAGGGAGACGTATTCGTCCTTCTGCGTCGGCGGTGAGCCGTCGCCGTTCTGGAGTGTGGCGGCGGAGTCGCTGAGCAATGGCGTTGAAGCAGATGGTGTAGCGGGTGTGGAGGCGGTGCGGTCGACGTAGCTGGGTCGGCGGGAGGGGGGTTGCGAGCGGGAGAAGGAGGAGTGGTGGGGAGGCAGGGCCGCGAGGGAAGCGGGTGGGATGTTGAATTCTGCTCGCAGGTTATGCTTGATAGCGTAGAGTACGGCGACCAGACAGCGCACGACGCGGTCGGTGTCGCGCTTCTCGGCGTCGCTGGCTTTGCCGTGCTTGTCGCGGCTGTTGACGAGGCAGATGCGCGCGAGGTTGCGCACGCTGGTCACGATGGTGGTGAGGCAGTTGCGGCCGGTCCAGAACCGGTCGTAGCTGGTGGAGTTGCGGAAGACGAGCATCAGGCCCACCACTATGCTCAGTGATGGGATGATGGTGGACGGGATGTTGATAGACCGCCATACGTGCGTGTCGAGGTACACGATGAGGACGGTGAAGAGCGAGTGAAGGAGGACTGGGACGGCAATGATGTCGTGCACGGCGCCCTTTGCGAAGCGCAGGACCAGAGGAAGACGTCGGGGCTTCTTGCGGAATGCATGGGCTAGCGGGTAGGTTGGACGGCGCTGAGGGGCCATTTCAGATTATGATAAGGTCTATGCAAGGTAATGCAGTAGACATAGGACGAGACTATCGAACACAGCATCAGCGCCTATGAGGGTTCCAAGCTGTAGAAGTTAGAGCTTTGGGTTGCAGTCGTTGTTGCGGGAGCGAGCAGGGATGTGTTGCAGGGTCCAAGGGTCCAAGGGTCAAAGCAAAGGTCAGAGCTTCACGGCTTGATGTCATTTGTCTTGAGTCTCTTGGGATGAATCTCCATAGCGGACACGGTTTGATTCGCATTCAGTCTACGGCAACAGGCTTTTCTAGATGCTTTTGTGGCGTTTGCTCATGTTCGAAAGATGAAGTCATATTTACTTGATTCACACCACTACATCAGGCTTTGGACCGCAGCATATCGAATGGAAAACAGGACGGCGTGGGGGCGATCCCTGGACCTGCGAATACAATGCAAGACGTAAGAAGCGAAGGTAAAATTCTCGCCGTGACCAGGTAGGCTGAGTGCAGTTGGGTGGGATGCTCAGCTCTGGAGTATTGATGAGGCTGAGAGGGCAACAAGACTGGCCGCCGGTCGAGCCTGCCCAGGTTGCCGCCCGCGACGTTCATCCGCCTCCCGCGGCTGCCTTCCCTGCACCCTCAACCTCCAATTTTCATCGCCGTGCGGCCGCTCAGCCTGCCATTCCTTCACTCCTGAGTTCTCCAGAATGCGTCTTTTCTCTGCGTTTTTGCAACTATCTTTTCACATTTCTGAGACATCTACCGGAACATCGCGAGAGCTGAGCCACGGACGCGGGCCCCACCTACGTACCTGCATGTTTGGAGCCGTCGCCGAAGACACGCCGCAAAGCTAGATCGAGGAGGGCTTGACACGATGACAGGCGAAGTGGGGAGTTTCAAGCAGCTTCGTGATTCACTGTACAGAAGTTTGGTCGAGTATGCCTGTGTTCCCAAGGTTTGGGTAGATGCCCAGAAGACATTTGTCGATCAGATAGAACAGCGCTTCTTTCCAGCGGGCACTTCGGAGACGGTCTTAACAGCCAGCAAGCTCGAGAAACTCTTTGCCCTGGTCGTTGCAAGTGGCGATGGAAGAGCTTTAAGAATCCAACCTCGCCAGCTAGCTCGTCAGTTCGATGCCCGCAAACTTCATGTCTTCCTGGCTATTCTCATCACAACAAAGTGCGACATCGAACCGCTGGTCTCTTTCACGACACGTTTGGTGGCACCAGCAACATGGACAGATGCAGATCGCACGCTCGCCATGCTTCCAGCCGAGCGCCGTTCTAGCTTGAGTCTCATACTAGGCGATGATGTGACTGTAGATGTCTTCTACAAGGCACAGCACGACTTCTTCGCACCCATCCTTGAAAAGGACAAGGAAATCAGGGGTCAGTTCCGTCGGGTGCCATACGTGGAAGAAAAGCTCATAGGTCAGGGTTCTTTTGGCAAGATCTTCGAGGTTGTGGTACGTCAATTTCATTGCTGGTGGATGCGGGTCTGAGAGTAGACATCGCAGCTCCTCTTATGCCATCTGCCCATGTACTGACCTAACCGTCGATTAGATATCGCCACACCACTTTCAAGACGGTCATGGCATGTCCAATGACCAGGGGCTACGACTTGCACGCAAGGATTTTGAACTCAATGCGGAAGACAGAGCTCACGAAAAAGAGCGAGACGTCTTACGAGAGATTGTTCGGAACGCGAAAAGTCACAACAACATCATGAAAAGCTTGGGAAGCCTGGAAATAGGCTCCACATATTCACTGTTCATGCCTCTAGCAGAATGCGATCTCAAGCAATACATGGAGAAGAACCCCGACCCACCGGAAACGCCCTTGCACAAGGCTCAAATCGTGCAGTCTTGTGTCGGCCTCGCCGGAGCCATCGTTTATCTTCATGAAGAGTTGGAGTCATTTGTATACGAGAAGTTGTCCTGCTTTCACATGGATCTCAAGCCACAAAACATACTAGTCGTCCATGACCCGAAGACTGGCGAGCAACTGTGGAAACTTTCGGACTTCAACATGTCACGCGTGAAGATGAAGCGCAAACCGAGCGATGAACCACTATCCTTGAGAAAAAGCCTCACATTCAATGATAATCCTCTTGAAATCAATAAACTATTCAAGCGGCGACTTCCCGATGCGGCGGAGGCCTCAATCGCCGACTACACCACGAACAGACGAGGTTGGGGCACTTATCTCGCTCCGGAGGCGTGCATTGAGGGCCATCGCATTCAAGCCGAAAGTGACACTTGGTCTTTGGGTTGTGTAATAAGTGTGGTCTTCTCCTATATTTACGGAGGCCAACCTGCAGTAACGGAGTTCGCAAATCTTCGTTCCAAGAAGGGACTGGACAATTTCTTCTCCTTCTCTGGTGGCAATGAGTCACACAAATTGAAAGATGCCCAACTGAACGATGCAGTAAAACGATGGCACAAGCAGCTACGAATGGATACGAGAAAGCGGAATGCTGAAGAGGGTATCATCTTCGACGTCCTTATCAAGTTCCTTGGGCAGAAGGTTCTCGTGATAGACCCAAAGCAACGCCAGCAAACATCCGCCAGCGAAATCCGTGACCAGTTGATCATTGCGTTCACGGCTTTTTACAACATGGCTGGCGTTGGTCCGAACTCCCCCAGAAATGCGAAGTCTCGTTTTAGCATACCAATCTTTAAGAAAGCACCTTGGCGACGGCAGTCAGAAGTCGAAATGGATCAGGATTGGAGAATTTCATACTCCGCAGATGTTAGAACATGTGCGTTCGGTCCGAACGGCCAGCCGCTTGTCTGTGTTACCGACAACATTCTTTTCGCCTATTCTCTCGACCACGTCTTGATCTCGGATGGTTTAGACAATTTCGACGATGATCTCATGACTTACGGTCAAGCTAGTCCCGAGGACAAAGGCAGACATTGGAGTTCAAATATCGGTGTCACAACTCAATACATTCTCGCGGCTACAGACCATCATGAGTTCGAAGTACGGCGCCGCACCCCTCTTTTGTAGACTATGCTGACTTGGACTAGTGCTACTTTTATCATATTTCCCAGCCTGGCAATCACAAGACCAAGCTCGAGCTCATCCACCGCTGGGAACTCAAAATGCCGAAAGTTTGGAAGCTTGCACTGTCGCCTGATGCTCAGTATGCCGCTTTCGTCCTTTGTCCCGACAGGAATCACCAGGAAACTGGACTTTTGTACATAACGCGGCTGGATTGGAGTCAGGCTGCTCACACTGAAAGGTACGTTGTCAGGTCCTCACCCCGAAACGGTTGTCTTAGTGAACCTTCGGCTCATCACTCGCGATAGCAAGCTATACTCAATCGTGTCTTCG
>TARA_R110002003_G_scaffold124_3_pt1 | contig 65039 bp, 55 predicted proteins | sample TARA_R110002003 | Tara Oceans TARA_R110002003 (sample SAMEA4396441) | marine metagenome | biome: Westerlies Biome; feature: [SRF] surface water layer (ENVO:00010504); material: water (ENVO:00002006), including particulate matter (ENVO:01000060) such as... | depth 5 m | reverse complement strand
AGTCATATTCACAAGACCAAGCAAGAGTGTTTTTAGCTAGTCGTAGACTATGGTGGAGCTCGCTTAACATTTACATACCACAGTAAGGGTCTTGGATTGCTATTCGCCAGGTATATTTTAGTGTCGCACGCTCTAACGCTAGACTGTGAACTGCTAGGCTGTAAGGCATCTCTGCGATTAGCTATCTTACCCCAGTAATCACCTTTGAAGCAATTGCAATCTCCGCCGCCGTTGTTGTCTGCCGCAGTACCCCAGTAATCCTCCTCGCTACACACACGCTAACGGTCTGTTCAGGGGAAGGCACTGGGCTCAGCAAATCATACCGAGGAGATCGGTGATCCGGCCCGCTCGGTGACCCGACCACCCCGTAGCCTTTGCCACCAGCCTGCCGTTGGTCTTATACTATAGTACGCGCGATAAAGTCATCGCAATCGCCTGAAATAACTCTCAACGAAGGGAGTGATTGTCGGAATTACAGCGTGCTAGGACCGCGATAGTCGCTTTCCTTGCCTATCGTCATGCCTAATGGGGCAGCAAGTTCGCTAGAGTAGCATATTAACTCGCTGACAGGCTGGATACGAGGTGGGTTGCCTGGATGTTCTGCCAGGCGCCGTAAATGAACGACCACCACGCCGGGCTGCAGGTAGTGGTCGCATTCCTCGCGGTACGACGATCAGCGTTCATCGCCGTCCCTTCCTTACCTCACCTCACTCTTTCACTCTTCCACTCTCTGTCGCGCCTGTCCACTCGTTTCCTATCAACTTACGTTTCTGGCGCGATCCTGGCCTCTTGTGTCATCAAACATTTCTATCAACCGAGGCGCAATCTCATGTCGCAGTCGCAATGAGGTTCTTCAGCCCTGCGCAGGCTCTAGCGGCGCTCTCTCTATCCTTTTCCGCTCTGCGACTGCATGTTGCGGCACTCACATTAGACCCAGCATCGCAAGGTACATATGCTTTCTACAGACCTGCCCATGTTAGTCTGCTAAATCTGCGCCACAGACTCAATCAAAGATGTATCGTCCAAAGTCGCCAAACAGCTTGTTGCGCAGTATGCGACTATTGACGACAAGGGTGTCCATGTTCTTGGAGGCTATCCTGGCATCTTGTACGAGCCGTACTACTGGTGGCAAGCGGGCGCTATGTTTGGAACATTGCTGGACTATTGGCACTACACGGGTGACGATCAGTACAACCAGCTGGTGCGCGAGGGACTGATCCACCAGTTCGGAGAAAAGCTTGATCTGGTATGTCTCCGCGTCCTGTGCAATCACGCTGTTCAACGCATTTATGTTATAGCGCTTTCATGAGTTCGTTTACTAATTGACCTCAGATGCCATCGAACCAATCGAAGAACGAAGGCAACGATGACCAGGTCTTTTGGGCCTTCTCGATGATCGCTGCAGCCGAATACAAACTACCCGATCCTCCGCCAGACCAGCCCGGATGGCTCGCCATGACACAGTCGGTGTTCAACCAGTTCGTGACACGCTACAGCAAGGAGGTTGCAGCAGGGACCTGCGGCGGCGGCATGCGATGGCAAATCTACCCGTGGCTTAATGGCTGGACGTACAAGAATACAGCTTCGAATGGAGGACTTTTCCATCTTGGGGCGAGATTGGCCCTCTATACCAAGAACGAAACCTACTTCAGATGGGCGGAGAAGGCTTTCGACTGGATGGCACAAAGTCCCATCTTACCAGGAGATGGCACGGTCAACGATGGCACAGCCATAACCACAGATCCTCCATGCAAAGATGCAGATAAAACACAGTGGACCTACAACTATGGCATCATGATAGCGGGCGCTGCATATGTACGCTCGGCCCTTGCCTTCCATCAACATTACGGGATGACGTGCTGACCGCTCCAGATGTACAACTACACGAAAGGCGGCGAGAAGTGGAAAACGGCCTTGGATCAGTATCTGGACAAGCTAGACCGCTTCTATCCCGAAGACAAAGGCTTCGTCATGGCCGAACCCTGCGAACACAATGTCATCTGCAACGCCGATCAGGAAAGCTTCAAAGCCTACCTCGCTCGCTGGCTCGGCGTCACAATCCAGATGGCCCCGATCATGCACGACAAAATCATGCCCCGCCTGACCAAGTCCGCCGTCCGAGCAGCACAGACGTGCGTAGGACCATCGCAACACAACGGCGGTCCGTATCAATGCGGTATGCGGTGGTACGTCGATGGCTTCGACGGCAAGGGCGGCGTAGGCCCGCAGATGACGGCGCTCAACATCATCAGCGTGCTGAATGTCGATCGGGTCAAAGCGCCGATCTACTCGTCCGACAACGGTAAGTGTTCCAAGTGCAGTTTGCAGCCATGTACTGACTTCTGGCAAGGCGGAACTAGCCAAGGCAACCCGAATCTGGGCACCGGTGACGACGCCTCGAGGTTGCCTGTCTTCGAAGACGACATCACGACGGGCGACAAGGCGGGCGCGGCGATTGTCACGGTTTTTGTGGTTGTGCTTTGGGCGTATGTTGGGTACTGGATGGTTTCATGAGGGGCGCTGCATGGAGTTGGATACCCTTGGGATTGGATGGGCGGGTTTTTAGGTAGACCTCATCGGCGTTTTGGGTGTTATGCTGCGTACCTACCCTCGGGGGTTTATGGGTAAAACGATAAGTATCCCCCACAGCTCCAGGCCCGGGCAAATCAGACAGTGCGGATAGCGACTGTGCTCGACGCACGCGCACGCGCACCGTGACCGGGATTGTCATTCTGTCTGGCGTCTTGATCGCGAGAGCATCGAGCGTTTTTATACAGCTCATTCGGATACTTGAGCCGTCTGTCTCATGTCACGTGGGCATATGTGTGTGCTAATTCAGTCCGACGAAGTTTAAATCCATCTCAGTCCAATTTCGAGACAATAGCATCCGCAACTTGCCAACGAGTTCGGAACAAGCGTATTCAACATGCAGTGTCTCTGATGTGGCCATTCTCAACTCCACGACAAGATCCGCTACGTTGGCATGTGTGTGGAGTCCATGAGGAGCAGATATGCTATCTGCAAGGTCGTGTTGCTGATCGAAGGGAAGAGGTGGCGAGAGAACGGAAATTGCGGCGATGGGGGAGGATGGTAAGAGCAGATAGGATGGCTTGGGGCGAGAAGCTGGTGTGGGTCTGAGTATATGGAGGAAAGGGGATCTTTGATGATGACGAAAAGAGGTACCATCGACTTGTCAAAGTCGCTCATATCAAGCCCGCACAACTTCCGCCACCCCTTCGGAAAACAACACCATCGCATACCACGAATGCAGCGTCTGCAACAAAGCCGGACTTAATGGCTTGTTCTCCCTCGGATTGCAGCCCGTATGCGCAAACTCGATAGTAACCACATCCTCGCTGCCCTCGCCCTTGTCTCGAGAAACGGAAAACCGATGCACACCTGCCAAACCCCCGTTGTCAGAACCAAATGCAAAGTCAATGTAACTCCCGCCTCCGTCTTTTGAGCGCACTACCTGCCGATCGACAACGCGGAATGCACCAAATACGACAGCATCAAGCGGAGGCGCATGATTGCCGGACAGCTCAGCAATAGACCAAATGGCTTTGGAAATGGGCGTGCTTGTCAGTCCTGCTATACTTCAGTGCCCCATCACCGCCGTAAAGTAATGCAACTCACGTTGGAAGTTCACCAGCACTTTTCCAAGCTTCCTCAACGCCGCGCGCTCGGGGCCGAACCACCATCCACCGAAGAAACCTTTTACGTAGCGAGCCAAGATCTCCTCGTCGGAAAGTGGCCCGGGGAGCTTGATGGTGATGCGCCGGGAGTCGTTGATCGCGATGTGTTTGTTCGGATTTGTTATCTCCGCGGCTTTCGAGTTTTTGAATTCAGGTGGAACTTGATCACTACTGCTAATATGGGTTGGCGATATGGTTGAGATCTGGCTATAGCAGCGCGCGGTGTAGACGCTTGCTGTCGCACATGCGACAGCGGTTGAGGTGATCAGTATGTTGTTCATTGGCGGATGGAGAATATGGTCGCGTAATTCAATGGTAACTGGACATGTGCTGATTCTTCAATCAACACACTTTCAGCTCGCATATATAGAGTGAATCACTTGTCCTCGTGATGATGTTGTGGCCTACGGTAAGACCCGCTTCGCCGCATTCCGACTTCTTTCCTAACCGGGTGAAGTCGCGCGCCCTACCACCGACCCGTGCGATCCGGACAAGATCACGGAGGATGATCTTCGTTTGCTTCCGGCGTCGTATGTGGAGCCATAAGTTATCCCAAGAGCAGTATTCTAGTATTTTGCGCAGCAGCGTAAGTTAAGCGCCTGCTTGTGGGCTGTGTACAACTGCGCCGCATTGATCCACTGCCATGACCATGGCGGGCGGTTACGACAACATAAATTGAGATGCAACACCTCAGGGCATGGTGCATATGCAAAATGCAGTGGCTTCATCTAACATTCGCCTTGGTGCTCTTTGCTCAATACGTCTTTGGACGCGTCCCCGGGCCCGCCCCGTCTGTTCCAGGAATTCGATTTGGCATTACATTCAGCCCTACCACAATCACTACATCCAGGCTTGACGCATCAGGTTCATTGGAGCTGAACAAGTTTCCCGTCAGTTCGAGTTACCAGGCCCATTACCATGAAGCAGTACATAAGTTCAACGTCTCAAACCATGGGAGGGCTTTCGACGAGGCGAACGTCAAATCCATCTTTCACGACGTCATGAACACTGTCACCGAGAAGCTCAGCGAGCAAGTGGGCCATGCTCCGGAGTATGCAGCTCTCTTCCTTCCCTCGATCTTCGACTCGAATACGCAAAATGCGGCCAGCGACGCAATCCACGGGATCCCAGAATATGCCACCAAGACCGCACCGTCTCGACAAGCCGCATGTTACGGATATGGTTTCCTGGAAGGCCGAAATCTTGGAAGGCCGCAGGATGAGTGTACTGGATACGGCCCGGAGAGCCTGGTCTTGCTTCTAGAGTACGAGCAGGAATACATCTATGCCTGGCTTCTGGAAGTGACGTTTGAGCTGGGTACGTATTATGTGAACACCGAGAAGATCTGCAAAGGGTGCGGAGAAATACACCAGGAAGTGAGTCGCTCCGTGGTTCTGTCGGTCATACATATCGAGTTCTGACAGCAGTTGTAGAAGATCGGCGAGCAGGCTTACCAAGAACGAGTCAAGGAGTTCCTAGGAGACTTCATCGCCAGACAAGTCCTACCAAAGAACAAGCGCGAGGATATCCGAGCTATCGTCATCGCTGGCGAAGCATCATCAGAAACCATCAAACAGCTTGGTATTACTGCGCTTAATGCAGTGGGAACTGAAGAAGTCAGGTTGATGACACACATCGACCCGTCAGAAGTAGTCGCGCATGGTGCTGCCGTCTTTGCTCGTATGACTGAGGAGCATCCGGACCGTTTCACGGCGTACGATGGCAATAGGATCCCGGACGACGAGTACTGGGCCCACGAGAAATCGGAGGGAAGATGGACGCCTGACGATTATATGCTTCTCGAGCATAGTGAGTTGCGATAACGTGTGAAAGCATCAAGGACCACCAGGTAAACCTAACCGCCTGGGGACCATAGGGGAATTGGTCAGGGCTATCTCAACGTCTTTCGTCAGTATCTTGTTCAATAGTGTTTTGTCTCCAGAATCTGTGCTGGAGGAAGCCTCACGCTACAGGCCTAAAATCAGTTCGACAATTTGGCTTCCATACAATATCTTCCCGTCGTCCTAATATATACGCTTTCTTTTCCTACTCTAGCAATGCCTCTAGGACCCTCCGGGCTCCTATAAGCCCTCATCCACTAGGACCTCCTCGTACCCAACTCCGTCCAATTTTTCCGCCATCTTTTATGGATTTTCACGCTCGAGAGCTGGTACGTCCAAGGTCCCAAGCTTCTAGAGAAGATATACCGTGATTAAAACGTCTCACCCGGCTGAAGCAGCACTAATTCTGACTCTGCAAAGACAGTTCACCCTTCGGGCCTGTCATCTTGCATCATTTCATACGGTCCATTCTTCCTGTACTTGCCCTTTCGGTGATCTGGATCTCGTACGATAAACTTGGCTGCGAAGTTGCCGAAGAGGCTAAGCAGGATTCAGATAGGAAGTGAGGCTGTGCATGTATAGGTGGTAATGGCAAGGAAAGGAAGGATTGCCAGATATTGTGCATGTTGATGGGTGGACGCGCAGGTCTACGAGGCAAGGTGGTTTGAGACGGAAGGCGGCAAAAGCAGCGTCGCACGTTCCACAAGCGGCTCCAGTTCCGCAGCTGAGTCCATCCTCGACTCGTCACTTAACTACCGCAAGCATTGCGTCTGCAGAGTACGCACTGCTAATTTCATACTACACGCCCCGATGACAGGTGTTTTCAGCTTATGGCAACACGAGGTGTGCGCAGGGATGCCTAAAACTCGCATGAAAACTTCTGACCTGACGGATTTGCTGCGCTTACTTACCTCACCTGTATCACCAACTCGCTCTTCCATTCCCACAACATCCCGTCTCATCTCTGTCCTTACGCATGAAACCCCTCTAGCAGCATCTCCAGAATCCAAACCATGGCTCCGAACCTCCACCTCTACATGACCCCCGGCTCCGTCGCCCTAGCATCGCACATCGCCCTCCAAGAATCCGGGTTAAACTTTACCACGACGGACCTCCAAGCGCAGCGAGGCTACAAAGCCGAGCACATCCATCTCAACTCCAAAGCAAGAGTCCCGATCTTTGAGATGGACGGCGAACGCATCACCGAAACGCCTGCCATCTTGAGCACCATTTCGGCGCTTGTGCCTGAAAAGCAGCTGCTCGGCACGACTATCCTCGAGCAGGCTCGTGCGCAGGAATGGATGGCCTGGCTGTGCGGAACGCTGCACGGACAGGCGTTTGGGTGTTTGTTTCGACCGAATCGCTTCACGGGGGATGAACGCGCGTACGATGCCGTGAAGGCGCGCGGTCGGGAGTGCGTGCAAGAGTGCTTTCGGTACATTGAAGAGAAGCTGGAGGGGAAGGTGCATGCAGTTGGCGATGCTTTCACGCTGGTTGATGTATATCTGTACGTGTTTTTCAGATGGGGAAATCTGATGAAGCTCGGGATGAGAGAAAAGTACCCGAATTATGCGCGATTGGTGGAGAAGGTTGTGGAGAGGGAGAGTGTCCAGAAGGTGGTTGAGGCGGAGGGAATTAGTTTGTTGAATGAGTAGCGACTGCGTTGTATTCTTTGACACTCAGCATATTTGACGGCAGAGATGTGTCGGTAGAACACATATATCATCGAATGGACAGAACAAAATATTCTGTGCCTGCTGAATATGTGTGGAACTACTATCGCTCGTCAGATTTCTTGTAGTTTCACGGCAACGTAGCCTCGTCAAAGTTACACGCCCGGGATCACTCTTCATCCTGAGAGTCAAGGTGAGACGCATCCTCGTCATCCCCAAGGCTGCCTTCGGTATCTGTGGTGTCTTCATTTTCGTCGCTAGCCCACATGTCGTGCACTTGATCGTTGATTTCTCCCGCCTCCTCAGCCATGAGTGCATCATAAAAAGGTCGGAAATGCCTCGTCCTGATCACAAGGCTGCTCCAAATATGCCTTTTTATCAGCGTCGGCCAGGGGTTATCCCACCTTAAGAAATACTTACCGAGTCGAGATACACTTTCATCTTGTGCCGCCAGTCTTCACGGCTCATGTCGAGGAAATCGTTGATTGGCAAGGCAATAAGCTTGCCGTCTTCGACCGGTGCTTTACCTCCCACGGAGTTGCCACGATAAGTCCAAATGACGTCGACCTTACCTCCGCCTGCGATGAAAGCCTGTCGAACCCCCCGGATTGCTTCCATCACTTCGGCTACAACTTCCAAACTGATATGGCGCTGCCTCAGATAGATGTGCAGACTGAATCCTTGCTTGTCTTCGATGGCCAGTAGATTGCCAAATTCCTCTTTCAATAGCTGGCCGTCAATGTGCGCTAGCTCGGTTGAGGTATGCTTGCAAGCGCTTGTGAACTTGCGGCACCTCGGCGGAAGTCGATACCCATCCAACTTACAAGATACGTTGTGTGTCCGAATGACTGTTCTAGCTTTGAGCCCAACGAGAAAGCTGTCGGCGGTAAGAGCACGATTGATTTTGGCCGGTGACCACAGGGTCAGACCATCGGCATTGAATGTCGCGTAGAGGCTCTGAACCGCCTCAAGAGCAGTTGCAGAACCAACGTAATCGGGACTCAGTATATGCGGCGTGACGTGATAATCGATGAGATGTAGTCGCTCGCCTTGATCTAGATGATAGTTTCCACTGGCTATGTTTCTGGAGCAGTGCCCGACGAAACAGGTTTGCGAATCCCACAGGAAACTGTATATCATGTCTCGAACCTCGCGAGGCAGGCGAGTTTGCAGCTCATTCGCGAATTGAAGGTTCCAAGGTTTGGCATCTGAAATAATTGACCGTCTATGGGCACTGTGCAGTGATTTAGTACACCTTCATTTTTATTCAGATGCAAGGTGTCACTGACCCTCGAGCGTAGTCATTGCACTGGCCTCGATTCATCCTCTGCTAGTTCTTTCACCATCCATCAAGGAAACTTGTGGATTTCATTCCAGCTGCAGTGATATCAGGCATATCTGTAGCCTCAAGTTCAGATTAGTGTCTTTATTGATGAGAATAGTGTGATAAGAATACGTTCCCTTATGGTTAGTGGCAGGCTCGAGGATACGATGGCGAGAGTGTATTTACATTTCATTACTAAGACTACACGTGAGGAATGAAATTAGTCCATTCTACATTGACATAAGCACTAGCGTTGATGTTCCGCAGTTCCGCGAAAGCCTCTGCAATCAGATAGAGCCGAGCAATGCCATAGAGTATGGCCATAGGTGTGATTGTCGCAAACTCCCACATCACGGGCAGTTCTGCCATTTTCCTCTTCGGCTGTAAGGTCTGCATTCGCGTCATGTGTTTTCGATGCTTGTCCAATCCCTCACGGTTGATAATGTAGAGATAGATGGTCTTCCAGCGGCCAAGTCTCGTCCAGGACGCGACTGTCTCAAAGATCCAAAATGCGACCGTAATGCCGAACAGCAGAAGAGATGAGATGCGCCAGAGTATTCGCTCGGTGTTTGTAGGGAAATCGAAGTTCCAGCCGGCTACGTGTATCGCGGTGAATAGGAGGGTTGCGAAGCACAGTAAATACTCCTGCGCCCCGTATGGGTTCATCGGAAACCTGTCGTTCGGAATACGTTGTATTGGCCTCTCCTTTGGGATCACCGGCATATTCATGAAAGGTTGAACATTCACAGAGTATCCAGGCCCATTCAAGTCGACGTGATCCAAGGGAGTCAGGTCCCACTCTAGATTTCCAATCATGTCCAACACTGTTTTCGTTGTATAGAGGTGTACTGGTGTACTAACGTCCGCAGGCTTATGTAACCATGCGAAAGTGGTCATCAGCGAACAGACCACAATGGCGAGAGCGTTGAGCTCGAGCGTCGTTATCGTCAACTTTTGAGCTGCGCGAGCGGAGCACTGTATGATCAAGTACCCGACCTGAAAAGCCGTGATGACCTTCGTGAAGGTGTCTTGTTTGGACCTGTCCCAGACCTCTCTTCTTGTAATTTTGGGGAACTCGACGTACTTGTGGCGGACAAGCCAGTGTAGCTGAATGGCGTTCAGAGGGAATGTCAGGCCATCTTCAGTGTGGAGTACAAATCCGCCCATATCTGCAAAGAAAGCATGCCGCATATGCCACTCCGGATGATTGTCCTTGAATGCGTTGACGGACCACTTCGCTCTGCTCCACTGGCCCGCAGCATATGTTAGGACAAACTCGGGCCCGATGATACCAAGCAGCATCCACAATACGCGGCGACCAACGAGCCTGATATACGTATCCTTGGGCGCAGGCACATTCAGACAAAGCATAGTATATGTGCTGATGCCGATGGTGACGAGGGAAACCCAGAGGATGTCGAACGTTCCCCGGTAACTTGGCTGCTCCACCCAGCCTTGCACCCGTACTTTCGAGACAGTGCTGTGTGATAGCTCATCTGATCCCAGGGAGCAGGCGTCCAAAGGCCCCTTTAGCTTAGGGGCTACCTCCGAAGCGATGGCATTGTTGGAAGAGAAACACAGCAGGATGAACGCGAGCGAGGTGAGATTGAAAGAGAAACAAGACATGATGCGTACTAACATTGAAGATTAGATAGGAACGAACGCAATGTGGCTCTGAGGGGGCAAGCCCAAAGCAAGGCTGACCGCCGGCCTATATGCCTGGAAGCGCGTTGCGCACACGGCATGTCGGCTGGTTAATCGTGCATCAAAGCCATCCTCTGGTGCCCAAAGTGGTGAGCGCCCGCACGCCAAACAGCCACCACGTTTCATGGTTGGACCGGAACCTCCTGTAACGATTTACCATATTGCGGCACAGCAAACAAGACCTGACAGGCTCGCAGGTCCGCTGTGAATGCTGGTGTATTGGAGGGTCAAACGAGATAGCACTGCTCTTATCGTGAGCGCGGCCGATGCGATGTTGGCACGATTTCACAAGAATGCAGAATGGATGTGTGGCCTTGCGACAAGAGCTGAGAGTGCTCTCAAGGAACGATCGATGTGTCCGCGCGGGGCGCCACGGCACGGACCGAGCGTGAACATTGTCCTCGCTTGTGATAGGCCCGCGTACCGCCGACCATGTGAACTGAAACACGCCTCGGCGTCCGACACTGCTTATGTACTTCGATCCTACTCACGCACACCCAACAACGCCTTATCTCTGCTTCGCGCCCCTGTGCTATGCGTTGCATTCTCCAGACACGCCTCAGACTGCCATGCCCTCTGCTTCCGCTGTGCTGAAGCCACTTCTCGGTACCCTCGCTGGCATCGTCGGGTTCTACGCTGCCTTCGTTTGCCTACTAACCATACCCAAACTTCAAGACCACGTGATCTTTTTGCATCGCGTACGGCTCACGTGGGGTCAAGATGTGAATGTCCCGGAACAATGGGGCTTCCTTCGGAATCAAGTCACGCCGTTCCACCTGAAAACACCTGATGGGGAGACACTGCACGCATGGCATATACTACCTCTCGAGACCTACCGCCAGCATCAGAAAGAGCTAAGAGAAGAACCTACCGGGCTGTGCGCTGATATAGAGGATCGACTTTCTTTCAAATTGCTTCGAGACGATCCTACATCTCACTTGGTGATCTACTTCCACGGAGCGGCAGGTACCTTAGGCTCAGGCTGGCGACCTCAAAGCTACCGAGCACTGTCTGCTACGTCTACAAATGTCCACATACTGGTCATTGACTACCGTGGCTTTGGTACCAGTACCGGCTCGCCATCAGAAGCGGGCCTGCTAACCGATGGCGTCACTCTGGTCAAGTTCGCAATGGAGAAAGCCGGTGTCCCTCCCGAGAGAACCGTGATCTTCGCACAGTCCATCGGGACTGCGGTCGCAGTCTCAGTAACGCACCATTACGCCCTTCAATCACCTCCAATTCTGTTCGCAGGGACAGTCCTCGTGGCGCCCTTCGCAGACGTCGAATCACTGACACGCACATACAAAGTCGCTGGCACCATCCCACTCCTCTCACCCGTCGCATTCTTCCCCAAGCTCCTAGCGCTACTCAACGGCTTCATCCGCACCAAGCTCCCGTCCAAGGAAAACCTTTCCGACCTAATCCGGCACCTCGACAGCACCAAAGTCAGCGGCCGCAGACGGAAATACGACATCACGCTCATCCACGCCGAGGACGACTACGACATCCCATGGATACATTCGGATGTGCTGTTCTGGCACGCTGTCAACGCAACGCTGGAACCGTCGGCGTCCATGTCCTTTGATGATCTGGAGAAGGTCAAGGCCAAGGAAAAGATACCGTTGGGCGCTGGAGGCTGGCAGATGGAGTGGGAAGGCAAAGGCGGTGTTGTACGCGAGGAGATTGTCAAACACGGTTTGCACGATCGCATAATGTCCTACCCTGTTGTGAGTCTAGCTGTGTCGAGGGCATTCCATAGCCAGGATGCAGAATAGGCACAGTCCGCAACACGCAATGCAGATTGGTTCGCTTGATTGAGACCTGCGAGCTCTGTCAGCGATGATACAACCTCGGGAGAACATGGATGTCTCATACTCTTGACATGGTACTTCTTCTGGACTCCAGTAGTTCTCGTCTAGTTCATGATTTTGCAATTTTATTATGATAATTTTGCAGATATATCCTAGCCTGGTTGTACCATGCACGTTTAGAATATGCAATACATCAGCATATTGTTGAAACACATGTCTTCCTGTAGGCGAATTTCAGGTCACAGAAATCATTTTACCTCTACTCTGCAAAAATAAGGAGACATCGGCAGCAAACGCATACTTGCTCAGTCTTGCGAGCAAGTTCCCCTGTCATGGACGTTGTTCAATCGCTAAAGTCGCCTGTGCTGAAATCAGAATACACGGAGCACACACGTGCGTTGGGAAGTGGAGGCAGTGACGACGCTTCGGTAGGCTCGTGGTTCCAGTGGCAGGCCTTGAAGGTGTGAAACAACAGCTCGAGAACTGTCAAACGCAGGGAAACTTGGTCCGCCAGCAGCACAGAAAGCGTCGCATAGTTTGTTTGTCACACAAGGGACTCCGCTCTCATGCGAGATCTCTACAGATGGATGCACATGCGGGATAGCGGCAACCGAGCGGTCGGGTGTACAAGGTCGAGGCCGTCGTTGGAAGATCGAGACCTGCGGTTGATGTTATGTAGCCGGCAACTGAGACGGGAAAAGTTCTTCCTCAAACGCATCCCTTCGGATTCCTCGAGTCCAGTTCAATTCTCTCAGTTGCCGACGAGTTCATCTTGGAGGATACTTTCAACTGTGCTCATCACTCGTGAGAGTTCACGCAGTTGCTTTGAGTACTCCATTTTTACGTGGTTTTCAACTGCCGATCGCGACAGCGACAACATGCAGCTCATTGCCATGTTTGAAAGCGATGATGTGTGCAACGTCCATTGATAGACACACATCCCTTCTTCTGTGCACAATAGGTGACAATGTCGAGCGATGATGTTGTTGTTGTTCATAGTAAGATGCAGAATCACAAGCCAAAAACTTTAGCGTCTTCGGCCGATGATCTCCAACAAGGTTCCGACGCGTGACGCCATGACGTCTTGCAGGCTGAGGAGTAGCACAAAGCTTCACGGCTCCGCACGCCATCATGAGAACAATCCCCGCGTTTTTGATCACTCCATATTTCCTCTTTGTTGCCTGATTGACTCTATAACACATCTCGCAATGGCACCCAGCAGTCCAGATAAGTCGAACTACATCTACAATTCACAACTCGTAAGTCTCCATGCGGTACCTCGGCATAGCTGTGCTAATGCGCCCAGGATGCTTTCACGCTGTACCATGTATCCAACGATACACAGCATCACAGCGCGTTAGGACCAGCGCTCCCAGCTCTGGGACATGCGACGTCCGGCGCAGCTGGGACCGCCATCTCGAAACTCATAACGTACCCTCTCGATCTCGTCGTCACGCGACTCCAAGTACAGCGCCAATTGAAGCGCGATGGCAAGCATGCGCACTACACGGGTATCCTCGATGCGATCAACACCATATACGAGAGGGAAGGCGGCTTGCAGGCGTTCTACAGCGGCGTCGTACCAGAAGTCGTGAAGGGTGTTGCAGACAGCTTTCTGTTTTTCCTGGCTTACTCGTACGTCAGGCAGCGAAGACTAGATGCGCGCGGCAGCGGCAAGAGTCTGCCTGCGCTGGAAGAGATTGGCGTGGGTGTGGTAGCAGGCGCCTTCTCCAAGTTGTGGACCACGCCGTTACAACAAATTGTCACGAGGAAGCAGACGGCATCCATGCTCAATGACGACTCATCAACGACCATACCGCCGACCTCCACCACAACTGACATCGCACGCGAGATACTGCGCGAGAAAGGCCTCCAGGGCTTCTGGTCAGGCTATTCGGCCAGCTTAGTCCTGACCCTAAACCCGTCCATTACAATGCTCCTACACAAAGTCCTCCTCCGCCTTATTGTCCCACGAGCAAAGCGTGACGATCCCGGCGCACGTATCACCTTCCTCCTTGCAGCCGTTAGCAAAGCCCTCGCATCAACCGTCACCTACCCCTTCTCGCTTGCGAAAACCCGCGCACAAGTATCCAGCCAGAAACCGACATCTACATCCGGCGAGACGTCCGAGAAAGCCACGCCTGACACCACAGCCGCACGTGCACGCCAACGCACCGTCTTCAGCACCATTCTCCGCATCGCCGAGACCGAAGGCCCGGCGGGTCTATATCAAGGCCTCGGCGCCGAGGTCCTCAAAGGTTTCTTCTCCCACGGCATTACCATGTTGATGAAAGATCGGATCCACGCCATGATCATCAGCCTATACTACAGCGTTCTAAAGGCGCTACAAAAGTATCCCAGTCCGGAAGAACTAGCAAAACGCGCATCCGACGGCGCCAAGGACCTGTACGAGCAAGGCAAAGAGCACGCGAACGGCGCGTATGCGAAGGGCGTTGAGATTGCAGGACAAGCGAGTGAGAAAGTAAAAGAGGTGGCTGCAGAGGGATCACAGCGCGCTTCGGACATGCTGGAAAGCGGGAAACAGCAGGCTAGCGATGTATATGCCAAGGGGGCTGAGCTGTCGGGAGAGGCTGCGCAGAAGGTGCAAGATGCTGCGGCGAGTGGATCGAAGCAGGCGGGTGAGCTGTTGAATCAGACTAAAGACTCCGCGTCGCAACAGACGGGCGAGATGCTAGAAAGTGGCAAGGGCGTTGTAAGTGATGCATCGCAGAAGGCTGTCGGTGCCGCAGAGACGGGGCGAGATGCGACTGGCAACATCGGACAGCGAGTCAAGGAGGCTGTGGAGAATGCGGACGTCAAGGACATTGATGGACCTGATACCGGCATCAAAGAGTGAGTCAGGGCAGGAGTGTTTCTCATGTATGAGATTGTATATATACCCGGATTTCGGTTTCTTTGGTACATAATGTTTTAGTATTTCGATAAAAGCGAGCATGTCGATTGATGAAGAGTCCTGGCCATGTTGCGTCCATCACATAGCCCTGCTTTGAATCATTATGGAATGGGTGCCTGGCTCGGCTTGTTCAGATATTGTGTGATGAGTTGAGGGGAAGTTGGAGATCCTGTGAAGGCCCGATTCGGCCAGAATGAACTGCACGTGACGGGCCCGCGTGCTACTAGGAGCACGAGGTCATCGGCTTGAGGGGCTTCGGAGTACGTATGAGGTAACAGTGGTGAAGCAGTATTCACCTGTCATTATCAGCATGAAGATAGCGCGGAGTGGTGTTGGCAGGTCAAGTGTCGGATGTGGCGTCTGTGATGCATGGTTGCTGGGGCGTGCGCGCTAGCCTGGACCCTAGGCTGGTGCGGCCGCCCGCGATCAACAACTATCCCCACTGACAGCACAACACCGCCGACCGCACCCAGCGGGGCACTAACTACTAACCGGCACAGGGACAGGCACATTGCTACTGCGGCGAAGAGCCACGGGACGACTTGTAGGGCAATAAGAGGACACACTGGCTGTGGCGCATAGTTGTGAAGACACCACATGCCCTGAACGTGAAACCGGCAACAACTGGAAGTCAAAGGAGGCAAGAACGACCAGCGCACGCACGCCCTTAGCTTCTCTCAACCCAACTGCGCGACTTCGAGTCCATACGAAAACACTTTTCGAATATTATTTGGCCGTCTGAGGGCGCCGACACACCAGCCACCTCTCCTCGCCTTCTCCTGAGAGTCACAGACGGCCGAAGTCGCAACTGCTGCACTGCCACCATGGCAGTCGACGATGCCCCTTCTTCGCCCCCGAGCGGCGGGTGGAATAGCATGGAGGAGGAGCTGGCTTATTACAAAACACAGTATGAAACGCTCGAGGCCGAGCTGCAAGAGTTCCAAAACTCAAGTAAGGAGCTAGAGGCAGAGCTGGAGCGCGATGTAGAGGAGAGCGAGAAGCGCGAGCGCAAATTGCAGGAGAAGGTAGAGCGACTAGGCTTCGAGGTGGAAGAGTGGAAGGTATGTGGGCCCACAGATTCGCGCTATTGCGAGTCACCAGTTTTGTGCGCGCGTGGCTCACGTCAAATCTAGACCAAGTACAGGCAAAGCAAGGCCGAGGCGAACAATGCGCAGAACACGCTGCAGAAGGAGATCACGGCGCTCCGCGACGGACAACGGACGCTCCAGCTCAAGCTGCGGGACATCGAGGTACAAAGCGACGACTTCGAGCGACAAGCGCGCAACCAAACGTCATCGCTGGAGGACGTCGAGTCGAAATACAACGTGTCGATAGAGCGCGGGGTCATGATGGAGGAGGAGCTCAAGATTGGAGAACAGGAGCGTGAGGCCTTGAGGATAGAGACCCAGCGACTTCGAGACGAGCTCTCAGATTTGCGGATAGAGGCGGAGATTGTGCAGGAGAAGCTTCGCCTGGCAGAAGCCACCATCGAGAGACACCACCAAAGCAAGGTATCAAGCCATCTCGCCGGCGATTCGTTGCGCCCACGCTCGCCAGCTTCGGAAGCATCGACGTCAGCGACGACTCTATCCTCGCCTACAGCCGCCTCGACCCCGCCGCACACAAAGTCAGAGGCTCTCCGTCCAGACGCTACACCGCCATCACCGCCCTTGTCGGATGCGCCCCTCTCCAAAAGACCTGTGCCTTCCACACCGATGCCCATGCGAAAAGGCTCCATTGCTCTCGATCCCGCTGCAACACCACGTGCTGGACTACATCAAGGCCGCGCGCCACGGCACTCCCGAGGACCAAGCATACCAGCCACAGCTCGACCAAGCATGGGGGCCAATGGACGCACAACGCCATCGATCAGAACAACGGCGCCAGCACCGCGTGTTCCAAGACCCAGCATAGGGGCCAACGCACCCGCCGGTGGTCTGCCAAGGTCTGGCTCCCTGTACCAGATTCGAGGGCTGATTGGCAAGATGCAGAAGCTCGAAGAGCGAGTATACTCAGCACGGTCCAAGCTGCCCGCGCCGACGAACACGCCTCCACGTGCGAGTCCTCGCAACGGCAGCGCGCTTGGTCATCACATACCGAGCAACGTAACTTTGAGGAGCAACAGGAAACGGGCGTCGCATGCGTCAACGGCCTCATCACGCAACGGCGCCGCAGATTCTGGTGTCAGCCGCCTCTCATTTGGCATGTCAATGTCTTCGCGCGAGCCGAGCAACAGCCGGCCCAGCAGCCGCGCATCAGTGTCGTCCCAACCAACACGCCCAGAGAGCAGGAGCGGTATACAGCGTCCTGAAAGTAGGGGAAGCACACGGACGCCGTTGGGCCACTACTCGAGCGCCTCTGTTAGCGGGCGGATGCAGCGCCCACGCAGCTCCATGAGCGGGATATCGAGCGGACACAGTCACTCTCAGTCATTGTCAATGTCCTTGCGGGATGCCGAGACTGGAAGCAACAGCGACGGGAGTAATGTTGCGACACCTATAGCCCGACGGCTTACATTGGACAAGTCAGGCATCCCCACACCGAGCGGCATACCAAGAAGGCAGAGCGCGGGGCGGAGAACGAGCTCGGGCTTCGTGGACGGCGGCGACATGGGACCGCCTGCACGGCCACGAAAGATGTCGACCTACAGCGAGGAAGAGACGTACTAGGCGATGGCGGCGGGAGTGGGTCACGGCGCACCCCATTTGACGTTCTCGGTATATGGTTCGCGGAGATTATACCTCGTTCAGACTGCGGCACGTTGACACGCATGTGATGCAGGTACTAGCTTTGCTGATCACGGTTCACAGTACAGCACTGGAGCAGTTCCTGACGTTTTACGCATCCTGGATGATTATTGCACATAGTTGGAAGCCAATGTGGCTGTTTGTGGACTTACATATCGCTCAATACCATTTCTTTTGTCGTTGAACGAAGTTTCGTGGTCTCCACTTTGATATCCGACATTAGCATGTGAAAGTGTGCAGTCTCGGACATTTTCAGTCCAGACAGCCGCCACTGTGGATCTCAACAGCCTCCCAAGCCAATGCAGACGAGAATCTGGGGTAGTGGCATGCACAGACGTGGTGTTCTTGAGGTTGGCGCTGCGTGAAGCAAGAATCGTATGATTCTGATGTCAACCCAGCGGCACGGACCGCAACCCTGGCGTGCCTGGATCTCGGAATGCCCCTCGGACTCTAGCCTGCATGGTGACATGCAGCACCTTGGTAAGAAGGGCGGCTTATCTGTTATCAGTGGTGACAGCTGTGCGACCTGCGACCATGTTCGCGATGGGTTCGCACGACTCGAACGGGAACCCGAATCGTTACAGACATCTGTCGCGCACGACGAACGGACCAGACACCCGAACCTCCACCAACAGGCGGCCACACGATGTCCAGCCAGCGTCATCTATCTTACAGCATGTCTAAAAGTAGCTCATCGATTTATCTTCCGGGACAAGGTGTTGCGGAGCTTCGCGGCGTGTGATTGGCTGGAAGGCAACGGACTCCGAGATGTCTTGATCGGAGGCGGAGACCCGAGTGGCAGATACAATGACACTCTACTAAGCGAAATACTGAATCGCGAAGAGGAGCCGTGGGTGTTTGCAGTTCGAAATGAGAGACATTGTCAAAGAACGCAGCAGGAGGTACTGGTAGAAGGGTTGGAATGTGAGTTGTTGAGCGTCCTAAGTGCGTATGCAGCACCCAACGGCCAGGACCAAGAAGTCCCCGCATAAGATGACGAAGGGCAGCGGACCAGCGGCAGCTTAAAAGGTCGCTGAGCTGCTGCTGAGAGATAGGGAGGTGCTCAACCCGCATCTACTCGTGCTCGCAGCGTCTGGATAGGGAATGTTGGGAGCATGCCGGCATTAGTTCGTCTCCCGAGCTCAACGTTCTTGACCTTCGCCTCTGCAGCAGTTTCGAGGCATGGTAGCGAGCCCTCGAGGCCACGATGCAACCTGCTGGCGACGACAGCTAAGTATCTTCTAGAAGAGCACGATGCTCGGGGTCCGGACGGCATCCGAGAGGGCATCGTGGCTGTTAGTTGGGATGACGGGGCCGTCAATGGGGACGTGATGCGTCCCTTACCGTGTTCGGCTTCGTTGGCGATATGCAAGCCGGCCACTGCTCAACAGCTCGGGATAGCTTGGGGTGTTCCGCGCCCTCAGAAATTTATTACATACACCTGCCCCGGCTTCCCGCATGCTCTCTGTGCTCTGCTGCTCCTGCTCCTCCCATCTCTCCCCAGATACCCGGTGCTGATTCACTTCGCACCTTCTTCATCGTTTACCTCACTTGTTGTTGTTGCTCCCTCCCAGGCACACAACCAGACTTTTTGCATTGCCCGAGTCTTGGAGCTTGCATTTCGCGAACTTCAATCACCGGCACCTTCGACCGCTATATCTACCGCTAATACGCTGCCCGGCTCTCCCACCGACAGCTGCTTTAGACGCCACATTTACTCAGTCGTGCAGTTTTCGCCAACTGCAGCTGACCATCGTCGTCATCGGGTGTCAATTTCTGAGATCTACACACGCGAAGCTAGAGGCCGAGCTCCCTTGAGAAATCTGCCCGGCTCCTCACCGACCGCCGACTTTCCCCTCCCAGCACCCGACGCTCGTGTATGGGAATTCCCACCGACATCATGGCTGGAGCTGCTCAGAACGGAGCCAATGGCTCTGCCAACGGCGCACCAAGCTCCTACGCGGCCAAGTTCAATCTTGCGCCGCACTTCATCGGCGGGAACCATCTTGGAGCTGCGGCACCGGGCAAGGTGAAGGACTTTGTCACCGCGCACGATGGACACACAGTCATTACAAATGTGAGAGACGCCAATTGCGGCTGCCATTCGGGGCTACGGAGAGCCGCGCGCTGACATTGCGGTGTGCACAGGTGCTTATTGCGAACAACGGTATTGCAGCAGTCAAGGAGATCCGCTCGGTGCGGAAGTGGGCATACGAGACTTTTGGCGATGAGCGGGCCATCCAGTTCACCGTCATGGCCACGCCCGAGGATCTGCAGGCCAATGCGGAGTACATCCGCATGGCCGACCAGTATGTTGAGGTGGGTGCCATTCTCGAGCTGCGACCATGAGCGGGGGGTGGCTGACAGGACTGCAGGTGCCCGGTGGCACGAACAACAACAACTACGCCAACGTCGAGCTCATCGTCGATGTGGCGGAGCGAATGAACGTGCACGCCGTGTGGGCAGGATGGGGCCACGCCTCGGAGAACCCAAAGCTGCCCGAATCGCTCGCCGCCTCGCCCAAGAAGATCGTCTTCATCGGCCCCCCGGGCTCGGCCATGCGCTCGCTCGGAGACAAGATCTCGTCCACAATCGTTGCACAGCACGCCAAGGTGCCGTGTATCCCGTGGTCAGGAACCGGCGTCGAGGAAGTCCTGGTCGACGAGCATGGCATTGTCACGGTCGAGGACCACATATACGAGAAGGGCTGCACAAAGACGTGGCAGGAGGGTCTAGAGGTCGCGAAGAAGATTGGCTTTCCTGTCATGGTCAAGGCCTCCGAGGGCGGCGGTGGCAAGGGTATCCGCAAGGTCGAGCGCGAGGAGGACTTCCAGCAGCTGTACGCAGCGGCTGCCTCTGAAATTCCCGGTTCGCCCATCTTCATCATGAAGCTCGCAGGCAGCGCGCGGCATTTGGAGGTCCAGCTGGTTGCTGACCAGTATGGCAACAACATCTCGCTTTTCGGACGTGACTGCTCCGTGCAGCGGCGACACCAGAAGATCATTGAGGAGGCGCCGGTAACAGTCGCCACACCCAAGACCTTCCAGGAGATGGAGAAGGCTGCCGTGTCGCTCGGCAGACTGGTCGGATACGTCTCAGCCGGTACCGTCGAGTACCTCTACTCTCACTCCGACGACAAGTTCTACTTCCTCGAGCTGAATCCTCGTCTCCAGGTCGAGCATCCCACTACCGAGATGGTGACGGGCGTCAACCTCCCAGCCGCCCAGCTCCAGATCGCCATGGGTCTCCCGCTCCACCGCATTCGCGACATACGCCTCCTTTATGGCGCGGATCCGCACACCATCACACCAATCGACTTCGATTTTTCCAAGGAGGGTAGTGTGCAGAACCAGCGACGACCGACACCCAAGGGTCACTGCACGGCCTGCCGTATCACCTCGGAAGATCCTGACGAGGGCTTCAAGCCATCTGGCGGTACAATCCACGATCTGAACTTCAGGAGTAGCTCTAATGTGTGGGGTTACTTCTCTGTCAGCTCTGCTGGTGGTATTCACAGCTTCTCCGACTCGCAGTTCGGTCACATTTTTGCTTACGGCGAAAACCGACAAGCGTCACGGAAGCACATGGTTGTTGCGCTCAAAGAGTTGAGCATTCGCGGCGACTTCCGAACGACCGTCGAATACCTCATCAAACTCCTCGAGACGCCCGCGTTCGAGGACAACACTATTACCACTGGCTGGCTCGATGAGCTCATCTCCAAGAAGCTGACTGCTGAGCGCCCGGATCCCATGATTGCGGTCATCTCCGGTGCGGTCACCAAGGCCTTTGCCGCTAGCGAGGCCTGCATCAGCGAGTACAAGACTAGCCTGGAGAAGGGTCAGGTGCCTTCTAAGGAGGTTCTGAAGACGGTCTTTCCGGTTGACTTCATCTACGAAGGCTTCCGATACAAGTTTACTGCAACCAGGTCGACCATTGACAGCTTCACGCTCTTCATCAACGGCTCGAAGTGCGCTGTCGGTGTCCGCGCCCTGGCCGATGGTGGGCTTTTGATCCTGCTCGCTGGAAAGTCTCACAACGTGTACTGGAAGGAGGAGGTCGGTGCCACGCGTCTCTCCGTCGATGGCAAGACCTGCCTCCTCGAGCAGGAGAACGACCCGACCCAGCTCCGTACACCATCGCCTGGTAAGCTCGTCAGATTCTTGGTCGAGAATGGCGACCATATCGCCAAGAACCAGCCCTTCGCCGAGGTTGAGGTCATGAAAATGTACATGCCCTTGATCGCGCAAGAGGACGGTATCGTCAATCTGATCAAGCAGCCGGGAGCCACCCTCGAGGCTGGTGACATCCTCGGTGTCCTAGCCCTTGATGACCCATCGAAGGTCAAGAGCGCCCAGACCTACCTTGGTCTTCTCCCCGACATGGGCTCTCCACAAGTCATGGGCAGCAAGCCACCGCAGAAGTTTGTGGCTCTTAACAATATCCTTCAAAACATTCTACAGGGCTTCGACAATCAGGTCATCATGCAGAGCACCTTGAAGGAGCTAGTTGACGTTCTGCGCGACCCCGAGTTGCCATATGGGGAGTGGAACGCGCAGGCATCAGCTCTTCATGCTCGCATGCCTCAGAAGCTTGATACGACTTTCTCTCAGATTGTAGACAAGGCACATGGTCGCAATCTGGAATTCCCAGGCAAGGCGCTCCAGAAGGCCTTTTCGAAGTTCCTTGAGGAGAACGTGGCCAAGGGCGATAGGGATTTGCTGAAGTCCGCTCTTGCTCCTTTGTCTGATGTTATCGCTCGCTATTCGGAGGGTCTCAAAGCTCACGAGTACGCCGTTATGATTAGCTATCTGGAGATGTACTATGCTGTTGAGCAGCTCTTCTCGTCCCGCAACTCGCGAGACGAGGAAGTCATTCTCAAGCTCCGTGACGAGAACCGCGACAACATCTCCACTGTCGTTCAAACTGTTCTTTCCCACGCTCGCGTCAGCGCGAAGAACAACCTCATCATCGCCATTCTCGAGCTCTACCGTCCCAATAAGCCTGGTGTCGGCAACATTGCCAAGTACTTCAAGAACACCCTCAAGAAGCTTACCGACCTCGAGTCTAGGCAGACTGCCAAGGTGTCACTCAAGGCTCGTGAGGTTCTCATTCAATGCGCTATGCCTTCGCTCGAAGAGCGCACTGCGCAGATGGAGCACATCTTGCGATCAGCCGTCGTCGAGTCTCGCTATGGAGAGAGCGGCTGGGACCACCGTGAGCCCAATTTTGACGTCATCAAGGAGGTTGTCGATTCGCGATACACGGTCTTTGACGTACTCACACAGTTCTTTGTTCATCAAGATCCCTGGGTTGCTCTCGCTGCTCTTGAGGTGTACACTCGTCGAGCCTATCGCGCATACCACCTCCAAAAGATCGATTACCATAACGAGGGTGATCAAAACTGCCTGTTGTCGTGGGATTTCATCCTTCGCAAGGTCGGCGAGGCTGAGTATGGTCTCACAGTAGAGCCATCCGAGCCAGGTACACCTATGACACCTGGTTTCGATCGTGGCCCGCCTCGTATTACCTCGCTCAGTGACATGTCCGCTCTCAATAACCGCTTCGAGAACGAGCCCACAAGGAAGGGTGTCGTTGTCCCTGTGGAGTATCTCGACGACGCGGATGAGCTAATTGGCAAGGCTCTCGAGATCTTCCCGTCTGTCGGCGCATCCAAGAAGAGCGGGCAGAGCCTGAAGGAGGGCTTGACTATGAAGCGCACTCCTACCACGGGTATCACCGACAACATTAAGAGCACTGACGAGTTGACCGGTGTGCTCAACGTTGCTGTACGCGACATCGAGAGCTTCGATGACAAGGAGATCTTGGAGCGTATCCTCCCTATCGTCGAGGACTACAAGAGTGAGCTTGCCGCCCATCGCATCCGCAGGATCACATTCATCTGCGGTCACAAGGATGGTACTTACCCCGGCTACTACACTTTCCGTGGCCCCCATTATACCGAGGACGACAGCATTCGTCACGTTGAGCCTGCTCTTGCCTTCCAGCTTGAGCTTGGGCGTCTGTCCAAGTTCAACATCAAGCCTGTCTTCACGGAGAACCGCAACATCCACATTTATGAGGCTGTCGGCAAGGGTGCTGAGAGCGATAAGCGCTACTTCTTGCGCGCTGTCGTTCGATCCGGCCGACTTCGTGAAGAGATTCCCACCGCCGAGTACATGGTCTCCGAGACGGATAGGTTGATGACCGACATTTTGGATGCTTTGGAGATTGTTGGCACTTCGCAAGCTGACATGAACCACATCTTCATTAACTTCTCGCATGTTTTCCCTCTAAACCCGACCGAGGTTGAGGAGGCCATTGGTGGTTTCTTGGAGCGCTTCGGCCGCCGCCTCTGGCGCCTCCGTGTCACTGGTGCTGAGATCCGCATTATTGTCACCGACCCTGAGACTGGCATCCCATACCCGCTTCGTGTTATCATCACGAACACATCCGGATACGTCATCCAGGTCGAGATGTACGCGGAGCGCAAGTCCGAGAAGGCTGGCAAGTGGCTTTTCCACAGCATCGGCGGAACCACCAAGATTGGAGCACTTCATCTTCAGCCCGTCTCCACGCCCTACCCAACAAAGGGTGCGCTTCAGCCCAAGCGATACAAGGCTCATCTCATGGGCACCCAATACGTGTACGACTTCCCAGAGCTCTTCCGACAGGCCACCGAGAATGCTTGGCAGCAGGCTATCAGCAAGCACTCGTACCTACGAGACAAGCAGCCGCCAAAGGGAGAGTGTATCGAGTATTACGAGTTGGTGCTTGACGAGAACGACAGCCTAGCGGAGGTCAATCGCGATCCTGGCTTCAACACTATCGGTATGGTAGGCTGGATTGTTACCACCAAAACACCAGAGTATCCCAAGGGCCGCCGATATATCATCATTGCCAATGACATCACCTACAAGATCGGCTCTTTTGGTCCACAGGAAGATGCGTTCTTCCATAAATGCTCCGAGCTCGCACGCAAGCTGGGCATTCCGCGCATCTACCTCTCTGCCAACTCTGGTGCTCGCATCGGTCTTGCCGAGGAGCTCATCCCGCATTTCTCGGTTGCCTGGAAGGACGTTGACCGCCCTGAGGCTGGCTTTGACTACCTCTACTTGACGCCCGAGAAGTACAAGCACTTTGTTGATGGAAAGCGCAATGATGTCATCTGCGAGAAGGTCGATGCTGATGGCGAGAAGCGCTTCAAGATCACCACCATCATTGGACAAGAGGATGGTCTTGGTGTCGAGTCGCTGCGTGGTTCCGGTCTCATCGCTGGTGAGACGTCAAGGGCTTACGAGGACATCTTCACCATCACTTTGGTGACGTGCCGCTCAGTTGGTATGTATCTCTTCCAATTCCCCAACCCTCTCATTACTAACTGGCAACAGGTATCGGTGCTTACCTCGTCCGACTTGGTCAACGTGCGATCCAGATCGAAGGCCAGCCAATTATCCTTACTGGTGCCCAGGCTATCAACAAGCTGCTCGGACGTGAAGTGTACACCTCCAACCTCCAGCTTGGTGGTACCCAGATCATGTACCGCAACGGTGTGTCGCACATGACCGCTGACGATGACTTTGAGGGTGTTACCAAGATTGTCAAGTGGCTATCATTTGTGCCTGACAAGAAGGGTAGCCCCGTTCCGATCTCACCATCTACAGATGACTGGGATCGTGACGTTACTTATTACCCTCCGGGAAAGAATGCCTATGACGTCAGGCATCTCATTGCCGGCAAGACTGATGAAGATGGCTTCCAAGCTGGTCTCTTCGACAAGGATTCTTTCGAGGAGTCGCTGGGCGGATGGGCCAAGACCGTTGTTGTCGGCCGTGCTCGCCTTGGTGGCATTCCTATGGGTGTCATTGCTGTTGAGACACGCTCCGTCGAGAACGTCACGCCTGCCGATCCTGCCAACCCCGACTCCATTGAGCAAGTCACGTCGGAGGCTGGCGGTGTCTGGTACCCCAACTCCGCGTACAAGACCGCGCAAGCCATCAACGACTTCAACCATGGTGAGCACCTACCATTGATGATCCTCGCCAACTGGCGTGGTTTCTCAGGTGGTCAACGCGACATGTACAACGAGGTTCTCAAGTATGGCTCGTACATTGTTGATGCGCTTGTCAAGTTTGAGCAGCCTATCTTTGTCTACATTCCACCTCACGGCGAGCTGCGTGGTGGATCATGGGTTGTCGTCGATCCCACTATCAACCCACAGTACATGGAGATGTACGCTGACGAAGACTCACGTGGTGGTGTTCTCGAGCCCGAGGGTATCGTCGGCATCAAGTACCGCAAGGAGAAGCAACTCGAGACAATGGCCCGCAATGATCCAACCTACGGTGCGCTCAAGCGAAAACTCAATGACCCGGCGACACCCAAGGACCAGCTTCAATCGATCAAGGCCCAGATGAACGAGCGCGAGAAGACCCTTCTGCCCATCTACGGACAGATTGCCATCCAGTTCGCCGACCTCCACGACCGCGCCGGCCGCATGAAGGCCAAGGGCGTCATCCGCCAAGCTCTGCGCTGGCAGAACGCGCGCCGCTTCTTCTACTGGCGTCTCCGACGCCGTCTCAACGAGGAGCACATCTTCCGCAAGCTGCTCGCCGTCGCGCCCACCGACGACGCCGTCGCCACGCGCGCCCGTGGCTTCGAGATGCTGAAGGCGTGGAGCAGCATTCCCAACTTCGACACGGACGACATGAGCGTCGCGTCGTGGTACGAGGAGAACAGGACCAATGTCGCAGACCGCATCAAGAAATTGAAGGCCGAAGCTACAGCGTTCAAGGTCGCGGCTATGATCAATGAGGATCGCGATAGTGGGCTGCGCGGCGTCCTGGATCTGCTGAGCTCGCTGCCGACGGCGGAGAAACAGGAGGTGCTTAAGATGCTGAGTAAGGCGTAGAACCTGTGTGGCGGGATTTGTAAAAGTAGGTGTTGTGGTTACTTTCGGGTCATGGCATTCGCGCGGGTGTTGCGCCTGCGGGCTGGTTGGTCTTGTGGTCTTCATTTTTAGCGTAGGTCCTTGTTAATTGCGGTTTGCGCGCCTACGTGAATTAGGTACAATGGGCTGCATGAGGGCGGATGGAGAGTGGTATTGGGAGGTATCTTTGATCCGTCTTGTCCGCGTGCAGTGTACTGTAGTACGGTGGCAATTCATATTGTAAAATTTAGCTCAATTGTGCCCACTTTTGATGCCGTCGGCATGTGTCCAATAAACTCTACGTATAATCACCATCACAGTGCTTGTTTCTTTTCAGGCGAACATTATAGCCAAGAAGACTTGTAGTCTACGGCTCGGATCATCGTAGTGCGGTTGCTGCGCGACGAACATTGCGGGGTCATGCGAGTATTAAGTTGCTTCAGCTGTGCCGGACATCATACGTCACTGCACCCACGCACGAGCTCGCCCAGAATCGAAAATCGGGACTGGGGATAACGACATACAATACAAGCAAGTAAAAGTCAAGAACGTGCCGACTCGAACACACTCCACGCTGCGTTTTTCACCCCCGCTGTTCACGATGGTGTACACGATTGTCGTGCATTTGTATGCCAAGGCGGATAAAGATGCGATTGCGAAATTGAAGGCGAAGCTTGTGGAGGCGAGTCGTGTGTATTCGAAGGTATGTTCGTGTCCCCTGTGCCTAGTCATCGGGTTTGGGGGAGTGGAGTGGAGTGGTGCGGATAGGGCGGAGGGGAAGATTGAGATGAAGATGGCTGATGTGACTCTGAACAACAGGATAAAGAAACATTAAGCTGGTTCGTCATGCAAGACGTCAATGATGAGCGGGCGTTTACGATTGTGGAGCGGTATTTGAACGAGAGTGTATGTAGCTACTCATTAACCTGTTTCATCCCATCCCATCCCATCTCATCCCATCACACTCCATCAACCCATCCCCAACCCCCCGCCCGTCCGCATCCCATCCTTTTCCTCGTCGCTGCTTACGCCCGCCCAGTCGCAAACCTACCATCTCAACAACCCGTACTGGAAGACGTTCGACCCGTACGTCAACCCGCTGCTGGAGAAGCCGATGGATCTGCGCAGAGCCGAGGAACTGGATACGGGGACGGAGGGCATGCAGGCGCATTTGCATGAGGATGCGGTGGCGGATACGAGTGTGGGGACGATGTATGCGGATGCGGATGTGGCGTAGAGGGAGGGGGAAGAGGGATGGGGATGGGGTGTGGATGGAAAGATGGGGGAGATGGTTGTGCGGGGCTTGGGGGTGGGTATGGTGGGTGACTGCGCATGTGTAGAGTAAATGATTGTGGTGTAGAGGGTAGAGGAGCATGTATCAGGTTCTTGATTTCACGATCCGCAACAAGGAAATTCATCAGCCTTGGAGTTGTTGATTGGCTTGGTTGTAGCTTTGTCGTGAGTCTTCTCACGTCGCTGCATCAAGATTTGATTAGTAGAATACTTACTGCTTAGCTTAACTTGCTACTAACATTGCACAAGCTAAGAATGATTCAATTATAGTTGAGAAACTAAACCCAAGCAAGTCAGCCACAGGCTTCCGCCAGTGCGCCTTCGCGGCTCTGTAGGGAAGCATGACGCGCCTCACATGTCGATGAACCTGCCCACAAGGGCAATATTGTGATGGGCTGTGGATTGCAGCGGCCTAATGACAGCAGCTCAGAGATGCCGGCGCCAATCATTTATGTCTACTAATACCGATGATGGAGTGTAGAGGGCTTGTGGAAGCAATGGCTGCGAGTTGGATCCGCACAGAGGAGCAAGGCTGGCACACGTCTTACAGCTATTGTAGACCAAACCTTGCATCCGGAATTTCCATTTCTTGTCGGTGTTGTTGAGCGCGTCGGGATGGGGAAGGTCGACAAGGTGTTGCCGAACTAATGTTAATGCCGTCATTTTCCGACGCAACGCCTTGGCGTCTTCGATAGAGTATTTCGTCGAGACCGCCTTCCGTCTCCTCACTTCCGATCCGACGGCAAACATGACGGATGCCCTTACAACACAGCCCGAGAAACGACGCCGCCTCGACCGCGTGGTAGCAGCTTGTGACCTTTGCAAGAGGCGCAAGGTGAAGTGTGACGGGGTAAGCAGCGTTCCTGGTCTTGAAGCGTTTTGCAAAGGTTCTGATGATCCGTCGGATCTCCATGGTTTCGCGCACTCCTTCCCGCAAGACCTTCAGATGCGCATCAACGAACTAGACTAGAGACATGCTGAATATAGTCAGACGCAACCATGCGCTTACTGCAAACGGAAGAACCGTGCAGCGACCTGCTCCTTCAGTGCTGCAAAGGAACGCGGTCAGGCTCTGTCTGCCGCCAATACCCCGAGTGTACCCGCCGTCGACAGAAGCGAAAGTGGCCCCCGTAGTCGAGCTCACAGTGAAAGCAACGCGCAGTTATTACGTAGGCAACAGAGTGTACCCGAGGCCGGTACATCATTCTCTCCCACGGCCAGCCGTGAAGACAATCACGGAGACACAGCAGTTCCATTGGAAGGCCGCATACTCCGTGATGCCCAGGGCAAAGTCATCTTCATCGGCGACTGCGCACCTTTGTCCTTCCTGCAAACGGTCAGATATCTCATTTCGTCCGAAGTCGAATCGGAGGGCTTTGCAGTGCAGGCTTCGCGAGACTCCATGATTGAAGTTGCACGCCCAGAACCACTTGTAGGGCAGACACGGTCCATCTCACGCGATGGCACTGATGTGAAGGCCCTGGTCGAAGAGTATTGCGTGGTCACAAGTGGACTAGTTGATCTTTTCGACCGTGGAGATCTGATCAAAGAAATTGATGATTGGTCTTCAAGTATGACGATCCAGCCAAAGGACATAGGCCAAGCAGTCTTTTATCTGGTACTTGCTATTGGATCCCAGGAAAGAAATGAGGCCCAAGCTGAGACCTGGTTCACTGATGGACAAGATGTTCTTATGAAGAACATGTGCAACAGCATGAACGTTGCTACTGTTCAGGGTTTCACGCTCGTGGCTGTCTATATGCTACGCGCATTTCAGCCCAACGGCGCTTATTTATACTTCTGTAAGTCATCCCTTCTTTCAAGGTGTCCGAATTGAAGCCCTTTCAAACTTTGGCCTGTCATGTTAGGTGCAATGGTTCTGCCTGTATACTTTTAGACATATTTGGGCTTAATGTTGGCGAGTCTAAGCTGTTTTGAAGACGACTAGACATTGTTTTATGGCACTCAGGCTGCTGGTGATTTATGGCACGCGGTCCTTCACGCTGAGACGCGAGCATGTTATCGCACCAACTAACAGTGTAAAGCACTCGCTGCAAGAACTGCTTATGCTATTGGCATCCATCGAACGGAAGTCAACGCTTCTTTTGGTGTTGCCATACGGACCATACGGGATCGGATCTGGAAAAGCCTTCGGGTCGTGGATATGCTCATAAGCACCATCCTCGGACGACCGCCCTCAACATCAGACGTTGACTGTACCGTCAAGTACAGTGCTGTGGAGCAAAATCGTCATACGTCTTTCCATGCCCTGGACCCAAGCGTACAGATCTTCATGATAATCGAGCGAGTCGTTGTCGAAGTATATTCGCGAAAGCGTATTTCCATACGCATAGCAGACTATGTGTCTCGTCAGCTCAGGGGATGGGCGTCCAACTGGCTGCAAGTCCTTACTGATACGATTGCTCAGCCAGCGACAGGTAGTCTCGCTCGCAGCGAAGTGGTCGGTTCTTGCTCTACATTGTGCTCATACTACTATGGTATTATGTTGCTAACGAGGCCATTCCTTATCTACGAGATCTATGAGCACCTTGGCGCTTCCTTGAGAGGTGGAGGATCACAAAGTGACCACCAGGAGAAGCGGAAGTATGCAGATGCTGCACTTGATGCTGCTGCATCGTTTATTGAGAGTCTGCAGATTGTATTACATTCTAAAACAATGCCGCAACGCATGCCACTAGTAGTGTAAGTCAAGACACCTTCTTGATCACGCTTAATTGCTGATTACTAGCAGGCCATGGCTCTTTACTACGGCCTTGGTGTTAGCAGTCGGTATACTTGGCCGTTCCGGTCTGATCTTTGAAGAAAGTTGCCATGCTTCTATACGGTGTCTGGATTACTTTGGCGAGAGCGACCCACACGCAAGGCAGTACTCCGTGATCGTCCAGTCCCTGCTCAAAATCACGACTACACACGTCAGAAAGAGGGAGATGGCTCTGCGTTTGCAGCGTAAACAAGCTTCCTCGGAGCTGTTTGGATTACTACCCGCACTATCCGAGAACCCGGTGCAAGAACCGCACGCCAAAAGCCGCGTCGAGCGACTGTCTGAATCCACGACTTCCCACCTACAAGAACAGAATGCATCGTCTACCGCAGCGCCATTTGACTGGACTATTTACGACTCAGACTTCTTTGCGTTACCCTGGCCCAATGAGAACGATCAAGGCTTAAAAGACTTTCTACAACCAGGCACTCACAACCTCGATGGAGCAAACATTGCCGACATTCCACTCTTTCCTATCTATGACCAGCAGACAGGCGGCGCCTTCAGCTGGTAATGAGTCCGTTTCTGGAAATACCATTGATCGTTCGTGGTGCCTGGGCCTACCGAACCGTCTCGGCTTGCCGCTTCAATGCGATACTCACTCTGATGGACAGGTCCTCTGAGCAGAGCCTGACCATCTTCGGCGTATCTTTAACTTTCTATCTTGAGTACACAAATTATTGTGCGAATATCCAAGTCAAGGTTCCACCGTTGCTTCCTTGGTTTCATCCCTCGAAGTTCGCAGGAAAGGTATCAACTTCGTGCCGCCGGTCCCAACAAGTTCCTGCGTTTGCGGCTTCTCAAATGCCATTTTTGTCGACGCCGATGCAATGTCCCGTCGTTTAATCAGGTTTGCTGGCTTGGTCGTGCGACTCGGTATGATTATGTACCTGGTCACCAAAGCGATGTGCTTGTCACGAAACCCGCTAAGGGCTGCGACGGCTTCGTTGAATGCAGTAAGAAGGCCGATGTTGTCGCGATGGCTGCCGACATATGCGCGGATATTTGCAATTGCCTCAACGTCTTCGAGAAATCTTGCATGCGGACCCGGCATATACTGGCGCATCTCCGCATGGAAGCCATTGCATCGTGCATGGTTCACCGATAACACGGCATCGCAAAATTGAAGCAAGGAGCTTTGGCCATTGCTTCCGCCACGATATTTCCTCCAAGCACCCTTGCCGTCTCCTTCGTCATAGAAGACACCATTGGGTAGGCCGGCTGCTTCCATGCTCATACTCCCGGCCAGAAAGGGACGAATCTCATGGTAAAATAGTTGCGGATTGCATCGCTCGTCCATTCGCTCCAGAAGACTGCCGATATCGTCCATGCTGCGCTTGAAGTATTCCAAAGAAGTAGTGATGGTTGGCACATCGTTGTTCTCTACAGCCTCGATAGCCGCCAACATGGTTGCGATCATCGGTCCAGCTCTTGCTTCCATCGCATTTGAGATGATGAAGAACCACGACTCATCGACTGAGCCCGATGCTGTATGGAGTGCCACCAAGTTCTGGGGCTGGGTGAGATCCAAATTCTCTTCGAGTGGACGCCAATTCCATAGATTCAAAGCGGCATATGTTGCAACGGGATGCAGTTCGAGATGGTTGCCGACTTGCAGGAATGGAACTGATATCGCAGGTGGCAGTCGCTAATGCAAAGTCAGTACCACACCGCGGATTTCGGGCTTCGTGAAGCTTGGCTTACTTCTGATGGCTCTGGGCCCGTCCATATGTAGCCCTGAGCAAAAAGAGCCAATATCGAATATGCCCGCTGCCATTCTGCCTCGCTGTGCAGATGGCAGGTGCTGAGGACTGGAAGCTCATCGATACATTGTCTGATCAACTGTTTTTCGATCAATGTGGGCAACGCCTCGATGATATGCTCCCATGGCTGGTAGTATTCGCTTGGGAGGCAGAGCAGAGGAGCTTCGGCTGGCAAGAAACCATTCTTTGAGATGCCATATGAAGGCAATGACGCTGGTGACGGAAGCACATCGACTTTATGGGGACTCATGGCGGATGTTGAAATTTTAGAAAACCTAAAGAAAGGCTTTCGGGACGATACATCTTCAGCAATGCGGCGAACACCGCATTTATCGTCCAGCAGACAGTATCCACTTCGTTTCGTGATCAGACCAGCTTGACTTCACGATGTTTACGTACCTATCATCGGAGACGGAAGTGCGTCGGATGCGGAGGCTTGCCACGTTTCCTAAAGAAGCAGGTGGCGGATACGTTCATGCATCGGATGTTTAGCGCTGAATCGTCGGAAGGCTTTCAAAGAAGTGCGACGTAACTCCCATCGGCAGATATTTATACTGGCTCCGGAATTTTTTGTTGTATCATCTTCAAGTTTCAACGATTGAAAAGACCGCATCTTTCCAGTGGAACCATAATTCCCCCATCGATTGTGTTTCGTGTTACAATGGACGCCACCGCCGCAATCCGTCAGCTCCGCGAGGGGCAAAAGCCACACTGGCCGACGAATGCCGATGCACAGAGCTTCGCACAATCTCTTGACAGCAGCAACGACCTTCCCAAAACATTGCGAAAAGAGTTTGTGGTTCCAACAAAAGCGCAGTTGAAGAGAAAGACACTGAAAGACGATGCTCAAACCTCGGCTCCAGCCTCAAGTCCAGGAGATGAGGCAATTTACTTCTGTGGTAACTCATTGGGCCTGCAGCCCAAGGCTGTCGGAGAGTACTTGAACGCATACCTCAAGACATGGGGATCCATCGCTGTTGGCGGCCACTTCACACAACTCAAAGACTCACCACTCACACCATACCAAGACCTGGCTGCGGAATGCTCAAGAAGAATGGCCGACATCGTGGGCGCATCGCCATCGGAAATCGTTGCCATGAATACACTGACCATAAATCTGCATGTGATGATGGCCGCCTTCTATAAGCCCACAGAAAAGAAGCACAAAATCATGTGCGAGTGGAGACCTTTTCCTAGCGACTGGTACGCAATCGAGTCGCAAATAGAATGGCATGGTCTTGATCCCAAGAATTCCATGGTCCTAGTCAAGCCCGATGACGGCTACCTTATGACCACTTCCAATATTCTCAACCTGATTGATCAAGAAGCGGACTCACTAGCTCTGATCATGCTCCCTGGAATACAATACTACAGTGGCCAACTGCTCGACATTCCCACCATCACAGCCCACGCGCACAAGCACGGCATCACCATCGGCTGGGACTTGGCCCACGCCGCTGGGAACGTCGAGCTCAAATTGCACGACTGGGATGTCGACTTCGCGTGCTGGTGTACGTACAAGTACATGAACTCCGGCGCCGGCGCTGTAGCCGGTGCATTTGTGCATTCCAAACACGGCGACAACGGACACAACGTTGGGCTGAAGGGGTGGTATGGCCACGACAAGTCATCCCGCTTCCTCATGGATAACAACTTCAAACCCACGCCTGGCGCGCAAGGTTTTCAGTGCTCGAATCCCTCCATCGTAGACCTCACATGCCTCGCGGGATCGCTCAGCGTGTTCCAAAAGACCAGCATGGCGGACCTACGCTCACGTTCCTTGTTACTCACTGCATACGCCGAACACCTCCTGTCAGGCATCGCTGGTCGGAACATCAAAGACGGATCCTTCCCTTTCCAGATTATCTCGCCTACCGACCCGCGATTCCGCGGCGCACAGCTTAGCGTGCTCCTCCAGGAGGAGCTGATGGAGGATGTGAGTGCTGCGCTGGAGAAGGGAGGTGTGATCTGCGATAAGAGGAAGCCTGGCATCATCAGGGTTGCGCCCGTGCCGATGTATAATACGTTTGAGGATGTGTGGAGGTTTATGCGCATCTTTGAGGAGGCGTTGGCGGAGGGGGGAATGGGAAGGGAGGAGAGGCAGACGCAGGAGAGTATGGCGGTTGAGGCGAGGTTGTAGATAAGTTGGGCAAGATTCTTTCTAATTCAGCATTCTTCGCAAGGGGAATCGGAATACAAATACCCAATATCCTTCGTCCTTCAAAGTAAGTCACAGGGAGTGTTCCGCCTGTCTAAGGGTGTTCAAATCCAACAATGCTAGGCCGAATCAGTCGGGCGCTCAGGGTTCACTGCAGTGGCGTGAGTGGCTGTCCTTCCTGTTCTTGATCAAAATTCAAACACACCAACAGGAGTGTAACGACGCACCATAGATTTTATTGCCATTATCATCAAATGACGGGATGTGCATCGTGTGCGACTAAGGCTGACCGGTTGTCTGCCCAATGCAGGACCATGCACGCGCCACAGCCACAAGCCGCAGCACTCGAAGCTGAGAACACAGCCCCCCATCACGACGCGCACCTCATCCCACCAGCTCACGGCCTGTCGTGATGCTTTCATTTCACAATGCATCGTGAGCGCATCGTATTCTGATCCTAGCCTTTGGTTTAACTCCCGCAATGGCCGAGGTCGTCGGCCTCGTAGCTAGCATCGTCCAGATCGCAGGCGCTGGGTGTAAGCTGTCCGCCTCGCTCTACAATTTCACCACCTCAGCCGTGCGCGCGGATCAAGACATCACAGATATTGCCGGAGACGTCGAGCTAACCTCCAACGCACTCGAAAGTGTGGGCAAGGTGTTTGAAACTGAAGAGGCGAAGTCAGTCGTTTCGAAAAAGGCTATTCAAGATGCGAATAACCTCATCAAGCGATGCGAGGCTGTCTTCAAGGACATTTCGGAACTGGTTGATAAGAGGCGGAAGGTTTGCAAAGATGGAAAGAAGAGTTTGAGCATGATGGGGAAATTATCGTGGCCGATGAAAGAGCAACGCGTGGAGCTTCACAGAAGGAGATTGGACAGCCTCAAGAACAGCCTTGTTTTGCTACTGCATGTCCTGCAGCTTGCACAGGGACAAGCTAGAGGGTACAAAGTCTCATATTTTCGAATTTTGCAACTTTACTGACTGTCTCGACAGACAACTGGAGAAAGAAGCGCTTGAGAAGGAACGTGAAAAGATCCGCGAGCTTCACCAGCGTCAGCAAGACTCGCTAAATTGCCTGCAATCACTCGAGAGCAAACTCAGTAAAGTCGCGCTTGATGATGAAGAGACGCTTCAAGGCTCGACAGCGCCGTCAAGAGTCCCAACATTGGAACTCATGTTTGGAGCTCCCCCAGCAAATGCGCCTGCGGAGAAGACTGTGGATAATGAAGAGCCAACGACCAATATTCTCAACATCGACCTCTCAGCACCAGACTCGGACACTTCTGACAGCGATGCCACCGCGACGGATGACGATGAAGGCGAGGACTTGTCGCTGGAAGACCTCGTCAAAGCCGCGAAGCACGCCCAGAAGCTGCTGAAGCGCATCACGGTCCTCCAAAAGAGTTTTGATGGCACACAGAAGAGCAAGGTACACAAGAAGAAGAGGGTGCACAAGATGTATATGCGGTTTCGAAAGAATTGGGAGGAACATCTTGTTCCATTTTCAAACCCGCCACCACCACCACCTCCATCCTTTTTTCCACATATGCCACTACATATGGCACAATATTCGCCGTCTGTTTCTGACGCTTCTTCGGAGTCCTCCAGTACATCTGCTGCGTTTCTCCCCAAATATTCCGCTCGGTTTTCAGAGGACCCTTACCCACCTTCTGAACGGATCATGGGAGCTCCGACACCCTACTTGGCCAGTCGTCCTCATGCATCTGCCTATGTTCCAGGGTTTCCAGGGTTCATAGATTACTCGAAGGGGAAGAAATCGTCAAAGCGCGGAGGAGTATCAGCTATATCGCCGCCATCCGAGCCACCCCTACCAGCTCCATTCTCGGTAAATAAGCCCTCTGCACGCATGCCGCAGACTCTGGTCAACCCATCGCAACAGGCTCCTAATAGTAACATCGAGAACGAGCAGATTATCTGGAGTAGGAGCCAAGCGAGCCAACATTCGACCCTCCCAGTCGAGAAACCAGATGCGAACAACTATGAAGGCCTTGACGACTTTTCAGACGCAATTTGGGTTGACGAACATGGAGCACCCGTCACTCCAGCCAACGAACATACCAAGGGGGCAACAAGGGTGCCAAGCTCCCCGCCCTTTGCTCTGGAACAGGCATATGTCTCGGTGCCAGAGGCACAGGATTTGCGTGGGAGCTCTACTATGAATCCAATGCTGGCCAATTGGATGAAAGTCAACCAAGATGGCTACTCGCGAGACACCGCAGTGGTGAACGCCGAGCTCAAGTCTACGGACGGCGAGCCGCTGCAATCGTCGCCCGCAGGATTTCCCAACTACACGCCACAGGGCGCAATCCCGCCCGCCACTGGATACATACCTCAAACGAATATCTTGCCGCGTGGGATGCAAGACTTTCAACACGGCGGTATGACAACTTCGAGGGCGTCTATCTCTTCCGCGGGGCCGGTTGCAGCTTTGCCGGGCGAACAGTGGATGGAAATACACTCGCTTGCCAGCAGCGACAATCGCGGGGCCAATGTCGATTACACTCACTATATGAGACCGCATGTGTTGCAAGGACCGCTGATGTCACTGCCTCCACACCTCCAGCTCCTGCACTCTCAAATTCAAGAACGAAGTCAAGCACAGATGCAGAGGCAGGCATTGCAAAGAATATCACAAGCAGATGTTCGACCACAGCAGCAGGTACAGGCTCAACTACAGCAGCAAGCACATATTCAACTACAGCAGCAGGCACAAGCTCAACAACAGGCTCCAGCACAACAGCTACAGCACGCACAGACAGCATCTGTTACGTCAAAGAGTCAACTTCCTGTTGCTATGCCCATGTTGAATAGGCCAATGGTACCTCCCGCAAAACCATGGCAGGCCTCTTTACCGCAGCAACGGCAAGCATTTTCGCCTAATGCGGGGGTTATCAATGATCCGCACAAGGCAGAATTGCTACGGGAAGCACAGCAGAGAGCGGTTACTGTAACAAGCATTGATCAGCCATTGACCGAAGAGAGTCGCATGAATCTGATGCCTGCCGATATCGCCCCAACGGTAAAGGCACAGCTGATGAAGGTGCCCGAGCAGCAATTTCGTGCGATACTCCAGAACTATGTGCAGAACAAACGTCTTAATAACGGTATGGCTGTTCCAAGAACTCGTGGAGAGGTTCCGCCCCCACTTTCGCCGCCACGACATATTGACGACATGCCCGGCGCTCAGGACACCAGCTGGCAATGGGGCAACACGGATGCTCCCATGGACACTAATACAAGCGATGGCAGGCTTGTAGCAGTCAAGCGTGGTCCCGATTTGCACGATGCCTCTGTTAGTGGGAGTCTACAAGTGCTGCAGAAGTCGGCTGAGTCTAGTCGCTACAGCGGATTCGCCGCCAATGCCGAGTCCGCACAACGACCTTTCCCAGCTCTGTCCATGCCTATACCTACGCTGAATGCCAATGAGCAGTCGTCTCACCGTGGGTCCCAACAAGGCAACCATGCTTTGCAAGATTACAACATGCAGCTGATGCTCCTCGAGCAGCAGAATAGGAAACGACTGCTGCTTGCTCGGCAAGAACAAGATAACATGATGGGGAATCAAGGTAACCATGCTTTGCAGGACTACAACATGCAGTTGATGCTCCTCGAGCAGCAAAATAGGAAACGACTGCTGTTGGCTCGGCAAGAACAAGATAACATGACCAGTGTTCAGGACGAAGGACACAAAGACGCTCAGAAACCATTCGCAGACATCGCACCTCAAGGCGAACTCGCGAGCAGTATGAAGCGTGGGGCATTAAATCCTGATAACTTGCCAGAATCACCGCACCCCGAAGGAGTCCCACGAACGCAACATTGTTCGAAATCGTTTAACCAGCAATTCCAGCACAGCCAGTCACAACAAGTCATACCTCCACTTTCACCGCAACAGGGCCAACATGGGGAACTAACTGCCGAAGTAAAGTCAGCTGGAGAGGACGTATTAGAGGACCAATCAGACCCTAATTTTGACCTCGACTTCTCCAAGACAGCCGTGCCATCATTGGAGAACTTTGACTTTGATTCGTTCCTACAGAACTCTGATGATAATCCTAGTCAGCGAGTCTTTTGGTCAGCATGTAAAGGTACAGACGTTCTGCACCGTTGATGATAGGAAGCTAAATAATACAGACTTCGATTTCGAAAGCGATCCGCTCGTTACCGAGTCCGATGCAGCGGAGAGAAGCTCTAATGGTCTTCCGGACGACGGACAGAAGGCTGATGAAGCAAACGCAGGCCTGCCGTCGTTGCCACCTTCGATGCATAGTGGACGGGAATCGCTCGATGAAGTTCCCGCCTCGAGATTCTCAGCCAATAGACGTAAAAGGTCGCCAGTTCCCTTTGCGTGGGTGTCATACAGAATGGACCCTCAGACCAAGCGACTCGCGCCAGTAAGCCTTGCAGGCTCACAAGGAAGAACAGCTCGAGGCCGCAAAAAGGGTCTCACTCCTGAGAAAAGTCTTTATGCGAGGTTGCCGCGGAAAGCCGGCGCCTGCGAAAACTGCAAGAATCGGAAGGCGAAGTGCGATCATGCTGCTGGGACGGAGATCACATCTGCCCCGACAACCGCGATGGGCCTTTCGACGGGCGAAGCGATGCGCGATGCTGGGACTGATTCGATCGTCCCTACTAAGCATAAGTCTTCATCCACCATGGCGTCACCTGAGCCCTTCACTAGCTCATTTGACCATCCCTATACCCGCGTTTTCTCGACGTGCCACGATACGGCCCTGGTCGAATATGGCGGTGATCCAATGTATACGGACCGTACGAGAAGTCAGTCCCGTGGCAGACGGCGGTCGCGCTCGGTTTCGTCCCTGGACAACCGGCAACAGGATAGTGAAAGTCGAAGTCGAAGTCGAAGTCGAAGCCGAAGCCGGAGACTCTCTATTGCAGGATTTGCCGGACGAGCTGCTCACGAGGCAGCAAAGCGAAGGAGGCGAAAGAGACAAATTGGACTTGCCAGTGCCGCTGTTGCCGGCCTTGTGGAACGTCGACGCAGTAAGTCACGCAGACGTGGCAATAGGAGTCGAAGCCGAAGCCGTATCCGTACCGGCGTGCCGATAGCTGCTGCTGGTCTCAGTGGTGCAGCTGTGGCTGGATTGTATGAAAGACACAAGGCGAGAAAGGCAGCTCAAGCCCGGTCTCGCTCAATGTCACGATCCAGGTCACTGTCACGCTCACGGTCAAGGTCGAGATCATTGTTGAGGTCAGAGGTTCGTGGCTACCGCCGTTACGACTCAAGGTCGCGCAGTCGCAGCAGAGAACCCCCTAAGTCCGATAAATGGGAACAGGCAGCCAAAGTCGCCGGCGCAGTTGAGGCCTTTCGCAGCCGCAAGGTCGCGGGCCCATGGACTGGCGAACGAGGACAGCGTATTGCCACTGCTGCGCTTGGTGCCGCTGGTATCGACAGCCCAATCGATATTGATCCTGGAAGACACGAGAAGCAACCGGTCGTCGGTAGTCTCGCAGCCAGTCATCTTTCTAACAGGTCCCGCTCGTGCTCTCGATCGAGGTCTGTGGAGCGAAGTCAAGGGCACGAGTCTGATATGCATGAGCACGAACATATGCCGAAGGACTACTACAGTGTCAATGAAATTGTGTATGTAACAAAAGAGGATGACTACCCGGACGATGTTCAGGAGATGGGTAGCACTGTTGGACATACCCGAAAGAGAAGGCACCTCGCCGAAGGAAGTATTGGTGCTGATCTCGGAGATGGGGCCCTTGGTGCTGCGGGCACTGTTGCTGGTGACAAGTTCAATAACCGGGAGAGGTCACGATCAGTATCTGCAGACCGCGGACGAAAGCGATTCAGACACACTCGTAGTCGTAGCAGCTCTAGAGCTAAAAGGTCGGGCTATTCAGCGGCTATGACTGGTCTTGGAGCTCTTGCTTATGCGGCGGGTAGGAAGACGCAGGATTCTTCATCTCGTCTTGTGGAAAATCGAGACCGGTCCCGTTCCAGGCTGAAGAGGAGGAGATCAAGTTCTGCCAAGTCAGAAAAGGCCGAGTCAGATCATGAGTCGAAGAGAAGAAGAACCCATTCCAGGTCGCGGTCAACATCTAGCTCAAATACGGTCGCAAACGTTGCACCAGAAGTGTGCGATGGAAGGGATATCGTGGATTTCTTGCTTGAGCAGTGGACTATTCCTATCGGCTGATACGCCTTGTTACGCTTTGCAGTCGTGTCTTAGCGGGTTTTAGACTTTCACACCGCAAACGAGAATTAAATTGCATTCATTCTTTCTCAATCCACTGCAACATAACGGCTTCTAGCCATAAAGTGCAACGCAATGGAACTCAGTTGCTATTACAGGCTCAATCGCACACCATGTACAGTACCTGAGATATCTTCAGTGCAGTTCTTTGCAGAGCTCCTGAAGCGGGCAAGAGCCGTCAGCAGTCATGAAGATGAGCGGCAGGCATTCCAAGCTATCCACCTCTAGTCTATAGATTTGTGTCGTCCGTACTCCTTCGTTACTCAAGGTCGAGTCAGTTTCTCACCTTCAACGCATATCGATTGATGTAGGCTATCAGGAAGTCCTACCTCGCCCGTAGTTCCAGCGAACGGACCTTGATCTTCTACCGATCATGTCCGCCCAGACGTTGCCAAGAGATTCCGTCTCTCGTTCCCCGCGTTACCCCAACCTTGGCGGCTTCACGCCAATGATACATCGAGCTTGCTTTAGAATGCTTGAGAATTATCGCTGTATTAGGCAGGGATCGTTGTCCGGTTACTGCTACTCTACAACTAAACGTCGTGGTTGCTGCAAGTGTCGAAAGATCGTCATGCGCAAAGAGTCCATCGAGGTACGGTGCAGATGATCAAGAGTGGGAAATGGCCGACAATTGCCATTCAGATCTGAGTCGGCTACTTAAGCATAGTCGGTAGGTCTTATTACTGTCTTTGCAACGGACTTCGCTGTTCTCACAGCCTGGAGCACGGAAATCTGCAGACTTCCAAAATGGCGCACGAGGAGAAGAAAGATTCCACAGTCGAGAGGGCGTCCTTTGTCCTCGACGAGCCTGAAAAAGCACGATGGGCGGCATCTCCGATGCATTTACAAGAGGCGATGAAAGCTGGCTTGAGTCAAGAAGATGCAGAGTTCTTGTACAGCATCGACAAGGCTGAGCAGAATAAGATCTTTCACAAGGTAGACTGGCGGCTGTGCCCAATGCTTGCGGTCCTGTACCTCATATCGCATCTTGACCGGCACGTATGACTTGTTCCCTTTCATTGAATCCAGCTGACATGGCGCCAGAGCAAACATCGGGTACATTCACCCTCCGTACCGTGCTAAAAGCTCTGCTAAATTCTGTGAAGCAATGCAAAGATCGAAGGCCTCGAAGCCACACTGAACATGAAGGGCACCGACTACAATGTCGCTCTCATGATCTTCTTCGTCCCTTACGTCCTCTGCGAAGTCCCTTCGAATATGATTCTCGCCAAGTTCAAGCGACCGTCGTGGTACATGGGCATTCTCATCCTCTGTTGGGGAACCGTCATGACACTCATGGGCACGGTCCAAAACTTTGCCGGTCTTTGTGCAACGAGGTTCTTCCTGGGCCTGTTCGAAGCAGGTTTCTTTCCAGGCGCCATTTATTTGGTGGGCCAATGGTACCCTCCGGACCGTACGCAATTCCGTATGGCATTGTTCTACTGCGCGAGCGCTGCTAGTGGAGCATTCTCGGGCTTACTGGCTGCGGCTATTGCGAAAATGGATGGTTCGTAGATCGATAGTCTTTGCAGTGATTGACTGCAGCTGACAAGCAGAAGGCATTGGAAACTACGAAGGCTGGCGCTGGATTTTTATTCTTGAGGGTCTCGCGACCGTAGCCATGGGTGCTACAGTCTTCAAGCTGTTGCCTGACTCTCCAGAGCACGCCGTGGGACGATGGCTGACGCACGATGAAGCGCGCTTTCTTCGCCTCAACCACATTGTTACGCGTGGCATGATGCGAAAGCGACAAGTTAATGCTGATGGCAAGAAGGAAAGGGTTAAGTGGGGCATACTTGGACAGGTTGCAAAAGACTGGCAGATCTATCTCCAGGCGATGATCTTTGCGAGTAATGCTGTGCCGAACTATGGGCTCAAGTTTACGATGCCCCAGATCTTGAAGAATAGTAAGTGTCGAAGCAGAAACACGAGCTCACGTACTGACGTCCGGCAACAGTGGGTTTCACTTCGACAACCGCCCAGCTCATGACTGCTCCGCCATACGCATGTGGCGCCATATCCGCGCTCGTATCATCTCTTCTGGCCGATCGATTTGTGTGGCGTATGCCATTCATTGTCAGCGCCCAGGCATTGCTCATCATCGCATACGCAATCCTGTTCGCGAAAGCCGAAGCCATCAAGGACAACGTCGCGTTGTGCTACTTTGCAGTGCATGTTGCTTGTGGTGGATGAACATACCATCAACAATCTCGCCGGTCCCGAGAAACGCGCTGTCGGGTATGTTCATCCACCACATACGTTCATCCTCGTACTAACATACGCTAGGATCGCGACGATGATCTGCATCGGCAACTTAGGCGGCATCGTCGGCTCCTTTATCTACCAGGAGCGCGAATCACCGAAGTATCCAACAGGCTTTGGGACGTCGCTGTCATTTGCTGCGGCCGGAATGGCGTGCGCGTTCACGCTTGAATACCTGTTTTGGAAGATCAATAAGAAGAATGCGGAGAAGACGGAGGATGAGTGGCGAGCCATCTACACGGAGGCGCAACTTGAGAAGATGGGAGACAGGAGCCCGTTATTCAAGTATAACCTTTGAAATGACTTAGCGAGGTCTGGGAAAGGCCCCATTGACGTGGAAATACACTTAACCGGCATTGAAGAGAGAGTGGATAGATGTGCCGTAAGGGCTCAGGTAGTAGAAAAGTCACATGACTTTTGGATGAATGGTAGCGATAACGACTTGATGTGCTGGTAGATCCTCGTTCTACCCGTGTGGATCTAGCCTGGCGGGGGGCCGGACAAAATCGTCCTGTGCATCGCCGGACTCTCGGGTGGCCGGGAAGGTCCTGTCTGGAGTAATTGAACGGGGCATTCTGTCTTTGCCGTAGAGCCTTATCTCAATGGGACATGACAGTTTACCAGTACACCAGCTTCGTCTCTGCATCGCTTTGCGCTTGCCTGTGTGGTCCACGACGTTCATGGATGCTTCGAGATCATACAGTATCCCAGTAATTCCCTCATCAAGCGGTCCATGATGACCATGTTTACCATGATCCACAACGGTTCTGAATAGGGTTCTAGACTTCGTGAGGGATGAAGATCGTCATCAGAAAGACTCTGCTAGCTGCGTTGAGGTACCGGCCGTACTCGTAGGTCGTCTCGCCGGAAGATCCGGTGGTGGTGGCGCGTGGTGACAAGTGCGGCCTCAGGTACCGCCTACGGACCCTTTTCACGAAGTGAATTAGGCTCTCGCACCTTGGTAATCGAGGACCCAAGGGCATGATGTGCACTAGGCTGACTGTTGGTCCGATCAGTAGACACCTGTCACCACGTGACCATCGCACTACCGCGTCGACGGAAAATGTTTCTATTGGTCGTCTGAGTGAGTAAGCCAGCGACACGGCGCTGCGTCATTGCAGGAGGCTGAGAGAATACCGGGTGTACCGCCAAATAGCCAGCTGTTGAGCCTTTTTGGACGACTTTGGGCAGTCTCGTTTGCTTGGGCGCTCATGCAGCACCCGTGAAGGACCGAGGGCATCGTTGGCTTGTGTGGTTCCTCCGCATCAGTAGCGACAGCAAAGAGCTAAATTGGAGAGAGTGGTTGATGTTCATGCTCCAGGTGGCCCGGATGCGCAAATGCAATGGCACAGCCTCCATCGTCCGCTTTCGTTGCAAGGAAGGATTGACGGACATAATATTGAGGAACTTCGGAGCTTTTCACAGCTTCGGTGCCGAATGCCTTACGTCCATATGTACTGGTACGCACATGCAGGCTAGCGCAGTCAGACTACGGTCAGGGCATGGTGGGCGTTAGCTTTGATTGGCGAGGTGAGTAAGTACGCACGGGCCATTCTCACGGACCATTGAACGCGTAATTACGATGACCCTTTCATGCCACGACCACATCACAATCTTCTATAAGTCCGTTCTGCTTCTTCGAAAAACTATTCTGGTCTGTCAAACACCATCGCCAGATTTTGGGCCTCATATCCTGAACCAACTGTGTCAGCGGCACTTTGTTCCTACTTATCCCTGTCCTAACGTTGACCTTGTTCGAGTTCCTACGCCGCTATTGGTACGGATCTACATAAGCTACCCACTGCATACGAACCAAGGCACACGCCAACTGCGAACGCGCGCTATCTGCCGATAGGGGTGTTTTGCCGGCCAAGTCCTAAGTGCCCTGCATTCCCTGCTACTCCGTGGCTACATCATCGGGCATCACAGATAGCTAGTGGATATATATTATAACATCGTCTCGTCCCAGACCAGTCTTCCGCACTAAAACTACCACACCATCAAGAGCACACAGCAAGAGGAACAAATATTGCAACTACACACCATCGCACTTCTCAACGCACACAAGTCTATCCAACCTTCGAAGCATCTCACCTACCACAATGTTCTCTTGCGCCAACTACGAGCGTGGATGCAGAGGCCGCTGCAATGCGTCAAATGGCCGATGCGATAGCTGTGTTGTCCTCAATCTCCAATCAGTACGGACAAATAGCGCTTCATCAGTATCATCAACCAGTGGCCGACCGCAAGCCGCCTACTCAGCGATGACAAGCTCTTTTGCCTCGCTATCATCACTCAATTCCTCTTCACAAAAGGCATCATAGCCACCGACAGTACCAACAACGTCACGATACGTGCCGGGCTACGACTTTACGAACATTTGCATTTTAGCGACGATGTTGAGCGAACATCATATCATCTTTACGCATTTCGACCACCACCAATAGGGCAGCATACGAGGACTGAATTGGGCATTGCAGCATTTACATGACACGGACGCTTGCGAAGCTTGTACGATATACCACTTTGCTTTGTAGAACAGCTCGGCTTGGGCTTCATAGATGGGAGGGGAGCAACATCAGAGGCCGAGGTTACACATCATGGAACAAGTCTTCTAGATCACGGATCAGAATACAAGAACATCACACTTTTCTCAAAACTATTCCCCGACACACATGCATCTGCATACTGCAACTGACATGAACATCACAACATGACTACCGTTGGGCCTCGGAACCACGCTGAGGTGCTGATTGTGCACATGCAAGCTGCGTAAGTCACATTCCCATGTTGGACGACAGCCCCACATCTTCCTCGCAAACATGTCACACAACGCATCCACGGACAGTCAGGGCCGCACCAATCAAACTACTCATCTAGCACCCCCACAATGCCGCATTATCTCTTTCGCCGGCCTCATCGCCAATCACGACATCCAACGACCGCCAAACAGATAAACTACCGCACGGAATCAACCTTCCGCGGATGCGAAAATCTTTCCTCCTCTCCACTTCGCAGCTCGCCCAGAGGAACCCGAAACATCAATTTCGGGAGAATTGTCCAGACCTGCAGAAACCGGGTCCAAAGTGTCTGGATCGATCGATGATTTTGCTGGGGATCGCACGCTAGGATGAACGACAGTGGGAGGCGCGACGTTGGCGCCCGCTGCACGGTGACGTTGTGGCGTAGTCGGGACACATGTGCCAAGACTGAACACCACGGAGAGATGAGGTGGGCGGCTATCGTGAGGGTCTCAGGGGCGGACGGATGCGTTGGGGTTGTGGGACCGTGGCCGAGGTCTATAAGGATCTGCGGTTTGGCTGCCTCTGGCCCGTCGGAGCAGTCTGGAGAGACAACGTTTGAGTGCCGCGGAGCACGAGATGGGCAATATGAAGCGAGATCAACTTGACGTCTGGCTTCTGCATCTCAACGACCCCGCATATTTCGCATGCGGTTTGTCGCAATGGGAGGCTGGAGTCTGTTTTCCCGTGCGTTGTCACTTCACCTGCACTCCGAGACAGACCTCTCCGTCCTCAAACCTCTATATTCGAACGGAAAGCGCCGGCCACGCCCCGCATGTCCCTGCGTCGGCGACGTGAATAGCTTTATTGTTTGGCAAGTGCTCCGAAGTTGGATTCCAGGGTCCAAACTTGGAAGATCAGGGTATTGATCGCGCAATTATATATTGATTGGATGCGACGAGACGAATATGTAACGAGGTTGCATACATATCAGTGTACTTGCGTGAGGACAGCTTCATACACACAGTCTTGCATGATGACCTGAAACGTGTCTGGACATGTATAGCCTTGGAGGCTGTGATGTTGATCATATCGATTCTGAGCTTGACCGCCGATCTGCAAAATGCTAGGTAGATCCCTAACCTCGTGTGGGACAAGTGTAAACGTGCCATAATAGGCTGCAATCTAGGCCCCAACTCGATCGAGATGTGCAAAAAGACATGTTTGAACGCGCTCAGGAGGAACATTGCATCGTGCCCGTGAAACCTCCAGTCTTGCAATTGACCTCTGCATCTCAAGACTCAGCCCCATCAACCAAGCTTCCTCTCAAAACTCTCATGGAGTAAAACAAGCTTCCCACTATTGCCAGTTGAACCTAAACTTAGCGCCAACCTCGCGAGGGTCCATCAACCAAGCTCTCGACCTCACACCAGACCAACGTGCATGCGTGCATAGCTTCACAATCTGCGCTATTACATCATGCCTCGTGTTCCAGACACGACGGAGACCACGCAGCTGGGTGGAGTGCGGAATGCATCGGAAGGAGAGGAGGGTGCGCGGTGTGAGATGACATGGCGGAGTTTACATCTGAGATCGATAGCATGATAGCGTAAAAATGCCCTCTGGGGTGCACGTGCAGATGATGAAGGACGACACGCACGTGAGCATGCTACTCTTCCTCATGACCACAAATCACCGCTTACCCCATCATCCTCGGCGCCGCTTGTTCACTAATCCCATCCACCCATGCTCCCTACTTTCGTCCGTTCCTCAACACCAAGTTCAAACCAATGTCGGGCTCACGTGACCTCGCAATACCCCATCGCCGGCCCGTTGAAACCGCTCTCCGAGCATCACAACCTCGTGTCGCAGTCATCCCAACCACGCTGCTGAATCTACCACTCCGTCTAGCACCGGCGCTGCGAGCGCGGCAGACGCCCACGGCTCCGACCCAAGCCTAGAAGTAAGCTGGGAACGGCTTACTCAGTCTTCTAGAACAGAGCATGCATCAGCCCTACGCGGCGTGTAGCCTATCACAAGACTCGTGGACTGGGAGGGCAATGCACTGGCATGGATGTAGTCGTGCAGAATGCGGAATTGTGTCCGGGTCGCGGGGGTATCGACGGAGAAGTCTCGCGATAGATTGTCTTGGAGGGTGAGTAATGGTAGCAGAGGCGTACGGTTGGATGTTTTTGCGTGAGCAGACGAACAAAGAAAGTCACGCTGTGGGCATTTTTGCTCCAAGATTTCTCTATGCACTGGGCATTTGATAGGTTGTCGTTGCTTTCAGCACCTGTGCAATGGAGATACCCCCGCCGTCACAGGAATAGCCTCCATAGGTATCAACAACAAGCCACGCGTGCGCGAGGCTGTTCTACTATCCCGCGTTTCCAGAAGCAGTCCTCCTATCCCGCCATGCCCACGCACAACGACGTCGTTGCTTACCTTCAGTTCGACCGTCTCTAGGCGTCGAACCACTCAGCTTGCGCCGTGATCACCGCCCATCCGCTGAATAATCCCAGCTCCGCAAATACACGCTTGCTTTCATAGCGGCCTACGTCCTGAACCTGAATAATGATCGGTGCTAGATGGTGCATCTGACTTGTTTCCGAAAACATACAACTATCAAGATGAGGCCACCAAAGCAATGGTTGAACACACGCTGATGGGCATACACTAACGCCAAGTACTTATAAGCTGCTTCATCGACTGTACATGATGGGCTCCTGGTCCGACATAAGTTCAGATAGACGAGCAAAAGTGGCAAGGCGACCGTCGTCCAATTACCGGGTTAGGTTTCGTCATAATGTTTATCCGAATGCGGAGGGCGAAGCGACAAGAGCGGATATCAAGAAGTATGGTTATTTCTTTAGTGGCGGACAGACGTGGGTCGCGACGTCGGGGCAAGGTATGTTGCTCTTACTTCCGTTAATGAATCCTGCCTGGCTAATGTGGAAAGTGATTGACTTCATTGATGAGTCAGACCAGGTTGCTGCTGAGCTGCAAACAGTTGAGCGCAGAGCGTCTGGGGAGGGCGGTCGACGGCCGACAAGGAGGTTGCTCCAGACGAGGACACCGGAGGAAATACCGCTAGGCGCGTCGCACGGTAGAGAACATGCCTCTGAAATGAGCGTTCGCCTTGCCCCTTATGCTGCGGTCGGCACTGTGTCATCGTCTGCGGCACCGTCCACAGCATCAAGCAGCCCGAGACAAGCTGTATTTGCACATCGTCGCCATACAAGTCCTGCACCAAGCCCAATTTCCAGCCATGACGGGTCTTCCTCCATTGACTGGCAGTATGACGCACCCACCTCTGGTGGACCCTTTCCAGCATCGCACACTACGCGGGTTCCATGGCCTCTGTCAGATCCTGTCGAGGCTCGCCTCTTTCGATTCTGGGTTGATACAGCAGCTCAGTGGTGGGACATCACTAGCTCCCACAACGTCTTCAAGGAAGTGGTTCCACAATTGGCTCTTACAAACTCCATGCTGCTCAATGCCATTTTCATGATTGCTTGCCAGCACATTCGACGGTATGATGCATCGTTCCCTGCGAAGCCATTCCTGTATCATGAGCGTGTACTGCAGCAGCTCATCCCGTACCTGGCGGAAAATGGACGAATTCAAGATGAGGCCACTCTTGTGGCAGCAATATTTTTGAGGGGGTTCGAGGAGTTGCATGGTGTGTAGTGCTCCAAGGCCACATGCTAGTGACAAAGTTCGCCATCATGCTAACGCTAAATAGCTGGAACACGTGGTCAGTACCATCTTTCAACATATGAGCTCTTTCATGGTCGTGACGGCTGGCTCTTCAACATGTCAAGCCCAGTAGTGCAAGCATGCTTCATGGTACATGTCCACTTCGAAGTATACCAAGGCTTGCTCAATCAGCCTAGTTTGCGTGTCGACTACCGGACCTGCCCACTCCCTGATCTGTCGTCACCGATTGATGATGCCGCTTGGGGTAACAAGATCGTCTGGACATGCGCACAGATCCTGCAATGGGTTCAATCTGGCTCACGAAGGTTGAGTGATTGGCAAAGACTCCACAGTATGGTGGATAGATGGGAACGTGATCGGCCGAGTAGGTTCAATGCATTTTTCTATCGCGATGCTGATTTAGCCGGGGGAAGACATCTGCCGGAATTATGGTTTCCGAACATTTGTCATGGTAAGTGACACTGCGCAGCCTGCTGAATCGCTTACTGAGATACAACGCAGCGGACGCTCATCAGCATTTGCGTATCTGCCGGATTGCGCTCGCAGTGAGCAAACCTGACACTGGAGCACATCACGCCCAAGGCAGTGAAAGTGAAAATGCTTCAGAAAGACAAATTGCGGAGTGGCTGACGGAGATGATTGGAGTGGCTCGAAGCAACCCGCATGCAGTCTCGGCTCCATCAGTCGCGGCTCATGCAATGCATAGCTACGCTGGTAGGATGCGTGAACCATTGGAACAAAGCAATGTCATGCAATTCCTCGAAGAGGTCGATAACATGGGGTGGTCAACGGAAATAACAAGACAATGGCTGAGGCTGGAATGGGGTTGGGTCTTGCGAGAAGAGCCAGAGCGCAGCATTGAGGGATTGATGTAAGATAAGGATTAATGGAGTTGGACCCGACCATCAAGCACGGAGCCATGAAGCGAGCCAGAGACTGCCCAGGACTGTCCCCGCCAGAGCAACAAGAATAGCGTTACCCTTGCCGGTCAAGCTGAGGTAAGAGAGCACGCCAACAATGACCTCCCAGCGTCGTGCAGCATCTCTTCTGGCTTTCCAGTCGGGGCTGATGGGGAAGGGTGGTTCGGCCCGTACCTCAGTGGAATTCGGAGCAGTGGGCTTGTCATCGACACGCAAAGAGAGAGCTACTGGGCGATGGTCTGAAGTTGGTTGTACTGGCAGGGCTGTATACTTTTGCGGCTTGAGCTGTGACTGAGAGCCGTATTGGGAAAAGAGAATCCGGTCGCACCAAGATGGATAGCGATGCGTGGACCATTTCCATTGATCCTCAGACTCGGCATCAGAACGCCGGGCAGCGTTGGCACCTGAGTCTTTGGGCACTGCGTATTTGTACGTAGGCGGGAAGTCGATGGGCAGTTCTCGCAAACCATGCAGCGTGCGGTTCGCGTCCTTCTCTCGTGTCAGTTGGTCGTTCTTTAGCAGTTGCAGATAATGTGTTGATGAAGTCTCCAACGGCGTTGGCTGCGGATAGGTCTTGTGGTCGTCAGGCCCCGGTGGAGCGTCGTGTGTACGATAGTTGAGATCGCCGTAGAAGAATATGTGGCTTCCAGGTTCGAACAGTCCGTTGTGGTCGACCGGCGCCTCTGCTGATGATGCGAGCAGCGGACGCTCTTCGCTAGAGCTGTAGGCTGAATCATCGTCATTGAGGAATACCAGATTCCGCACCAAGTTCTCCCAGTCCTTATTCCTGGCGCTAATGTTGCTCTCCATGGGCGCAAGATGAGCCGCTGTAAAGGCAAGGTTCAGCGTGTCTGTGGAGTTGGGGCACGATATGCCCACGCGCATGGCGACAGCGCCCTTATTGCCCATGTTGGCAAATCCCACACCAGCGCCTGCCGACTGTATCCATTGTATCCTGCGTGCAAACTGCGGTTTCGCGAAGATCATCAGGCCAGTCATGCCCAGGGTGCGTGTTGCAACGTGTTCGAGCTCGTCACTGCCATTGCTGCGTAGATCAGCAGCTAGCTGTACGGTGGTGGTGATGCGGTCCAAGTAGGGCTTCAGGTATGAACCGCCAAGGAACGAGTAGGCAATGGGTGAGATCTCTTGCAGTGATATAGCGACGAGGTCGGGCACGGGAGCACCCTCAGGGAGGGCATCGAAGAAGGACGGCGCGAGGGATTGTGGGTTCACTAGCTCTCGCGCGCAGTTGAAGGTGAGCAGGTAGAGCTCGAACATGCCGAGTCAGGGACTGTGCTGAGTATGCATCCGTCAGCACTCCTGAAGCTTGTTGAGGAAGATCGATGTGGAGCCCGCCAATTGCAGCCATGGTGAAGTCTGAGGAAGCCGCGCACGTCGTCATGGGCGCGAAAGGAATGAGCATACCGAACACCCCTGTCGAGGATTGTGATAAAGATAGCTGTGCTGCGCGTGTGCTATAGGAGTCGTGCTTGTGTATGGCGATGCAGGTTGCGATAGCCGGTGTTCAGCGCGTGTTCCAATGAGGAAGGAATGCCAGATATCGTGAGATGACCAGCGGTGTTGACGTGTGCGGTCCCAATAATCTGTGCTTGTGGCAAGGCGGCTCCACAATACACTTGGGGGTGGAGATGCAACAGCGACGGCGTGGGATAAAAGAGGAGACGATGTTGCGGACTGGGCGACATTGCGAGGAGCGTGGAGGGGCGATCCGAGCTCGCCGTGCTCGCCAAAGCTCTCCCTGCCCTGCATAATTTGGCAGCCGCCATACGTCATCGTCCTCAGCAAAAGTGAGCATGGTGGGGGAGAAAGATGGGGACTATGAGGGAGATCAAAACAAAATTCTGCGCCGTATGACCATGGTGAAAGCTGCATCAAACTTCAATTGCTCTCTCCGCATCTACTTGCAGCTTCAGAGCCGACGAGAACGAGCCGACCCGCCGTACATCGTCTCGAGGACGCGCCCACCAGCTCAGTCTAGAATCTCACGATAGCTAGGCTTGCATAACTTTTCGCTTATTTGAGAGCTCGTCCTACCTCAAAACTGTCCTTTGAGCCTTACTTGCTCTTCTCACACAGACACGCACAACATCATGTTCACATCACAACTCATCAGACAGGTTGCACGCGCGGCCAGAGCACAGGCTCCACGAGCTGCGTTCCGACCAGCACAGCCAGCCGTTGCTTCCGCACGACACTTTACAACCACACTCAGCCGCTTCGATAAGGCTACTGACAGCGATGTCGATGCTGCAACCACCAGTGGGGAGCCCGGCGAGAGCGGCGACCACGAAGGCCAGTATGCGCGAACAAATCAAGACATCGTCGTCGAGTACCCCGAGGAAAAGGACCTGCCACCGTCCCAGCCCGTCGTAGGCCGCGGAGGTGTGCATGCGAAGCGAACGCTTGCTTCTTTCTCCATGGAGGATAGAGTAGCCGTTGTCACAGGTGGTGCACGCGGGTTGGGCTTAGTCATGGCTCAGGCACTGGTCACATCAGGAGCCGACGTGGCAATTGTCGACATGAATAGAGAAGAGGGTCAGCGATCCGCGCAGGGTCTTGTCGACATCTTCAAGCAAGAGAATCCGGACTCCAAGAAGTAAGTGTGAACGCACACCCCCGCGTCACCTCACTTCTAATCGCATCAAATAGAATCCCCAAAGTCACTGCACATTACTGCGATGTTTCGAGTCCAACCTCAGTCAACCAGTCTCTAGCTGAGATCCTAAAGGAGCATGGCAAGGTCGACAACCTGGTCACATCGGCTGGCTTCACCGAGAACTATGACGCGATTTCTTACCCTCACGACCGCATGCAGAAGCTCTGGGGTGTCAACGTGGACGGAACCTATCTATACGCTGTCGCAGTAGCGAAGCATCTCATGGAGAGGAAGGCACCTGGAAGCATTGTCATGATCGGAAGCATGTCTGGTGCGATTGTCAATGTGCCACAGCCACAAGCACCATACAATGCAGCGAAGGCGGCAGTGCGACATCTCGCTTCCAGTTTGGCGGTGGAGTGGGCAGGTGCTGGCATCCGCGTGAACTGCATCTCACCCGGATACATGCTAACCGCGCTGTAAGTAGTGCCGCGTAAGAATCGAGTTCATGCTAACAAGTTGCAGTACGAAGAAAATCTTGGACGACAACCCGGAGCTTCAGAAGCAGTGGACTTCTTTGATCCCCGTTGGTAAGATGGGACGGCCCGAGGACCTGATGGGCGCTGTGACATTCCTCTCCAGCGACGCGAGTCTCTACGTCACCGTGAGTACCCACAGGACATATCCAATAATGCACATTTACTGACAATGGCCTCCAGGGCGCGGACTTGAGGGTTGACGGTGCATACACGTGCACGTAATTGCATAATTACATCTGGGGCAGATGTGTTTGCTGGCGAAAAGAATGGCTGAAAATTAATTCGATGAAGGATCCCTGTAGGAACAATGATAATCGGGGTGGTCGCTTTTAAAAACCCCTTAGTCCCTTGCAGCCTCACGTGCTTTTTCAGATTACTCGTCAAGTCATCGTGAGGCGAAACAGTTGTAGATCGGCAGATTCATTTTATGACATCACGATTAAACACCAACTCAGACTCGCGCACGTTGACTACTCGACTTCTACATGCAAGCCTCAGTTGACACGCAAACCACAGTCCCCAGGATGCCGTCCACGAAGCTTATCGTTGTCACTGGGTCGAACAGAGGCATCGGTCGAGGCATCATCCAGCTGCTCGCCCAAGTCCAACACAACCCGCCACTGACCATCTACGCAACGTCCCGCTCTGGCAGTGACCTTAAGATACGCGCCGATCACGGTAACGAGATTCGGTACAGAAAGCTTGATGTCACGAACAAAGACTCTATCCGATCGTTCCTTCAGTCGAGCATTCATGACCGACAGGCCATCGATGTCCTCATCAACAATGCTGGAGTCAACAACAACGACCGCGAAACTCCTGAACTAGCTACCCAGACGATCGATGTGAACTACCGCGGCACCAAGAGCATGTGCGAGCTCTTCCTAGAAGAAGGCGGCATGGCCAAAACTAAAGGATCGCGCATCGTGAATGTTTCCAGTACGGCTTCGCAACTCAACAACTACGATCTTCCCATCCAGGAAAGGTTTCACGCCGTGAAGCTGTTGTCCGACGTGGACGATATCGCGGAGTCGTACCTGTCCACCCTCAAGCAAAGTCCAGAGGCTCTGAAACAGTCCGGCTGGGGTGCCAACCCTCGCAGCTACCAAGTCAGCAAAGCGCTCGTGAACGCACTTACAGTCGTGCTTGCAAAGCAGAATCCGGATGTCTTCATCAACTGCTGTTGTCCCGGCTGGGTGGACTCAGATATGGGCAATCAGATTGGAAGACCGCCGAAGACGCTGGAGGAGGGCGCGAGGATTCCCGTCAGGCTTGCGATTGGAAATCTGGGGAGTGCGGGAGATGAAGATGGCGCGTTGGGTGGGGTTACAGAGAAAATTAGTGGGAGGTACTTTGGGAATGATGAGGTGTCTGATCGTGGTTGGGGTAGGGTGCGGCAGTGGTAGACCATGTGCCGGCACTTCAGTAGTGAGGACTACTTGCAATGCCTAATGGCATGTTGTTGCCGCTAAGTGTCAAAAAGTTTGGATTCTTTGCGAACTTTCTGGCGTACCTGTGCGTCGATCTATCTGTGAGACAGCATCGAAAACAGCGAAGAGTCTTGGGCGTGTCTTACTAAGCTTCAGCCACTTCTCCGCCGCAGTGTGGCAGGTGCGACGGCACTCCACATCCAGCTCCGCCCTGCATATGCTCAAACATCAGCACGTTGACCGCGCGAGGATTCCTGAATTGCGCGCGCAATGAAGCATAAAGAGATCACTGCCGACCTATAGCCTGCCCAGATTGTGGCCGGTCCGAAGCCATGTTCAACCTCTCCAACTTGGTGCAGAAAGCCCAATCGTACATCGAGCCGACCCTGAGTAACATAGCCGCACCCGCGACCACCGACCGCAGACCCTCGAAAGCGACCCTCTTCCGCCACCAATTCCGCCTGCCCGACACGCAGAACCCGCTGCAAGAGATCACCGCTGAGCTTACGCTTTCGCCCCACCACTCGACGCGGGGCTCCGGCGACGACACCTCCGAGAGGGACCGCAGCCAGGGCAACCACTATGTGGGCAAGCTGCACCTGAGCGAGCAGTATCTCTGCTTCTCGACACAAGGCTCGAGCTTCCTCAATACCGCGACGTTGAGCTCCAGCAGTAGCTTCACCGGACAGACACATGGGGCGGGGCCCGCTGGGAATGGCTTCACACTGCCATTATGCGGTATAAGGAGAGTTGAGCGGCTACATAGCCAGAGCTACATGTTTGCGCTGGCTATCACAACGTGGAACGGAACGCCAGACTCGAAGTCGCAAGCGCCTGCCGGCCAGAAGCTTACGATTCAGCTGGCGGGGTCGCGGCAAGCCTGCGAACGCTTCTGCGACGGCCTCAAGAAGGGTCTGAGAGAGGGCGTCAAAGAGGTGGAGAACCTGCGCAGAGTGGTCAGCCACTGCTACTCAGAGTACCTGTTGACCGATGCAGAGGAGAAGAAGGCGGGCGACGATGGCGCGAAGCCAGGCAAGGAGCATCCAGATACCGGCCTTGGAATGATATTCAGATACCCAGGAAATGCGCGCAAGCTGAGAGATGCGACCAAAATCCGCCTTTGGCGCGAATACCTACGAGGTGGGTCATGGGCTACTTTGCAAGGGCTACGCTAACGCGCTGCAGACAATGGACGAAACGCTACTCTCATACGACAGCCCACCTTCCACAAGCTCATACGCGTCGGCCTCCCGAACCGTCTACGAGGCGAAATGTGGGAACTGGCTTCTGGCTCATTCTTCCTACGCCTTCAAAACCCGAATCTATACACCGAGACGCTGCAAAAGTACTCAGGGCGAGAGTCGCTGGCCATAGATGAAATCGAGAAGGACCTCAATAGGAGTCTACCCGAATACCCAGGTTTCCAAAGCGAAGAAGGCATCGGCAGACTACGGAGAGTCTTGACCGCGTACAGTTGGACAAACGAAGAAGTCGGCTACTGTCAGGCAATGAACATTGTCGTGGCAGCGCTGCTCATGTATGTATACTCCCTCGATCCTGGAAACGTGGTCCTGACAGCACAAGATACATGTCTGAACCTCAAGCCTTTTTCCTCTTGTCCATATTGTGTGATCGCCTCCTACCTGGCTACTATTCCACGACCATGTACGGCACTTTACTGGACCAGAAAGTGTTCGAGTCGCTCGTGGAGAAGACTATGCCCATTCTATGGGACCATCTGGTCAAGTCCGACGTTCAGCTGTCCGTTGTTTCTTTGCCTTGGTTTTTATCGCTCTATATCAACTCAATGCCCTTAATCTTTGCTTTCCGTGTACTAGACGTTTTCTTCCTAGAGGGCCCAAAAGTTCTTTTCCAAATCGGACTGGCCATACTTCGGATCAACGGGGAGGAGCTACTTGACGCTTCAGATGATGGCTCATTCATCTCCGTCCTCAAGTCATACTTTTCTCGACTCGATGAGTCTGCACATCCAAAGTCGGAGAATCCGAAGCTACGCGCCGTCACCCGATTCCAGGAGCTCATGGTCGTCGCCTTCAAGGAGTTTGCCAGCATCACGCAAAATACCATCTCGGAACAGCGATTAAAGCACAAGGAGGCAGTCATGGAGAACATCGAGAACTTTGCCAAGCGCACATCGATACGTAACCTCGGTCCGGAGAGCAAGAAGCTCAGCATGACCGATTTGGGGTTCTTGTACGATCGTTTTTATGCAGTCCTGTACGAGCGCCAACAAAGAGCCGAGATTATGCAAGAAGAGGCAGCTAGGAAAGAGAAGGCTCAAAGGTTGAAAGCCACGGAGGTTGTTACTGGCCATGCGGGCAACAGTGCGGAGAAGGGTAGAGTCGCTCTTGGCCCGAGTCCAACACAGATGGACTATGATGCTTTCAGAGAATTCCTTGCTGGTATGTTGGCCATGCACCAATTTCGAATTGTGTCTAACCTCCGCTCTAGGCATCGCAAAGTGGGCTGTCACTGATTCACCAAGCTCACCACCGGAAGCAAATGGCACCCAGTCACCACACTCGTACTTTGGCGGCAGCACGCGCAACAAGCCGCCGATGTCGCAATGGGGCTCCGGACCGGAACCTGCAGAGCACGACTTTATGCGACGATTGTTCCGCCATTGGGATGTTGACATGACCGATTCGCTGTCTCTGCAAAACGTGGTCACAGGCTTTGCGCATGTCAAAGGCACCAAGGATATTATGTCCAACATCAGCTACTTCTTTGAGCTCTACGATGACGATAGCGATGGCAAAGTAGATCGCGAGGGCATACTAAGAATCTCGGAAGCGCTCTTGTTCCTATCGCGGAGAGGAGTACACGACGCGAGCCCATCATCGTCGACCACGGACATTGGAGCAAGTTCGAACCCGGAACGACTGAATCGTGACGAACAGTTCTTGAGCAGCGTGTCTGCTTTCATTCGAAGATGTTTCGAGTATGCAGACCCGGACCACTCATCGAATCAAGACGGTGAAGCAGTGAATCGGGCGACCGAAGACACCGATAACTTCGCCATTGGTGACGATGACGAGGACGATCTCATCGACTTTGGCTCCGAGCCCGCGACCCCAAAAGCTGCGAATCTACCAGCCACAATTGGCACTACTCCCCTCTCACCCACGCTATCAAACCACACCACTGGCTCCGAACTAGAGCGCAACCAAAAAGCCACGTCCGCGAACCTCGCCCTCAACCCTAAGAAGCCCCTCTACATCACCCTCCCCACATTCCGTATGGTCATCCTCGCAGACGAAGTCCTCGAACAGTTCTTCGAAGTCGGCTTCTCCTCGTCCTTCCGCCTCGCCGACGCTTCCCTGCCCTTCTCCTCCAGCTCCTCGAATCTCACCACCTTCTCCAACGCCGGCAAACAAGCCGCGGCCGTGTCATCCGGCATGGCCGTCGTCGGCGGCGCAGGCGCAGGCGTTGTCCCACCCGGCAAAGGCCTGCGCGGCATGCTCGACAACATCGTCACGGACGGTATGCGTGTTGCGGCGGAAGTTAGGCGGCGCTACGACGAGGCGCAGAAGGAGCTGGATAAGGAGGCTAGACATGGCCGAGACGATGACGACGACGAGGAAGATGCCAAGGACGCGGATCTGCTCGAGGGCGCGGAGACGGCCGATGTCCAGACGGAGAAGGCGGTAGCGCCGGATCTTTTGGCTCCGGTTGCGGGAGAGAGCGCAAGCGGGGTGATCAAGACGAGCAGGAATCGCTCGGCGAGCGATGCGAGTAGGCGGGTTTTGGAGTTTGAGCGGTAGTGCTTTCCGAGATGGATAGATGCATTTGGCGTTTGGGTACGCGGGCGTCTTGAGTGCAGGACCTGTTGGTTGGTAGGTCTGTTTGATACAATGCATTGATTGGTACATGCATATCTCAACCTCTTCTCAGTGTTCAATACGTCGCTTATCGCCCTCACACTGTCTTCCCGGGATCGAGTGACAACATCGTGGTGTATGTGGGTGTAGTAAGAAGAGCATAACAGCATGCATAACTCCTGCGTGATTTAATATGTTCTAAACTTGAGAAGGTGAGGCGTTATTGCGTTTGTTGCTGTGGTATTGTACACTAGTAGGGAAAGGCAACTTACATTGTTCTAGCGAGTGTGTGTATGTACCTCAACAAACGAGTGTGTGTATGTACCTCAGCTAACGAGTGTGCGAATGTACTCCAAGCGCGGCCTGCGTATATGTACCTCATCTATCCACCCCACAAATCCCGCACCGTGCGTTGTGTATCCAACCCGCCAAGATCTCGGAGCCTGGTCTCTAAGGTGCCAAATCCTGCGCGTCCCACTGTTTCAGCAACGCAATCTCTTGCGCTTCGTCAACAGTCGCCGTTCCCATCTCGACTTTAGAAGACTTGACGCCAGCCCTTGCCAGCGCATCCACCGCCCAAGCATAGGGAACGCTTGGTTCACCCGTCCCCGGATCCAGTCTCGGCGTCGTCTTCCGGGAGAGGGAGATAGTGCCACGCCCCTTCAGGATATCCACTGTTATAATCAGGTCGGCGGGCTTGTCCTTCTGCAAGTATATGAAGGCGGCAAAGGGCGGTTCCTATCACCATTGTGGTGCTGTGCGCCAAGTATCAGCTGGATGAGACGCCTTGTAATATAGTAGTGGACTTACTACACAAATGCGATGCGAACAATTGGAATCGCTGGCGAAACACCGGTTAGGCGTTTGAGCCACGGATTGGTGATATAACCAACACCAACCGAGTAGAGGAACAAGGTGTTAACCCGGACCTCGGGGTGACGCGCCTTGGGAGCTCCTGTGGTACAGTAGATCCACGATATGTCATACTGATATGTCTCCTTGTCGCCGTCGGTGTTCGTGCCAGTGTAGTTCAACGTAAACGCATCTGGGATCCATGCGTTTGTCGGCTTCCCTGAAGTATACGTCTGAATTCTAGCTGAGATGGCACCTATCAGGTCGCGCTCTGCGAACGCCGCCCTAGTCCCTTTGATAGAAGCTCTTACGGCTGCGGGAATAGCGCCGAGGCTGTTGGCGTCCGCGCTGAAGAAGTCTTCGCTTGAGAGGATCTTGTCCTGCCGGATTTGCTGTGGAGGCAGGCTGTCGTTGCCGAGGTAGGCATAGCCGAATTGCTGCCCAAAGTGGGTGACTACGCGTGAATTGCAAACTTCGTACAGATCATCGAACGTGTAGCTGTCATCGCCAAGAGGTTTCTTCTACCCAGCCAAGAATTAGTATGTAATAAGCAAGAAGTAGCAATAGAAAGTCAAGGCCACGTACGACTGAAAGCTTCTTGCGCTCCGAATCTGTCTCAGCTATAACGGAAATCCAGCTAATCAATTCTGAGATAAGGCTGAAACCCTGAACCATGGTCTCTATGATTACTCGTGTGTCCTCTGTGCGTCCCATGATGAATAGAGGACTGACAACGAGTCTAGTAGTGCTTTTGGAGGTGTGATAAACTGTGTCAGTCTGGAAAAGGGTGCTTAGACTCGTGCAGAGACAATAACATGTTCGAGGTTACCTCGTGTACTTATAGCTCTCCTATCTTGTTAACAAAGTACGAGCAGCAGCATCGTTCTTTTGCAACCGGACGTGCAGCTTCCACACCTGTCCGTGTGCGGCGCTGTAGCTCTGGTTACTGTGTGCCAGCAGACTAGTGGTTTTGACCTTTGTGTGCATGCGGACATGATGCTATCATTGCATCGCACATGCGTACCTATACCATAGGTGTCAGTGTGCGTGCGGTCACATAGTCTAGTCGCTGCCTTGATAGAATCAATATCCGAGTCCGGACACTTCCTTGTAGGTAGGATTAGGACCTTCCTACTGCTCGACCGAATGTGTCGTGCTGGTCGCGTCATAGAAAAGCTATGCCGTTATGGGGTAACTACTCGGTCTAGAATATTTCATCGATTTGGTCTCCGAGGAGACGATTGAAGCATAGCGTGTTAGAAGTGACTCTGTCAAAGCTGTAAGTCGAAAAGCTAGAATGTCGTCGTCGAGTTCTCCGTACTATAGAGATCGTGAGAGAGGGGAGAGTTCTAACCATTGGGAGAAGGTGGTAGAGCACTCACCGAAAAAACATCTGACATTTTCAGCACAGTCAAGCGCGTTATCCCAATTAGCAGATGCATTGGGGTTGACACCTCATTAGCTTGATCGTATGATGAAGCGATTTGCCGCCGAGGTTTAGTGTTAAACCGCTACGTCGGGTCCTCTCGCGGTGTGAGGTTGACGTTCTCGAACACATGCGAAGGGCGCGACCCCAGATGGGGCAAACCAAGTGCGGAAAGTCAATTGTAAGAATGACAAGGATTCTAGGCGAAGTATTGACGAAGTCGAGCACACAAAGCAATGCCATGCATCTGAAGTTCATGCGTTCCGGATGCGGTTTGAGGCTTCGCAATTTCAATATGATGCAGTGAAAGGGTGAGATGACGGAAGAAACCCCCGAATCTATGAACTAGCAATTGTAGTTCCTTCATCACGCTCTACACCAAATCTGCTACCAGGAAGGGATGACAAGTCATTCTCGTGCTACTCCAGTCCTTTGCCCTCTTGCAACATCGTAATGCCCAACTCTTTCAGCTTGAACTTCTGTATCTTGCCACTCGCAGTCTTGGGATATGTGTCAACCCAGAAGACATACTTCGGCACTACGCAGATGATTAGCACTCAAGACGCTGTACACATCGCAAGACTTGCGAATGTTTCGACATACCGAGATGATGACTGAGCTTCTCTCGCACCCAACTCCTGACCCCATCAGCGCTTACATTGCCTTTCTCCCCATCCCGCCTGACAATGAATGCTGCAACGACCTCTCCGTACCGCTCATCCGGCAACCCGACAACACTGACTTCTTTGATCTCGTCATGTGCGAAAAGACAATTCTCGACCTCGAGTGGATGAATGTTCTCACCACCTTTGATGATGAGGTCTTTGATCCGCCCCGTGATCTTGATGTACCCCTCTTCATCCATACTTGCCTCGTCACCCGTGTGCATCCACAGCACACCGTTTTCGTCAGGGACGAGGTGTTCGCGAGTCCTTTTCTCGTCGCCCCAGTATCCTTTCATGACCAGGTAACCAGATACGGCAAGTTCGCCGCGCTGGTTCACGTCGAGCGTCTGAGTCCAATCGCTTGGGTTCACGACCTTGGCTTGCACGTGCGGCATTAAGCGACCTACGCTATCTATGCGCTTCTCGATCGGGTCATCTGTAGTAGTCATTGCGGACACCGGACTGGTCTCGGTCATGCCGTAGCATATCGTCAGCTCGGTAAGATTCAGCTGCTTGTGTAGCTTGCGCATGAGTTCAGAAGGAATCGAGGACCCAGCCGCGATGCCGGTGCGCAGGTACTGGAAGCCGTCGCGTGGGACGGCGCCGTGGGCGAGCAGATCGAGTTCCGCGACAAACATTGTTGGCACGCCGTACAGAGCAGTGGCTTTGTATTCGCGGACGGATTCGAGGGTGGCAAGGGGATCGAACGCCTCCTTCGGGAAGACAATGGCGGAGCCGTGGGTTGCGGTTGCCATGTAGCCTAGGATACAACCAAAGCAACTGGACTGTGTCAGTACGTATTTCTCCTGATTTGCATGAAAACGTACTGGAACAATGGAGGTGGACAAACGACCACGTCGTTGGCGGTCAGCAGCATGCGGTCGCCAATGCTGTTCCCATTGTTCAGGATGTTCCTGTGGGTCAAACATGCCGCCTTTGGCATACTCGTCGTTCCCGATGTGAATTGTATGTTCGCGATCTCATTCACTTGCAGTCCCTGTTCCTCCAACGCACAACCTTGTCCACCGTCTTCGACCACATCTTCGTATCTCTGTATGCTCTTGTAGTCCGAGGCATCGATGCGTCCTTCGGAGTTCTCGACCAGGACGATGTTCTTGAGTGAGGGTGCGACTTCGGACTCGACAGTATGACCAGAAAGGTTTGGCACGAGATGTGTCAGAAGGGCAATATTGGGGCGTGGCTCTTTCCGCGGAAGGTTCGTCTCGGCACCAATAATGAGATGTGAGGCCTCGAGATGGTTCAACGCGGAGAGGACTTGCGGCGCATTGAAAGCCGGGTTCAGCGGGACCTGCGACGGCGGTCAGCTCACAATCGCGTCCAAGAGAATTGATAGAGGTACCAATATCGCTCCCAGCTTGAACAGAGCATACGTAGTCTTCATCACGCGTCAGAATTGTCGGGACGGCCGTTCAGCGCTCGAGGCCATACCGTCGCAAACTCAACATTGTTGCCCAACGACACCGCTACTCTATCGCCCTTCTTAACCCCAATGTTCTGAAGGCCGCGCGCCAGCTTGTTCGAGTCGCGATCGAGCGCATCATATGTGAGGATGGTTCGTTGGTGATGCGATATCACCCTATTCAGGTATCAATTGAGTTCTGCTGGAGTGTGATCATGGCACCATACGCGTTGTGATCCCCATACTGCCTCACGACACTGGCAAAGTGCTCTGGTACTGTTTGTTCTAGTAATGGCGGCTGTAAGATGAGTTAATTCTCTCAAAGGAATTCTCAGGAAGTGTGAATCCGCACGTCGTTCGGTCCCACTGCGTATGCCTTGGTCAGGAGGCTACGCCGCGCATCATGGCGGAGAAAGGGTGATGCTCGGCATCGAGCGAGCAGAGGCCGAAGCATCGTTATATAGTGAAGGCATCAAGAAGGCAATTGTGAGTTTGGTCATTGTGAAGGATGAAGCTAGAAGATGGCTTCGGAATTGAGCCGCGGATGACCGACCGTCCGTAAGGTACGGATATGCGGGGTAGCTTCGACCCGCAATGTGGAGGGATCGTCGCATGGCTCTTGAACGGCATTTGCCATCCAAGCGACACCCTAATTCTTCTCCACCAACATCCAAATTTTAACAACCGGAAGACAAGAGCCCGTGTCGCAAAGCTCAGGGCACAGAAGAGCGAAACGAAGACTACCACCTCCAGAAGAAAGCGTGAATGGTGAAAATGGAAGGGTTTCTGCTACAACGGGTCAGTTCGAATCTCTCGTACGATGAGAGGCCAGGTAAGACATAAACGCGCAGAGGTCATCGACCTGAACCCGTCCCCATCTGGAAGCAGTCTTCAACTATTTGAATTACCCATTACCCGTCTCATATTTGAGTCGCAGCGGACCGTAGGTAGCGCATCGTAGCAGTTATCTGTTACCTCAAACTACTTCTACCGTTGTGATATTACAACCAGCGGATTTTCTCTCGCTTTACTATTCCAAGACATTTGCGTTCTCAATCCTTACCTCTGCAATTCCCCTCGCAGCCCATTCGTAATATCTTCGACTATATCACGCATTAAGTCCAAATGAGCCTATCCCTCAAACTGAATGCTAACACCCCAGCAGAGCGACTCGGACTGCACAATGACGACTGAGTTGAAGGCCTACGCCAAAGCGGAGCTGACGGCCACCCTTAAGAAGAAGCACCCAGGTGCACTAGCGGAATTCCAAACCGGGAGCTTTCGAGTTCAAGATGAATGAGCGAGATGATCATGTGAACAACCCGACTCAATTTATCGCACACCGGCACAACTCGGAGAATGAAGATGAGGATGTTCAAGAGTATGCTATGGCTCGAGGGGTATGACTCTGATCACGGGACATTCGTTCAAGAGACAACTCTGGGATCCTGTTAGGAATTGCGGGTCCGGTGATGGGAGCTATCGCCTTGCCTACGGTGCGAGGTGGAAGACGACTTTAAACTTCATAAGCTCTCCTTGCGCATGCAATACACCAACGAAAACGACGACAAAGAGAAAGAAAGATTTAATAGCTGCAAGAATTTGTGTATAATTTCTAGGTCTAGTCTCTTCTAATCTAGCGAAATAATTCCGCTGCGCCTGAAGTAGGCTTCAAATAACGGAAGGAGCACTTTTTCGAGTTTTAGCTTCACTCCTGTACTGCAATAG
>TARA_R110002003_G_scaffold117_23_pt1 | contig 66122 bp, 80 predicted proteins | sample TARA_R110002003 | Tara Oceans TARA_R110002003 (sample SAMEA4396441) | marine metagenome | biome: Westerlies Biome; feature: [SRF] surface water layer (ENVO:00010504); material: water (ENVO:00002006), including particulate matter (ENVO:01000060) such as... | depth 5 m | reverse complement strand
GAGAGAGAGAGAGAGCACTTACACCTCCATCATCTGAGCACATGAAATCAATAGCTTGCCCACAGCAATGATCACTCTTTGCACAATCACAATCCGGGCGGAAACACCCGAGAGCCTTAATCCTGCCCGAGAACTGATTCACAACCCACTTGGCCCCGGCTTTCGCAACGTCGTCGCATTTCGAATCGGTGATGGCACCGGGATCTTTGTAGCCTCCAAAGCCTTCGGCGGCGGATTGACAGCACTTGAAGGACCCTGGGCCGGGGCATTGGTTTGAGACAGATTCGCCAGCACAATCGCTTACCCAACGACAGTTTCCGGGACTTGCACCGCATTTGGGCTTGCTGCAGCATTTGACATCGGCTGGATCGGATGGGCAGCCCCCATCAATGGTGACCCCGTTTGATGAGTCACAGTCCGATTTCTTGACACAGACGCCTGTGCCCATGATCAGTATGAAGGGGAAGCAATATAGGGACTCTTCATCGGACCTGCGACGTTATTGGCACCGTAGCATGGCTCATTGAGAGCCGCTTGTGCACCCTGCATCGCGAGCAGCGCGACCAAGATGGAAGAGATCGTAAGTTGCATACTGTCGTTCGTAATGATTTTGGATGGTTGTGTTCTGTTCGGGTGAGATTTTAATGGCTTTATATACCTCTTTGTGAGAGGATTGGGTGTCCGTGACTATTACTTATGAAGTCACTGGCTGAAGAATTACTCGCGAATTTTGCGAACACGACGTTCAATGCGAAGCCGTGGGAGTAATCTTCAAAAGTAAGATGAGGTGAGACATATTTAGATCAGGTACCAGACGGGTCCGTTCCATGGGGCGAAAAACTCGTAAATCCGGGGAACGTTCCTTGCATGAACTGAACAAACTCTTGGCCAAGTGCGCTTAGGTACTAGACACCTCGAGTGGAATCGGGTCAAATAGCACTCCTTTTTGCAGATCTGTGCCGCCGAGGGCACATGTGTCGGCGCCTGATCTCCCTTGTATGGCTCGTGGTTTTGTGTCTTTACATGTGAGGTCATCGCAGCGCAAAATGTCTGGCAGCTCTCATTGACATCCATTCACTTCTCGTGAATCTCGCATCCATATTTGGCTGTGCTACAATACGCCTTTATGAAGGGTTCGGTATATGAAACCTTGCGCCTCATCGTACTCCTCTCCTGCTGCTTGTGACGTCAGAAGCTTCTGCCTCCTCTTGCCACCCGATCTCGAAGAGCGACTTGGACTCTGTGGTTCTCGTACGCAATGTATATCGAGCCAGTGACGAATGTGCAGGTGGAACTGTAAGGTCCACGTGCACAATCAGACCTGGCTAGAGATCGATGATTCGCTCTCGTTCGCATCGCCGCATTGGCGAGTGAAATGCATTTAAACTGAAGAGATCAGTTGCACACAAGTACTGTGTAGAGTTGTGTGGTCCAACCATACATGCACGATGGCTTTTGAAAATCGAGGTATGTAGCGCACCCTGGATGGTTCATGGCGATGAAGTGAGGCCAACCAATAGCGTTCGGGGAGCCCAATCGCCGGCTTTGATTCGCTGCCGATCCAGAGCCGTCCTCGCAGTGTGCTCAGACATTACTCAGAGGATTGTTCAGAACGCTGCAGCCCACCAGCTCAGGGCGACGGGCACGAGGTCGACAAGGCAGCAAAGACATGATGCCCATCGGAGACCAAATAAAAGCCTGGGGCGCAAAGATCAGAAATAGGCAGCATGCGCGTGCACGCTTACGGAACCGAAGGGGCACCGAAGGGCAACCGTGATCCATGGGCTGCCCCGAACTTGCCTGATGCGGAAGGTTCACGGCTTCGTGGCGCTTGGTAGTGTGCGCCCCTCAACACCACGTTTCTTGGCTCGCAATGAGGCTGCCCGTTGCTTGCTTGCATATTGTACCGGTACAATAGGTACGATCGTCACTTACGATGGTTTTACTACCTCAAGCCGCGGTTACATGATGCACGTACTCGAGTTACACAAGGCTGGCCGTTCGGGGGCCACGATGCTATTTACGTGTGCGAAACACGAGATACGAGGATATATTGCAGCCTCGCTTTCGTCCATCACTGATCGTCCTGTATTCGGAGGAGGGAAGTCGACAATGCATGTGAGGACCAGTGGGACGAGGTATAAGAACTTACTGGAGATGTGATCTCATCTGCTTCAAACTGGTCTCTCTCGTCTGGCTTATCAGCTTGCAACCAATTACTCAACGACTAACTGCCACTATGCAGTTCTTATACCTCCCACTGCTGCTCATCTCCCTTTCTTCCTTGGTTGGCGCAGCGCCAACATCCGACATCTCTACCATAGTTGTCGAGAAGCGACAAGGCGATGTAGCATGGCTGATTAAGCACTGTCTTGACGAGCGTGGGGGTAGCGCGAAAATGTGGGATTGTTCGAAGAGCAAAGTGCGTGCCCGTGATATCTTCCTCAATCTGTGCACGGCAGATGTTAATGAATGTACAGTACATGTGCGACAGTTCCGGGATGTGTTGGGGCGTCTGCAATTGCAAAGCCAAAATCTAGTCTCAACTCATATCAGCAGCGACGTCTTTGAAAGAGGTCCTGCCAGGACTGTAAAGTACACGAAACAAATCAGTCAAGAGCTTCGTCAAGATGATCAATCGCATTCGTCCTCCCATCCATTCCCAGACTTCCAGCTTCCATTTGACCCTTCTGCCACCTCCTTGATTACTTCGCATCACCCATAGGATAGTGCATTCTGACCACCGTATCGTTGCACGCGACAACACCCATGGCCCATTAGACAGACTCGGCACGGGAACAGCGTTCACTCACATGTTCCGTTGTCCGTTTGCCCTCGCGTACTGCACTTGTTGCATTCTGGTGCCTAAGTCGTGCGTAACCTGGGACGTCCAAAGCCCTGACTCAGTGCGCTCTTCCACAGTGCTGTGAGAGTGGCAGGCGGCTGATATTGACACCACGCCTTGCCAGATCCGGCTAAGATGTAATCGATTACTGGCTTGGCGGTGGCGCACGGATGGGGATGTGAATGAGGCTCTTCAAACCTCAAGTGCAGCAGCAGCCCTGCATGGAAACGTCTGTCGGCAGGAACGCGTGCAGGGCTGTATGCGTTGGATATAGCCCGCGAGGCTGAGGGTGGACAGGCGCAACATGTCACGACGGTGCATCCGGGACCTTGCATGCTGTTGCAGGCGTGGATACGAAGACGAGGACACAGGAAGCGCTCGGCAGCTCAGGTACGAGAAACTAGCGAACGCGATCAGTCAGCGTGAGCAAGCCATCGAGTTCACCTGCAATTGGCTGCCGGCAGACTATGCGAAATTGAGCTGCGCATGGCCATGGGTTCTGCTGGGGTTGGAGTGTGGCGGAGCACCTTCGTTGATGGCCCCCCTGCTCCTTCCCCGTCTGGCTGCCGGATGCGTCGCGGCCGTGGCCCACCTGTGCCTGCGTGAAAGAAAGCGCACCTGTTTTTAGCAGCCGTCGCACAAAGGCCGTCTTCAACAGAAGTGTCGAGGTCGCCGCCGGATGCAACGGGCAGCGTAGCATGTCGCCGTGCGGTGCAGCAGTCATCGATCTCGCAGCAGCTGGACGAGCGCCTCTTAAGCCCTGGGCGCTGAGCGTGAAGCCGCGCGTATTGCACCGGCCCACTCGCGACTGCGACCGTCTCGCACCCCTAACAGCAGATCCGCCGCAGTGCATAGACCTCAGCGCTCGCCCGCTGGCATCTCACCTCCGTCTGCCTCACACTCGCTCTCCTCAGGCACTCTCAAAACCCTCGACGCGTCCCTGTGACGCCATAGCAATTCACTGGGCTGCGTGGAGCGGGACATCTCGCTGATCGCGCCTGCCGCTCGTTACCCACTCAACCCCTTCTTTTAGCCTTCCCCCAGCACGCCCAGCCCACTCCCGCCAGCGCCCGCCTCGCAGCTGCTGCCCGGTTTCCCACCTGCGCGCACCTCCCTGTCTTCGACATCATCACTCCACACCACCACCCGTCGTCACGACAGCCGTTCGCTCACCACCGCACGCCCGTTCACCACAAGAACAGTGCGCTTCCGTCGCTCGCTGAGGAGGATTCTCGCCGCCGCTGGTTTGGCCGTCGCCCCTTCGCCGTGCTCGCCACGAGTACCACCGCCGCCCGCCTGAGGCACCCGGCGACCCATCGCACGCAATACACGACACTTCCGCCCAGCATGCGTCTCTCGCTGTCCCAATCGCTCCTCTGGCTGGCCGCCGCCGCCGCGCCGCTGGTCTCCGCTGAGCGCCTGCTCGAATCCAAGTCGCTCAACCCGTGCATGACCAACTCCAGCTTCTCAGCAACCCTCTTCAATGTCGTCCTGACGCCCAACAACCGCAGTCTGGACTTCAAGATCGAGGGCATCTCCAACATCGCTGGCAAGGTCGAGGCCGAGCTGGAGCTGCTCGTCTATGGCTACTCGGCCATGAACCAGAAGCTCGACCCCTGCGGCAGCAAGGACCTCGAGGGCATGTGCCCCATGAACGCCGGGCCGCTGGTTATCAAGTCCAACATAGCTATTACCGAAGACATTATAAAGCAGATTCCAGGTATGCACTACCCACTGCCGCCGTTGTGCCCTTGCTGACCCTGACAGGAATCGCCTACACCATCCCCGACTTGGATCTGCTCGTGCGCATCAAGATCAAGGACCAGACCACCCACCAGCAGCTTGCCTGTGTCGAAGCCGAACTGTCCAACGGCCACTCTGTCGATCAGAAGGCCGTCGCATGGGTCACCGCCATCATCTCTGGCTTGGGTCTTGTTGCATCTGCAATCACCTCGGGCCTGGGACACTCCAACACCGCTGCCCACGTCGCTGCAAATGCCATGTCGCTCTTTGGCTACTTCCAGGCGCAGGCCTTTATTGGCTTGTGCGCTGTCCCGCTTCCGCCCATCGTCGCTGCATGGACGCAGAACTTCCAGTGGTCCATGGGCATCATTCGCGTCGGCTTCCTTCAGAAGTTGGCAACTTGGTACCAGCGTGCGACCGGCGGCACTCCGACCACACATCTTTCCCAGCTATCCTTTGTCTCCGTCGAAGTCCAGAAGCGGAGAATGGTCAGACGCGCCGTTGACTTCACCACTGGCGCTGCGGGTCGTCTGCTAGCTCGCAGCAACTCAGCTGCCACCGAGGCTCAAGCTGGCGGCGAGCGTCTGGTGCTTCACGGCATTGAGCGTGTCGGATTCAAGGCTCGCATCGAGACAACCAACATCTTCTTCACCGGCTACACCTTCTTCATCATCTTCGTCCTCTTCACCGTCATCGGCGTGCTTGCCTTCAAGTACATCTGCGAGGGTCTCGTCAAGGCCGGGAAGATGAAGAGCGACAAATTCGTCGACTTCCGCAATGGCTGGCAGACCGTGCTGAAGGGCATCTTGTTCCGTGTCATCCTAATTGGCTTCCCACAGATGATGGTCCTCAGCTTCTGGGAGCTCACTCAACGCGACTCGGCTGGCCTTGTTGTCCTTGCCATTCTAACCATGCTCACCATGATTGGCATCCTTGCTTGGGCTTCGTCCAAGGTCGTCCGCATTGCGCAGCGCTCTATTGCCATGCACAAGAACCCTGCCTACATCCTCTACTCGGATCCTATCGCGCTGAACAAGTGGGGCTTTTTGTATGTCCAATTCAAGGCTGCAGCATACTGGTTCATCATCCCATGGCTTGCCTACATCCTTATCAAGGCCATGTTTGTCGGCCTTGCTCAGACCAGCGGAAAGGCCCAGGCCATTGCCCTTGTCCTGATCGAGGCTGCTCTTCTCGTTGGTGTCTCCGTCCTCCGCCCGTGGATGGACAAGAAGACCAACGGATTCAACATTGCCATCGCTGCAGTTAACTTCCTTAGCGCAGTTTTCTTGTTGATGTTCACTGAGATCTTCAAGCAGCCTGTAAGTCCTATACGCCTGACAATGAGCATCCCACTGACAAACATAGGCCATCGTCACCGGCGTCATGGGAATCATCTTCTTTGTCTACAATGCCGCTTTTCGTTGGTCCTTCTCATCATGCTACTCGTTTCCTCTGGGTTTGCACTCTTCACTAAGAATCCTGACACCCGCTACCAACCAATGCGCGATGATCGTGGCTCGTTCATCAAGTCACAGACACAGCTAACCACCGAGCTGGATGCTTTGGGTGCAACTGCCCGCGGCGAGGGCAAGGGAACGCACTCCCAGTCACGGTCTCGCTTCGATGACGACGATGATATTCGCTCCTCCGAGGAGCACCGACAGATGGCTGCGAAGGAGGGTGGTTTCAGCGAGCACTACCAGCCGGCACCGCCGCGTAGCCCGGCAACTTCAAACTTCTCGCAACCAAACAATGCACCTTCATTCTACGATCGCGCTAGCCCGGTACCATCGTACAATCGACCCAATAGCACGAGGAACGACGTGCAGTACCGGACAGCCAACAGCTCAAGCCCATGGCAACGAGGAGCAGGATACGATAATCATTGACGCCAGGAAGAGCACGAGGAACAGGTGGAGAAGATCATAGCGTCCTATGATCGTTCCTCTGTGCCCAACAAATTCTGAGCATCAATGCGTGTGCATACAATACTGTAATTCCACGAACATTATTTGGTCGCATGGGCCTGGGCATGGCACCTTTTACGAAAGGCGGCGTTTACCTCATTTTCGTCATACCTTCTGCATCCGGTGGGAAAAGAGAGTCTGCTTCGATTCATAGAGATCGAGCGACATTATATGTATAATCTCCTCCATCCTTATCTCGTTGAATCTCTGGGTCTCCTATGTTCGAACAAGGCGCATTTTGGATATGTGCAGCATTCTTTTCTTTCCGTCGTTGCAGGCTTGCACTGCGCAGCCCGTTGAGGAGGCGAGAAGGCTTGAGGAAATGTCTGCCTAGACATTGTGTGTATAGAAGAATCAAAGAAATATAAATCCTCAGTCATCGGCATAAATCCATGTGGTGACTCGGTCTTATGAAGTAGTGGACCCTGGCTAATTTTGAGCACAGATAGCAGCCAACGCGATGTCAAATTTCGGATGAGTCCCAAATCATTATCGACGATGAGCCACACTGGACAGTCTTCCACGCGAGCGTTCGCACGTGAACGGTCTGACGACGTGAATTGCGCTCAAACGACTCGCAAAGCTTCTTGGCGCGGCGCCTGCATGGCGATTGCGGGACCTCGTGGTTCGCGTCGCAAGCTGCAGCAGCCTTATCATGCACTGCTAGTCGCATTGGGACAGCGACGAGATTCACGCTGCTTTTCCTTCTGGACATGCACAAGTCACGACGTCAAGATGCCGAGCAGGGAGTGCCGCTATTGGCTGCCCGGCACCGAGCGGCCGAATCACTTCACGATCGTTACTGGAAGCAGCACTGATCGGACCTGCTTGACGTGCGGTTCGATCCTAGCATGCGCAAACAGAACGATTGGGGCATCGAAAGGGCATGAAAGTGTCGATCGATGTTCGAACGTGGCGTCAAGCAAACCTCATACATGCGCGTGGTGAGCTTCAAAAGCTTCACGTAAGTCAGCGTCATGCTCAGTCGCACCATAGCCTACCAACAGCTCACGATAGCTCCACACGTCCGCTCCACCAGCACCAACCGCAAGCAACGGTCGCTAACGACGTCACACAGGCCGCCGGTTACCCCAGACTATCCACTTGTCGCAGATGCCATCCTCCAAAGAGACGGCGTCTCGTGGCACGCAGCGCATCGGCGCTGGACAAAGTCTTCACTGGAATGTCTGACAAGGGCTGCGCGAAGGGTTCGCGAGGCCAATTAAACAAGGCACGAGACGCGGTGATTGGAGAAGCGGCGCCAAGCCCATGGATGGGGGTGTGCACGGCACCATGACAGATAACCGGGCTACGAGAGACCAGTGAACAGCGTTCTGGAATCGCAGGGCTTGTCCTATTTCTCTTTTCCATGCGAATCATCTCGCACCAACATCCGACCTAAGATTGGGCGGGTGGCACACGACGACGTTCCCCGGAGTAGCCGGGGCGCAGCCATTCCTTTATCATGGCCTGGTAGTCCGATCTTTCGAGGCTGCTTTCGTCCTTCTAAACTTCTGCTGCGGGCCGTCCGCGCGCGCCGCATTCCGCCACGACATGTTTTCTATCCACTGAGTATCGCACCGCGATTCTCGTCGACTTGTTCCGCTGTACCATTATTTGTAGCAATACCCTGGTTTCCATATTGGGTCGCGTCTCCCACGGTTCGGATCTTCGTTACCAGCAGTCTCTGCGCTGCACTTGTCGCATATTCTTTCAGCAATTCCAGACTCCTATCACTGTTTCCTGTCGTTGCTCCGTTTACTGTCAAGCCGATTGCGCTTGTGTTTCAACTCCAAGGATATACCATCACCAAACCGCGACTTTGGACCTGCACAACGTGACCTGTCCGTTTGGAAACACTTCTAGAAAACAGTTCACTCGGCACCAAAATGGCAATGCCTCCACGCTTCGCGGTTCCTTCATCACAGGAGTCCGAGGTCTTCGACTCGACGCAAACAGCGAGGAAGGATAGGCCCCAGATTCAAGTCAATACCAACACCGAAGTAAGTGCGGGATACAGGCTCGCAGTTCCTGCAAGCCTGTCTTCAAGACCTGCGATTTCGAGGACCATCACGCCGCCAGACTCGCCGCCGCGTATGCGATCGTTGACCATGAGCTCTCAAATTCCGATGAAACTGCATGATGGTGGCTCGATCACGCCGCCTGCTACACCTACTACCCCGTCACACTCGAAAACCAACTCTGCTTCATCGGACTACCTGACCTCATTATCGGGTCTCCGACGTGGCGACTCGACGGCCTCGCGGACCAGCCGGCCATCGCTTGATGAGTCATGTCGGCCAGGCAGCACCGAACCACTCATATTCCCTCATCACTTGATCGACTATGAGATTCAACTCGATAGTAAAGGAAGAAAGAAGCCCATTGGTACCGGTGCGTGGAGCGATGTATACCTTGCTACACCCATCACGCATTGGCCAGCTACCTCTTTCTCTACTGCACCCGCGATTACGCCGCCTGTCACGCCTGTACATCTGCGTGGCTCAAGTGCTACCAAGGACAGCTTGCCGGTCATACCACCGCTATATGCTATCAAGGTCCCCGCTTCAACCAGTGCAAAGAAGGTCCTCAGTGCCGAGGCACGGATCCTATCCTATCTGTCCCGCTATCCGGACGCGAACAACCACGTTGTTCAATTCTTCGGCCAGGACAGCCGCACAGGTGCGCTAGTCCTGCAAGCCATGGACGGCACACTAGAAGACTGGATCCAAATAACCCTCAACAGCCTCGACGATTCGTCCCGCACGACTAAGCTCGCCTCGACCTTCCCTACCCTTGCACTCTCCTTGATCGACAGTCTGCTCTGGTTGCAAGACAAAGACTGTGTTCACGCCGACATCAAGCCATCCAACATCCTCTACTCCAAGTCCGCCACTATCATACCTCACCTCGTCTTCACAGACTTCTCTTCTACTGTTCTCACTACCCTCAACAACACCGACGCCACACCCCCACCTATGGGCGCCGGGACCTGGGAATTCCTCGACCCGTCGCTGCTCAGCTCTTTCAATCCCGCTACACCCTCCGCATCGACGGATTTGTACTCGCTGGCTATCACGCTACTTTTCGTCGTCCTGGGTGCATCGCCGTTCGATGGCTTCAAGCATAATAAGTTCCAGCAGCGCGAAATGATCAAATCTGGGGCGCCGCTGCAGTGCTTACAGTATGATGATGAGGGGATCAAAAACCAGCGCAAGTTGAATATCTTGTCCAAGGACCTGGGCTTCGACGTGCAGAAGTGGTTTGCCAAGGTGCTGGTCAAGGATCATGCGAAGCGCGTGGGTGTTTTGGAATGGCGTGGGGAACTGGTTGCGAGGCTAGCAGAGAGAAAGGCCAAGATCTGAGTTGACGATGCCTGTTTTGATGGGCCGTCTTCGGCACTCGTGCTGTATTACTACATTACCTATTCGTCGCTTTCTCTTCGTGTTTTTAGACTCAGAACGTCGCTAGACATTCGCTAGATACCCCTATACTCGTACTTTTGTAATCATAGAAAGTTTGATTGAAAAAAAGGCCTGTCGTTCAATCACAATTAAGTCGGTTCCAGTATATAATAGCCCTTAGTCATACTGACCTTCTACCCTTCGCTCTCTAGCTCTATGTGTAACCGTGCAGCGTGAGCGACTTCAGAATCGTTTTACTCGAGACGTGTCAAGCTCATGTATGCTGCCTGGAACTATACGTATTCGTCCAGATATTCCAACTGTGGTATGCGAATTCAGGGGACTGAATGCCCATACGACAGCCAGCAGGAACGAGGTGGTTCTGGAAAAGTGACCACCGGGAACTGTACTAAGTATCCTGCCATTTAGGTCGAAACACCAGTTTTGCGTAATGATCACAAGTATATTTTAAGCACATGGGGGTTTCAAAGTGTTCTGCATTGCTACTATATCTGGTATGTCCCGCCCCAAGCACCAGCGCCAGTCCACAGCAAAGGATCAGACACCCAAGCATTAGGTCAATAGTACGAGTGTGGGCTTGGAGCGCATACTAATCTACCTCTTTTGACAAACGAGTTTCTCATTGGGAAGGAGAGACGACGTATACTGAAGAGGATGGGACTCGCGTGCGTTGTGGAGTCAGCCGCAGCAAGAACGGGTGGCATCGCAAGTTTGATGCGAAGAGATGCAGCTAATCTTCTGCATTGCATGTGCATTCGTCTGGATCGCTGCGGCATTCTCGACCGTAGCGCCTGGATTGCCAGTCGATAGTCAACTCCTCGTGAGCCTTGACCAGACGTGTGGTCGTAAGCATGAAGCACAACGATTCTCCAACGCGACCCACGAGGTATGCCAGATTGGGCTTACATGAGTGATTAGCGAAGGTGAGTGGCCCACACTGCTCAGACATGTCCAGACAGACAGGAACTGGCCCTGGGAGCAAGATTTCTGCGGTGGAGTTGATCAGCTCGAGTCGAAGCGCAAATTGGGCCTTGTGGGCTGGCATCGAGTTGTTGTGTGGACGTATGATACCTGTCAGCTCTCCGACAACAGTACCGCTCCGAAACGCGCGATGCGCAAACAGGCCGCAGCCCTCTCCGTCAGTACTTAGCGAACGAAGATCAAGATTAAAGGCCCAATTGGCCCGAGATGAGCGGAAGTCGTCGATAGAGCATGAACAGGCGTGTTCGTCGCAGGTGAAACAGGTCGAATATCTCTTCTTGTCCGAAGGTGCTTGGAAAAGATCACGATGCGGTGCGCTAGGTGGCCACAACTCATTAGCAGGCCATCCTTTGGGAGGAGTAATTTCCCGCCAATCTGCCTCATCCGATATAAGCCGATGTAGTTGGAGCGGATAGACTTTCAGGCCATGAGTGTGAGTCTTTCGATGCTTGATGGGCTGAACAGCATCCGGATCGCCATAGGCTTTGAAGTAATGGGCACCATCGATATTCCGGCTTGCCACGTCGTCGAATGTGACAGTTGACATTGTGGGCGTGGACAGTTGAGTTGATGTGATTCGGGTGGTGCTGTGGATAGCAAGGCGTCAGCGGTACTTGATGGGAAAAGTACTCCTAGATGTTTGCAACGTGGAGTGATTGTGCCATCACAACGTTTTCCGTGCTGTTAGCCTACATGGGAAGGTCGAGTGAAGGTAAGGTTCTATGCAAGACCATCAATGGTTTCGCTCCAGGTTACCAACCATGCCATGCCTTCTTAGATCCGAAAGAGATTGTAAGCTCAATTCGCTACGTCTGAGATCTGTCCGGAGACATGCACTTGGCGTTAAAGGCTTCAAGGGTATGAATATGTTCGAGTATTGTACATTGTTGACCTCTATGCAATGTCTCGACGAGCCCCGTTGCAGGCTTGTCTGTCAGTAGCTGGTTAGTCGGTAATTTCTTCGTGTGTCCGTTGCGCATACCTCAAACATTGGTAGTCGACAGCACTGGCCGAGTCAAGGAGGCGAGTTCACCTACACCTCGTGAATGCCCGAACCCAGCGCTGCTGGACTGAGCCACAGCAACTGGGCGCGCGGTGAAAGAAGGGCGCAAGGGCTGCAGAGCTGATGGAAGCTTCGAGAGGCGCTGGCCGAAGCGAGGCTAGTGCGCGTGGCGGTGACCTCACCTGGGCCGCTCCGACTCATTGCCGCCCTGCATCGTTTACCCAGAGGCCTCAATAAATTCCAGCGCCCACCAACACAGCGCTTCTTCCGTCACATTCAGCTATTAACGTCGACTGCTCCGTCTGCCTGACAAATCACAAGCAAACAGTCTTCAATCGACATAGAAAAGCGAACACGCCGCCCGCACACGACAAGGCAGCCCTCAGCCGTCCGCATCACCCCCTCCAACACCCACACAACTGCCTCCCAAACCACCGCGACAATGTCTGGAACTCAGGAATGGGACGCCGTCACCAAGATCGGTAGCCGCGCTCGTGGCGGCGCGGCCGGACCCCGCGAGACTGTCGTCAAGGGCAAATCCGCACTCAACGCCGCCCAGCGCTCCGGCGCCGTCATCGCAACCGAGAAGAAGTTCGCCTCGGCCAATGCCGTAAGTTACGCTCCAGCTTTGCATCACCAGCCTCGCCATCACGCGCAGGCATTTCGCTTACCACGCTACTAATACCTAGTCCCAGGCCGGCAGCGGATCCGCAGAGGGCCAGCGCCTCACCAAGGTCGATCGCTCCGACGACATCGTGAAGCCGAAGACGGTCGGCACCGTCGTGGGCCAGGCTATCTCCAAGGCGCGGTCAGAGGCCAAGAACGACAAAGGCACAACCATGACACAGAAGGACTTGGCGCAGAAGTGCAACACCACACCTGCCATCGTTGCCGACTTTGAGCGTGGCACGGCGACACCGGATCAGGGTCTGCTGGGCAAGATGGAGCGCACACTGAACGTCATCCTGCGGGGTGATAAGATTGGCCAGCCCAAGTTCCCGAACAAGAAATAGAGCGTGTGCGAGAACAGATAACTCAAAGACTCTAGCGGGGACATATTCTCTGAAACTTGGGCAGTGGACTTCGGCTGCGTAGGTTATTGTCTTCTGGATGATTAGCGGGCGTGGCTTCATGGGCGTTATCAACGGGACGTCCTGGCAGGTTGACGACGAGGACGGATATCATGGGCATGCCGACCTCTGCGTTTGTCATCCCAGGTAAAACTAGACAAAATCGATGATTTACGACATGACTTCGCTTCCCACATTCTCCTCACCATGACTCCACCCTCACCAACCCATTCACACGTCCGGCGGCCCATCACACATCGGCGGCGCATCACTCGGTTCCTTCGGCGGCACCTCCCTCTTTCCCTGCACCCTCTCCGCCTTGACAAACACGGGAAGTACACCTCCCGTCTCCAGCGCAAATTTTCGATGCCCAATCACCTCCAGAATACTCGCAATGGCACCGGAGTGGCTAGTCAGACTCAGAAACACATTCTCGTCGCTGCTGAAAATGTCGTCCAGGAAGGTGGCGAGCCGGTACCGCCGCGCGGAAGCGGGTTCGCGGTAGTCGGATTCCCAAAGCGGATCCTCGTCTGAGAAGGCAGGCTCAAAGGTGAGATGGGGGAATGTGGATTCGAGAAGGGATTTTGGGCTGCGGCGGTCGCATGTGTGTATACCTAGTGCCTCTCGTACGAGTTCTTTGATGAAGGGCTTGTATGGCTTGTTCGTCGGCAGAGGTAGGTCGGAGAACGAGTGGTCTGCTGTTTCGATTGTTCGGGTCAAGGGAGAGACGTAGTATGTTTCTGGCGCTGGGATGCCGAGTGGGAGCTGTCGTCTCCAGAGTGCGTTGGCGTCCCGGGCTTGTTGTTGGCCTGTTGATGTGAGGTTGGCATCGGCCCAGGTGATGCCGTCTGCGCCATCAAGAGCTGACCAGTAGCACTGTTTGTGTTATAAGCATGGCGAATCATATTTAGAGCAATAGACAGGGCGTTGTTTCATGCGTCTTGTCGTGACAGTACGAAATTGGTGAACGTACGTCCCAAGCATGTGTGCCATATTTAGACTCGGCAACATTATGCCACCCTTGGCCATGTCTTCCTAACCATAGCACTTTCACACTCTCATGCACTTTCACGCTGCTCGCAAAGTATCTGACAAACTTCTCAAAGCGTCTCCATTGCTCTTGCTCGTCATCAGGACGATCTGTGTCATACTTCCTCTCAATCAATCCGAAGTTGCTGATTCTCTAACATGGAGTCAGTTAGATACATATGATGACGACGGTTACATACGTAGTCAAACTTCTTATCATCTGTGGAATCCTCAGATTGAAGGAAGAAGCCCTTTTGCACAGTGTACTTGAAGTGAAAGTCCCGTGGCGGCTCGGCCGGAACGGGAGTTGTGTCCAAGGTACTCATTGAGAAGTAGAAGATCAGGATCAGGAACACTGATAGGAAGAAGATGGGGCTGCTGTTGCATTAGTCTTTGAAAGTAGACATGGACACGGAGTGTACATGGGTAGGCCGACGCCGCAGAGTCGTGACTGATAAGTAGAGTAAAGCAAGAGCATTACGCGGGTTCAGTTCTGGCATATCATGGTTGCAGGTTGATGGTTGAGTCTGTGGATGTGATTTGCGCTGTTCAACTAGATGAAGTTGCCATCGCTAAACGAGGAGCCAATCACGTTGCCTCTGCTGATCACGGTACAGGACTACCCATGTTTGCCCTAACTTGTGATGATGCTCAATAGCCTTAGATACTGATCTTGTCTATCCTCAACGGCTTGTTGCATATTTTCCTTGCCTTCCAGCGTATGCAATTCCCTCCAGATCTGGGCGGACCTCCAACGTCTTCAATGGCACTCATTTTCATCGACTAGCGAACTGGACTCTGAGGTATATGGCCCTCACCGGAGACATCTAGACTTGTCCCTTGCTCCCATGAGCTTTTCAAGAGCCGAACCACCCACCGGAACGCCGTTACATGCATGAGCTATCTCTGACAAATCATCTTGACGCGTGCAAGCAGATTACAAGTTTGACTGCTCCCTTGCTGCTTCCCGCTCGACCTCGTACATGAAGTCAAAGTATGGCTTGTCGAAGTGGTGCACGCGTACATATCCGTCCTCTCCTCCGCTACAGTATCCAGTGCCTTGTGGGTGTACGGCGACGTAGTTGAGGGGACCGAAGTGACCACGGACACGACCAATCTCCTCCATGAAGATCTTGTGGTAGAAGCGAGCTTCAAATTTTCCTTGGCGAGCGGAAGTCGTGGTGACATCCATGGCGGCCTGACCACCTCCAAGAATTACGTAGTCTTTGACGGGTGTGATGGCGGCGCTGTTGAGTGGGGTGTCGGCAACGTAGGATTTCAGGACATCTAGAGTCTCCACGTCGACAAGCTGACATTGGTTAGCAAACGACACATGAGAGGTGATTTTTGAGCGTATACCTTTGCAGTCTTGTCTTTCGAAGCGGTGATGAAGTACGACCGGTCGGGTGCCCATTGAAGGTCAGTCACTGCGCGGTGTTAGCTCGACTCCTCTTCGCCACAATGGATAGGCGCACCCTGCATGTCCGGCTCATGCACGTCGTAGTTGCTGCTGAGCAGCTCTCCGGTCTTGCCGTCCCACTGTGTGATGGAGCCATCCTCGTGTCCTGAGATGATGTACTTGGCCAAGTAACTGAATCCCGCAACTGTCGCCTTGCTCTCATCGCACACTATTCTCAGCGCATGCTCCTCCGATTGCTGTGCCTCCGGATCCGGGTTGATCTCGTATACGACAATCGTGGAAAGATGGCCGGATCGCTTCTCAGTCACACCGAGAAGTTGTCGGCCGTCGGCCGAGAACTCGCAGCGCTTGATCGATGTGTTGAACTCCCATGTGTGGAGCAGTTTGCCAGTCTGGACCTCCCATAGCCGCATCGTGTTGTCTGCGCCACCAGTCGCGAGGAGTGTGGAATCGGGGTTGACGTCGACCGTCCAGAGCGCGCCCTGGTGGCCGTGGTAGGTTCCTAACCGCTCGCCATTATGTGAGTCTGCCTCCTGTCAGCGTCTATACTTCGCCCTGCCCGCAAAAGGGTGCACTAACACCACGCGCACACAACGTGATCCTTGGAGACGGAGAAGATGATGTCGCCGTCGGCGTTGTATTTGACCTGCGTAAGCGCGCGCTCGTGGCCGGAGAGAAGGATCGGCCTCATGGTTGCGGTGTATGTGAGGTAAAGGTGGAGGGGTGTTGATATGCGGGGAGGCGGGTTTGGTAAATTTCGTGACTCTTGTGAAATCGATAGTTTGGTGTTGGAAGTGGGCTGTCGTGCGCTAGCGCCAAAGCGGGGCGCCACATAAATTGCCCGCCGTACCGAGCGACATCATCTCTCCCACCAGCTTGACTCAATCATCTATCACGACCATCACGATGACTCCTAATCGTGATTCAGGCTGCTTCGGTTGGCGCTTGCCTTGCTGGAGGCCCGTTTCGCCTGATAGATGAGTCACTGTCTACCATGGCGGCCCCTTCATCCTTCGCAGCCTGTTGCTCATGAGCAGCAGCGCGTTGGACGACTGAGAGGATACGGATGATACTCGTTGCACATTTCACACCAAACACTGCCTGATTCCGGACTCGATCTAGCAGCACCCTACCCAATATCCCCCGGGTATGTCGAGTCACCTCTTTTGCATGACCGCTCGAAGCCGGCCACGTATCTCATTCATTCCTCAGGCATATCGTTTGCTTCTTCAACTCTTTCCCGATGTCACGTTTTGTTCTGTCTCTCTTCCTTCCCTCCAATCTCTACGTTATTCTACATAATATCCTCGAGCTTGTCGTGCTGGCATTTACTGCGCCCATCCTTTCGATCAGGATGTCCGTCACGTTCGTCCTTTTGTCATCATCGTCGTGTTAGTTCAAGCGTGCCGTCCTAATGACTTTGAGGTTTCGGACTACGATGTCGTATCTCAATCGTGCTAACCCTGTGCTTGCCTAGAATTCGCGAACGACATCGATGCTATCTAGCTCTATAGCCAACGACTTAATCTGTGACAATTTGCTAGTACTGCCCGCGGCATGCACTGTTGCTTCAACTCGAACCATCAAATGTGCCTCCCCACCCGGAAACGGAAGTGCAGTTTACCAGCAAGCCCAGATGTCCGACTGTGGCATCGTCCAGTCCAACACAGCCTGCTGTTGACGGTTCAGATGCGCAACCTGCGCCAGCATACAGACCCGAGGTATTCCATGATCTCATGCAAATATACATGCCCTGCGTTTCATCAATCAGTGTGTGCAGCTACACTCGCGCTGCCCCCGCCGCTCGAAATTGCAGGCTTGGCGCAAACGCTCCTGCCTTTTGTATTTCAACCCACGCGTGCCCGGCAACACCACGACAACAACACTAGATAGGATCATGACCTCTTGAAAAGAGGTGACTAACAACTTCGTGGGCCATTGTCTCGGCTTCAGCAACGATACGTATTACCAGCTCCATGTCTTCGATCAAGACAGACGCCAACACCATTTCGAGCGTGCTTGAGCGGCTCGGAAAGCTCCAAAACAACCAGTACATTGTCGCGTTTGGTCCCAATGGCAAGCAGTTCATCGGCACTCCCAATGGATACTCGGCGTATGACCTCGTTGCTGCGAGATCGCTCGCTTCGATGTGCAAGCTGACCCTGCCGGTACAGGACTCACTTACCTTCCAAGGTCCTGGCAGAGCTTGCTGGCTGCGATGTCAAGAAGGTAGTCTGGGCTTCATTCGGTGACACCCAAGAGTCCTGGTTCATCGCGTATGAGTTCAAGAACAATGCCATCCGTCTCCGCCTCGGTGAAGGCGCCCCAGAAGCTCTACACGACTACATTGAGCGAGTTAGCAACTCTTCGAAGCATCTTCTCAGCACACTACGCGTTCAGCTCGGTCAGGACGGATCGTTTGTTGTCTGGAGTAAGACGGTATGGGCATGCTCCAATGTTCCTGAACCTCTCCTTTACCAACTGTGCCGCCTAAGCTCCGATACTCGAGAGCACGAGGGCGTCACGACGGGCTCTGTTGAGCAAGGCGGCATTAGTAACGTTCAATGGCACCAGGATGGATCATTCTTTATTCGAAATGGCGGCCGCCACGTATGGAACTTCAAGGCGAATATCACGCGCGGCGCATGGACGCAGCTCTGGCATACCGAGAACCCGGGGCCCCAGTATCTGAACGAACTGGCACACGTCGCCATCGACTGCCATGGACCATCAAGCGACACGTTCGCCTTCTTCAAGAAGCAGAATGCGGACGAGGAGGCCTCGTTCATTCTCCACTTTCCCAACGAGCCTGTCCATGCTAGATTGACCCCGAGCGACAATCGTCTTGAGCAAGTGGTGCGGAAGCCAGACCGTCCGGCCTACTTTCAATGGGCCACTTGTAAGCGATCTGGGAGCCCTCACAAGAACGATCCATGGGAGGCTGAGCTCAAGAGCGGAGTGAAGGTCAAGGTCTTGCAGGATATGGGCAATGACTGGTATCTCGTGGAGGGTACGAAGGGCATGAAGGGATGGGCACACGGATCGTGGCTGGATTTCAGCAACCGCGAGCCCCAGCAGGACGCCAGAAATGCGCACGCGCGGTTCAGTGACGATCTTCAGAAGATGCAGGTGTCCGGTCAGCTGCGCGACTTTCCAAAGATGGACGGCTACATGAACGTTTGTACTAGGGCTGAGTGCAAGACGCTGAAGGATGACTGCGACTCGGTGGGCATTTGCTTGCACGATCTACAGGCGTTGCTGCAGGGTTCCGAGCTTTACGGCCTACAGTATGTCAAGGAGGGCAGGAATTTGTGGCACCCGGACAGATTTGCTAGGTTCTGCCAGGCAGATGCTGCTCACCAGCTCAAGGTCAAGGCGGAGCAGATGTTTGTGCTGTATGGGCTGCTCATGGAGACCTTCTAGACAGCGCCTGGTGGCCCTCAGCGTGTGCGAGAAGCATCATGATGTCCCGATAGTCAATCGAAATCACACAAGCCACCATGTCAGAGGGTGCCGTGCCTTCTCTTCTGTGGTTGTATCTGGCAAATGCATCCCTGGATGTACGTAATGGGACGGTGCGGCCGGGCTTTTGGCGGCGGCGGACTATCATCTTTTTCCGGGTCTTTGAGTGTTTTTCGCACGCGTCTTGACTCACGATAAGCAAGCCAAAAATGACTGCGACTTTCCGACTAGAACTGGAAAGAAATCGCTGACCGGCCTGGATCAGCATGAGTTTGCATCCGATGTGCGGACGCGCGCTGGCTCCAGCCCGTTGCTTTCCGCAAGCTACAGCCAACGTTAACGTTACCCCGCCTACAAAATATTATCGACGGACAAGGCCCGGCCGTCTGTATACTGGGCCCGCAACTGTCACCACGACCAGACAGTTCTCCGGCACCGCTTTCAGGATGACGGCCACCAAGATCGACGGCACTGCCATTGCGAAGAGCATCCGCGAGCGGCTGGGCGCGAAGATCAGGGAAAGACAGGCCGCCAACCCGCGCTACAAGCCCAGCCTGAAGATTGTGCAGGGTGAGTCGCAGCGCCATTGAGCCGCGGGCGCAGGAGAAGAGGGCTAAAGCAAGGCAGTGGGCGACCGGTCGGACTCGAGCACCTATGTGCGCATGAAGCTCAAGGCCGCCGGGGAGGCCAGCATCGACTGCGAGCTCGTGCACCTGCCCGACGACACCAGCGAGGCCGACCTGCTGCACCGCGTCTACGAGTACAACAACAACCCCGCGGTGCACGGCATCCTCGTGCAGCTGCCCCTCCCCAAGCACATCTCCGAGCACACCATCACCTCGGCCGTCGCCGACGAGAAGGACGTCGATGGCTTCGGCATCCAGAGCATCGGCGAGCTGGCCAAGCGCGGAGGCAGGCCGCTGTTCACGCCGTGCACGCCCAAGGGCGTCATGGTGCTGCTGCAGGAGGCGGGCGTGGACATCAGGGGCAAGAACGCCGTCGTGCTGGGCCGCAGCGACATCGTCGGCAGCCCCGTCAGCTACCTGCTGAAGAACGCCGACGCGACAGTCACCGTGTGCCATTCGCGGACCGCGGACCTGCCGGACGTTGTGAGGCGGGCGGACATCGTCGTTGCGGCCATCGGGAAGGCGCAGTTCGTCAAGGGCGACTGGCTCAAGCCCGGCGCCGTCGTCATCGATGTCGGCACCAACTTCGTGCCGGACGACACGAAGAAGAGCGGCCAGCGACTGGTCGGCGATGTTGACTTTGACTCGGCAGTCGAGGTCGCCTCTCAGATCACGCCCGTCCCAGGCGGTGTTGGGCCCATGACCATTGCCATGCTGCTGCAGAATCTCGTCGACTCGGCCGACGCCACCTTCGATCGCGAGAAGAAGCGCAAGATCAGCCCTCTGCCTCTGAGGCTCGAAGACCCGATACCCGCAGACCACGTCATTTCACGCAAACAACACCCCAAGCACATCACAACCATCGCGAAGGAGGTCGGCATCTTGCCCCACGAGTTGGAGCCCTATGGCGCAACAAAGGCCAAGGTCGATCTGTCGCTGCTCAAGCGACTGGAGCACCGCCGCAATGGACGCTACGTCCTCATCGCCGGCATCACACCTACACCACTAGGAGAGGGCAAGTCGACGACCACCATTGGTGTCGCACAGGCCCTGGGCGCACAGCTCGGCAGAATCTGCTTCGCCAATGTGCGGCAGCCCAGCATGGGACCCACCTTCGGCATCAAAGGCGGTGCCGCGGGCGGAGGCTACAGCCAGGTCATTCCCATGGACCAGTTCAATCTCCACTTGACGGGCGACATCCACGCCATCACTGCTGCGAACAATCTCCTTGCTGCGGCAATCGACACCCGCATGTTCCACGAGAGCACGCAGAAAGATGCCGCTCTATACAAGCGCTTAGTACCGGCGAAAAAGGGCAAGCGCGAGTTCGTGCCCGTCATGTTCCGTCGCCTCAAGAAGCTCGGTATCGACAAGACCAACCCGGACGAGCTGACCGAAGATGAAATCCGACGGTTCGCCAGACTTGACATCGACCCCGAGACAATCACGTGGAGACGAGTCCTCGATGTCAATGACAGGCATCTGCGACAGATCACCATTGGCCAAGCGCCAACGGAGAAGGGTCACACCCGCGAGACTGGCTTCGACATTTCGGTAGCAAGCGAGTGTATGGCCATCCTAGCTCTCAGCAACGACCTCGGAGATTTGAGAGAGCGTCTCGGCCGCATGGTGGTTGCCAGCTCCCGCGGCGGCGACCCTGTGACCTGTGACGATATTGGCGCTGGCGGTGCGTTGACTGCCCTGCTCGTGGATGCCATCAAGCCGAACATGATGCAGACGCTTGAAGGCACGCCTGTCTTCGTCCATGCTGGTCCGTTTGCCAATATCAGTATCGGCGCCTCGTCAGTCCTGGCAGACAAGCTTGCTCTCAAGCTTGCTGGTACTGAGCCAGATGAGAACCACGATGAGCAGACGGGCTTTGTTGTGACGGAAGCCGGCTTCGACTTCACCATGGGCGGCGAGCGCTTCTTCAACATCAAGTGCCGCTCGTCCGGTCTTGTGCCAGACACTGTGGTCATTGTTGCGACTGTTCGCGCACTCAAGGTCCACGGTGGTGGTCCGGACATCAGCCCTGGTGCTCAGCTCCAAGAAGTCTACCGCACTGAGAACGTCGAACTGCTCCGCAAGGGCTGCGTCAACCTCAAGAAGCACATTGAGAATGCCAGACAATACGGTGTACCGGTTGTCGTAGCTATCAATCGCTTCGCGACCGACACCCAAGCCGAAATTGACGTTATCCGTGAGGAAGCCATCGCTGCCGGTGCCGAAGATGCCATTCCAGCCAACCACTTCGCCGAAGGTGGCAAGGGCGCTGTCGATCTTGCCAAGGGCATCATCGCCGCATCCGCAAAGCCCAAGCCTGACTTCAAGCTCTTATACGATGTCAACGTTGGCTCTGTTCAGGAACGCATGGAGACAATTGCAAAGAAGATGTACGGTGCCGACAAGGTCGAGTTCTCGGAGCTCGCACAAAAGAAGGTTGACACCTATGTCAAGCAAGGCTTTGGCAATCTGCCCATCTGCGTCGCCAAGACGCAGTACTCGTTGTCGCATGATCCGGCCCTCAAGGGCGCACCCACAGGCTTCACCGTACCGATCAGAGACGTACGCATGGCCGCTGGTGCAGGATACTTGTATGCTCTCGCTGCGGATATCCAGACTATCCCAGGTCTACCGACTGCGCCAGGGTATCTGAATATTGACGTTGATGTCGAGAATGGCGAGATTAGTGGCATGTTCTAAATAACTAATCATGTGCTGAGAGGAACGAGGGAAGCATGTGTGACGATAACGTCGAAGCAAAGTATTGCATTCAACAGCAAAGCAGTTTCCATTATGGGGTTTTGGCGTTCCATGAATCGGGTGGAAAACTGCGAGATATCAGTCTCAGTCATTCAACACGGAAGCATAGCGTTTGGTATAAGGTCGACTCAACTTAGACGGTCATCAGAGGTTACGCGCAACGAATAGATGAGATTACTCAGGTGCTACTTTTCAACAAGCATTTGGCGAGTAGAACGATCAGATATATATATACATCCACAAGAATATCCTTCTGTCGTGTTGAAAGATTTATGAGTGTACGCTACGTTGTGGCTTTTCATCCCCCCTCTCAGCTGTTATTAGATCTAATCAACTTACTCTAGATGATAAAGCTCCCGACTGCTCGTTAGATCTCGTGGTAAAGCGCCCTTTGTTCTACCCACGTGCTCTTTGTTTATCAGTTGCTTGCTCGCATGACCAGGTAGCAAGCCTTCTCATCAATTGGTATAACAGGAGGCGCAGCTCAAGAGATGGAGCATTCGTCAGTCTTCACAAAAGCCTGATACTCCTCAGTACAAGTTCCATGTTCAAGATGACAGATCCTGACTCCATATCTACACCCTACTCCACGAAGCCAACCATCATCGGCTTTTACGGCATCTCTGGGTCCGGCAAAACGCACCTACTGAACCAACTCAAAGCCAGCGACGAGCTTCAGAACTTGAACTTCACCTTCTACAATGGCTGCGAGCTGATCGACCAAGTCACTTCTGGCGGACTAGAGAGATTCAAGCAGCTCGATCGCGACATGCAGAAAAGCCATGTCGAAAGTGCACTCAACCTCCTCTCGAAGAACTGTCGGGAGTGCAACGAAACAGCCGTCGTCGCCGGTCACTACATGTTCCTGGGACAATAAGAAAGATCCCAAAGATATGATTGTCAGCATAGATAAGGACTGGGAGACGTACGCTTCCATCATCTATCTCAACACGTCTCCTCATCTAGGCGCTGAGCGGATCAAAGTCGGCACGAACAAGAAGCGTGATGTGTTTGCTGTCAAGGACCTACTTGAGTGGCAGGATAAGGAGAGAGCTGAGCTGCGCAAGATTTGTCGTGAGCACGGGATCTTGTTCAAGACCGTGAACGGATGCTTCGTCGATTGGCAATGTTACTTTGATGACACTGAAGACGCTACTCAAGGACTTCCAGAGATATACCGGAGACACAAACGAGCGAGCTGTCAAGAGCGCTTTGAACGTTGCATTGGGCAATCAAGAACGACTGGAGAAGGTAATGCTGCTCGATGCTGACCGGACGCTAGCGCCACAAGACATCGGTTCGTTGTTCTGAGAAGAACTTACGTCTCATCACGACTTCGCTATCGACCTCTTGAAGACATTGTTCGAATGGCAGGGATACTCGTACACGTCCTTTAGACAGGCCAGCCTGCTCTACGAAGACATTGCCGCGGTGTTCGATACGTTATGCGACGAAGTCGCGGACTAGGTAGAGATGTATCCGGAGATGAAGGCCATAGTCGCTCGCGCAGCCCACGAACCGCACACCCGCGCCGTCATCGCAACGTGTGGTCTCCGCAAAGTCTGGGAGAAGGTCTTGACGCGCAACGGCTTATCACACGTCAAGGTCATCGGCGGCGGGCGACTGGAAGATGGTTACGTAGTCACTGGCACCACCAAGGGGAACATCGTCGATGAGCTTCATCGGAAGAAGCTTCGCGTCCATGCTTTCGGCGACAGTCCGCTTGACATTGAAATGCTCGAGAAGGCCGATCAAGCGCACGTCGTGGTTGGCGATACAGCATCCCGGAGCAAGTCAATGGACGCGGCGCTCAAAAATGCCATCACCAAAGGCCTTGACGCACACCAAATAGTTCTATCAGCGAGTGAATCCCCACGTCCCGATCCCACAAGCCTACCACGATACAAGCTCAATCATGCCAGTCTGGACCTTCTCTTCAAGCGTCTCTTATACACGCAATGAACCGCAACGCCCGGAAGTTACTCCAGACTCCTACTAGAGACGCTGCCTTCGCTGGCCATGATCTCCGTAAGCTCACGAACAAGTCGGATACTACCTGGCGGTCGAGTTCCTCGGCGACTTGCTCGGTGTCGAAGTGTACGCGATTCGCCACACCAATCACGGTATGACTGACGGCTACCGCTTCCAGCACGAGAAAGACACACTGATCGTCCCACTCATGCGCGGAGGCGACCTCATGGCTTTCGGCGTCAGCAAAGCGCTCAAATCAGCATCCTTCGCGCACGCCAGAGAATACCAGGACATCGTCAAAGGTCTGCTCAGCGGAAAACGCACCATCAATCTTGTCGATTCGGTCATTAACAGTGGATCTTCCATTGTAAAGTTCTTGATCCCTCTGCGAGAAGAGTATCCGGATGTGCGTGTGGTTGTGGTTACGGGCGTGGTGCAAGCAGAGGCTGTTGAGACGACGGAGTTTGCGAGGATGTTGGAGGTGGATGGAAAGCTTACGCTTGTTGCGCTACGTAAGTCCGGGAACAAGTATGTCGGGAGTGGGGCGTCGGATACGGGGGATCGGTTGTTCAACACATCGTACCTAGAGAAAGGTGAGTAAGGGTAGAGGGGGGCCCTGGAGTCAATAGTACCATCTGATGCGCGAAGACACGTATGGTAGTCGTATCAGCCGCAGAATGGTCATTTCGTTCTTCAAGCAGCTTGTTCGGCAAGCAATGAAGCATGGTCACTAACTCTAGCCTACCTCAGATGTTCTACGGCTCCACCATGAAGCAGAAGTGGCGACAATTATATCGACCAAAGTGCTGGAACAGAACACTGGTGGCGCCACGGTAAGCCTCGCGGATGGTGCTGGGAACTGAAATCGCGACCGACTGGGCAAAACGACAGCGAAATACTCTAGGTTGTTAAACACCTCATGAGAGCAGCGTTGGAAGTCCAAGAGCTCTGATCGATGCCATCCAAGGCCCATGTTGAACCCATGCCATTGTCTCGCCCAGCCCTCACAAACATGATTCAGCCTACGCTCACCAATCCTATCCAACTCATCCATACAACGCCGAAGCTCTCTACGCCACTGTATTGACCTTGTGTGAAGACGACTTTCATGTATTGAGGGCCTTCTGGACGCGTCTTGAGAGAAAGCTCGATCGCAAAGCGGAGTAGTACTGCTCAAGGAGGAATTATCGCTCCAGTATATTATAGGCTCGAGTTTGCCGTTGATATTGTGTCCCTCCCATCTCGACACGGTCGAGGTGAGGTTGGGATGGATTTGGAAAGAAGGATACTGAGATAGGTGGCGATGTCTTTTGAGCTTTGTGTATTGCTGTGAGATTCTCGTGAGTTCCAACTTGCACCCTCGTACCCTGTATGGATGAGGCTTGCTGGCCACGCCTGTAATTTGTGATTCAGTAGGTGTGAGACCATACCGAGCGTCGCCGCCTGGTTGCCCTGTCCTAGACGCCCGGGCGTCTTCCATTTAGTCGCAACTGAGGGAAAAGGACCGACATGTAGAGCTCGCCGGAGAAGAGGCATGGCATACGCACTGGGTTCGTGCTGCTGCGGAATAGGAACGCATGACTACTCCATGAGTCGATGTCGATGTCAATGAGACGACCGCTTCAAGTCCCATCGGCAAGGTCAAACGAAGTGAAGCTGTCCATCACAATCTCGCTTCAAGTCAATCTCGCAACAACGTCTCCTCGCCAACCTGATTTCCTACACCGGGCTTACATGAAAGCTTAGCATCTGGGCGGAGTGATCGTCGTGCTTCATGATCAAGTCATTCGGGCGGAGTCCAAGCTCATTGGCTGCCCCATCTTACTCTCGCCGTAGCTCGACTCCTACACGAATGTATATGCCGTGATCATTGACTTCGGATCCTATGTACCGCGCTCAAAGCGGTGGTTGAGGGTGGATACGGAGATGTAGTGATTGTGCGCGGTACTTCCGATCGGCAAGGGGACGGCTCGAATGGGTAGGTGTGGACCGCCTCACTTCTGGAGATTATCTCATTACACATCAGACTTCGAAATCTCCGAAGTTTTGAATGCCGGGCTGGTTTTATGGACGGATTGGGGTGTAGGTCTTGCGCGATTGATTGGTTACACGCGAAGCTGTGTCCGGGCGATTCTACTATTGGCCAAATACAATATCACGATCTTGTATGGTGATCATCCCGTTTCAGAGGCCCTTGGGAGGTGTACCTCGAGACCTGCACATGGATCAATGCTTGCTATGCCCTTTGCATTCCACTTGTAGCCCTACCTTGGAACCTTCCGGTGTATCCAGACCTTTGGCGAGCATGGCCCTCCATCCTTGAAACTATCCTACGACGATCCTAGTGTCGATGTGACCATTGTTGACCAGTGATAGCGGAAATGCGCAGAATGCCTAAGGGTGTGGTGCAGCTTGGGCAGGCATTTTGGCGCCGTGCGTGAACACGATGCTTGTCTCTTCCTCGAACATGTTCGAAATGACCTTGTAATCTCGGAAAGTGTGGGAAGTTTGTGTGTAGACCTTATCCTGGTACAGCTTCCAACTTGGTGCGCCTATTGTCCTGGACGCGTAGGTAGGGACGAAGACTTTTAGCCCCTGAAGGAATTGCTCACTCCGACACTGGTGCGAGCATCGACAAGCCTGGTTACTGCGGGCTAAAGGGCTGGGCAAGTAGGAATTTAGAACAGGGCACTCGATACCGGAAAGCAGAGTTGATCGTATCGTCTCGCAACTGTCCGGAACAGTTGTACCTGTAATGTATGACTCTCGTCTGGCTCGGGCTTTACACGGGGACGGATTTGCACAACCACTCGCGCACCTGACACTCACCTTGGCTGAAATCGAGCGCAGGAGATAGTGACTTGCTCCTCTTGGCGGCAGTAAGTCCGGGGCGCCGAGTCTGTAGTCTCTGGTGAGGCTTCTACAAGATTTCGGTTGCTCTGCCGAAGCTAGTACGTGTCACACTTGCACATACGTTATGGGCTCGACACCACGAATGCGGACATACTATGATCAGCGGGATCATGCCTGTGAGTGACGCCCTTGGTCGCCGAGACAACTGTCTGAAGCTTACAGGTTATGCGGTGATTCGTGCACCCTTGGCTCCGCAATCTGCATAGCTGCCTTTATCTGTGTGCTTGCAGTTCCAGTGGAGGAGGACAGCTGAATGGAGAAAAGTCAATGACGTAGGTGTATTCGACCGGCCTTACTGCAGGGCTTGTACTCTCAGCTTGTCGCCATGTGGAACGCATCACCACCACAGCGAATCATGGTGCGAGGTTCTCTTTGAAGATGCTAAGCCCTGAGATCACTTGTAGACGTGACTGGTTGATATTCTGCTCATAAGTCCCATCATTTACCTGCCAGGTCCTGTTCAGTGTCGACGGCGAGTAGCTCGGCTCGGGCCTTGTCTTGCCTCATTGTCGGTATGATGAGTATGACAGATGCTTGATCCCCTTCCGGTGCTTTGTAGCCACCCTACAAGGGGGCCCATGGCTTGATATTCAAAGCACTGAAATGGTGCCTTAGCAATCAGAGCGCCCGACTCAAGCGCCGAAGGATTTGTCTCTGATGGCGGCATGTCCACGCGGTGTCCATGTTCAGCGTGCAGGACCCATATTGACGTGTATAGCCCCATAGCTAATCGTGATTGTGCGGGGTACTGGTATGTCAAGCATGGACGGGCTGCATCACTGAGTGCCGAGCACGCTGCGAATCGGGACCATTGGCTCGGATTTTGGGCACTGAGCAGACGTTCGCGGGCGCACGTACATTGGTGGCGATCGACGTCTGCTCGGTGGGCCAACAGTTGAAACGTCAGCATCATTGCATCAGTCGCCATGAGCCATGTGACCAGATAGACGTAGCAGTCGGTAATGATAGTGAAGCCGTGGGTAGGAGCGGAACTGGTGTTGGTGCTCATGGTCAGGCAAGCAAGAGAGGTCAGACAGCTTGCAGCATGATGTGCTGCATCCTCTGGTCACAGGCATGTGGATCATGTTTGTGTGTCTCTTCCTCAACGCGGTCGATTCTTTCTGCGTTCCGGGTAACGCTTGCGGTCGAAGACACATGTAACCCGTGCCACCACACGAGGGGACTCAATGTCAGGTCATGATCAGCCAGCTATGTTGTCCGATATTATCTAGGGTGTGACCGGGGACATCGCTTCCACGCCTCGTTTCAGGTATAAGCGGACGAGGTATCAAGAGACAATAAACCTGGAGATGAGAGAGATTGTACGCTGTTTCAAAACACCATGCAGATATGCCCAGTGGCCGCGAGGTCGTGATATCCCAGGAGGGATGTCCTTGCTATTCACCAAATCCTTCGTTACGCCAGGGATGGGCGGCGCTAAGAGGCGGTGAACCCAAGTAGGCGCGCCAGAGAAGCGCCGGTGTCCTGTCAAATTTGGTTTCTGGAAATGGTGGGGCAGGTGTAGCACTGCGATTATGGTGATGTCGTAGCTGAGGTGAAGATCGACAGTTGTCTCGTGTTGCCAGGCCAAGTTTTTGTATGGTACGCATGCTCTCTTCGATTTGAGCCAAGAGCACGGCGGCCTGACGTACTCCGGAAGGATGGAAGATGGGAAAGAGTTGTAGCTTTCTCAGTTGAGTTTGTGGTGGCGAAGAGATCGACTGAAGCTTCCCTAATCATTTATACCGTACCGCAGAGTGCAGACGTGGCCGATGCGTTGTTCACGCCAAAGCACAAAAGTCCGACACCAAGCTCGACGAATGCGGAGATATACTGCGGCTATTTCAGATATACAGGCAATGTCATGGCATGCCTCGTAAAACTGCGGGTAGGTAGGGCGTTGTGCGGTGACCGTCTTACTCGCTGCCCAATAATCGTGGTTGGGCCGACAGGGCGAGAATGAGGCGAGCGGCATCAGTGCATACCGGCCCAACCAGGAACCTCCGCAGCGGAGTCTTCTGGAACCGATGCTTTTGCGATCGTTAGTTGCCGGTGTAGTTGAAGTGTTTCGTGGTGGTGTCAAACTACATTTAAATGCGAGACTGCGGCAGATATAAGGTTCGGCAGCGCCCAATGCTCATCTTCGATCCCTCATCGCCATAAATCCTTCCTCACTTAGACTTGATCATCACCTGTCAACTGCGCACTTTCGCACCAGCCTTCTATTTTCAACATGGCTTCTCCGAACTCATACTTTGTGCCAGGATACGGTATCTCGAGAGCTGTGATCCAGAACGAGATCCGATACCATTGCGGTCCGGACGCTATAGTGAGGCCCTATACTTTTCAGGTAAGATGAGCAGCATCGGACATCGCAATTGGTATCTGAAGCATGACTGACGACTTGCAGGGCCGTGACGGCTTCCTCATTACGACAGTTGGTCCTCCTCTGACCAAGGTAAGTCCGTCTCTAACGGTTGTACTGTCCGTATGCTGACTGCAATAGGCACAAATCGATGATTTGAAAGACTCCTCTCGAGAATATGAGGAGAAGCAGTCACGCATAGCCAACGAGTCGGCCGTTTTTGTAAATGCACCAATCCCGATCAACCAAAGGATACGTCGAGGCCAATGACCTGTTACATCTGTCAGGACAGTTGTTATCCCACGCATCTTATTTGTTGCAATTCAGCGGGCCAGTGGAGTTTCTTGCAGTTTGCCATATATCCTACGCGCGCATCGATACCGAAATACGTTCTCGTCGTCAATATTTCCTTTCGCGGAAGGCAATCCCAAGAAAGGGCTTGACTCGTCTCATACTTAGGCGAACGATCTTTTATAATCGTCGCATTACATTCGGCATTTGGTAGAAGCGCGGCGTTGATCATTCTTTGGAGGTGTAAGTAATCGAACGATCAAACGCACATTTCGCCATTCTCGGCGGTGCCGAGCATCTCGGACGCCATTCCCACGGCGTCCATGAGAGCTTTAGTTGTATCCTATATATATTACTATATTCACGCACTGAATTCGAATTCACATCGTCGTTCCTGAAACTATGAGGATGACATGCTACCCTCAGATCTTTCAATGCGTTTGAGGTTTGGTGCCCATGTCCTCGAAGCCAAGCTCCGGGCATCATTGAGGGCTGGCAGGTAAAGCTGATGCTGCCGCATGCGCAACTCTTCGTAAGGCTGATCTGGACATTGGTTGTTGTCAAGCCTCTTTGATTGAACCTTTCGAGCTTGACCGGGTAGGCGCTATTGTTGAGGCGTAGCTTAAGACCTGACAATATCGAATCTGGGCTGTTATGCGCAGGCGTATCTCTAGAGTCAATTCAAGCGTACCGGTACCTGCCACCAAAGTGTCTTCCCCGCCTCATCTTCTACTGACCGAAAGCTCTGACAACTGCCTTCAAGTCAGCACGGAGAATTTCGACGGCCGAAGTGCCATCACATGAGCATTTCCGGACCCATGTAAGAGCATGGCGTAGGGTCAAAGTGAAAGATGAGGCGAAAGCTGCAATGGCTGCATCTTCGCGGCTCTGACGCAGGGGCGATCAGACCCTGATTGGATTGTTCCAGGTTAGTGGGCTGCACACAAGACGAATGTACAAGGGATCATGGCCTGCGACCAATATTGAACCTATCGTGCCTATCACTGGCTTCTCAACGGCAGCGACCAGCTGTCGTAGACTTTGAGGACGAAGGTAAATCATCGGCAACAACGTTATGCTAGGACGTTTTTCACCTAGCATGTTGGAAAGCCCTGCCCTGCTCTCTGTACGGGCACAGGAAAGCATCGCATCACTTCTTGACACCAAGATCATCCGCCCGATCGAATTACAAGATGAGGCTCAGACCCAAATTTGGATATCCATAGTCATGTGGCTGAAATCCCGTGTTGCCGACCACAGTTCGGCGACCCAGCAACCCATTCAACCGGGCACCCTATCCGCGGGCCACCACGTCGCACAACGAGATCTTCTCATCTCCACCTCACCAGACGAGCCTGTCGGCCTTCCCAATCAGACCTATGTACGTGACACGAACACGATCCTGCGCAGGGCAATCTACATCTGACCAGGCTACCGGGTGATCGGGCGGTTGACATTACCACCCAATGAGGCGGGCACACCAATCTCTCCCTGCTGGTGATCCTTTGCTGCCCATGACTTGGGGACGATGCAATTGTCATACTGTGCTGAATGGTCTATCTGTAATAATGACGTTCCTGACGCGGCTCGGTCGATACCCGCAATCTTGAGGCGGGACCGATGGAAGCGTGCAGACCAGGGAGCGGCAGGGTTGAGGTGCAATACGAAGCCCAAGTATTGGACGCCGACTTATTGTCGGAAGGGTGCTGGGCAAATATATGTACCCATGTATGAGGATGGTGATGCCTGTTCTTCACGGATGCAGAAGGTGAATAGTAAGTGCCTGTGAATAAGGACATGGAAACATGCGTTGCCTTGGGCATAGAGAGGTTTGGCTTGCTCTTCATCTCCGCGGCGCAGCCGCCAAGTTGTGCCTGAAAGAGTCACCGTCTTGCTTCCTGGCAGATGGTACCTGGGTTGTGTGACTTCAGTCTCGTCTCTGCAGGAACAGTGGCCGCGTGTTCTGCTATGGTCCACGGAGTTGCTGCGTGACCGCACATCGTCATCGAAATGCAGGTGACAAGAAACGGCCATTGGCTCAAGAGATTGACAAAGACACGTAATATCTGGCGTCTGGTGGACACTGGCTGCAACCCCTCAATGAGGCTTGAGCGCGTGTGACGCCCACAGAGACGAACATCGCGTTCAACTGGTCGGCTTGTGTGCCCGTAGCGGTATCTGGAGTAAGACGATTAAGCTTTCTGGCGCTGGACGATCAGAAACGAGGCAGACCAAAAAAGCACTGTTGATGCAGGGGCTGCACTCTGGGCCGAGCTGGATGACTTCGTCCCCTCCGGAAGTGTGGCGCTTATCAGGCTTGCGCACACTTAAAGTTTGTCGTGACGCATTACATGCAGACGTGCGTGAATTGTTGCAGCTGCATGCGACTTATCATAGTGCAGAGGTCATAGGTGGTAAGGTGGGAGGGGCACAAGTTGCAAACAACGTCCGTCCCTGGGAGAGATGTGTGGACTTGTGTTACGGAGATGGATTTTGTGCACGGACCGCTAAATTCGTATCCCGTGATTCGTTAAGCTGGGGATCCCTGTACAGATGCAGGAACAGCAACGCGAACGCGATGCTTGGCAGGTCAGGGCGTCACCTTCATCGATCTTTCGATCTTTGGCGTTGCCCTGCACCAATGTCAGTGCTCTTTCTTCCCGCTGTCAAATGACCAGCATGTGCAGGGCTAGGCGACTGCATTTGTTCGCCGTCTTTCAGCGCGGATTGGCATCGACGCGGATTGCGGACATTGCCGTAGGGGATAGATTGGCCATAAGCCTGGACATGTTGACCCAGATCTCATGGCTGTAGTTGTTGCTATGGAGCAGAATCGTTACCGTTTTGGTGGTACGCAGCCTGGCGTTTCATCTTGGTGCGAATGAAATTGCCGATGTCTTAGACACAGGCAACGGTCTTCTTCGGGTTCCACGCAATGGGCACGGATGCGACCGTCCAGAGAGTTGACACGATGGTCCGGCTAAGGCGTTCGATGCAAAAGCAAGTCGGCAGGTTCGGCATGCGCGGCCACGTTCCTTGCAAAGTGCTGATATAGCGTGACCTAGACCTCTAGCGCACTCGATCGATTGGCTCAGATGGCTTGTGCGCGGCCATATCCAGCATCATAAAGTTCGAGCGGGGATAAAACAGTCAGCTCAAGCCTCAGCGCTTGGACTTGATGTGAGAACCCCTGCGTAGCTGCGAACTACATTTGACAGGACCGATCATCTGGCTGGCGTCGCGGGCGGGCCAGAACTGGCAGATCGGACAGGGCTTGTACCATGGTTACGGTGTCTTTTGCGAAGGATATCTTGATGCATTCGGATGCGGGCGGCGCCACGGCCTGTGTCCTGGCGTAGGCGACCCGCTGATGGGCCTGCATGTTTACTACTGTGTGTGTATATAAGTCTTCCCCAAGGACGCAAGCAAGAGCGTCCATCCACAAGCAAATCCGCTACCCATATACTGTACCTTCGAACTTGATAGAAGTAGTCGGTCTACGTGAGGCCGTGCCCACAATACACGATCAGCGAAGCCTCGTCGACCCATCGTAGTCTACCCATCGTCACAAGAGTGCAATGATGTGCCGCCACATCGAGATCGGAATGGCGAAGCCAATGCGGACCCATCTTACAGAGGAGAATCTGCGATTACACAGCGCAACTCAAACCAAGGTCCGTGAGATGAGTTGACTCGATGAATGCCCTTGACTGACAGTCCTTAGGCATCCGAGAGTTTTGAAGCCGACCACAATGATAGCGCTCAGTCCGATGATGGGGATCTCGACGCCATGCGGGATCTTGCCCTACGACGAGCCGCCTCGCTTGAAGCACTTCAAGCATATGGAGGTTGCTTCGTTTCCGGCTTCCTGGCCATGCAAGAACCACTACCATGGACATCTTCATCGAATCGTTCAGTTGCAAGTTCCGGTAGCCCGCGACCCGACTCTGATACGCTGAGCCATACGGATGCCCTGGATGCCCCCGTTCAGCGAAAGCGCAGTTGGAGGAGTTTGGCCCGGTTGGGAAGCGCCGGACGCAAACTGAAGTGACCGTGTCTGATAAAGGACAGGGTTTTAATATGATAGTCAATTGTTTCTTTTAGCGCAGGCGTTGGGACGCTCGTCAGATCAGACAGCATTGCGGTACTCCTTTCCTAAGTCACGACCTCCACGACGGCATGTTTCCTATGAATATCCTGTATAATGTATATTAGCAGCAATGGGCACGAGAAGCTTTTTGTTCACCCGCAACAACTACCACCAAACCAAGCACTTCCACTCTCTGCAGGTCCAGCCGGCTGCTTTGCCGAGGCATGGAGAGCCGGGCGCGCGGTCTGTCACCCTCTCTAACGCAGGCATCGGATGCCGGAACTGCGGAGTTGGGACTGGCTGGACGACAACTCCAAAGGTTGGTTCGGCGCTGGGACGCACGATGCCAATCAGCGGTGGTGGGCAACTTGTCAGATTGGTCACAGGTGAGGTCTTTGGCCAGAGTCACGATGGTGTTCGCGGGGAGGAGCGAGCGGCTCTCAGTGGGGGACAGCTGCAGTGTGACGAAGGGCATGCGCATGACCGACCAGCGGGCCACTCACAGCGCGTGGGTTGTGCAAGGTAAGCTTCGCCGGAGTCAGGGTCAATGCAAAAATTGAAGAATGGCTTCTTTGTGCCATTGAAGCTCAGCGCGCAGTCTTGCCAGCCGAAAAGCTGGACACGTCGGATCAGCCAGGAAGGCGTAGCGCGAATGACGTCGTGCGGCGGGTGAGGCAGCGCGCGGGCAGCGTCAGGGCCGCAGCAAAGTCACGATGAGTGAGAAGAGCGGCGCGCGGGAGGACGGCGGAAGCGCGCACAAGACCTTCCCTCGCAGCATCCGAGCATCGTGGCCTGCCTGCATCGGGTCCAGCAGCGGCGCTCGCAGCTCGCAGCTCGACAATGCAGCGGCTCACCGCCTCTTGTCGCTGCCGGCGCGGTGTGGATATCAGACCCGTCGATGCTGCTTGTTGAGCAGAGAGGCATCGCCGGACCTGCCTCGTGCGCGTCCGGGCACCTCTTCCATCTGCTGCATTGCATACCATTGTCCCTTGGCCAGCCACAGCTTAACCCTCGCATCTACTCGGCCGCCCTAGCAGCTCTTCAGCATTATCGTCGTGTGACCCTGATCTCTTCCTAAAAGCATCTTCAACGCGTGGGCCCCGCCCCCACCAGCTGCGGGTACTGCGACCAGCTAACTCCGGCACAGTACTTACAGACGCCAGAGCAGCACAGCATCTTCAGCGCCCACCAGTTCCCACCGCCCGTTCCCTGTCCCCGTCCCCGTCCCGGCCAGCACTGCTCGACTGCTGCCCCGCCAACGCCCCCCCGTAGCATGAGCTCGCAATATCCCAAGCCTCGCAGAACCTCGACTGTTCTCGATCCCTACGCGCACCCGCACGTCTACTACGGCGAGAGCCACACGCGCAAGCACGCCCGCGCCAGGACCTACTCAGCGGTACGTACTGTGCGCTCTGGTGACGACGGCACCCTCAACGCTGACACGCCGCAGAATGTAGACCGCGCTGGCCGCAATGCCCCGTACACCGAGGGCGTGTCTGCGGGACGCCGCATCAGTCACGGTACGTTCCGCACGCGACTGCTACTTGCGAGGCGCACACGCTGACTGCCGCAGATGAGGTCTCCCTGCAGCCGCGCCGCTTCCTCATCCAGGTCGAGCCCACGCTCAAGACGCTGCTCTCGCGTGAGGATTCAGACGACAACTACCAGATCACCATAGACGACAAGGGCCCCAAGGTACGCATGGTCCAATGGGCGCTAGTGGCTATCTAACATGGCGACAGGTCATTTCACTCGGCACCCTGGGCTCCAATGCCTACAACAAATTCGACGTCCGCGGCACATACATGCTCTCGAACCTCCTGCAGGAGCTCACCCTTGCCCAAGACTACGGCCGCAAGACCATTGTCCTCGACGAGGCGCGTCTGAACGAGAACCCCGTCAATCGCCTGCAGCGCCTGATTCAATATTCTTTCTGGGACGGGCTCACTCGTCGCATTGATGGCTCCAACATCGAAAAGGTCGGCCGCGACCCCAAGGACTGGACAGACGACCCGCGGCCCCGCATATACATCCCACAAGGTGCTCCTGAGCAGCACGAGTACTACACTCGCATCGCGCGAGAACATCCAGAGATGCGTCTCGACGTCGTCTGGCTGCAGAAGGACTGTGACGACGACGCATATGTTCGAGACCTGAACAAGGCGCCTGGACTGCTCGCCATTGCCATGGAAGAATGGATCGATCCCGTGACCAAGAAGAAGGACCTTCGTGGACTGCCATTCGTTGTGCCCGGTGGTCGCTTCAATGAGCTGTACGGCTGGGACAGCTACATGGAGTCGCTTGGCCTGCTCATCAACGACCGCGTCGATCTCGTCAAGCCCATGGTGCAACACTTTTGTTTCTGCATCAAGCACTACAACAAAATCTTGAATGCCAACCGGACCTACTATCTCTGCCGTTCACAGCCACCCTTCCTCACCGACATGGCATTGCGTGTCTACGAACGCATCAAGCACGAGCCCGGCGCCCTGGAATTCCTGCGCGAAGCCATCCTCGCTGCAATCAAGGAATATCACTCGGTGTGGATGAGCGCCCCGCGTCTGGATCCCATCACCGGACTCTCGCGATATCGGCCCGGCGGTCTGGGAGTACCGCCGGAGACCGAGGCGACCCATTTCGAGCACATTCTTACACCATATGCGACAAAGCACGGCATGACTTTCGACGAGTTCGTGGACGCGTACAACCACCAACGTGTCAGCGAGCCGGATCTAGATAATTACTTCCTCCACGACCGTGCGGTGCGAGAATCAGGCCACGACACTTCCTATCGCCTGGAAAATGTCGCTGCGGATCTTGCAGTCGTTGACGTCAATGCGCTCCTGTACAAGTACGAAGTCGACATCGGGCGTTGCATCCGCGCCCACTTTGGTGACCGACTCCAAGTCCCTGCAGAGTTCTGTGCTGGCAACATGAAGCCCGGTCAGATTGAGACTTCGGCTACTTGGGAGCGCCGTGCTAGGAAACGGCGTGCCCAGGTCGACAAGTACCTTTGGGACGAAGAAGCCGGCATGTATTTTGACTATAACACTGTCAAGCAGGAGCGCACCGGCTACGAAAGCGCAACAACCTTCTGGCCCATGTGGTCCGGCCTGGCGACCCCTCGACAAGCTAGCATCCTTGTCGAGAAGGCATTGCCGAAGCTGGAAGTCTTCGGTGGCCTCGTGTCAGGCACAGAGAAATCACGAGGCAAGGTCGGTCTCGATCGTCCCAACCGACAGTGGGACTATCCTTTCGGCTGGGCACCGCAGCAGATTCTTGCCTGGGTTGGTATGCAACGCTACGGATACGATGCCGAGGCGCAGAGACTGGCATATAGGTGGCTGTTCATGGTCACCAAAGCCTTTGTCGACTTCAACGGCGTCGTTGTTGAGAAGTACGATGTCACGAGGAAGATTGATCCACACAAGGTCGAAGCAGAGTATGGTAATCAGGGCAGCGACTTCAAGGGCGTGCCTCGCGAAGGGTAAGCTTCCTGGATCCTTAACCTCTGTTGACGATTTCTGACCTGAAATAGTTTCGGCTGGGTAAACGCCAGCTACATCTACGGCCTCACGCTCCTTAGTGCACACATGCGTCGTGCGCTTGGCGCCCTAACCGACTGGGATAGCTACGAGAAGGCCATCTCAGATCTTGGCTTGGCCTAAACCTAACCATCCACTGTCCTTATCGCTTAACGACTTAATGAATCGCATACGCGTTAGATCTTAGAACTCTGCGATTGTATCGAGTGTAGGCCAGGGTTGTGCGTTTTGCTTAGCGGCGCAGTGGAAAAGACTTTTCGGTTCGCCTCGTGGGTTGTGGTGTAGGAATGGAACGAAAGCGGTGTACGGCTTAGTAGGACAGGCTTAATGAACAAAAAGACATTGTTACTCTGATCACACGACGCAGACGGCTTCCCATCCCGTGTCTGGTTGAGTTCGAGCACCTTATCTGGTTATGCTCAATACACATGCTTAGGCGTCACTAAAGACGTCAAGCCATGAAACGTAGGTCTGTAGACTGAATGGATCGACATGCTTGTCATTTAATATAATAGTATTCATCCGATTACTTGTCAACACCAAGATCCCCTATCAAACCCATCAAACAAGACTAAACTCCCCACTCACGCCCTCAAACGGCGTAATCGTCCCACCCACAGCTTTTGAATCTCCATAATACCTAATCCTATACTTCCCTGCCTGTGCAGTCAGACTCGTATCCCACGTAATCGTGACCTCGCTCGTGCCTGTCAAGCCATTGACTCTTCTCCACTGATACACCAATTCCCAGTCCTCATCGTTGCGGATCTGACTCCAGGTTGCGTCATCACCCTGCTTCTCAATCGCGGCGAATGTGCCTTCGAGGCGCAAATTGTTGCGCGGGTTTGCGCCGACGAAAGTGGCGCCGATGGTGGAGCCGAGTGTGTATGTTGGCGATACATCCGAGGTGACTTGGCCGAATTTCCTGCCTAGGCCGGCGCCATCGTACACCACGCCGGTGATGAGCGAGATGCTCTTTTCGCGATTATCAGGCGGGGTGGGACCAGGGGTGATACTACCCTGGACGTCATCTGCAAGATACTTCAAATTCCCCAGTGTCGCATTGATGTACGCATTCAGCGTGTGCGGACCGTACAGAGTACTCGCGCCCTCGTAGCGCTGGACGCTGTATTCCTCCTCCGTAGCGATGTAGTGCGTGTAGCTATTCGCCGGCCCGCCCAGCACGACAATGGGATCTTTAGCGATGCCTGCGGATAAGATTTGCGTGTGCACGGCTTCACGCCAGCGGCGGCCAGACATGGTTGTTGCTTCGCCTGGGGACACCACGATGACGAGTTGGCCCACGCGGAGGACTTGGATGTCAACGATGTTAGGGGACCAGGGATAGGGTGTGTTTGCCTCCCCGACGTTTAGTAAGACGGGTTTGGGATACTGGCATTCGATTTGCTCTTTGCCCGGTGGTGCGATGGCGCTGCCGACGATGTTCCAGAATGGGTTTTGCGGGGCACCGGGGTCGTTTTGGACAAAGTCAAAGGCGCCGGGGCCGTCGGAGGTGCCTGCTGCGAAAGAGTTGCCCATGGCAGCTGGGCACGTGTGGACAGTGGTGCCATTCCTGAGAGTGAAGGTGTAGTTGGAGAAGTCGACAAACGTGTGGAAAGAGCGAACTTTGCCGGAGATGGACTTGAAGTTTGTGCTGTCGTCGTAGATGCTCCGAGCGCCTTGGAATTGGCGCTTTCCAATTTCGTAGCAGGACTTTGCGCCTCCGTCATTCAAGCCGAAGTATGGTCCACGACCGTGACAGGCTTGACTCTTTCCTCCGCAAGTGCTGTCGTTGAGCCTGCATTGATTGGCGGTGCCATCTTCGCAGTAAGCGCCAAGTACATTGGGTGTTGTGTCGCCAACGTTGGCCTGAGAGAAGCCAGCTACGAAGCCATCCGCAGCATCTTCGGTTCCAGCAGCATCTTGCTCGAAAAGGTAGGCAGCCACGCCCTTGTTGTCGCCTGCGACGAGCGTCTGGTTTCCAAGCAGGCTGGTGCCGTGCACTGGGAACCAGTTCAAAACACCGAGGCTTTTGCCGTCGCTAGCTCTTGTCAACTTCATCAAGGTCATGGTCTTGTCCACATCATCTCCATAGCGATCGCGCTCTTCTTTCGGGTTGGCCAGGTAAGCGAACAAACTGCGGTTGATGTTTGCATTGGCAATGTTGCCACTCCCAACACTAATGGTTCCGAGTGCCAGGCCTTCATGTGCTCGTTTGATAGACAGAACAGCTCCGTCTACGATGGCCTGATAGCTCTGCTTGTCAAATCCCAGACTCGTGATCTGCGGGAGGAGGTAGTTCAGCCAAGCTGCAGGGCCGGCATGACTATGTGTGCCTGTCACGGCCACATTGTTCTTGCCGTAGATCGAGTACTCAGGCCCTAGGGCTTGCAGGCCTTCAAGAATGCCATTTCGGATGGCTGTATCTCCCGACTGAGTGTCCAGTACCATGTACACGATGCGGTCGCTTGTGGAACTGGGGTTGCCCACGATGAAGGCCCGCGAGTAGAGGCGTTGGCGCAGACCGGTCCCGACTTGCGATGAGTTCGCGTAGCCCATCAGATTGAGCTCGACGACAGGTCTACAGCTGCATCAGTACTGCCTTCTGAATATAGAACTTGTCGAGCCTACCCCGTGATGTCCGCCTTTCCCACGCCCACGAGATACGAAGCCGGGTCATCCACCAGCTCGCCACTCTGCTTCTCGCTGATAAGGTGTGTCTGCTGCGCGCCAGTGTAGGTCTGGTCGAGCCTCCAGTGCCAGAACTCTGCAGTCGGAAAGCCCAGATTGACCACGAGCTGTCCGATGATCAGGGACGCAACGAGAGCCGCGCCCAAGGCAACGGCGATGTGTGAGCGCGCCATATGCGCAGCCAGATGTCGACGGCGGAAGTGTGCGGCAGCTCGCAGCGGCGCATTTGGGAGGCGTTGATATATCCACACGACACCAAGCGGCTGCAGGGACGCTCAAGACGCGTCGGATGTGGAAGGCGATTTGCTCGGGTGCTGTGACTGGCCATGGTATCTGCACACAACCTGGGTGGAGCGGCGCATGACGTCCGCTAGTTGGGGAGGCCCGTTGGTGGTTGGCGGGCGCGGCGGGCACGGCGGGGAAGGCGCGGCAGGGGAGCGCGCTCTAATTTTCCAAGCGATGTATTGGAAAGCTAGTTGCGACCTCACTCGACAGCCTCCTCAACTTGGCAATCTCCCATCGCCTCGAACAGGACACAATGCCGCTCATTCACGAATCCTACGACAGTCTCCCGTGTACGTTTAATCTGGGCACATGGCGCATCGGGCATTGGCCGATGCGCGTGGTGGACTTGAGGTGCATGGGCTAAATCGGCTGCAGACGTTGATACCCCGCTGGACGATGCGAGTCTGGCAGCCGCGAGGGCAGTGATAGACGCCGAAGTAAGAAGCGCCGGCGTGGACACCTCGGACCTTCACCCGGCGCTGATACCGGCGGCGCAATACCAGCCCACGTTTTCCACCTTCATCGAGCGAGAACACGCGCGCCTAGATGGCGACGCGACATCGAAGCTCTCGGGCATCGACATGAAGCGCTACGAGGACCTCGAGGCACCAGAGAACACGAGCCCCACCAGCGACGAGGACAGGCCGGAGCTGCTGGAGCAGTGGAACAAGGCACTGAAGCAGGCATACACAAGCTCCGAGTACGTCGAGGGCAGGCTGACACAGCTCGGACTGTTGGAGAAGTTTGGCAAGAACGCGTGGCTGGTGGGCAACTCGCAGCTCGAGGACATACTGAAGGGCATCGAGGCGGAGCTAGCAGACGTGCGCAAGCAGCAGGAAGAGGTCGAGAGCACGAGAAGATTCCACCAAGAGAGCGTGCATGGCGAAATCCAGACGCTTGAAGAGACATGGAAGAAGGGCGTAGGAAGAGTGCTGGAGACGGAAGTGGCAGCCGAGGGATTGAAGCAGCAGATCCTGGAGAAGCGGCGTGCTGGAGCTGTCTAAGCGAAATTTGAACCTGTCCTTCTGGCGCAAGTCTGGCTCCGACGTAGAGTGGTACCCTGCGAACCATAAGGACACCCGCTACAACTTTGAGACACCGAGGTGAATGGAACCAGTCCTCGGCACGTCCAAGACTTTGGCCCGGCACTTATACTGGAGTGGATGAGAAAGCGACTCGCAGCCATCAGGCACGCTGTCACAAAGCGCGAGAAGATGACACCAGCATCGATGGCATGTTTGTCAAACTTAGCATCGCGAAGCCTTCGATATATGATCTGGACATTGTCAATTGGGAAGATGAATCGATCAAGAGTGTGCTGGGGGATGTTGATGAAGAGGTGGAACTATTGCCGGTTGGCGCCAAAACCATTGCATCCTGGATGGATGTCAGTACGGCAATGAACCTGTTCATGGGATATTACGAGAAACTTGGGTTGCAGGTAGGAAATCGACAGCAACCGTCTCAAGAGCAGGAGGACGATGCCTGGCTATGTAGAGTCGAGATACCTGGCGTTCTACAAAGCGAGATGGGTTTGGAAAGAGCTAGTCAGGCGATTTGATAGCCACAATGTTTCAGACGAGCACCAGGATAATAAACATCCAGTTCAGATTAGCCCCTCCCTGTCGACTTCGTGACGACAACTTGGACTTAATATGACATTCAGGATGGCAACAAAATTCCAATTTCAAAGTTCTTCCCAACAATACACTTCCTGCTTCTACTTATATCCAGATCTACAGCTTCGCACCCACCACACTTCCCCCATCCAGCGCAATAGTGGCCCCATTGACATACGCCCCCGCCCGACTACTCAACCAAATACACGTCCCGGCCACATCTTCCGGACTCCCAATCCTGCCCAGCGGAATGCCACTCTCAATCACATCCTTGAACTTCTCTAGCGTCGCCTTCATCATCTTACTCTGAAATGGCCCACACGCAATCGTATTACTCGTGATACCCCGCTTGCCCAGATGACTCGCCAGCACGCGGCTCAGATGGTGCAGTCCTGCTTTCGAAGCAGAATATGCAAATGTTTCGAGCGCGGGGACGCGCAGGCCGTCGACGCTGCCGATGTTGATGATGCGGGCGGGCGAAGTAGGAGTGCTGGCGGCTTCGAGGAGCGGGGTTACGGCTTGGGTGAGTTGGAAGACGCGTTTGAGGTTGAGGTTGAGGACGCGGTCCCAGGCGGAAGAGGGGTATGTGTCGTAGGACTCGCCCCAGTTGCTGCCGCTGTTGTTGACGAGGACATCGAGCTCTGTGTTGGCGTTAGCACCTCTGTTCGTTTTCCCTTTGCTGGAGTTTGTGAACTGGATACGTACTGCCTGCCCGTTTCTTTAGCTCATCGGCGACTTTCTTGAGCTCCTCTTCCTTGTAGAAATCGGCAGCGATGAAGTCTGCCTTTCCCTTGCCCAGTGCATTCAGTTCTTTGCATGCTTGTTCGCAAGCCTTGGCGTCTCTGGATGAGATGTACACATTCGCATAGTTCTGTACGAATCCTTCGCTGATCATGCGTCCAATGCCTTTGGCGCCGCCAGTTACAAGGACGACTTTGCCCTGGTTGAGGTTAGTCCGTGTTTTCGAGCAGTTTGACGAGTCGCGTCGTGGTGCAGGCTTACTTGAACATCAAACAGTGTTGAGTTATCCATGATTACTGTGTTGAGAATTTGTGTATGCGATCTGAAGGTAGGGTGACAAGATTGGGCAGTTCATGGCGCGACGTGATGCGTGTCCGTCATCAACCGGACCGCCGAAAGCTGGGGAAGAGCCGAGGCTCGGCGCATCGTTCTTCCATACCGGTAGAGTAATCTGTCGGGAAGCCGGGGGCCATGGGTATGTGAGGACCCATACAACGCCCACCGCCCACCGCCCAAAAATATTAACTTTGCAGTGAAGTAGCCCGCTACTAGGTTACTAACCGTTACACGCTAAGATGGCAACTTCCCGAGGTCTTGTCGAGTTCAATATCCAACATCCATGATAGTCATGTGTAATCGAGGGTTATGAAGGCAAGCTCTCACTTCATCAATTATGGTACCTATGTATCTTGACGGTACATACCCCGGGATGGATATAGGGTTCGAAGTGGTTCCAGCAGCTGGCAGTCCTGATCATCAAGACACTGCCTCATATGGCCAAAGTGAACAAGGTCACAAGGAGGTGACATATGAGTGAGCAGTGTCTATTATCGCAGAGCTTTGAAGCTGGATAATTACAGCTCAATTGTGCAAGAAGCTAACGTCTCGGCGTGTCGAGTTTCTGCCCCTTTATGCACGACATACGCATACACGACTTGACCCGACACTGATTCTGGAGTACCTTGATGTCTTCGTCCTTGGCGGCAAGCCCATCGAGGAGGCTTGGAATATTGATGTACGAATCGTTCTTCTCAGTGACGGCTCGCTCGATAAGTGCACTAACCTGTTCTACGACGACACGGATATCGCACCTCTCCTCGGGTTATGCAAGTGAAATTCCGGTCTCAAGATCGTAGCTCGGGACTGGAAACACAACAATGACACCGGATTGGCGGCCATCTTGCTTTTCATGCAGCAATACTACCTTGAGTACGTACCTCGACAAGGCTGTAAGTCGAATTCTACTCCTAGTAAACCGGCATGGCATGTCAGAGTACAGGGAATCGTGAATGGGTCGCGATCGTCAGCGCATATTCTGGTACGGTTGGTCGGACCCAATTGGAAGAGCATGAGTGGAACAGAGTGGGCTGAAGGTGGACATGAAATCAACTGGAGTGTCCGTCGATGTTGAAGGTGGACGAGAGTACAGGTGACCTTACATGGTCATCATCGCTACCCGTGCTCTTCGCCAAAGATGCTACTAAGGAGAGCACAGAGGCAGCAGCCGAGGGCGCAGCTTGGCCGAGTGAAGATAGTCCGAAAGACAGCTATGAACTCGTGGGTGCTACAGCGGGATCTCCTGCCCGCGCCTTCAACCATATCGAACATTCACATGTTCTTCCTTCTGGCTAGCTCGGCAGCACGGAAGCCTTTGCCTCAGATCATGGCCTGGCCCTCATCATTGTATTGCAACGTTGCCAATCAGCACATACCATAAGCAATTGTCGTGTCTGACCATAGTAGGATCAACGGGCCGACTAATGACGCGGGGATTGTATGAGGTATGACTTTTTTTCTCGGCATGGATTTTCTCGTGACGTGACATCAGGTCGGCCAGCACAGAATTGACTGATGTCGAGCTCAACATCTACCTGCTCCAGCGTAGCCCGCGGACGTTGCCACATCTTTGACCATTGGTTTTGGGTAAACCATACAAAACGTGGAGATAGTTAAATGAATGAGCACCAGGGCGAATTTGTGGTGAACACTGTGATCGATGGCGCGGGCTGAAGTGGGTCGTGTTTCATTGACGTGGCAAGAGCTTCAGGATGCAATTGCGGAAGCCCGGATTCTGCAACCACGAGCTGAACAGCAAGCAAGAGTGACCCAAGAAGTCAGACTATAAGCTAAGAAGAGCCTGGGTGCTAGAATAGGGCCCTGATTTCGGACAACGGTCGCGTGTGCGTGCAGAGAAGCGCAGGAGGCGACGTCCAGAATTTACGACCTATTCATCATCGTACTAGGCTCGGCGAACATGTCACTAAATGTGAGAACACTGAGACGGCATATGATCCTCACATTTGTGAAACCTTAGTGTGATCGAGGTATTGTGTTCACGATGCTGGTGAGAGTCCTTACATGTGCAGACAATGACGAGACCCGTGATTGCCCGCTTTGATTGGTCGGGCCTGCTTCCAAGTCCAGCCTGCAGTGCACACTCGCATGTTAGCTGGGCTATGCCATCTACGTCACTTTAGGCTGGTGTAGATGACGAGGTAGATGGCATGAGGAACCCACTTCCGATCGCGAACCTCTTACACCGGTCTACGTCTCCAAGTCAGGTGGACGAGCACCGCGAACGCTCCTGTGGATGACTAGCATTATCTCAGCAGGTGGTCGGCGTCACCAGGTGTACCGGTAAGCATTAATCGTGCGCGATTTCCTCTGATCACCTCAGCAAGAACAGACCCTCAGTACAACAGTAACGCAAAAAATTGTATCAGACAGATTATTACAGCACGAAAGTGCTCGCATCTGGTGGCGTTGAGTCCAGGACTTACACTTTGGTGCCAAGGTCGCTGATGGCCTGTGTAGGCGAAGAGATGCACGAGGTACCTGGGGCTCAGGATGCATGAGTAATCGCGGTATTCGGCTCCTATGGGATTTGTTGAACGGCCACAGCCCTCCCTTCTCAGGTCGCTCAATACGATCAATGAGCTGCAGCCAGGGGGAATATTTATGCTCAAGTAGCTCTTGCGGGTGGTCCGAGAAACTGGACGCCGGGCAAGGCGAATGGCGAAACCCATGATTGAGGGAAGAGGCCTAGCGCAAGGCGTGCTCGGAAGCCGGGGACCTCTCAGATCTCGACCTTGCAACACGGCGCCACGCGAAAATCCCCTCCAGCGCACAGATCGAGATTGACAGTGAGATGCTTGGGCAGACATCGTGATGTGTGAGGGTCCAGACTCGGTACCGTTACCGCGAACGTGGTCTTTGAGGATCCCACGATTTAAGAGCCCTGCCAACCGTCGCGCTGATCGAAATGGGGCTCCTCGCCATTGGATAGTCACAGCCATTGTGACCCGTTAGAGTCTTTGCTTGGAGGATGCGCAACATAAACGTCGATCTAGGGCTGTCATCCTTGATTCTGATTTAAGCATCACAATATCATGATCGACCGAATCGACGATGCGGTCACCGGAGCCACGCTCCGCACGAGTAGCAAGGGGCTATCTTGGGGCAGGCTCCTGCTCGTAATTGCTTGGCCGTGCAGAGTAGTGCTCTGATGGGCCCATGATTCGGCTTCTGCATGGTGCTTGGCCACATGCTCGACTCAGCCTCCTGACATTAACGAGTTGCGGCGGCGCAGCGCAGACTCACAGTGGCTTCATCGAGCATTAGCAAGATGCGCATGGCAAGACGAGGGCTTGGAGCGCCGCGGAAACGCAGAAACCGCGACAACCAACACAGGAGCAGGTGGATTGCTGGACAGGCCCCCGGCGTCTGTTGCCGGCTAGTGCGTGTCAACGCCTCCAGGGCTTTAGGGGGGCCTGTGCGGCCGGTGACGGTCTCGACCACGTCCACTTTGATCAACCGACTCTGGGCATCAGACCACCACATTACCCATGCCAAATGTCGTTCAGCTACCAGTTCCTGCAGGGACCCTCCTGCGGGAATTGCCATGCTCCCATTGAGGGTGCAGGCTTCAAATAATCGTATTCTCCCATTACCATCCCTTCGTACGCAAACGTCCCCTACGTAATGTCGATCACTTCTCCTTGCAGTCCAACCGTACCTGAGTTGAGTGAGGTGCTTCAACGTCTGGGTTTGAGCGAATATCTCCAAGTCCTTTCGCAGAATGGGTTTCACAATTGGGACACCGTGGTAGATATCACCGAAGAAGACCTCACCGCCCTCGACTTCAAGCTCGGACATCGTCGAGCACTGCAACGAGAGATAGCCACGTCCAGAGGTCTGCCATCGTCTTTGTCATTGGACCCCGAAAGCGTTCCACTTGAACCGACAGCACTCTCGACATCAGCTTTGGAGACGCTGTCGAGGCAGACATCTACCCCGCCACCGCGAGAGAAGAGGAGATATCGACGCCATCCTCGACCGGACCCTAATGCACCAAAGAAGCCAAAGACAGCCTGTACGATATCAAGTCGCTGGCTTCGTTCGGACTCAGTTTAACAAATGCCAGATGTCAACTTTGCGGACCAGCTCCGCACGGACCCCGAAGTCAGCCAGCTGACCTTTGTGAACATCGCAAGGGAGGTTGGCCGAAGATGGCAAGAATTGCCGGCGGAGCAGAAGCGCGTCTGGGAGAGTAATGCCGCACGTGCCATGCAAGAGTTTGAGGCCCAAATGGACGAGTACAAGAAGACAGATGGCTGGCGGAAATATCAAGCGTACCTCAATGAATTTAAGGCGCAGCAGTCCCAGAGCTCGGCGGGGAAGCGACCAGTGGCTAGCCGCTCCACGACAGACAGTTCGAATAACACGAGAGTCTTCTCGCGTGCTAGTCCTAGCTCTTCAGATAGCCTCATGTCTACCTCTATCGCACCTTCGCTCCCATCGCTGGGCACGGAGGCCGAGGTTTGTCATAATGCTCTGACGCTGGCTTTCAGTGAATTGGTCACTCTCAGGGGCGAGATTCTCAACCAAGGCACGCAGGCGTACGACGAAAACAACCTGCCTCCTGAAGAACTCACCAAGCGTTCGATGCACGCTTTCATTCGCGGCACTGGATCACTGCTCTTCATGTGGACTTACGAACAGGCCGATGAAATTTTGGATCGCATTTACAGGCCGCAGCAAAGAGTGGATGCTATGACTCTCGCGGAATGCTTTATAGTCGCCGCTATGGGCGCACACTATGACATGGACTGCTTTCCGGACCGGATCCGTAAGGTGCTCTACGCCTCCGGTAGTCTACACTTTCACGAGCGCACCGCACGACAAGACTACTTGCGAACCATGCGCTTGCTGTTGTCCATGTCATTCTATGCGTTGCTCGAGAAGCATATGAGCGCTAGATATGTCATTGGTGAGTCGGATTGTGAAGCAGAGTTAGGGTAGGCACTGATTCATTCGCAGCGGCCGGGTTACAAATAGCGCGATGGAAGTGTCCGGCACCAAACACGGCCAACAGGAAGACAGATGACAACAACTGGCGGAAAATATTCCGAAGCTTAGTTTTCATGGATTGCTGGCTCTCATACACACTCGGCTATACCGCCGAAGTTACCGCCAGAGACGTTCAGGTATGAGGCACATTTCGTCGTTCATAATTAGTCTGACCAGCATAGATGGCTTGCATAGCGTCCAACCCTGCGACGATGAGCATTGATGAACTCATCCATACACAGACTAGCAAGATTGGACTCTTAGCTGCCGAGATTGCGAAGACGCTTGCTGCACCGGAGCATGCCACGCGAGAAAATATCAACATGCTCACCCAGAAGCTGGAGGCCTGGCGCGTGGAGGTGCCTCTGATGCTGCAAATTCCGACTCTCACTTCCAGTAATCCATCAGACCTGACTCTGTATCAACGAAGAGCAATCCTGATGGTTCATGTAAGTGTCTCAGACTGTCACTGATGGCGAAAGCACACTGATCCGGCGTAGATCATGTATCTTGGAGCTCTGGTATTGTTGTACCGTCAATTACTCGTTGCGACTGCAGAGACTCAACTCACTGATGGAGCTGCCTGGAACTCGAACATCTCAGTCCATGACGCCCAAAGATATCGAGACGAATGCGCTGTTGCAGCACAACAGATGGCGCGCATACTTGGCTTGATCTCCTTTGATGGCACGCTGACGAGACGGTGCTGGTTGATCATGTGAGTAGCCATTCCAACCTCAGCAGAAGGAATTCGCTGACAAATGATCCAGCTACTGGGCCTTCACGGCATCCATCGTTCTTCTCTTTAGCGCTACCACGAAGCTACTCGATGGCGAACTTGAAGGGGCTGACGCAGATTTGAACTATGCGAAGCGCTCCATGGACATGTTGGAGCCATGTCGCAGCTCCGAGCCACTTGCTGCTCGCTACCTTGAGACTCTCTGGCCACTCTACGACTCGTTGCGCGACAAGCATCATCGCATGATTGGTCGATCCAAGACGAGTATTTTCGCGCTTTTGCAAACCGACCCAGCTCTGATGAGCCCGCCCATTGCAGTATCGAAGGAAGAGATGGGCCCAATTTGTGAAAAGCTGTCTGTGCTGCTCACAGATCCGTTTGGCAGGAAACAAAGCATGGCGGATGATGGCAGCATGAGGCGCTTGCTGAACGCTGATGGATCTTGCTCCGTCTTCTGGTGGAAGTGAGTAGAGCACGTACACTGCAAGTAGAAGCTGCTGACGTAGCGTTGTGCATCGCTGGCGTTAGTGCGTTCGATTAGATACCCACATTTTTTTACTCGGTCGGACAAAAGCGTTGGCGAACACGCAATGTAGATGATGATGATGGCAAGAGCCTTGGAAGTGAAGCATTTAGCGAATCACAAAGATATTTGTACTAAGCTGGCAACTTGTGCATTCTGCGTCACTGCAGCTGGTCTCATAACTCTCGAAATGAGTTGTGTAAGTGCGGTGGCGAAAGTCGACCACATTTGAACGTGACTCAGCCCCTGGACCGGACAGCAGTCAAAGGTACAACAGCTTCGAGTATAATTTAGATGCACACGAGGAGGAGACCCGAGATAGACATGATCGGAATGTAGTGCCGATCTCTCGGGAACTCCCGTTGTGTAAATCTGCAGGTCCACTGTTTGGGACCCACGTGCGTTCGCAGTAGCCGATCGTGGACAATTACAGTGAAGAAGTCGACTTGTGTAATTACTTTCAGGAAATCATGGGCCAGTTGATCGACATTAATACAGCAACTAGGCTAGCTCGAGCACGCCATTAGACCGGTGCAGAATGTACTGGTTGGTTGCCGAAAGCGTACGCAGCCCTAGCCCTAGCCCTGTAAGCTGAAGAGGGTGTGATAGCCCAGAGATACACAGCAGATATCTTTGCATATATACATGTCCGCTTGCGTTGCTTGTGTGAGACACGTGGGGGGTATCGAGAACCATGTTGTCGATTCTAGCAGTTTCCATAGCGCTTGCAAATCAATTCTCGCCATGCATCGCATTGCATCGTGGCAGCCAACGCATCACAGTCTCCCAAGCCATGTCCCATCCACAGCACATTCAACGAAAACGCAGGCTGCGCCATGAGGTAGTCGTCGTGGTTGTGTGGTTCGCTGTCTGTCTGATAAGCCCAATTTAGACGGCGCTTGCGCCAAAAGGGGGAAAGGAGGCTTGAATGCGGGGCTCGAAATGGTCTCGATCGACAGGGCAGCGGACCTCCACTGGGGCCCGTTGGTGCCAGTGCCAGGAAGAGCAAGCTCGGGGCTCGCGTCATTTCGATGAAATGGGGAAGGGGAGCCCTTCGTACTTGTACATCTCTCACTGCCCTAGTGGTTACTTCTCGACTCATTCACACGTCTCAAACTTGTTGTTTGCCCTCTAGCATTCCTGACCGGGGTTTGTGTATATCAATGAGAACGTCGATACGGGATACCGTTGCGCAACCAGAGTACGAGATAAGGGATGGAACAGCTACAGAGTCCTTTTGCGATCCCACGTGCGGACGTGGAGGCGCTGGAGAAGTGCGAGGGATTCAGCATGCTGAGGAGTTGTCTCGCGAGGAATGCTGAGTACGTCGTCCGCCACCACGGCCCTTATCGCAAGCCGAGTTGCGCACAATTGGTACTTGGATTGATAGCTAATGCGCCAGCAGCTTCTGCGCCCACCACGGCCAATGCGATACTCAGTCGAGAGAGACATGGCTCCTTCACCGCGATATCCTCCATGCGCTCATCATGCCCGTCGTCACTCTGTTCCGACGGGCCTCGGCACTCGCCGAAGCCGCGCTGTGCACCCAGAGGAGCGAAGATCTGGAGCTGGCTTTCGCGGGAGAGGCTAGAGGAGCATTCTTGTGCTTGCAGTGCTTTCTGACAGAAGAAGAGGAGTGGTGCAGAGGGCTGGGCTGTCCGGGTATGCTCCTGCGACATCACAATCAAAGTAGAAACATAAGCTAACGAGACAGCTTGCGTTGTATCCGCAACGCTCTCCACCGAATCACACATCCGCCTCACAATTGCTGCGTCGCTCCTCTCCACCGCGCCCATCGCATCCCCCGCCAGTTCACCCATGAACGAAGTACCACCCAACAACCGCGCCCTTCCTCCCATCCCACACATCCTCCCCGCCCTGCGCGAAGCCGTCACGACAGACCCCTTCTGGAGCGACGTCGCAGACCTGTGGCCCTATCTTCTATCGCGCGCCACCCAGCTTTCAGCCGGCATCCAGTCGGTCATTGCCGAATGCATCAATCTCGAAAGCCTCGTCTCCTCGCCGATTACCGAACGACCCACGCAGGCCCTGCAGAAGCGCGCACAAACATACCCGTACCTGCCCTTCGCAAAGGCCACACAGGTCGAAGAACAAGGCGTCAAGTTGCGGAAAAGCAAGCTTGCGAAGAGGCAGCTCAGACTCAAAGATGAAGAAATGGATCTTATGAGACGGGTTGCGCTGCAGTGTTGGGCCAAAGCGCGAGTGCCGAAACAGCTTCGTGGGGAGATTCTGGGGACGGGGAAGTCTAATCGGGTGAGGAGTTTGACGTGTCCGTGATGGCTATTACCTAGAGGCGGAGAATCTTTGCAAGAGATGGAGTTTTGGGCGTGGAATCGGAACCGGCACTGGGAATGCATATGATACCCACTGCATCACTGTCCCTTGGGTAGAATCCGCTGGACTGGAATGTACACACGAGCTGGCAGCTTGTTTCCTTTGTATAGTTTTTAGACCTTGTAATCGCTGGGCGTCTGTCCTGTTTATCTTTAATCTAAGTCATTCCATCATCATAGGCTGTGGATCCGCGTATCCCAGTTTCCATCGCTTTCAGACCACAAATTTACATCTCCATTACCTCTGTGCTGCAATGAGCGATGACTAAGGTCGGGAGACTGAGACATGACGTAATCTGCCGAGGTCATTTGCGGCGAATCTGGCCAATCTACCGTTCGCGACTGTTGCAACCAGGTCAGCATCTCGGATGGCCAGGATGCTTACCACCCGGGATATATTTCGCTGACTTGTTGCGTGTCACGAGAGGTTGCGAGCTCTTCGAGGTGTCGGCGACTGATTCGCCCCGAGCCAAAGGCAGCCGAACCTCGCCAAAAGAAATCACCCCATGATTCCACCTAACATGGGAAAACACGACGGCGAACATAGCGTGATGGCACAGGACTGTACTCTTATAGCTATGGGCCTCTCCCAGGCCGAATGGCAATGTACGACACATTTCGATCGAGATCATAATAGCAATTACAACTATCACCCAGAATGACTCTCATGTCACATCTCAAGGCGCCTCATCTGAAAGCGCCCCACCTCAGCTTGCCTCATCTACACCACAGAAATGCGGCGACAGACGAAGTCTCGACGCCGCTCACCCCTCCGAAGATCGTTGTGGTTGGTGGTGTTGCCGGCGGCATGTCTTTTGTAGCCCGAGCACGACGTTTGTGTGAGTGCGCCACCATCACTATTCTCGAGAAAGGCCCGTTCGTGGGTTACGCAAATTGTGGTATACCGTATGCTCTGGGGGGCCTGCTCCAGTCCGATGAAGCGCTTATTCTACAGACACCCGAGTCGATCAAGGCTCAATACAATGTCGATGTTCGCTTGGGTAATGAGGTCATCAAGATCAACCGCGAAGAGAAGACAGTGGAATATACGACTGAAGATGGCGACACCCAATATACGGCCTACGACAAATTGGTTCTTGCACAAGGCGCAGAGCCGAACAAACCAGCGATTCCAGGAGCGGATGGCGACAATGTCTTCACCCTGCAAACGATCCCCGACATGGAATACATCAAGTGCTACTTGGCTACGCATAGCAGCCGGTCTGTGGCCATAATTGGGGGCGGCTTTATCGGCTTGGAAGCAGCGGAGTCGCTACATGCCTCAGGTGTGCAGGTCTCGATCATCGAGTATATGCCTCACATATTCCCGCCCATTGACCAAGATGTTGCGGAACCGCTGCATGCGGAGATCAAGAGCAAGGGAGTAGACCTATACCTTAGTGCGCGGATCAGAGAGATCAGACACGCACCCCAACCTAAGAGCACAAGCGAAATTGTCCTCGAGTCTGGAGAAAAGATCGAGGCACATATCATCCTTCTTGTAGCCGGTGTGCGCCCAAGGATTGAGCTCGCTCAGCAGATAGGTCTGGATTGCAATCGTTTCGGTGTCATCACCAATGAATATTTGCAGACAACGGATCCAGATATCTACGCGATCGGTGATATGGCCTGCACAATGAACATGGTTACCAAGACTCAGCACAACCTCACTCATGCTGGGCCAGCCAACCACCAAGGTCGACTTGTAGCAGACCACATATTCGGCAGAAAGGTCGCGTATAGAGGCAATGTAGGAACATCAGTTTGCCAAGTGTTCGGTCTAAACGTCGCCATCGTCGGCTCATCCATCAGGAGCTTGCGGGCCCAAGGTTTGACACCAGAGTACATTACGGTTCATCCGCCAAATCATGCATCATACTATCCTGGAAGCTCCCTTATGACGCTCAAACTCGCTTTCTCCAAGCCAGACGGCAAAATCCTTGGAGCACAGATCCTGGGCAAGGAAGGCGTGGACAAGCGGATCGATGTCATTGCAACCTGCATGCAAGCAGGGATGACGGTGTTCGACCTTGAGCATCTCGAGCTTGCTTACGCGCCACCCTTCGGATCCGCAAAAGACCCCGTCAACATGGCCGGCTTTGTCGCTTCCAATGTGTTACGTGGCGATACCGAAATTGTTCACCCCGAGGATCTTACGTCGGATCTTCTCGAATATTGGCAGATTGTCGATGTTCGAAATGCAGAAGATTTCGCCAACAACGGTCATTTGAAGGGTGCTTTGCTTATCTCGTTGGACGAGCTGAGAGGGCATTTGGAGCTGCTTGACAAGAATAAGAAGACGCTGGTGTACTGTGAGGTTGGGTACCGCGGATACCTGGCTTATCGAATATTGAAGCAGAGTGGATTCGAACATGTTATGAATCTGGACGGCGGGTTTAGGGAGGTCAGCCAGGGTGGGCACAAGGCGTTGATTGCGTGAACGGCATCAGCATCCACTTCACTGCACAACATGGGTAGGCGTTCATCGTGCTGTTGCAAGAATATTTCGATAGCATAGGTCTAGATTTGACATTAACATAATACTCCCAGTTTTCTCAACTTACCGAGTGCTGAAAAACTGTGACTGAGATCTTCATTGCCTTTCAACGACCCGGCATGCTCCACAGGGTAGTAGTGCAATTGACCAATCACAGGCGAGCTGTTTCCGATCCTACCTGAACTTCGGTCCATTTTCACGACATGACAGGAGATCAACCACCTAATCCCTTGTTTTTCGTCATCTTAGCCTTAACCAGAAACGTATCATTTGATCGCAATGTTCCATGTAAAGTGGAGGACTCGGATGTGATTGTGTCTTCATTGTCGCGTGCCCCTCGCTTTTTAACATCACGCCACCCACGCATTGCGAGCATCGTATGTCTTTCGCTTTCCATGTTTCGTCATGGAACAACGACAGACCGGACGCTACTTCGCAGCGGAGCGATCTACATGCTCTTCCCCTCTTCTCGGTCCATCACGCCATCGGCAATCGTGATCTCTCAAGATGTGACTGATGGGGTTCAATCAACGCATATTTCAGCCATACTAGTACTCCCCATCCACAGACAATAAGAATTCGCATTACAGAGGCATACATGCAGACCACAAGAGTGATCCTTCGTCGCGGACTCAAGTCTGGACTTGCCCCACCCATCTCTTTCAAGCAATTACGAACCCTTACCATGAAAGCACTTACATATCAGGGCCCGAACAACCCGCCTCAGCTTTCTGAAGTCACTAGTCCTGAAATACAAGAACCGACAGACGCGATTATCAAGATCAAGTACTCAACGATCTGCGGAACCGATCTTCACATTCTGAAAGGCGATGTACCGACCATTCCGAAGGGCCGCATCTTGGGACATGAGGGCGTTGGCGTGGTCGAGTCAATCGGCGCCGGTGTGCGCGCGTTCAAGAAGGGAGACCATGTGTTGATCTCGTGTATAACAAGTTGTGGAGCATGCGAGTATTGCAGGAGAGGGATGTTCTCGCATTGCCAGACGGGTGGATGGTCTCTCGGGAACAAAATCGATGGCACGCAAGCCGAAGCTGTACGAATTCCATATGCGGACAACAGTCTTCACAGGATTCCTTCGGGTGTGGACGAGAAGGCACTGGTTATGCTGTCCGACATCTTCCCAACTGGCTTCGAATGTGGCGTGCTGAATGGCAAGGTCGCGCCAGGCTCCTCTGTCGTCATTGTTGGCGCGGGACCAGTCGGGCTCGCTGCGCTCATCACTGCACAACTGTATTCTCCGAGCACGATCATCATGATTGATGGTGATGAGAACAGACTTGAAGTTGCGAAGTCGTTTGGGGCCACACATACCGCGAAGCCAGAGAATGCAGTCGATACTGTAAAGATCGCCACCTCAGGCAAAGGATGTGATACTGTAATGGAGGCTGTTGGTATTCCAGCTACATTCCTACAGTGCCAGGAAATGGTGGCGCCCGGTGGTACAATCGCAAACATTGGTGTCCATGGTGTTAAGGCGGACTTGCATCTAGAAAATCTGTGGGACAAGAATATCGGTAAGTGCCCGTATTAGTAAATACTTGTTCCTATCACGAGCAGAGCTACGCAACTCATGCTTGCAATTGCTGACATGATCCAGCGATCACCACCAAGCTAGTTGACACGACATCCACGCCTATGCTTATCAATCTCTTAGCAGCAGGAAAACTCCCAGCGGACAAGTTGATCACTCATCATTTCAAATTTGGCGATACAGAAAAGGCATACCAGACATTTCAGGCGGCACGCACGGAGAAGACACTCAAAGTTCTCATTGAGATGTAAATATACAGCAGACCTACATGGATCCTCACCAACACTTGTATGTAGGTATCCCGTAGAAGAAATGGACACTCCCAACCAAGGCCCCGTCCCAGCATGGCAAAATCAAAAGATCACTCTTCAAATCGTCCATAATCTCATCCGCAAACCTATCAACCTTATCCCGCTCCCTGAAAATCCCCATGTGTGATCTCTCCCAAAATGCTACAACACAACCTCAAAGCAAGCAGCTCAATCTTCGACAACAACTTCCCACCCAACAACGTATGCTTCCATACCTTTTCACTTAACGCCCACTTCAGTGCCATCTTACCTCCCCCTTTCCAAAGCCAGCCCGCTTGCCACGGATCCAAGATAGCAAAGCATTGGGTAAACTAGCAGAGAAAGCAAACAGCGTCCATATAGTCACCATCACTGTATCAATTTGTTGAGCTGTGTCGCTGGCGTTCATATCCTACCGGCAGGACAAAGAAATGCGTGCACTTGTAGTTTAAGACCTCGCTAAGGACTTATGTTGTTCATTCCCCTACCATATCACACTCTTTCTTCTGTCCAGCATACACCTGTCCAACAACTGGGACCCCGACCGGTCCTGTCGAAAACGAGCAATGCCCAACGCCTTCTTCAATCCCTCCGACCACACCCCACTGCACTTTTTCAACTGCAGCTGTTGCACCGTCACATTCTCTTTGGTCTAAATGGCACGCCGCACTTATCGCCATACTACAACTTCCCGCGAGCGGCATGCCTCTGCGATATGGTATATATCCGAACGCGATGATGGCAGCTATCATGAGCGTACCAAGAATGATGACTGATACTATGGCAATCGGACTGTATCCGCATGTCTTCATGTTTTTGTTGTAACCGGAGCCTCTGCTGTTCCCAGGGGCTCCGAATATATCATAGAAGTCAATTGCGACGAGGAAGATAGCCTGTGAGACGAGCCAGTGCAAGGTACCACTGAGCGCCATGAGTGGTATACCGAAGCGATATGGGAGTTGCAGAAAGTATTCCGTCCGTTGGGCACCAACTGGTTGGCGAGATACTCGAAGTCCTGCTCTTTTCTGGGCGTATGTCGTCCATTCGTAGGAGAGCAGGAAAGACGTGAAGAGCGCGTTATAGGAGAAGTACAACATCGAAAGAATGACTTGTGGGCTATTGGCCACGATTGCGTTGAACACAAGATCATTCGGCAAGCCCGTGATGGCGGTGCGAGGATCGACTGTGCCGTATCCGAGCTTCGCAAGAGCAGGTAACGAGCGTGGCGAGCCTGTAGGCAGAGAATCAACACCCCATGCCAGAAGCGAGATCACTATAATCAAAGCACAAGAGAATCTATGAACTAATTAGACTTTGTTTGAAGATCAGTGCATTGTTCTTACATCGCAAGTGTTGTGGCTCGCCTTTTCCTGCTAGCCACGTCTTTCCACCTGAGGCGTCGGTCCAGCCATTCTCGTGCACCTGCTTGGTATCCGGACTTTCTGACGTCGTGAATCGAGAGGAGACACATGTTTTTGGTTGTAGGGTCGGCCTGCTCTAGGAAGGAAGCAACGGCGTCGCCCATGGTGATGAGCGGCTCATCTCGAATACGAAAAGCTACAAAGTACATCAGGACAGCTTTGACTAGGTATCGTGTTAGCCTGGGCCCGACGTGTGTCAAAAGTCAACTTTTGGTAGACTTGGAACCACCGACGCATGGGTCTTGCCGCAACAATTGTGAGGCAAGAGCTTATTGTGTCCACTCTGCATGCGTGAATATTGGGTCGCTAGATTACTTACCAAAGTTCAACACAGTCACGATGATCGCAATCGTCGTGTCGAATTGAAGTCTACAATGAGGTTCGGCGCGTTGACTCCTGTGGAACGGGAAATATCGCAATTAGCATTTGTCGAGAACACACTCTGCAAATTGGACTTACAGGCAATACTCGACTGGTAGATTGATGGAATCAACGCACGGCATATATGGGCTGCTCATGTTGAGGCAATAAGGACCAACACGCCACGCATTTGCATTGGTGCGAACCTCGTCGATCTTACTTGAGCATACGCCTTCCCCTGCGGTGTCTAGTCCGGAGCATATCCAGGAGTACGCATCAGAAGCATCATTGGCACTCTCCGCATCGCTTGCGTAGAATGGATTTGCCCAGTAGACGTGGGATCCTTTCATGTACTTGTTTTCCGCGGGGGTGGGAAAGTTCTCATCACCCGCGACTAGCAGTAGGTGACGACGGTCTGACTGGATGGAAGTGGCGTATCGATTCATACATTGTGATGGTTCAAGTCTCTCCAGCTTGTTGTTTTTGTAGTCCTTATGAAGGTCGAAGAGCAATGTGGGAATATCGTTGACATAAGAAGCATAATTGTTCGAAGAGTAACTTTTCATCATGGTCATATTCCGGTTGGGAATGGTCGAACAATTGCGGCAATCAGCATCATCTAGGAAAGATTTGCTCACAGATATCGCAAGATAGTCGTTCGAGGACACACTACCGAATACGGCAGAGTTGTAGCTAGCTGTTATTAGCTACGTTCATGACTACTGAGTTGGATAAACCCACAACAAATGCAGCGGGAGCGACGTTAGCGCCAAAAGGACCCACAAGGTGATGCGCTGTCGGCTGAGGTGCTTGACATTCCTTATACTGGGGATGCCAACGTCGAGCCAATTTCCTTCAGCATGTGCTTTGTCGACTTCGTTTCTAGTGGGACCAGACAAGCACTGCATGCAGTAGTTGCTTCCACTCAGCAGGATTGTACTCAAAATGTTGATGAACACGTGAAGACCGGTATTCAAGCGCTTCACGCGTCCGCAGTCGCCTTCGAGCAACACGCCGGACTGTCTTGCGGTGGAACCCCAAATCGTTACAATGAAGTTGATCAGAAACACCACGGTCGCCCAGACAGCGAAGTGCAATGCACCAAATCTCCAGCCTGTAAACTGATCGCCGATGACTCTTTGCACTCTTGTCTTCTTCAGGCTCCGGATAGACGGCGACGCGTCTGAGCCTCGTGCATGTGGTCGATACTCGGAATTGAGGTCGAGGTCGCTTTTGGTCGATAACGCGGTCAAATTGCGCAATTCTGTGCTATCGCCGTGCGTCCATTGCTGATAGGTCGGCTGTTGCTTCCGGAGGTGCTTACCGGCGTCAACTACGCGTTTGAGCATGACAACGATATTGGGAATGCATTGTTGAAAACGTCAGAGGGAAGTCCTTGATTTTGTACGCAGTACTTCACGGGGGGCCTGAAATCGTCAGACTTTGGACCGGCAGGGCTGGGGACATGGGTGCACCGAAACAGTGGCACACGCTCAAGATGGGGGCCAAGTTGCGCCATACAGCTTCTACTGCGATGCATTATCGGCCAGGACAGCATATCGTGCTATAGTTGGCCGTTGTGTGATGTCACAACACGATCAATCAGTAGCAAAGTGCACTTTTGATGATAGCCGTTGGATGTTGCCGGGGCTAGCCATCGGGTGGCCCCCGAACTGTTGACGTGAGGCAAGCACTCTGCAGTGCACGCTCTGCAGCAACCACTTTCAAATCTTGGAGGACTTTTGGGTATCTGACTGTTTAATTCACTGCAACCCCCCTGGCAACAGGTACAAGGCGGGTTCACAAGATCTAGTCGTCGCCGCCGCCGATGGGACCGCTACCTTGTTTCGCCGCCTTAGCAGCCACAATATCATCAACCCTCAGAAGTAGACACGCGCTTTCTATAGCGGTCTTGACGCTCTGCTCCTTGACTGCGATGGGCTCCCAGACGTTGTATGTCTTCATGTCGACAACCTTTCCGGCATCTCCATCTATTCCCCATGTGCTTCCGGTTTGCTTGCCGTCCTCGTAGCCTTCTGCGTGCTTTGCTCGTAGTTGTGTAAGCACCTTGATGGGACTGTTTCCTGAGTTTTGGATTAGTGTGCGTGGTATGACTTCCATAGCCTCGGCAACCGCCTTGTAAGGCCACTGTGCAACGCCCTCGATCAGCTTGCCCCTCCTGTCCAGTCCAACCGCAACAGCCATCTCGGTCGCGCCGCCACCTGGACACAGCTTGGGATTCCATATAACGTTCCTTGCAACACCCATAGCATCGTGGAGGTTTCGCTCGATCTCGTTCAAAATGTCTTTCGATGGCCCTCGTAGCAAGATTGTGCATGCCTTCGGGTCTTTGCACTTCGTGAGGAAGGTGAAGTATTCGTCGCCAATCTTTGAGATCTCGAACAGGCCACACTGTGTGCCGATGTCGGACGCTGTTGCCGCGAAAGGGGAATTGACGATAGTCGCGCCGGTTGCTCGTGCTACACGGTTGTTGTCGGTCTTCCGTACTCGGCGGATAGCAGTGATATTGGCCTTAACAAGGAAATGCTGCGCAAGATCTATAATATGTTAGCAGCGTCAAATCTGCAAGGTTGACAACGCTTACCGCTGACGCCCTTCTCTGTGATTACCAGGTCCGGTTTCAGGGCAATGATAGCATCGCACATAGCCTTGACCTGCTCCTCTTCGATCTGCAATATTCTGTTCCAGTCTTCCTCTTTGCTGACCTCGATGTTCGTTTGACTCTCGCCCTTCTTGTACTCAAGTGTGCAGTCGAGAAGCATGACGCGTGGGTTTTCGATTCTCCGCTTCATCTTGGGATGTGTGATGTCCTTGTTCAGCATGACGCCGTCCAGCACCTCGCTGTCCTCAATTTCGCCGCCAGGAATCTTCTCGATACGAGCATAGCGCTTGATATCGACCTCCTTTTTGCCTGAGCCAATTTCCAGCGAGACCGTGCGTACGGCCTTGAGAGCAAGGCTGCACATCAGCTTCGACCACCTGTTCACGAACTTTGTGCCGATCGAAGAGCTGATGATCTTGTACATTTCCTCGTCGTTGTCCACATCAACCTGAACGGAGACCTCGTCAATGATCTGGAGGGCGTCCGCCAAAGCCTTCTTGAAAGCCTGGATAATGACAACGGGGTGAATGTTCCGCTCGAGCTGCGGCAGAGCTTGCGCGAGTATCTCTCCAGCTACCGAGCGTTAGCCACACAGATTGTCTTGTAGGTCGTCCGCCCGTACCTAATATAATGACCGTGGTTGTGCCGTCGCCGACCTCCTCGTCCTGTGTCCTACTGAGCTCAATCATGCTCTTGGCAGCCGGGTGCGCGACTTCGATCTCTCGGAGGATAGCATGGCCGTCGTTGGTGAGGACAATGCCGCCCATGGGGTCGAGCAGCATCTTCAACATAGCTTTCGGGCCGAGACATGATCTGATGATGTCGGCGACTGTCTTGGCTGCTGTGATGTTCGAAAGCTGAGCTTTGCGACCAAACTGCCGCTCCCCGCCGGGCGTCTGCGTGTCTGAGGTCGTGTTAGTGGGCGTATCCGCCTGCGTGGAGTTGGGCTGAGCATACTCATGACTACTACTGGCGCCTGCATCTTGACGGAAGGGCTCGAAAATGCTATGCAGGGTATAACAGGGGCTTCAAAGTGACAGGCGTGGGGTATCGTGCGTGTGGTGCCTCGCAGCTCCCGTTCTCAAAAAACGCGTCCCACTACTCCGACACGATTCTCCGTTCCGAAGAGCTCAAGCCACATCTCCAGCCACCGTAAGCGGCAAGTCATGTGATTTGCCTTACACAAAGGCCAGCCGAGCTTGGCGACCCACCCACTCGCTGAAAACGGATCGTTACACCTCGCGAGCTCAGCCAATACGCGCTAGGCTTGCCCTGTAGATCTGCTAGTCGGACCATGCATCCTGGCCGTTGCCTGCATTCTGCCTCCGCGCACCGCCCGCAGTCCAGCCTCTCACGTGGACCGGACGGAGCTTACAAGACGGCTCTGGCGCCCTCCAGACCATCCTTCCTCCACTCACTTTTGTTGCGCCCACACATCGCCGCGCTCATCTTGAGCCCTCGCCTTTTGCGTGTCTACCTCTACTTCCGCCCACTACTAAGCCATCTGCTCCTTCATCTCATCCACCATCACCACCATCGCACCTCACCCTGTCGTCGCCATCACCTATCAACGTCGTCGCTTCAAGTGACCGAGGCTGTCGCCAGTCGCACCCTCATCGTCTGTTCAATTGTCCAACAGATTCTCGTATCATTCAATTTCTTATACTTCTGATCTACTAAACAAGCAGTCACCATGGGTCTCAACTACTATGCCTCATCACCAACTGTCGTCTTGCCGCCTCAGCAACCGCAAGGCTACTTCCCGCCTCACCAACGCGCCCACTCACCTTCAGCCATGGGTAATTTCCGTCCCAAATACCCTACTCCACCATCGCTCAACTATCTAGCTGCTGTATCCAACTCTTCAGCTGGGCGCAAACGATCCATCGCCGACGTCGATGATCCCGAGGAGAACCAACCAGTCGGATCGATCGTCACCCAATTGCCTGCGAAGCCGAAGCCAGAACCTATATATGGCCCGGGTATGACACTCATCTATCCCGGCGAACCCGGCTTCATCATCGCTGCCGAATCGCAATCCGGTACATGGTGCGAAGAGAAGATCGAGAAGGAAGAGAAGGCTGAGCCTGTTCGGCCCATCGCGGTCTCGCGCAAGTCAGCCAGGATGAGCCCATCAGCAAATGTCACCATCCCATCATTAAATGACATGAGCGTCCAAGCAACCGACGGTATCATTGATGACAACGGCAACACGGTCAATACCCTGATCACGAAGCTCGGCATCGGCTGGAAGAACGTCATGACGAACCCAAACTTGCGCGACGCTGCACGCGCTTATTCCCGCGTCATTGAACGTCATTTCGACCTCACCGACGCGCTTGTCATGCTTGAGAAGGAGTCGCTATCCGCCTACCTAGTGCGCGCCAAACAGCACGGCGTCCAGGGCTACTGGCTGTTCTCGGATAGCCTTCAGTGGTGTCAGCTCGTCGGCTGGTCTCTCGAGCGCACCGTCGGCAATCTCATGTCGGGTCCAGTGCCTCGCGTGGAAGGCGAACGCATTAATGCTCGCCAGCTCACTCCCTCTGAGCCCTCTTCACCACCAGTTCAGGCTGAGGGCATGTCCTGGCATATGGCTTCCCAAGAGGCCGATGTGATGGAGATGTAACTGACATCTTCGCGCCATTCCCTTCCTTCGCGGTCTACCTCTTCGTGTCCTACTCGGCAACAAGCATTCTCGGTTTCTCTTCGCAGTTACACTGATGTACGCTCTCGATCCTCCGGTTTTTCTCTTTGGCAAATCGGCGTTTGGCAGTGGGTTCTGATGTGCCCACTGATGGAAATACTTGATATTCTGCTGTATACTATTATGCCCGTGCTGCGACAGCTTGATCGACCACCATCGATCGCGTCGCGTAAGCTCTTCGACACCTAATCAACTAGGAAAATAAACAATGAAATTTCTGCATTGCTATGTGATCATGGTCTTTCCAGTTCCAACATCGGACAACAGCAGCGCAAGTCGTCATCATTGTTCAAAAGTTGTTTGCGCGTGATAACCGCGTGTCTGGCTTCGCTACCGGGGCTTTCCGCAACGCGAAATCGTCACGCCAACACACCGCCAACAGACGTCCAAGTATTCCACCACCCACACCTATGAGTACAGAGCCTACCGCGCGCGAGCAACAAAGGTGTGGCCTTCATCAACTGATGCTGTCTATACGTATCGGACATGCGTCGAACTGACATGCACACCTCGTAATCGAGCGTGCATCGCTGTGGTACTGAAGCCCACATGCATTCCGCCTAGGTCCGCCAATCTCCGCATGAGCCGAAGACCATTTCTACAATGCATCAATGAGGGAAACTTGCATGCGCCGCACGCACCAAAACGCCTATTCGTGCAAGAGCAATGCACACGCAGCCACAGGTGGTGGTATTCGACACTCGCAACTCTGCAGATAAATATTATGGATTCTGTGAACCGGACGATGAGCTCGAATTGTATAACTTAGCTCAACACCTACCTTGGAAAGCAGTGGCCGCGGAATCCTTCCAGCAAAATGCCAAAGCTCGAGCGTTGCGAAGGGCTTTCTACTGCTTCTGCGACCATCAGAACAACATCACACACATGTAACTCGTCGCGACGGCTGACTTAGGGTTTACTTCTTAGCTCCCAGCCCTAATGATTCGTACGAAAACCCACGAAGATCACTGCTGAGGCTCAAGCTGATACTTCCGTTTGGGGTAGCCTGAGCGATGTGTTCGAACTCAAGGTATCGCCCACCGCCGAACATAGCCACTCGAGTCGGCTGCGCCGTAGCCACCTCAACAAGACCATCGCCTACCAGCCACTCATCTGCGCAAAATAGCACGGAACCACGCAGTCACTACCAGGGTTCCGAGACGCCGAACTGGAGATGCAGGCGATGGAACCAACTAATCCTTCATTGGCCTAGTGAACCTCTCAGTCCACCAAAGCCACGTCAAGATGGTACAAGCCTTGCCAAGCGCTGACTTCGGTGCTTACTTTGCAGTGCTTTGCCTCTTATGGCATACACAGCGGCGATTCGCGATTGGATCCGCAAGTGGCTGAGGGCCTTAGGCATGGTGATGGAAAGTGCGTAACTTTTAGGATGAAGAAGTATATAGGGCTGGGACCCTGAGTGCGAATAAGCTTATCCATAGCTCGATTATCTACAACTTCCATCTTCTGCATACACGGAGACCTCAGCGTTCTCTTCGTTACCACTTCTTCCGCTTCACGATCTTACCATGCATCCTGTCGTCGTCTTCACTCGAGGGCTCTTCCACCACAACGATGAAAATTCGACTTCCACCTCTGACTCTGGACATACATGTCCCGTAGAAGACACCACCGGGCCCAGTATTGAGCTGTTCGTTGGCAATCTGACCTACCACCAATTCTCGACCATCCTCTCTGGCGCCTGTGCATTGCTGAGCGCTCTCATAGTCAGCGTACTCATCGCAATACACGCTATCAACTACTCAAATCCCGTACAGCAACGTCAGATCATCCGCGTCATGCTCCTCATTCCTTGGGTAGCGCTGTTCTCTTTCTTGATCGTCTGGCAAGACAACGCGGGAGAATACCTGGTGGAATCGCTCGATTTCGGTTGTTCAATCGCGCTTTCGTCATTCCTCCTTCTGATGTGCGACTTTGTGCTTTCGCATCGTGGTGGCTTCGACGAACTTTTTGGTCAAGGCGCATGGTCTAAAGGCGCATTCGCAGGAGAAAGCCCTCAGTGGCTCAAGGTCCGTGGATAGAGTTTCGGATATGGTGATTATCTCTACTGACACTTACCTTCAGCGTATGTGGTATGGTGTTCTCCAATTCATTCCGACCTCGATTATTATCTGGGTTGCTACAGCCATCTCTCTTGTTGTAGGATCCTATTGCAAACAGAGCAACAACATCCATTTCGCACACATCTGGATCACTGCCTTGAAGCTTATCGTCACCACTGTCGCCATTCTATCCGCCCTGCGGTTTTACGGAAAGAATAAGGCCAAGCTACTGCAGCATAGAATCTTGCTCAAGCTATTCACTTTCAAGAGCATCATCGGACTGAACGTGCTTCAGACTGTAAGTACCCGATTACCTTTTTCAGACTGGGGTCATATCTGACACTTTCTAGTTCATCATTTCTATCCTCAGTGGCCACAACGTCCTCAAGCCTACGAAATACATGACCTATCACGATGTCAATACCGGGCTTGCCAGCCTCATTCTCGCCTGCGAGATGCCTATTTTCAGCATCCTAATGCTTTTCGCGTTCCCACCCACACCATACAGGAGCAATGGCCCGGCAGCTGGTCCACTTTCCGCAATGGTCGATGCATTCAATATCAGCGATCTTTTGTCCGCATTTGTCCGCGGCCCGATGCGATTGGTGCGAGAGCAGCAGAGGCAGATTCTCAGACAAGACAGTATGAAAGTCGATGCAGGTAACGAATCCATGCTCAGTGGCTATGATGAGGAGAGGCATAGTGGACGGTCAACAGACCCGCGCATCAGTTCTGCGGTCTGAAGCAGATTTTGATTGAGGGATTGCTTTTGTTGTGTAGCTCTTTCCGGCGTGATGTTCGG
>TARA_R110002003_G_scaffold70_12_pt1 | contig 67933 bp, 65 predicted proteins | sample TARA_R110002003 | Tara Oceans TARA_R110002003 (sample SAMEA4396441) | marine metagenome | biome: Westerlies Biome; feature: [SRF] surface water layer (ENVO:00010504); material: water (ENVO:00002006), including particulate matter (ENVO:01000060) such as... | depth 5 m | reverse complement strand
GGTGGCAGGTGAACTACGGGTCGATGCGGTATATGGTTACCATGTTGGAAGGCTTGAAAGAGGAGAGCGACGTGACATATCTCGATTGGACAGTCAGCTCCAGAAATCAAATCCATCCTGGAGGTGGTAAATTTCTAGGGATTGTTGGCGTCATCGGAGAGAACACATTTCCAGATACCCTCCAGCCTCTAGTTGGCGATAATTTTACTTTCAGTTCCTTTGCTTTTGCTCGCGGAGTTCCTTTGGAGTCGGTTTTGGCGAGTCGCTTCTGGTAATGGTCCGGTAGCCCATATAGCAGCGTGGCAATGGCCGAATTCTTCCTGATGCTCACTTGGTCCTTCTCCGAGGCACTCTTTACCACAGTTGCCAAAAGAAACACGAAGCTGATGAGAAGTAGTCCGACAGGCAGCGACAGCCACGCCCAACGAACCAGTACATAAACTTCTTCATCGAACGCCTGACCTTGAACCATTTCGCTACTGGTTGACGAACGTAAGATATTGGTTATTGCTCCAGCTAATCTCACCATATGGTTGGTCACATTATTAGGCAACAGCCAGGGATTCATCTCGAGAATCCTGGTTCTCACCTGTGTTGGGTGACCCAATCTCCACCTCAGTAACGGCTCAGTCGAGTTCTCGGCAACCGTGGTGAAAGCGGGGAACAACCGGTCGAAGACGATCACCGTATTGATCATAGTAGTATCACTGAGTCCCCACCCCAACTTGGAGAAATTGGACCCAGTAGATGGCGCGTCTATGGTCACGTTCTCCGAGTACATCATCTCCGTAGAGCCATCATCGTAGGTGAACGTTGACCATGCTGAGCCTTCCGCCGTATCGTTGACGAATGTTCTTGTTACATTCTCGTGATAGGTTCCAGCCCAGTAGGAAGACTCAATGGTCTTCACACAGTATGTCAAGACACACTCGTGTATTACAGGCGCCACGTTTGCGTGTACTTGAGAAATGTTGGTAGTGCTGGAGATGAGGACGTCGATGATCGGGTTCCGAACTTGCTTGAAATTGATTGAACCACCCCAGAGTGGTTCTCGTAGGGGATTGGTAACAAGTGGAAGCGTGCGCATGAGAAGGGCTTCTCCTTCTGGCTTTCCGTCTTGTCCTCGAACATAGCCGGACATCAAGATTGGCTCCTCGGAGGTTGAGTTTAGAAAATAGCCACAAACTGTAGCGTTAGGATAAGATGAAACTGTGGAGTTGAGTTCAGACGTCCAATCCACACGTGTGTCAAGGCAGGCATATGTGAGTAGCTGTGGAGCTTCAACACAACGACTGCACATGCCAAGAGTCTCATACGCTGGCCACGTGCACTTGCTTGTGGGGCATGAGAGAGGTATCTCTGGCCGGGTGCCATTACCGAAAACGACCGGTTGTGTGCCATTAGAAAGAAAGAAGGCATCGGCAACAGTCATGATGTCTTGATCTTGTTGACCTGCCTCGTCGCCATTTAGGAATTCTTTGACATAATGAGGCTCATACCTAACCACTCGTGGAATGGAACTATTCGTCTCTTGTAGGGTCCAGCGTTCCGGAAAGACGACGACCTGTTGGAAGAAGGGGTCGAGTGCGAGAGCAAACAATGTAACCAGTGCGCCGAGGGCTGCGATAGTCTTCCCTTTCGTATGTATCAACAGTAACAGGGAGCCCCATGGGCCTCTGGAGGCGTTGTCGAACATTTCGAAATCCCACATCTTCTTGGAATCTCCCTTGATGAACCAGCTCCACTTTAGCTGACCCAAGGCCTCCGCGACTGGCAGAAGCAGAGCAGCACCAGCCACACGAGAAAGGACGGAAACAAAGGCATTTAGAGTTAGACCCATGTTGGTGAATGGCCACTTCTGCACAGACTGATCCCTGAGGACGACGAGGACTGCAATAATGGCGCCCATACATATCGCACTGATGAGCCAGCTGACGATCTCGAGCAGCCACCGCTCTAGCACGTTTCCAGAAGCGTTGTACCGCCATATCCTCTCCTCTATTCGTTGAGCGATGTTTGGTACGGGTTCAGCCTTCTCATTCTCAGTTGGCGGAGGCTGGATTCGGATGGAAGGTGGCTTTGGTGGACCGTCACGTATGCCGAGACCGAAATCGAACTTGTTATTGGCGGAGGAGTGTTTCTTGTCAGAGGAACGTTTGTCGAAAGTGGTGTTGATGGAGAGCCCGTTGTCAAGTCGGACACGTGGTCGATCCGTTGGGAAGAAGCGAAGAAGCGGGCGTCGAGCTTGTTGCTGTTGAATGACCTCTGGCGGAGGCTCTGGTATGGGCCAGATGACTGAGCGGTCGCTCGATGTCTGGATAGTGGTGGTAGGACTTGGGTCCACAGGAGATGGCAGAGGCACGCTGGGGTGTGCTGGGCTAAGGTACGTTGGCTTGTTGTTCAGAATGACCTCGGGTGTTGTTGGTGTTGTAGGTGTAGTGCCGTAACCCTTTGCTGCTGCTGCTCTCTCATCATGGGCTTCGAGGTAGATTGGGATCCCCGGGAAGGCCGGCCACAGCGAGGGGCTACGAGGTGATCGTGACATGGTCGATGTCTCGCCCGGTATTGTGATAGGATATGGCATGGAAGAATTGGAAGATACAAAAATGGTCAGCTATACCAAGGAAAAGCGAAAGCAGTACGAATTCGAGTAGACAGACAAGAGGAGAGAGAACCCAAGGCTGACTAGTTCCTGCAGTCAGTTACTGAGGTTCTTACCTCCCAACTATAATCTATGCAGGCTCATGTACAAGCCCCCGCCGCCCGATTTCATGATTGGAGTGGGCGTGAAACATCAAACACTGCTGCTACTGCGGCGTGCATGCCAACTATGCCTTCGTTCTAGAAAACGGTGCGTACCGACGTGATCGACCATTCACCTCTCAGCCTAGGCGCAATGACCCGTGCCCGCCTCCATGAATATCTGCCAAGAAAGGCGGCTGAGTGTTGTTTCCAGGACACCTGCGTGCGGCGAGGGCGTCGGGTGCTGTAGGGCCGGGGCACCGGTGAGGGTGTAGCCGTACAGCGCAGTAGTATAAGCGCTGGCCTGGCCGGATAGCCAGCCTAGTATATCCTGTTGCCGCCGCCATATGGAAAACATATGCAAACATATGCACGTTGGCATATAATTAGCACTCGGCCCCCTCGTGCGGTCAGGTCGATGATGACGATGTGGCACAGTCATTTTGGCGCTTCGAGCCTCATGATGCTTGAAACGAACATAACGGCGTAGACGTCAGAGAACAGTGTTGTTTATGCTGGTCAGCAAATAAGCGTCGTTGACGCGAGCCTAGTTGGTGAACGCATGATGGTGTGCGGCGTGGTAGTGGCATGTAAACGGTGAAGTGTTTTGACGTTTTCGAGGTGGGGATCTGGGCTCGTGCGGCATTCGATCGCGGAGGATCGGCGGCGGCGCTCCGCGCTTAACATTATTTATAGGTCATCCAATCACCTTCCTCAAATAAACGACCTTATCGATTATCGACAAAACGTCTTCAGTACATCGTCGTCTAAAACATTGTGCCATAGAAGCTCTAGAAGTGGAATACCACGCTAGATCACACGTGATGTCTAGCCTGCGGGCCAGCACCCTTACTCAACCCTGGATCAATGTAGCGACTGTCTCTCTTACTCCATGCCTCCCCACCTACAGCAATGTCGCCCCTGGCTGACTGTCTTGATACCGCTATGGCTTGAAGCTTGCCGTCCCATTCGGCAGTGGATGCTACGATACGCGTGGTTGCAGTGGCGCAGGTCTGTAAGATGCAACCAACGTCGGACGCGGCTACGAGAAGGCTACCGGAGCCTACTCAGAGCCCTGATTGGGCTTATTGTTTGCGCTCACGACTTCGACAGAAACGCCACGTTATCCTTATTCGTTCGGAGAATTCTTGTTCCCGTTCTGACAGCCGGAGGTCCATCTTCTGTAGCCGCCTATGCCCGGTCTCATCTTGGTTGCATAGGGAAACACCCGGGTTCTGCGCTTACCCACGACGCGAGAAGTTTCGACCACCACGATGAGGCTGGCAAAACGGCTTCACTGATGTCGAAGGGGAAGAAATGGGCTACATGGGGTCGTGGATGAACGCTACTACGCTTCAGTGGCGGTTTCATGGAGAAGGATGAGCTGGAGAGGTTGGGAAATATTCTAAAAAAAGATACAAGAGCCTCAACACATGGGTATGCAGGCGCGAAGCGAAACGACGTGCTGGCGGATGTTACGTGACCGATGGGACTTGGGGGCTATGCGGAGAACACTTTTCCATGTCGCTCCACTGTCTTTCGATGGTGGTCCAGCGATGCGCTCATCCTACAGCCAAGGACCCAAGGTAGTTGATCTGATCGTGCACCCGAATTGGAGGAGTGTTGACAGGCGAAACTTCCAGTGTAAGATCGAAATGTGGTGATTGGCGAGGGCTGCGTAGAAGGTCATAGTCCCTTGTTCTCCCTGGCGCCTCGCGGTATGATCTTAACAGTCGAAATAGACACTTGCGACTTGATTCGGACGACAATTTGATGGAATGTACTTCGAAGCGAGCAAGTATATCGAACTTGTCGCACGCCGTTCGTGAATAGCGCTCGCTTAGACGTCGACCTATTCCGGCCCCTCATGCATCTCAAACATCGCAAACAACGAGAAACTCAGGACCATGCCTCGAAACAATGAACGGCGCCTTAATAACTATGCTGCAAAACCGGATGTGTAGATTTCCGACCTGGTCGAGATATTGGCTGGCTGCACGCCTGGACTGTAAGCGTAAGGCCTACAATAGAGAGTAAGCAGCATCAAACGCGTGGAACTGTGACAAGTAACCGCCTGGCCTCGTCCGCTACCTATGTGTGGTCCAGTTCGAGAAGGGGTAGCTGCAATCTGACGGGCTGATAGAGCAATCTTAGAAGTCGGTCTTGCACTTTCCGCAATTTGCAATCGCCCAGACACGAGAAATCGCACTTTGGCCCATGACCCCTTGTGATGTCCCCGCCTACTCTACTCATGTGCCACATTGTGAGGTAGTCCAGTAGAAATCAAGATAACAACTGCGAGACTTACAAAGGGACCAACATGTCTCTGGTTCAATGCGAGGATAACCGTGCATTTCCGTCGATGAGACTAATCACCCACATGTCGACGTAGACTTGATGCTTTCTAATAAGTGCGTAGCAGAGATGCCAGCTTGACTACCTCAGTTCATTTGATCCAGCCACAACATCAGCAGGGCCGACTTCGAGCCGTTCCACCGCGCCTGTTCTCGGTGTCCTGGCCCCAGCATCTAAGGGAGAAAACAATTTGAAATGGTTCAATGTAGGATGGGACTGATGATCGTGCTAGAAGGATGCACGTGAGAAGGAAAGCTACAAGCCAATATTGTTCCGAACCCTTGCGTACAGGCGGCCCGTGCTGGACAGGCGAGTCTGGACTCTGGAACTCCAGCACGACCGAGTCCGGCACCAACACTCGCCTAATCATCCCTCAGAGCCCACTTACCCCTCATTCCACACAGCCAGTGAGTCAGGATTGGCTTCCAATTCGATTAAAAGCAAAGTGATCCTCTGCAGAATTTTACTAAGCATATAAAACAACCATTTCGAAAATTTGCCATCAATCATCTCTCACAGAGCGATAATCGGCCTGATGGTGTAAGTTGCCTCAACTCCAACTCGAGTTGCCCTTCCTAACACCTTCACAGCTAGTGGTATGATTCCTGCTTTGGGAACGCTCGTTTGAGTCAAGCCTATTCTGCAGGAGGCCCCGGGTGTAAGTTGCATCCATACAGATTCGATACGAATGTTGTCTAACAGTCGTACAGTCGAATCCCGGTCAGGCCCCATCTTCTTTTTTGCCATTTTTTGAGGCTCCGAGAGGACGCACCTACGACGGGTATAATGCATGGCAAGATCCATTGATTTATTTTATTATCACGCAAGTAATTGAACGGTGCCTATATCGCCTGTCGGGCGGTTTTTCGCGTCTTTTTGCAGTTTGTCGGCTTTCTAGGCAAGGAAACCCTCACTACTACCACAAGCTGGGGTCATTGAGCGTTCATTCATGAAGCCAGTTGCACGAGGTATTACAACACAACAGCAGCACAATAGATTGGATATAAATTTTGATCAGCGTATATACAGTGTTGTCCTGTGCAATTATATCCATCATCATCGTAAGCAACAATACTACATAACACCTTCATACATCATCCCGCGATCACGTCTACAGCGCTAGCTCAGATCAAGAAATTCAACCTCGCTTTCTCTCCATTTCCTCCTGTCCTTGCCCTTGAGCACGAGATCAGCACCGCCTGCCACCGCTTTTTGCGGACTGTCGACGTCGACAAAGTCCCAGGCACCTGCGACACTCTTTCTCAAGATGATTTGGCGCTTTTTCTTCTCTCTTGCTTTCCAAGCCGCAGGTGGAGAGACCCGCAATGAAGGCTCGGGCGACGTAGAGATGTGATTGCGCGGTGAGCGGCGAAGCGTGGAAACTGATGGAGGGTTTCGTGTGGGTGGTGGAGACATCGCAACAGTTGAGCTAGGCTTCGGAAGTGCGCTTATGTGCACAGTAGGTTGTGCGGGCGAAGAGAGAAGGGAGAGGTCTAGCACGTCAACTTCTGGGAATGCTGCCTCCGTTGCATCGGGCTGCGAAGATATCAGGTCTAACACGTCGAGTTCGGGTGATGCAGGCCTCGTCTTCCGTAACCGAGGTGACGTGCGCCGACTACGTATTGCTGCTGAGGCATCTTTCGAGCTTCTAGCCCTCGCTGAGCCTGTTGAAGATGCCGAGTGGGACGACGCATTTGACGAGATCGATGTTAACGGGGGCCGTGCTGCGGCAATGACCTTGGTCTGCCCTGAGCTTGCCAGCCCGCTCGAACCTAATCTTGCTGGTAGTGGCCGCAGCGGTGATGAGAGCGTCAGATCGATTTCGTCGACCTCGTTACTATATGGCCGAAGCTCGGGTGGTGCTGGTATTGCCGTTGTGTTGATTGCTGGCTGACGTTCACGACGCCCGGTCGGCGTTGCAGACGCTCTCCACGCGTCCAAAGTGGTCTGTCGTGTCTTGCCGGGTGATGACGCTACTGATGTGCCACGAGGTGCCCTTGAATCGATAGGCTTCCGGGTATGAGTCTTTGCATTCTTTGCAGGAAGTTGCGACGGCGACGGGCATGCTGGAGAGCTGAGTAGATCCAGCGTCTCGACTATGTTGAAAAGAGGAGGAGTATGCCGCTCAGAGTAGGTGCTTGTTGTGGCTGGGAGAGTGTGCGATCGTTGCATGGGCCTTCTTCTCCGCCTCGTAACGCTGGCTGGCAGGTCCTCCAACACTGGAGATAAGGACTTTTCGCGAATCGGTCGCGGTGCAGTTTTCGTGCTCTGATCCCGCGCAGGTGATGAGGAAAGCAGATCAAGCACTTCTACTTGAGAAAGTGATGCTGGCTGGGCTCGCGATAATGGTGTGCCAGATACTGGCTGTTGGGTCTTTTCCAAAGCGCGAGAAAGCTTTGCCCCCGGTTTCGTGACTTTCGCGAATTGGTTGATAGACATCTGAGGCATATCTCCTGTCGTCTTTGTGCGCTTTGCTTTGCTTGCTCTGGTAGCAGTCTTCGCGGGTGCCTGAGCGGTGGCAGCTCGCCTAGGCTTTTGTGTTGTCTGTCTCCCAGCCTCCCAGTCCTGAACCTTCAGGGGCACACCAACTTTGACGAAAGACTCCATGACCCAGATCCTGGCGGGCTTGAGGGGGTCGAACTTGGTAGGACCGCGCTTCTTCGGCCCATCATCCTCAAGTTCCAAGGCCACCTCGTCGTCCAGATCGACATCGACGACCTGTTGCGAACTCGGCGGTGGTACGTCAGGCTCGTCATCTGGCTCTTCTCGATCGAGGTCGATGTTGACAAGCTCGATCGGTGTAAAGCTCACGCGAAGTTCTGTGCTGTTGTCGGTAACCGGATGCTGTCGCTTGCCATGTATGCCTTTGACCAGAAGTGTCTCGTCTTCTTCAATTGCTTGGAGGTCATTTGTAGGCAGTCGGTCGAGTTGCTTAGAGCGTATGCGTAGCTGGCGGACGAGCAGTGACGGTGCCAGACTGCGTATAAAGTGCTTTGCGCCTTCTAGCCTCACCCAGTCGAACGCATCGTGAGTGAAGTCGCGCAGCCCTGGGAAGTCAAGATCCTGGTCCCAATTGATCGATCGCCGAAGTTTATCTAGCCCTGCGGTATTTGATATCGCAGGATGTGTATAGTACCCGAGGATGTCGAGACGGGGAAAGTCCTCGGGGATCTTGAGCGCGCCGTGCTTGCGTTTGAACAGCTTACTCTCGTTCGTTTTGAGCTCATGCTGCAACCGCTCTCGCCATTCAGTCATGGCTCTCTTGTTATTAGTTGGTATGGCGCAAAGATCCCGCCCGAATCCAGCTTTCGCCGCTTCGCACGCAGTCATCGGCCCACATCCTGGTATCCCCTCTGGAACGTAGTCCCCTCCGCTCATCAGGGCGACCAATATCATGCCCTCGCGGTCCAATCCCGAGGGCCCATTCTTCGTCTCCACCGCATCGTAGACATTGACATGTGTAGGTGTCTTGCCAGTCTTCTCTGGCGACCAGTTGCGGATGGTGACTCCGCTTCCAAACATCAGTGTATCCACATCTTCACTCAAGACGGCATCGACAATGCCTTCGCGCTGTAGCAGTGCGCATTCCGCCTCGGCCTCACCGGGCGCAAGATGTATAGGATATCCAAACTGCTTCAACAGCTGCTTTGCTAGAAATTCGGGGATAGATGCGACGTTGGGACCGGTGCGTTTGTTGCGCTTGAAGGGTGGCTTGTTCGGACCGTCAAATACGAAGATGGGATGAATAGAGAGTGCGATCAAGCGGAGGAGGCGGTAGTAGAATGTTCGCAGTGCTGGGTTCGTGCCACCTAACCGCAGTCAGTCTCTGATGTCTTTCGCAACCTTGAGTCACATGCCTTTGCTAGCCTGTATCTGGAAGAGCCATATAGATGTGTCGATAGCAATGCGCAACGGTCGGCCGGTCTCTTCAAACTTCTCGACGGCGAGTTTTGACAGGGCTACACGCTTCCCTGGGCCAATCTCTTTGTATATACTGCGCACATCAGTATATCATCCTACGTCATGCGACACAGCTTCTCACCCGTGGATGCCCATTGCGACTCCATGCTCATTCGCAAGCTTGAAGTGCTGGCTCTGTCATGGTGGTGTCGTGCCCAGCTGGCGATTAGATTGTTGCCAGGGTGACGGGACGCGCACGACACGTTCCGCATTCCAACAGCGCACGTTGCGACACCTCCATTATTACCGCCACTAAACACCCCGCACATTCCACAGGGAGTGCTTCAATCATGGCTTTCCGCGGTCGCACTCCGACCATGGGCGATGATGTTGACCGCAGCTACGACTCGAGCCCCGACCCTTTGGCGATTTCCATGAACCAAAACAACACGAGATCGGCACGCAAATCGAGCCCAAGAAAAGCCTTGGTCTCAACTTCTCCAAGCAAACAGAACCGGCGCTCGAGCGTATCCGAGATGGAGTTCTCGTCGCCGTCAAAGGCAATGGTCATGAACACTCCCAGGATGGGTAGCGCGAGCCCGTGGCGCATCAAGGTGACCGTCCAGGCTGAGCCGGGAAGCGACGACGAGAACGAGGGGTCACCAAGCGTCAAGCGCGTCACCAGAACACAGACAACAACAATCCCACTGAAAGATCCGGATGCGTTATCATCACCAGTCAAGCGAGGCCGCGGGCGGCCGAGGAAGTCAGATATAGGAGCAGCATCGAAGCCTAAGCGATTAGGAACACCTATCAAGAGACCTGCACGATCCAGATCCCGTGATGCTAGTGTAGGAGCCGCAGAGTCAAGCGCCGCTGATGTGGATACGGATGCGCCTCCAAAGAGGAAGAGGGGACGTCCGAGAAAGACCACAAAGCCGGCGGTGGACGTTCAGAACACAATAATGACCGAGGAGCTGCAGAGGAACTCCCAGCCATCTGTGGAAGCGACGCCTTTACCGGTTGTGAAGCCGACGCTTTCGACCTCACAGAGGAGCGCCCGTTTCGCAAGTCCGCAGGCACCCGTTCCCGCCATCGAGACCACCGATGCAACACCGCAACCACCACCATCGATGTTTCCACAAGATAAGAAGCAGAATGGTACTCGCCTCATGCTCCCAGCAGCCAGGCGCAGACAGCAGTTGGCAGAATATGAGTTGCCGGTGGTCGACACGCCCCCACGGACCGAGCTGGGAGATCGACTTCGCGCGCGCAAAGGCACTCCGCATTCGAAGAAGGTGGTCCCACTTTCAATGTCTTCGGACGAGGATTCAGATCAGGACAGCAGTGTTCTCACTCCAACGAGTGGTGAGGATGATGTTGAGCCTAGGGACGCCGTCCAGGACCCTTTCAATACACACCTAGCGGAAGAGAAGCACAATGGCCGCATATCGCCTCATTTGAACGCCACGCAACGGGATGTGGGCGCTACCGTTGACGTAGGCGCATCAGTGCCCCTGGGTCAGTCTTCCGAGGACGAGGAAGAGATTCATGACGCCACCAACTTCGCTTTCGATGAGGGTACTACCAGGATGCCAGACGATACGACTGTGATCGATAGCGAGAACTTCAGCATGATCTCAGTCGACTCGCTGCCCAGCAGTGGCGGTCTAACCAGCCCTGCCCAGCCGCCAGAAAACATTGCGGTTGCAGTTCCTCGAACAGGCTCGAAGCTTCGACACGAATACCTGGTGCCTGCAGTTAAGACATCACCGCATCAGACATTTCCGAACGTCCCAAAGATCTCACCAGCTCCCGCACAGAACTTGCCTGAGCTGAAGCCGACATATAGTCCCGGCCGACCGGCACTTCGACGCTACATCACGCCAATAACAAATCTGGCTGCGCCCATCGAACCCCCAGTACCTGAGCCCGCTCCAACTGCCCTTCCCAAGACTGAGACTCCTCGCCTTGGTCGTGTAGTGACTGCAGGTGTGGCTTTGCAGGGAGTGCTCGATCCCAGTCGCTTAACTCCTGAGCCTTCCCAGAAGATGCTTGATGAGAAGCGCGACAGGCTTGACGACCTCTTCCGCGGCTGTAGCGAAGGAACGAGACGAGAACTGCAAGCAGGACTTCGTCTCGGCGAGCAGCTTGCGCAGAACCACACTAAGGCAGAGTCTCCGCTTGCCGGCCCAAGCCATGACAAGTCAGGCGCAGAGACGGCTCCCAGAGAGGGAGTCTTCAGGACTCAGCGAAAGGCTCGCCAGCCGCGCCTTCTGACACCGGAAGATCAAGACGGAGACAACCTTACGCCAGTCGCTGAGCCTGTGGTAGCTGATATCCAATACCCACGTTTAGATGTGGCGACCACAGAGAAGTCACTTCCCAGCCCGGCAGTGAGCGAGCATGGAGATGAGATGAGTTGGCGCGTTGACACTCCACCTGCAGTCACTGGTAACACAGAACGCATGCGCTCTATGATCATCACTGATCAGGTCGAAGACGTGCGCACTGTCGCGACAGAACCGGCCCCAATCGGTGCAAACAGTGCTGCACAACAGGAAGATTACTCCGACATTTGGCAAGAGGAGGCTAGTCGCTCTTCCAATTCAGCTGATATTGATGATATTCCACAAGTACAAGATCTGTTCGAACCTGAAGTCGTCGCACATGCCCGCGGAAAGCTCCCCCGAACGTGGCGTCGCAAGAGCGGCAATCACTTCCAGTACAGCGACGAGGCAGAGTCACCGCAACAACCGAATGGGGGTACTGTGCAGGCTCCTTCAAATGTTCCAGAAGTTGTGGTGGACGATGATGCTCCACAAACGGAGCAGGAGGAGGACGAGGATGCGGCCAGCGACGCAAGCGACGATACTGGAATGTTCTTCCAATCAAACATGCCCAGTATCTTCAGCAAGAGGCATTCTCGCGACCTCAAGAAACGAAAGGCCGACAAGTTGGATCTAACTCTCCTATTAAATGAGGGTGGAAGCCTTGTGCCGGAATCATCACCTCCAATGGCAACAAAGAAATCGTCCTCCACGACAAAGGCGAATCCGTTCTTGAACACGCCACCACGCTTTACAGGCTTCCCAAGCTCGCCACAGAAGAGCAGTCCACTTCGCCGGGAGCTGCGTGACTCAGACATCTCATCAGCATCCCCGTCGCATGTACAAGACGAGTCATCACTACCACTCCCGCAGAGTTCGCCATTCCACACCTATGTCGACGGCCAAAGCATGCTCTCAGTAGCCTCGGATCAACGTCAGTTGCAAATGGAAATGGAAGGCGTGACAGACTCCAGCATTCGTCAAGTCCGCAATGAGGCTGACGGGTATCTGGACGCATACGAACCGCAAGAGCGCAGCCTGGATGAGATTGAGGAAGTCACAGAGCCAAGCAGGACATGGCACAAGAACACAAGCATGATTGATCCAAGCCTGCCGCAGATTAAAATGCTATCACCTGTGCGCAAGCGTATTCCACTCTTCCGGGATACACCCGAGAAGCCAAAATTTGCGCTGCATAGGGATGCCAAACCACAAGTAGTGGACGGAGAAAGGGAGGCAGAAAGCCCGACAAGCTCAAGCACGACGGAAGAACGAATCCTCACACCACCAGCAGAGCAGCAACGTCCTACAGGCCTCCTCACGCGCATGACATCTTCCCTCTGGTCCGCAGTCACTCGCCCTGCAGTAGCCACTGCTTCGTCGCCATTTTCAACCTCGCCAGCACCACACCCCATCCTCGCAAAACTCACGCCTCTTCCCAAGATCGAACCATGGACCCGAACACACTACAAGACACTCGACAAGCTGTACCAAGTCAACCAAAAGCATCCAGCTCTCTTCTCGCCTTCCATCACCCCAGCCACACCTCTTTCGCAAACCAATGCGCACCTGCTCAACAAGTTTCTCAAAGCCAACGAGAACCCCTACATAGGCGCCGTGTTCAGCGCATGGGGCTACGAGTTTGACATGAGCGAGGAGTTGATTGTGCTTTGCCAAGTGTTCTGCGAGTTGTTGACACTGGAAAGCATCGAGGCGTATGAGGTGCTGAAGGGAAGGCAGATTGAAATGGGAGATTGCTTGCCTGGTAGAACCGGAGACTTGATCCAAGGCGAGGAGATAGTCAGGCGATTGGCGACGGTCATCCTAGGCGAGGAGGTCAGAGCAGATGAGCGGAGAGGTGTCGAGATCGATCGAAGTAAGGGGTTGGAAGTTACATGGCCACAGTGAGTTGTATATGTGGTGCTGCTTGGGTTCATGACGGGGATGATTATACTGCGGCATTATGATTGTGTATTTTCTGTATGTTCGGCGTTCTGGGCTGGGACATACTATGATACCTCTCTCTCAATAACGACTTTACCACATTCACATCCGTTTTACGTTCGATCCATGACCACATGTAATACATGCGTCCTGTCCTCATGCTGAAAGGTCCACGCCAACGCGGAGATGGATCTTCACTTCGAGCAAAAAGCACGCAAAAAGAAATCTACCACGGACGGGCCTCACTGGGAATTGAACCTTGAGACATGTTAGTACTTATCGAACAGAGTAGTCGTACACCAGGTTTGCTTACCCAGGACCTCCTGCAGTTTAGGTTCGTACCCCTGCTTTAATTAGACGGTTCGGTGTCGGTGGTGGTTCTAAGTTAGGCTTACAAAGCAGGAATCATACTACTAGCTAGGGATGTATTAGTCGACGTATGTTGGGAGAGTCAGGAGGGGATGCTTACACCATAAGGCCGGCTTGTGTGATTTGATGAGTCAGCCAATAATTAATTGAGATATATGCTACCAGGATAAGGACCGAGTCGAAAACAGTGAGCTGGGTAGCCGGTGTGCGGTGTGGATGTGGATATCGTGATGTGGGCTCTGTTGGCAGAAGCGAGGTGTGGAGACGGTGGAGCGGTTAGTTTGCAAGCTTCGGTCACTCATCATTTGACACCTGGGAGCGTGCATGCTGGAAATTCATGGAGTACAGGATGAGAAGCATCGAAGTGTTGATTGAGACTTTTGGTCGTTGGAGGGCGTGCAGTATTGGACATGGTTATTTCGAATGGCATTGTTTTCTATTCTTACGAGCCTGACCCGTGCGCTATGCAACGGCGGCTGCGCGCGATCCGAACTCAAGTCTATGCTGATACAAAGCGCTCGCTTGCTGGTCCTCGCTTTTCGGGTGATGGTACATACGGAATAGATGCAAGAATGCTGGACTTCAACGACTGCCCGTCATGCTCAATCCTCGATTGTCGCCCCTGGAGCCTATTTTTCTCTTCCTTTCGCCCTCTTCTCCTGCAAGTATCTCCATGCTCTTTCAGGCCCAGCGGTGAGTATAGCTTTCGCACTCTGCACCGTCGACGGCCACTTGACCGTCTGGTTGATCGCCTTGGTGACCATTTGTGGTAGGTCCTTCTCGCCGGCTATCCTTCTCTCAAAGACACCACCGACCTGTTTCTTCAATCCGCCCTTCGCATCCTCATCCTTGGCCGCCTCCAACATCTCGTTGTATTCTCGCCCTGAGATGCCAAACTTGCCGCGGTACTGAAAGTAGACTCTCTCCCTGAACTTCTTCGGCAGGCGCCTGACAATGTTGCCCCGTCGTTCGGGGTCCATGTCCTGCTCCAGCTTCAGGTCGAGATTGTCATCCTCCATCCACCCCGACTTGTGCGTTGCTGAGTCGTCTACATATCGCATGTTCGGGAGTGAGGTGATGAGATCGTGGTAGAGATATCGGAAGTGGCGCAGTTGATTGTTGACGATGTTGGAGATCTTCTTAGGGTTCTCGCTGCCATACTGCATGCGCGGGTCGCCCTGGTAGCTCAGTCCCGTGATGGTCGAGTAGAGCTCCTTCTCGGTGAAGGTCGTCGGAAGGAGTAATAACGAGCATCGTACGGCAGAGAGCAGGTTGCGCTGATTTGCGACGCGGATATTCGGCTCCTCGGTGAGAATCTTGACGGGCTTGTGCAGTCGTCCGGCGAGGTACAACGTGTCCCATTCGGTGAGATCGCGCAGTAGTGTTTCGTAGTTCACCACGCCGTACTTGATCATGGTTCCGTTCACTGTAATGTACGGATTGAAGTAGACACCCGCGCCGTACCGGTCCTGCACATGGCTTACGACTCCGGAGCCCAACGAACCGAGGAACGAGTAGTGGTCGCGATGCTCGCGCAGATTGAGCGAGTGGAAGTGCTGGGAGAAGCGCGGGGTAAAGATGAAGTCGACCATCTTCCCCCCGCCTTTCTGCCATTTCAGTATTGCCTCGGGGGGGTTCGGATGAGGCGAGAGAGAGGTTCGCGAAGCCGTGGCTGTAGACTGAGGGAAGACACCGGAGCCGTACGCAAACGCATAGGTGATGGGCGGGAACTTCTTCAGTATCCCCCGCAAGCTTCTCTTGAACTCTTCATTCGTCTGCATCAGCTGATTCTTCCCAAAGCCTTCCGGCAATTGCGCGAAGTTTGACAAGGACGGCGCATCATCCTCCCAGTCTGGCGGCAGCGACTGCTTCTCCGATGGCGCATTGGTAGGCTGCGTCTGCTGCGACGATATGCAGCGGCGATTGACACAAGCTACCGATCGTCTACACCAAGCTATCCGAACGAGAGGCCGTGTGCGATTCATCTTGTGTTGAGCTTGGTGCCTCAGGCGTTGCTAAGAGCCAGCTCGGGTGACGTAAGCGCAGTTGCGCTGGGCCGCTTTGGGAAAGGGCGCTCGTCGCGCGATTGACTTTGTTTTCGTTGCGCCTTCCTCACCATCCCACTCGACATCCACACCCCACTACACACAACATTCAGCCCCGCTTCTGAAGTCTCATCCCATTGAGGATTTTCAGCCTTGTTGATCCCGAGATCACTTTTCAACTCCAGAAATCCACCAAACACACTTCAGAACCACTTTCCCGACGCGCCTTCCACAATGGACGCGTCCATGGTCACGTACCAGGCGCGACTTGCCACATTTCAAGGAGCAGCGACTACGAAATCGCGTCGTACAAGCTCCCGGTCGAAGAAGGCAGCGACGAAGACCAAAGCAGCTTGGCCTTTGTCATCACCCACTGCTGAAGACCTGGCCTTTGCTGGCTTCGTTTGGAAGCCCACCTCCGCGAGTCCCGACAACGTTCAATGCTTTGCATGCAACTGTCAGCTGGATGGTTGGGAGGAGGCAGATGTACCCGCGTATGAACATCTAACGCATTCACCAACCTGCGGTTTCGCGGTCGTTACATGCATTCGACTTCGCCATGGAGACCCAGCTCGGACCGAAGAGGACCCCGTCAGCGAGTCCATGGTCTCGGCGAGACTTGAGACTTTCGGCAATCTCTGGCCCCTGGATACCAACGCCGGATTCCCAGCACCAGAGCAACTGTCTGCTGCGGGTTGGTTTTATGACCCAGCGGAAGACACTCCGGATGGCGTCACATGCGCGTATTGTCATCTATCGCTGGACGCTTGGGATGCGGGAGATGAACCCTTGGAGGAACACCGCCGCCGCGCTCCAGACTGCTTGTTCTTTGCGCTGGCTGAGCTCTACCATCCTCAGAAGCCCGCGCCAAAGAAGACCAAGAGGGCCACGAAATCGAAGCGGACATCTACCCGATCATCGACAGCAAGTTCGGCACCCACTAAGAAAGCCACACGTGGAAAGAAACGCACGAGCGAGGCGATGGATGATACGCAGACTTCTGAATCGGTGCAGGATACATCCAAACGACTTCGCTATTCTAGCATGTCCAGCTTTCCAGACGACCTGCCAGTTGGGACTCCTAAGAAGACCCCAACTGATTTGGACACTGAGCCGTTTACAATGTCGAGTCTGCCTGCTAGCTTGCTCGTCGGGACGCCTAAGAGGACCCCGTCGCACTTGAAAGAGGGAGGTGAAGACGACATTGCCGCCGGATGGCAGGCAACCGACATCGAGGGCTTCTTCAGTGGCCAGCAGGAAGCTCACGGTTTCGTAAATGAAATCATGATCGACGCCGGCTTGGACGAGCTCACCATGACCGGATCGTCCCCCGAAGACATGCAGGCTGCACTGTTGGCAAGTCTCACGGAAGGCGAGAAGGAGATGACCATCGAGCAGTGGATCATGTACAACGCAAAGCGAGGGGAGGAGAAGCTGCGCATGGCTTGCAAGCAGCAGATCTCGGCTTTCCAAGCAGAGGGCAAGCGGGCTTTGGCTATGCTAGAGGCCATCCCCACCTACTAGTTACGGCTACGAGCGATGCGAGCGGTTTGATTTTGGAGTTACCACGGCGGAGTTCCATCGTTTATGATACCCCGGTCGGAAAAATGGCGTTCTGTTTTTACAATGCGTTTGGGGCTTTTGGGCAGCATTACGGATGGGTTTGTTTTTACAATGTGTTTTTGGGGGGCTTCTGGGCAGCATTGCGGATGGGTTTGGGGGTTGCAAGGTCTTTATTTGAGCCGCTTTTGCTCCTAGCCTCCCTCACCGCGGCTTGAGGTGATTCCCGTTGTGTTGTAGCCGCCCGCAAGGGCTGGCTCCCACGGGATGAGCCAACATAGCCAGGGAGGGGGTTAGGAGGATGGGTGAGGTTCATGGTGTTCTGGAGTTGTACCTTGGCGTTGAGCGTTTTCCTGTTTGGCTTGCTACGAGATTATGATGAATGATGACACTGTCCTGTTTTAGTTTCCCCGACCTGCTGGTGCTGATGCCTGATTTGACTTCATCTGCTACTCGTGGACTGAAAAGTAGCTCCGAATCGCTCGCTTGGTCCATTTTGTAGTCGATCACGAGGATCAGGCTGTTGGTTCGACTGGCAATGCTCACAGCGACATGTCATAGAAATGAACAGCAGTCCTCAAAGCGAAGCGGTGGTATATTCAAGAGATGTGCCTGCACTACAAGACCGCACGACGCAGCGCCTGAACCGTCGTTCTGCCACCCTTCCAGAAGCAATACCATGAGAGAACCAGAAAGCAGTGACATGAAAACATGGTAGTCTCGTGCAAGCCAATTGGAGCATGGGTAGGAGATGTCCATCTTGATGCTGCTCCTGTACCTGTCTTCCCTGCTTATGGTCAGTCTATTTGAGCTGATGTTACCCGTATTCAAGTCTTTATGTGGGGAATTATGCCATGCGGGACCGCCACGATCTTCTCGCACGGCAACATACTCCGCAGGTCATGTCTTTGATCAGAAACGCGATGTCACGTGACAGCGCGTTTAGCTCAAGATTGCCAAAGTAGGATTTATTTGCTACTCCACGAAACCGCGTATTCTCTGCAAGTTCTCCAGGAAGCCTCCAGATCTCTGCTGCTGCATTGCAGGTGGCTGTTGCTTCTGCACGCTCCCACTTCGACCGGGCCGCTGCTGTCCTCGGTCCTTGTTCCTCTCTTTTTCCCGCTCTACCTCGCGCTGCTTGTCTTGTGCCAGCTTGATCAAGCTCTCTACGAACTTTGTTCGAGCCTTCTCTTCCGCGGTGCCCTTCCATACCTGCGCCAGATCCCTCAGTGCCTGTATCCTTGTCTCCGCCTTCTCAACACCATTGTCAGGATCGCCAGTAACGAGGTCGGCGATTTCGGAGCGTAACGATGCGGCGAACTCCTTGCCCTTCTCCTCGCGCGATGCGCTGTCAGTCCCCGGCTCGGGCGCAGAGACGGAGATCAGGGAAGATGCGATCGATATCTCGCTTGGCGGTAGGGTCCAGTGCATCGCTTCGCCGAACACCTTGATGACGGTCTCGAGACGAGTGCGGACGGTGGTGAGAGTGCGAAGGTCGGAGATGTACTCTGGTGTCGTCTCTCCTGGCTCTCCTAGCATGGGCTTCGGTTGATCTTCGTGTGCCAGTGTATCTCCTGCCAACATCGGGCTCAGGATGCTGTCGCTTCCGGGCTGCTCAGCGTCTATCTTGATGCCGCCGGGTACAAACTTCTCGACGTCATTTTTCAACCCATCTGTGAGCGCCTCGGTCAGGCCCACTGTTTCTCCACGCAGCACTTCCACCTCGTAAGCCAATCGGGCACCGCTCCGTAGTATGTCATCCGTCAATTGGGTGAGAATCGCGGATAGGCGTGTGGTGTGAGCATTGAGCTGTGAGAGCAGGTCTTGAGTCTGTGAGGAGAGCTCGGCTAGCGAGACAGCATTGCCAGACTTGAGGGGTCGTGAGGATACAGAGGACAGGGACAGAGAAGGAAGTGTCGCATTCAGGTATTCTGCGGGATCAAAGCGCGATTCGAGAAGCGGCGCAAGCGCTGGGTCTGATACATGAGATGATTTGGAGGCTGGCCTGTCTTCTGATGCGGCCATGGCGCGCAGTGGAGATATGGAGCTAAATGAGGGACTGGCAGAGTTCCTAGATCGCCGAGACGGTGCCAGCGGCGCGGAACGTTTGGACGGAATGAGTTCGCTCCCGCCCTTAGTGGGGGAGGGGCAGCCTAGCCTGAATCTTGGACATGACGCGTATCAATCCTTCTCCATCTCATGGCTACCGTTCATTGTGATGATCAGGATGCACCAAGGGCGCCCCTGCAGCATGCGCATCTACCACAGCAAGTCATGGGCGAGGCTGAGGCAGGCCGTGCCTGGGTGAGTGCGGGGTGGCTATGGCCCGCTAATGCAGCTTGCAGCTCCCTCCTCCTCTGTTGCCTGGGCTCGCGTCGATTCACCACGAACACTGCCATCCGCCAGGCAGCGTTGCACAGGACGAATTAGCGGGTCCAAGCGAGCACGCCGGTGAGGCATCGCGGTCGACTCTGAGCTCCTCTTTCCTCTCCTCTGTCGCTCGCTTTGTCCTCAATCACTCACCGCAGCCACGGACGCATCACCGACGTCTTAAGGTCCAGCAATTGTTGACACAACACGTCGTTCAATCCAATTTCCGCGCGCACAAACGGCTGCATTGACGTCACACTTGCTATCCTGGGCGTCTCTGCGCTAGTTTGCTGCCTTTCTCTCGCTGCCGCCCATATCATTCCCCAGATACCCGCATTGCTTCACCACAACCACCCCAAGTTTGCTCAACTCCAGCTCAACTCAGCACGCAAACACCCACTACACTCCATACAGCTCTTCCTTTGCATTGGGCAACGAGCCCTCATCATCTATCTAGATTTGAGATTGTCGCAACATGCCGCGCCGGGCATTCGTCGCCGACCTCGCGAAGGCGGTTGCGGGCGTGTCTATTGTGGGCATCTCGGACGTGGAGACTGGCAACGACGATGGCGAGTTCACCTTCACATGCGTTGCCGACGGCCAGAAGCTCAAGATATCTGTCTTGATACCAGGTATGTTTTGACTAATCTAGTGCGACTCCAAACGCGATATCCTTTCTATGTTCTGATCTCCTATCAAACCATGTCACGGGCAAGAACTGGTTCCAAGCTGACATCCTCGTAGAGCTTTCGGACTATCCTTCGGATCACATGTGCATGATCTTCGCTCCAGACAATGCGCCTGGTTCCGTTGCTGCCACCCTCAACAAACTCTCAGACGCTGCAGCCGGCAAGACAATACCTCAGATCCTGGAGCTCGTGTCTAGCAGACTCGAGTCCACAGACCGTGACGGCGATCAGCAGATGCTCGACTCGCAGGAGTTCGACGACTTCGAAGAGGACGACGATGATTACGCAGAAGAGTACTTCCCCGGTGATGAAGACATGCTTCCAAAGCCGCTGACCTCGAACAACACCTTGTCCGCTCCTGGTGGGGGATACACAGAGGCAACATCCACCTTCCGACGGAGGATACGACAAGATCTCTCAACCGCCAAATTGGAGGGCTTCAAGGTCGGGCATTTGGGCAGCTTGATGGAGGGTCTAGGTTGCTATGTCAGCTTGTCCGTCCGTATCGCCAAGCTGGGCATCTCAGAAGAGGCCATGCAAGCATGGCAGCTTGAGCCCACGGAGTACCTGGTGGCCATTTTCCACTACCCAGCAGGATACAAGAGCATGGACGACCTCAAGTCATACGACGGAGCCCAGACGCGTCGTAACTTTGGCATTCGTGTCGGCATTTCCACGTCCTACAAGCCCACAATGCAGGAGGCAATTCAGGCTTTCACCGTCCTTAGCAAGGAAGAGGAGAAGCGACGTGAAGCATCCCAGGCCAACGACTCCCAGCAACCTGATGTGATCTCCAAGGGCTTCCGTAATTCGTTCATTTCCAGGCCATTAAATGAGCTCCTGGAGCAGCGCTTCCACATGCTGCTCAAGTACCGGTATAGCGGCATGCCCTGGAGCGGAGCCGAGTCTTTCTTCAATGACCAGATTTTACGCCCATCACATGCTACGCACGCAGCCGGATCGGAGGACAAGTACTTCGAGACGGAGCATGTCAGCACGCTGTACCCCAACTTGGTCACCGCCGATCACATCCAAGACTCGGGGACCGCCGAACATTCTCTTCCACTTGTGGGAATGCAGTTTGTGCTGCGCCATTTTGTGCGTTGCACGGAGTTCTGTCTTATCTGCTTCAGCAAGATGCCTGACGACCTCCAAGCCATCAAGCCATATGTTTGCGACAATCCTTTATGTCTATACCAGTATATGTCGCTAGGATTTGGCCCCAGCATCGAACATGAGATACTCTCTCAGCCAAAGGTTGTGGACTTGCTCATCAGCTTCTGCTACACTAGCGCTCGTTTGAGCAGGCTTCGAGACTTCCCCTCTGGTCTCAGTCTCGCCGTTCCGCCTCCCGTATCGAACGATAGCTATGCCGCGATCGACGTTAATCAGTATCGTGGATATGCCGCGCCTGCTCAATCACAACCGTCAAAAACAGCGGTCCTTAAACCTGTAGCTGCCACTAAGACGCGATACAATGCGGCCACGAACGAGTTGCTCTTTGAAGACAAGAACAAACCCTGTCCAATCCTGAATGCCGCCTGGATTGTTCTACGGACAGACGATGCTCCGGACAATCCCATGCACTGTCGAGTGTTGGATACGTCGCTCTATCCCTCAGTGAGGGTCTCTGAGCCCATTATACCGATAATGCCAGACATGCATCCGCCGCCGAACTACTATGGCACACCACACTCAAATATGGCTGGCACTCCTCTACCACCACCGCCGCCAGTGCCTCGTGCACCCCCAGTCAAGGAGTTCCGTGCCGCAGCGTTCTATGTATACGACCAGAATTTCGATGATCTGCAAGATGTACAGAAGCGACAGGCCATTGCTGCGCTTCTGGACCTACTTCCTCCCGTCGAAGAGATGAGAAAGTACCTGCTTCGGAAGGCTCAGTCACCTCTTAGCGCTTGGGTCGATCGCCTGTCTCCTGCTGCGCTTGGCGTTCTCCGCTGGATCATCGCATCGAATCGAGCATGTATCGTGCAAGTCGACAATGAGGATGAGGTCAGTCATGGCCGCAGGACGGAGGATCGTCTGTACGGCATGCCTGGATACGTACAATTTCGATTTGCAATGGGCGCTCCTGACAAAGAGCGTCGCTTCATACAGGCTGTGCGAGCTACGTCAGAGAGGCTGCACTTGAAGTATCCGACGCTCTTTGCCTGGCACGGCAGCCCACTTCAGAACTGGCACAGCATCATTCGCGAGGGCCTTCACTTCAACGAAGTCTCCCACGGCCGTGCCTATGGTAATGGCGTCTACCACGCACTCGATGTTGGCACGAGCTTGGGATACTCTCAATTCGGTTATGGTGGTGCTTACTGGCCCAACAGCGAGCTCAAAGTACAGCAGGCCTTGGCTCTCAACGAGATCGTCAATGCGCCCAAGGAGTTCACGAGCTCGAGCCCTCATCTTGTTGTGGCTCAGCTCGATTGGATCCAGACACGTTACCTCTTCATCAAGACCAAGTCAGATTCTTCAGATTTTGGCGCCGGTACCGCTAAGGGTGTAAAGCCGCACGACTACCTCGAGCAAGACCCAAACATGACTCCGAAAGGCATCCAGGCGCCTCTCATCATTCCCGTGCATGCGATTTCCGGATCTCGGCGGCCAAAGCCGAAGACGACTACCGTAGGCTACCCTCCACCCTTTCATTGTACAAGCGCTAATCATTCACAGAAGCACAAGCGTCGGAAGACTACTAGCGGCAGTCAATATGATCCTATTGAGATTGATGATGATGACGATGTAGCGAGTATCGCCACACTGGACGAAGACCTTGCTATCTTTGCAGAAGACGACGTGTCCCAGCCTTCACAAGATTCGTTACCCACACCTAATTCCGTTGCAGGTGACAAGGGCAAATCGAAGCTTGGAGGCCTTGTCCTCAAGATGTTTGGAGCGAAGGCACCATCCAATCCCCTCACCGACTATGTGGCTGGTACATTGGACTACAGCACTCTTCCCATGCTCCAAATGCCTGCTTGGGCCACCAATGCGGCCACAAAGCGGCTGATGAACGACTTTAGAGACCTCATCAAAGTGCAGAAAAACACGCCACCGCACGAGCTAGGCTGGCACATCGATGAAGACAAGGTCGAGAACATTTATCAGTGGATCGTTGAGCTGCATTCCTTCGACCCCACCCTTCCATTGGCAAAGGACATGAAGAACAAGAACGTCAAGAGCATTGTCTTGGAGCTTCGCTTCGGCAAGGACTATCCTATGAGCCCGCCCTTCGTTCGCGTTATCCGTCCTCGGTTCCTTGGCTTCCAGCAGGGTGGCGGTGGTCACGTCACGGCCGGCGGCGCTATGTGCATGGAGCTCCTTACAAACGACGGCTGGAGTGCTGTATCGTCGATTGAATCTGTCCTCCTGCAGGTTCGCATGGCCATATCGAGTCTCGAACCTAAGCCCGCTCGTCTTGAGGGCGGAGGCCGTATGGACTATGGCGTCGGCGAAGCTGTTGACGCATACATCCGCGCCTGCGCCGTGCATGGATGGACTGTACCGCCTGGCTTTCGTGAGATGGCTCTCGGCGGCTCACATGGCGGCGACATTTACAACCCATTCTAGAGACATGGGGGTCCTGGCGGCCGCGATTCTGAGACGATTTCTAGCAGCAGCACTGTAAATCGAGCTGGTCGGTATCTGGGATGACTCCGGCACCTGCCGCTGAGTGCATATGAACCGGCTCAGTAGCTCCATGACGTTGCATCGCTACGCATGGTTACTGGCCTCACCCAGGTTGCTAATGGTTTCTTACAGGCGTTTGTGGAGGATGCATTATCATCTGGCGTTGTCATTCCATGCCCTCTTTATTTCTTTCATTCATTCCCCGCGGCGTCACGGTCAGTAACGGTGCATTGCATATGATACCTCATGACCTCTTTATACACGGCGTCGGAGGAAAATACATACACGGCACGAAACACGTAGTCAGACACGCAACCCAAAAAGCATAAAGTTGCTCATCAAACCGCTTGCACATCATGATGTATCTTGTCGAATACGCCGCCAAAAGCCTGTGGCCAGCATACTCCGATCGCTGACAACTCTCGAGTGGCGACCTGCATGTGGCTGAAATGCAAACTGGGTATCATTAACACATATCTCGCTCCAAAATATCCTCATCTACCTCACATCGACTCCAACAAGCTCCCTGCAAGCCACACCCCCGCACATCCCAGCAGTGCCGCAGCACCTACAATCTGCTTGTTCCACCCTTGCTCCTCATCCACCTTGACAGCACCTTCCCTCCTCACGCTCTGCACCGGCTGCGCTTCCTCAACGACATGCTGCGCTCCCGGCCTCGCACTCAAGCTCTCATTATGCCGCCTCCTCGCGTCCGCAATCATCGCATCAATCGCCTCCAACTCCTCCCTCCATTGTGTCTCATTCCTTCCCTCAGCCTGCAATTCCACATTCTGCACATTCCCAAAGAAATCCATCACGCGTCTACTTCTCGCGCCCTCCTCGCCTCCCTCAAACAGATCGTACCGGATGCCGGCGTCCGAGTGTATCTTCGCTGGGTCGTAGCTGTCGAAGAGCTCGCCCATGGTGAGTTTGCTGGTGGGGCTGGTGACGCGGGACTCGAGGAATTCGAGATTGTAGTATGTGTAGCGGTCGATGACGGCGACGCCGACGTCGTTGTCCGCGTGGTGGGAGTAGGATGATTGGTCTATTTCGGAGGATCCCGTGGCGAGGATGTTGGGCGTGTAGAACTTGGAGTACATTGTGTTGGCTTGGCATGTGTCGATCATGAAGAGGATTTCGTGGTATCTAAATCAATCCCAGCCTGTCAGTAGGATGTAGAAGGAAAGGGGAAGCCGTGGATGAGAACGAACCGTTTCTTCTCCCACATCTGCCCAAATGCGTCTGCGAGATCGAATGCGCTGATCTCCTCAGCATCCTGGAATTTGAGGAATTCGTTGCCGCCGTGGCCGGTCATATAGACGAGAATGTTACTCCGCTCGTCGGTCATGAGGCGTTTACTTCGCGGCATGTCTTCGCCCACCCGGTCCGTCATCAATCGTATGAAGTTCTCTACTGTAACCTCGTACCCTCGATAGTCCACCTCGATGTTGTCACCATACAAATCAAGCGCGCGATCGGCATTGTTGAATACGGTCCCAGGGAAGGCGTTGCGCGGGTTACACGCCATGTCATCGGGCAGCATGAGGATGATTTGCGAGTCTGGAATGCCGAGACGCTTCACGGTACGGTATAGTGAGAGCACATTGGCGAGGTGGCGGTAGTTGAACCAGAAGCGTGAGGTGGACACGAGGACAGCCCAGTTCGATGTGTGCTCGCTGGCGACGAAGGGGGCGGCCAGGAGGGGGAGGAGAGCGGTAGAGAACTTCATCGCGGAAGAGGAGCTTCGAGCAAGCTCGTGAAGGTATTGACGGTTCGCGATCGAGGTATGAGCAGGAAATGAAGGCGAGGATGTGTAGCTAAATTGACTTGTCGCGAACCGCTGTTCATGATGGACGTTGCGTTTGTGAGCTCTCGCAAATCGGAGATAAGCCGCACATAACAGCCTCACGTGCGAAGCTAGCCACAACGCGACATGCGTCATGGGTGCAAGCACGTAATCTCCAGAATCATCCGCGATGAAGTTTATTTCGTGATTTCTACCTTCCCAATAACAGCAAGGTGTCTCAATCGATCCCCCTCCAGAATATCGCGATGGCGCCGGACCGAGGCTCAACGTCGCTTGACGATGAAAGAGCTGGGAACCATGAGGATCCAGAAGACGAAACGCTCAGCCGAAGCAGGTCAGGGAACCGTAGATATCTTGCACAACAGGCCCAGCAACCGCAAAATTTCACGCTCCGAGGAGTCCTCGTTGGCCTGGCCATCGGCGTCGTGATATGTTTCTCGAACATGTACTTTGGGCTGCAAACCGGATGGGTGTCGGGCATGGCGATGCCGTCGGCACTCATCGGATTCGCGTACTTTAAAGTCGTTGCACGCACACTGAAGCTTCCTTTCACTCCCGTGGAGAATGTCCTTGTTCAATCCGTTGCTGGATCAGTCGGCACGATGCCGCTAGGGTGTGGCTTTGTCGGCGTCATTCCGGCGTTGAACTATCTCTTGACGGAAGAGGAGAATGGTCCACTCGACATCAGCCTGTGGAAGCTGATCATCTGGTCTGTCGGCATCTGCTTCTTCGGTGTTGTCTTTGCGGTGCCTCTAAGGAAGGAGATGATCATCCGCGAGAAGCTGAAGTTCCCGAGCGGCACGGCCACAGCTTTGTTGATTAAAGTGCTGCATGGAGATGAGAAGTCGAACGCGAAGGCTTCAAGGGAACAAGAAAATGTCGACAGCGACGGAGAAGAAGAGTCGCGAGGCTTGTTGCAGGGTGCGGATGCTCAACGGGAAGACCATGATCTCCGGCCCTCACTCGACGAAGCTCAGGAGCAGGAGGATGAGTTAGGGAGCGACGGTGATTGGAAAGCCAAGATTCGACTGCTTCTCATTTCGTTTGCTGGATCCGCGTTATACACCGTCGTGTCCTACTTCATTCCGCAACTCCATGACATACCAATCTTAGGCCTACCCCTGGCAACAAAGTGGCTATGGACGCTAAATCCATCGCCAGCATACGTAGGTCAAGGCATCATCATGGGACCAGCAACCACCCTCCACATGCTGCTTGGAGCCATCATAGGCTGGGGCGTCCTCTCCCCACTCGCAAAGCACAAAGGCTGGGCACCAGGTCCCGTGTCCGACTGGACCAACGGCTCCAAAGGCTGGATTGTCTGGATCTCGCTTGCCATCATGCTGGCAGATTCGTTAGTCAGTCTCGGATGGCTGCTTCTCCGCCCCTTGGTTAGCATCGCACAACTCTACTACCCTACCATCAAAGATACGTTCCAGTCACACACCTGGCGCGAGTTGTTAACGCTGAACATCACACGCAAACAGCGCTACACACAACTTAACAACGGTAGCACCGAAAGCCCTCTGACAGCAATCAAACGCCACCTCGCGTCCGATCAGGAACCCGACGCACCCCCAGAGCACCTCATATCCAACCGCACCACCATCATCGGCCTCATCGCCTCCCTCATCCTCTGCGTCGTCGCAGTACACATCTCCTTCCCCAGCCTCATTCCCCTCCGTCTCACCCTGCTCGCCCTGGTGCTCGCTCTCTTCCTCTCCATAATGGGCGTCCGCGCCCTCGGCGAAACCGACCTCAATCCCGTGTCGGGCATCTCCAAGCTTACACAACTCGTCTTCGCCCTCGTCACGCCTCGCAGCAACAAGAACGCAGTCATCATCAACCTCGTTGCCGGCGCGATTTCCGAGTCCGCGGCCCTGCAAGCGGGTGACTTGTTGCAGGACTTGAAGTGTGGTCATTTGCTTGGGGCGGCGCCGAGTGCGCAGTTTTATGGCCAGATCATTGGGAGTGCGGTGGGTGCGGTGTTGTCTGCGCTCGTGTACAAGCTGTATACGAATGTGTATACGATCCCTGGAGGTTTGTTCGAGGTTCCCACGGGGTATGTTTGGGTGTTTACAGCGAGATTGGTTACGGGGACAGGACTGCCGCCGATGGTCAAGGAGTGGGCCAGTGGTGCAGCGGTCATATTTGCGGCGAGCACAGCGGTCAGAGTGTATGCCACGAGCAGAAAACAGCGCGGCATTGGTGGGAAGTGGATTGACTTCGTCCCCGGCGGAATCGCGGTGGCGGTGGGAATGTACAACACCCCGTCCTTCACACTAGCAAGGACAATCGGTGGGCTGGTGAGTTTATGGTGGCGGCGGTGGAAGGGGCGGAGCGAGACGCCAATAATCGTGCTGGCGAGTGGCTTGATCTTGGGAGAGGGGTTATTTAGCATTATGAACTTGCTCCTGGCGAGTCTGGGTGTGCCGCATCTGTAAATAGCGCATTGCATCGACTAGTTATTGCACTCTTAGCAGGCATCACAGTCTCGAGCGCTTGCCGTCCCTGGCATTGCGCCCACCGAGTGCCGTGCGACACGTCACGCGATCTTTGCAGTCGTGTCAAAGCACGTCATTTATTCTGCACTTCGAATGCTTTCCTCGTTATATATGATCCCAACGTTTAGAACCACTGTACCTGATCCAGTACGTCAAGCCCCAGCCTCGTCAAATCGCTCGGAGATGTCTGAATTGATGTAATTTGAGGCAAGGATCGAGTCACCAAGGCGCAGCGTGTCGCGCAACCCCGTTATCTCAGAGGCAAGGTGAAAGAGAAAGATGGGATGAAAGATAGCAAAAAACCTCTGACTATATAAAAGATGAGGCCCCACCTCGAATCGACTCGACCAAGAAGCATAACCCACGTTCCAATTCAGCTTCTTCTCCTCTCCGCACGCTAGCCAACAGTATCAATCTACCAGGCTCGAGATGCAAAAAGAAACGCACCCAGAGGAAGACTTCCAGGGTACTCGAACTCCACAGTTCGAGGTTTTGCTCCGGGCGTGTAGGGCGACCGCTGTACTAATGTCTTCTTGGGATTGTTGATGGAGAGATGTTGCAGAATATAGTGATTATATACCTGAAGAATTGCAAGTGCATGTGGGAGGAGTGTGATTGCGGACGCGTTGAGGTGGGGTGGGGGCCCAGGTGAAAGAGAGCTGTTGCACGCAATGTGCGGCTGTGGTGAAAGAATTTGCAGATGCAAACGCTGACTTTGAGGACAGGCAGCGCTGCGATGGGCGCAACAACGTGCTGCAGTTAATACACCTCCGCGAGAGCGCGCTATAGCCCTGCTGAGGTACCGTTGTGATGACTTGTTCTCGCTTCTAGCGTTGCGTGCTGCGAGTCCTTACATGCGCCTGTTTACACGTGTTGCGCTCCGAGCCATCCACAGCTCTTGATGTCCTATGTTGGCGCTGCCTTTATATCTCTTCGCTCGCGAATCAAGTCCAGTGTTCCTGTTCTCCGCAGGTATGCGGGCGATGAAAAAGATGATGAGGCTACGGAGCACATGGAAGGGAGGAGATTTGTCGGCAGCTCTCATTTCATGGAGGTAATTAGAGGGTACAATAGACTTGAACAAGCGCTAAAATTGCTATTGCTAGGTGAAGGCGGTGGGGCTCACTTAAATACCGCAGGAAGAGTCTGCCAGACGAAGAGGAGGGCGATCAGAATATGAATCTGGACGAGGAACGCAAAGAACAGATTTCGCTGTATGGAAAGGAAAATAAGACTGGGGTCACAAGGGTTTGTATAACCAACGTGCACGTCTGTAATAAACGCACGCATACTGCGAGCCTTTGGGTGCTGGCACCTCACCAAAATGGAAGTGTAGCTCTAGTAGTGTTGGCACGGCGCATAACCAGTAGTGGTGATATCGTGAAGGGATGAAGAGTGATGGTGAGGAGAGGTATGAAGTCGGAAAATCGCTTGGCTCAGCAGGGGCCACTTCACAGATGGACGGCCTGAAGCGAACGTGTGGGTCGATCATCAACGCACCCCAGAAAGCCCACAAAACAGCTCCACGGCACTCCACACTTCGAATCTGGGGACAAATGGGTCTCAGTGACAACTATTCATGCCTGTTTACTCAAACTACCTAGCCAATTCCAACGCCCTTCACTCTTCGTTCTTCCCGACACATGCTACTGCCACCTCGGCATGTCCGCGGCAATAATGCCACATCCGCTCATGCAAAGACGTCATTGAGGCGCGAGACCGTCACGCCTAAGCTGACAGCGCGGCAATTTACCCCAGACGGGAATCCTCCTAGCTAATGAGGGGAAAGGTCTTGATCATCTCCAATGGGCGTCGCTGTGCCGTCTGGAGGATGATGCAGTGACGTCGTTTGACGGGTGCGAGTTGAGGGGAGGACACACCGTTCTTTAAGCTGCAAATGGCCTCGTCGGCGTGTTCATAAACTTGCTGGTATTGCTAAAGCAGGTACTTTGAAGTTCGCGCCGAACTGTGTCTTTACCCTGTTTGGGCGTGTTGATTTCCCAAGCTTGTTCCTAGCATCTAGCGAGGATGGCCACCACACAAGGCCCAATGGCACAAGCGGCTCCAAGTTCATCGCGCTCCCATGACTGGGCGGATGACCATAGCGAGGGTCGACTTAAGGGCTACACGTCCAACACAAGCGCCACTCCGTTGACACACGCGCCGACGGAGCACTCCGCACATTCATCCGAACTGTCACCAAACAGGACTTCATCGGGATTCAGGAAGACACGCTCAGCACTTGGGCTGCACCCTCAGGCACCTATCGACGAGGACCATGATCAAGGCCCACGATCGGAGTTGTTGTGGTCACGTATCCGGACTGTGCTGCGAGAGCCGTTCGCAGAGTTCTGGGGTGTTGCAATCATGGTGATGTTTGGCGACGGGTCTGTCGCTCAAGTCTTGCTATCAACTGGACAAACCACAGCACCTGGCGGGAATGGCTTCGGGTCCTATCAATCGATCAACTGGGGGTGAGATCAGATCATCCCCTTAAAACACGCCTATGCTAATGGATTCGCAGCTGGGGTTTGGGCGTGATGCTAGGAGTCTACGTGGCCGGCGACTCGGGCGCATATCTCAACCCGGCCATCACCTTCTGCAGTTGCCTCTACCGACAGCTTCCGTGGCGACGCTTTCCGGTCTACTTCATCGCGCAGATGCTGGGTGGCTATGTCGGAAGCGGGATCGTGTATGCCAACTACATTTCCGCCATTGACTGGTTCGAAGGCCACAGCAGGCATCTTTTGCACCTATCCACAAGCATTCGTGACAAAGTCGAGTCAATTCTTCTCCGAGTTCATCGCAAGTGCTCTGCTCATGTTCGTCATTTTCGCACTGAAGGATCCCAGCAACAACGGAGTCCCAAAAGTGAGTTCCGGTGGAAGACTTAGAACAGACCCATCTGACGATATCCGCAGAGCGATAAATGGTTCCCCTTGTGCCTATTCTTCCTCATCTTTGGACTTGGGTCCTGTTTCGGATGGCAGACTGGCTACGCTATCAACATCGCTCGTGACCTTGGTCCCAGATTGATGTCATATACGGTGGGATACGGCAACGAGGTCTGGTCCGCAGGTGGATACTACTTCTGGGTAAGTCAGCTGAGCACACTCACGCGGAATCGATATTAACGAGCGTCCTAAGATCCCTATGGTAGCCCCTTTCCTGGGGTGCGCATTTGGAGGCTTTTTGTATGACGTGTTCATCTACACCGGGCCAAGTCCCGTCAACACACCATGGTTGGGTTTGAAGCTTCTGACGCCGGGTTATGCAAGGAGAGAGTTGAGGGCGCATTCGCGGAAAAATAAGGAAGATGGTATCGTCTAAGCTATGAAGTATGTGTGTCGAACGATTCAGTTCTGGAGAGAAGTCTGTGAATAGTATCGGCTGCATTTAGCGGGGAGTTGGGAAAGGAAAAGCTACGTCGAACAAGCAGTTCTTCGTTTGCAATTGTATCACTGCATCGATGGTCTTCACAAGCACCTGTTGTTCGCGCGCTTAGTTATTGCCGGCGTGATGACGCACCCTGCAGCTGCCCCGCCAGGACCCTGTCTGCCCGTAGGCGGCTCCGCTGACTGCGTAACTTTCGTCCAAAGTTTGACTCACGCGTCGCATCCTCAAATACCAACCTCAAGCCCTCCTTCGCACAAACTCCACATCGCATACCCTAGGCTACTATAATCATGGCAAAGAAAGGTGCTGCTGGTGGCGACGGCGGAGGCTCGAAGAAAGCACAAGGCCAGGCGCGTAAGGCTGACGCGGCTGCATCAAAGCAAGCGGCAAAGGACAAGCAGGTCGAAGCAGCAGAGACGGAGAAATGGGACAAGGGTGCCAAATCCAACGCAAAAGCGTATGGCAACCAGCACATCAACCTTTTGCAACCATACGCTGACAGGAGCATAGTGAGGCCGCCGCCGAAAAGGCCGCTGAAGCCGCCCGCAAGAAGGCCGAGAAAGAAGCCCTCCTGCGCGAAGAGGAGGCCTCACTGCCCTCTAAACCCAAGGGCAAAGCACCGAAGGCTGAAAAGAAAGCCAAGGGCATCGACTCGGCCCTCGGAGATTTCGACTCCAAGCCCAGTGCACTCAACGCTTCCGGTATCGACAACGCCCTGGATGCACTGGACCTTACTGCCGAGCAGAAAGACAAGCTTGACCGACATCCCGAGCGAAGGTTCAAGGCCGCATATGCACAGTACGAGGAGCGCAGATTGGAGGAGATGAAAGACGAGAAGGGCCTAAGGAAGAACCAGAAGGTCATGCAGATACGAAAGGAGTTCGAGAAGCACCCCGACAACCCATTCAATCAAGTCTCGGCGGCGTACAACTCTTCGAAGGACGAGCTCAAGGCCATCCAAGAGGCTGAGAAGGCAGCTAAGGAGAAGAGACTGGCGGGTTCCAGTTGAACCAGTTGAACAGTCCGAGAGATTCTTAGATTGGGGTGTCGCCGGTTCGCGGCTTGGTTTTGGGATAGACTTGCGGATAGACTTCATGGTGGATGATGGTCCCTGCTCAATCATGGATGTCCTCGGCACGTGAAGGGATGACTTCGGGGGCACAGCTTCTTAGGATAAGGGGCGTGATCTAGGACTGACAGACACCGCCGGATGTACCATAGAATTCGTGGGAGCGTCCGTGGTTACAAGTCTTCAGCTGGACCGACATGCGCTACAGAGATACTCGCCGTGTGAGGCGCGCTCGTGCGAATCACAAGCCAGTCAAGACACCTCCGTACAAACAGAGAGAAATCCGCCCAGTTCCAGATTCATCCAGGACCAGTCCAAGAAAAGCACCATTTTGTCTGAAACAAGACCCCTTTGCAGTGATTGGCTAACCTTGTTTCTTGTTCTTTGGTTTTGAAACGGCTTCTTACCCAATTAGGCAGCGCGCCTTGTAGCTTCCCGTCTGCCGCGCGCTCCTTCTCCACGAGCTTCAATCATCTGCTGTGCGCGGTCGTGCACAGTGTCGTTGAGCAAACGACAGGGTGAAGTGGGTCCGATGATTCAATGGGGTATAATGACGCTGCTGCGCCCCGACTTCACAATGACCTTCTTTCCTTCATTCACATCCGCGACTCACCGTGTGTGCTGGTCTTTCCGTTCTCTCTTTCCTCTTTCCTTATTTCCTGTTCATACATTCGCTTCAACTCCGTGTCCATAACGTTTACGCAAAATGAGGTTTTTCGAAAACATCGGAGCCGTGCTCCTTCCTTTTCTCGCGCTTGCGTCGACCGCAAGGGCTATCGAGTTCAATCCTGAGGATGAGGCGTCGATCAAGGCTGCTGCGCGGCAGTATGCGTATGGATTGATGGAGCTGTACAAGAACAATGCTACGAGCACTGCGCCGCAGGATATCGGTATCTGGCCTGCGCCGCATTACTGGTGGGAGGGTGGCGCGGCTTGGGGCGGCATGATCGAGTACAGCGTGTTCACTGGCGACGACAGTCATGTCAAGACACTGCAACAGGCCTTGACGGCCAACTACGGACCTGCGAACGACTTTATCCTGGATTATCGAAGGAGCCAGACAGTGAGTTGCAGAGACGGCATCTGTGGCAGGAACGCACTGACAATCTGGTGCAGGGCAACGATGATCAGGCTTTCTGGTCTTTGGCCGTCATGAGTGCGCTCGAATACCAGTTCCCTGACCCCAGTCAAGCTCCAGCAGGCTACCTCGACGTCGCCATCAACTCTTTCAACAACATTGTAGGACGATGGGACGAAGGCTCATGTGGTGGCGGCTTGAAGTGGCAGATCTATGCTGAAAACGCCTATGGCTATAATTACAAGAACTCAATCTCGAACGGCTGCGCCTTTGCCCTGGGAGCCCGCCTCGCTCGCTATACTGGCAACCAGACCTACGCGGACTGGGCTGTCAAGATCTACGACTGGACGAAGAAGGTCGGCCTCATCACGGACGTCTTCGAGGTTTTTGACGGGTCTGACGACAAGACAAACTGCGCGTCGGTCGCCGACAAGACCCAATGGACTTACAACAACGCCATGTTCCTCCACGGATCGGCCTTCATGTTTGACTACACCGGCGGTGACAACCTTTGGAAGGACAGAACATCCGGCTTCCTCAAGCATGCCGAGCTGCTCTTCTTCAAGCCCTTCGAGAACTCTACTGACGTCATGTATGAGTGGGCCTGCGAGACGGGCGAGTCGGGACGGCACTGCAATCTCGATCAGCAGAGCTTCAAGGCTTATCTCGCTCGCTTTATGGCCAAGACCGCCATCATGGCTCCGTTCACCAAGGACACAATCACAAAATACCTCAAAGCATCTGCGGTGGGCGCCGCAAAGTCGTGCTCCGGGGGCAGCAACGGTGCAACTTGCGGCTCCAAGTGGTATACTGGTGCTTGGGATGGTACTTCTGGCGTCGGTCAGCAGTTGTCCGCACTTGAAGTTACCCAAGCTCTCCTGATGCTCAAACAAGGCACTGTTCCAGTCAAGAAGGGTGAGTCTACTCAGGAGCCTTCTACAACCGTCACACCCAAGCCTAGCTCCACACCAGCGGCCACGCAGGTACCTGCTCCGTCGAGCCAGGCACCTCCTCCCGCGCCTTCAAGCGCTGGCTCATCGACGAAGGTGTCCTCCCCGGCGTCTTCAATTGCGAACCCACCAGCCCCTGCCAAGTCAGAGATGCCACCGTCTACACCAAGTGCTAGTCTTGCACCTGTTCAGCCCGCTCCAAGCACGAGCACCGTTCCCAGCTCTTCTACTACGCCTGGTGGTCAATTTGGAGAGAAGCCGAATTCGAACTCGACGACGTGCACCAAGTCGGGCAGCCCATGCACCTGCACTCCGAGCGTGACAAAGACTGTCTACGCTCCAGTACTATCACAGACGGCTTCGCCCGTGCCAATCATCTCCACTTCGATCGTCCCTGTGGTGCCTGCTAATAGCAGCATCCCACAAGCAAGCCCGAGTCAGCCGCAGGAGTTCCTTGGTGCTGCTGGCCACATGCACGTGGCTGTCAGCTCGCTTCTAGGCGCACTGGTAGTCGTGGTAGTCGCTGGATTGCTATAGACGGCTGACGCGATTTCCCTTTCTGTCCTCTTTCGCTTCTCCCTCCTCGCACCAGGGACTGGCAGCAATTTTGTACCACACTTGTTCATTTGTTCTATATTCCCCAGCTGCATGACGGCATCTACATAGAAGAAGCAAGAAAATGCTCAAACGCTTAGCGTAACTGTATAGTCGCAATCAGAGCATACCGTTGAAACAGAGGATATGCAACACAGTGGACTTTGCAGCTTAAAAGGACCGATAGCCGACTAACGTCACCGCGCAGCCTTGCATGTGAGAATGAGCAAGACCCATCCCTGTCCCAACATGCAGCCTCATCCTAAATTCCTGGTAAGACATTGATGCTGCAAGGATGTCACTGCTGTCGAGCATGTCTTCTCGCGTGCTGTTGCCCCGCGCTCGAACGCCACGCTGCGGACGCCAATGCCTGACCCACGATGACATAGCGCAGAGAAACCTCCCGCTACCCCGGCCCACATGCGAGCCCTCCACATTTCCGAGCTCAACAACACAAATAGCGCAAGTCTTACGCGCAGGTAACCGCTGGGCATCCTCAGCAAAAGGCATTACTAGCCGGCCGTTCGGCAGCTACGGAAGCTCGGTCCTCACGCATCTCATGGCCTGATGTGCTCCTGTACAAACACACGCGACAGCGACAGCAAGTGAAGCCGGTTGAGATAGCGTAGTCCAAGGCGTAGGTACGCGTGATGTGTGTGAAGGAAGCAGCATTATGGCTAATACATCACCAGGCTACAGCTCCAGCGTGTCCACTTCGCCAGACCCCGCTTCGTATCTTTACGCATCCTCAAGCTCGCAGCATTCACAATCGTTACCACCGATCGTCTACGTACAAACATACATAACCACTCGTTGAGAAGCTTGAGCTCCGACAGACTACGTCAGCATGGCGACGAACAGCCAGAGCAAGGGCAAGAAGCCCATCGCGGTCATGAACAAGTATGTCTACGATGCCTTCCTTTGGGTATTCTCGATATTCGTGGAGCTTTTCTTCCGAGAAGTACACCCCAGGAGTAGCTGGAAGGTGCCAAAAGAAGGGCCCGTCATCTTCGTGTGTGCACCACACGCGAACCAGGTAGGCATAAACAGCAGGCTGTACGGCGTGGTGCAATGCTGATAGGTTGCAGTTCGTCGACCCTCTCATGCTGATGCGCATCGTCAAGAAAGAATCCGGTCGCCGTATCCAGTTCCTTATTGCGGACAAATCGATGAAGCGGAAATTCATTGGCGCAATGGCAGGCTTGACGGGCGTGGTACCCGTGGGCCGAGCAATGGACATGACGAAGCCAGCCAAGGGCAAGGTGTACCTCCCCGATCCCATCAACGACCCGTGTCTACTTCGTGGCGTCGACACCAACTTCGAGGACAAGGAATTCCAGGTCGGCGGCTCCATCGTGCTGCCGAAAGTGGACAACAAGGCTGCGACTGCCGAGATCCTGGAGATCAAGGGACCGGAAGAGATCAGATTGAAGCGTGCCTTTAAGGGCGGGGTTGCCTTGCAGCAGCTCACCGGACGAAATGACATGACCAAGGATGGAACTTTCATCGACGGTGCTGCGGATCAGAAGCCGAACGCGGAAGGCTTCGAGGGAATTGAATTCAAGGTCGCCCCGAAACTCGATCAGACGGAGGTATACGACGCTGTACATACGGTGCTTCACCATGGTGGAAGCATAGGCATTTTCCCCGAAGGAGGCAGCCATGATCGAACAGATCTTCTTCCCTTGAAAGGTACTACAACGCGTCCTCTGCTGTGACGTTGCTGACCTTCTGCAGCGGGCGTTGCCATCATGGCTCTTGGCACGGTCGCGTCCAAGCCCGACTGCAACCTGAAGATCATTCCGGTTGGCATGAATTACTTCCATGCCCACAAGTTCCGCTCAAGGGCTGTCCTCGAGTTCGGCACGGCGATCGAGGTTCCGCCTGAGCTTGCCCAGAGTTTCACACGGCAAGGCACCGAGGAGAGACGTCATGCTATTGGCGAAATGCTTGAGAGCGTCCGTCAAGGTCTGATATCCGTTACGGTCACCACTCCGGAACCAGACACCCTCGCAGTACGTACTTGTTGCAAGAGATGCTTGATCTGAAGCTAAGAAGAATTGCATAGGTCATACAAGCTGTCCGGCGTCTGTACAACTCGAAAGGCACGAAACTGCCCCTCCCGAGAGTAGTCGAGCTCAATCGACGTCTCGTCCAAGGATACGATCGTTACAAAGACGATCCTCGCATCATTGAGCTCAAGAAGGAAGTGATGACATATAACCGCAAGCTGCGAGCACTTGGTCTACGAGATCATCAGGTGCAGTATGCCAAGATGCATCCTCTCGTAGCCACTGGCCTCTTCTTCTACCGACTGGCCAAGCTGATCATGATGAGCATCCTCGTTATTCCAGGCACCCTTCTATTCAGCCTCGTCTTCATTATGGCGAAGCTCATCTCGATCAAGAAGGCAAAGGAGGCGCTCGCTGCCTCCACCGTCAAGGTTCACGCCAAAGACGTCATGGCTACATGGAAGATCTTGGTCGCTATGGTCGTTGCACCAGCCTCGTACATCTGGTATATTGTGATCGTTACTTACTGGTACAAATACAACAGCTGCAACGGCCTGCTCCCTCCAGGCTACCGTAAGCGTTATCTCATCATCGCACAAGCATTGATCTACCCCTTCGTCACCTACCAGGCCCTTCGATTTGGCGAGGTTGCCATGGACATTTTCAAGTCGCTCGGGCCGCTCTGGAAAGCAATGAACCCCTTCTCCAACAGCGAATTGGCAAAGCTGCAAAAGCGTCGCGAGGACCTCGCCCAGCGTGTCAACAACATCATCAACGAGCTCGGCCCGGAAATGTACGATGATTTCTATAGCAAACGCATCATCCAGGACCCGTTCTCCAAAGAAGACGAGCCCAAGACGCCCCCGCGCATCAAGTCGGACGAGGAAGCAGCAAGAGAAAGCACGCAACACGTTGGAACCTACGACTTCCCCGCCTCCCCATCATCACCCGGCCCGTCGAACCAACTTCCGCGCAACGAGTCCTTTGGCGATCTCACGAACCAAGACATCTTCAGCAGCAGACCGCACACGCCTAAGAAGTCGCGTAGCAGAAACGCATCGAGTGGGAACCTGGGTGGCTTCACGCTCAAGCCGTTCAGCACCCTCGATGGCAACATAGAGGAGGTGAAGCGCAGACTCAAGGACGGTGTCAAGCAGCGCATGGGCAAGCGACGGAGCAGTGGCGCGGGTCATGATGGGTATGACAGCGACGAGGACGGCGTCACCATGGGCGTGCAGAGGAACCGGGGGACGTGGTAGAAGCGTGTCTTGTTCGACCCGGATTCCGTCTGGGCGGTCGTGCTGTTTGCTATTTTGCTCATACCGCTTTACGTACAGCTTTGGCGCACTGCAGATACGGATGGGGAGGAGATGGTTGACGACAGGGAGAGGACGTGGTGGAGCCGCCATTTTGAAGGTGTACTTGGATGTGGGCTTGTGCTAGTGCTTCTGATACCACTTTGCTTATTCTTCGTAACGTAGCAGGGTGAGGTGAAGCGGACCATCATGGCTGGGTGGTAAAGATTTGCTATGCTAGAACCAGAGAAACATCATCGCTACATGTTGCCTTTCCATCACTTGTCCCACGAAACAATAGAGACGCTTGACGCCGAAAGATATGCCACGCTATGCCCGTTCATCGCTTCCACCAAACACACAAGGAAAATTGTCGCGCCGACGTGATGTTACCCGACCACAGCCTTCATGCTCAGCCTCTCCAGAAAGCCGCTCAGATCCTCCTTGCGAATCTCAATCACACATGCCTCAAAACTGTCCATCCTCACCCGCGCACCTGTCTCCCGGACCACCTCTTGGAACGCATTCCCGAATCTATTCCGCCCGTATCCCTTCGTCTCGTCCTCGTCCTCGTCCTCAGACTCCTCATCTTCCTCCTCCGACTCTTCTTCCTCGGTGTCGTCCTCCACCTCATCTTCCTCCAGACCAGCAGCAAGATTCCTCGCCACGCGTGCCGCCCTCTTACGCTCCTTCTCCCTCGCTTTCGCCACCTTCTTCTCCTCTCGCGCTTTCTCCCGCGCCGTGCGCTTGATCAGGCGCTCCTTTGCGCTTTCCGTTGCGCCGCCGCCGCCCAGGCCGACAACGACGTACAAGCCCCGTAACTCGTCGAGTCCGGCCATGACGAGCTCGGAACCACGGTTCTTGCCTTTTGTGCCGTTGAGCTCGACGATGGCTTCGGCGATCCAGAGGGCGAGTTTGGTGAGGGCGCCTGGGTGCGTGAAGAGCTGGACGTCGGGGCCTTCCTTGACGACGGCCATGCGGAAGGCGCGGAGGTGGCGGATCTGTTTCTTCTCGATGAGTTGTGTGCCTGTGCGGAGGATGGCGCGGTGCAGGTGTTGCGCTGTGGCGATGTGTTGAGTGAGCAGGTCGATGGAGTTCAGCGCGTCGTAGGCGGTCCAGAAACGGGATGTGATGTGTTCTTGGGCGGCGGATTGCTGTTCTTGTGTTGATGTTATCTCGGAGGCGTGGTCTTGGGTGGAAGCGATGTGGTTGGAGGAGTCGAGGGAGGACTGGGAGAGGTCTTTTGCGTCGCCGACTTCGAGAATGGCGCCGAGGATGACGCCCGCGTCGATGGCAGAGAGGCAGGCTTTCCAGCCCCAGCAGCGCACGAAGCCCCAGCCGTCTTTCATGTCGCCGTTGCGAGGTGGTGGCGGGACGAGGCCGTCGAGACCGTATTGGGGCGCGAACTTCAGCAGACGTTCGCGAAGCCCGCGTTTGAGTTCCATGTCCATATGTGTGTAGCGTTGCTTGCATTCGGAGAGTGAGACGCCCATCTTTGCGAGGAGTTTGGCAAGACGCTTTTGCCCTGCGTCGCTCCAGATGTGGAGCTTGGCCGAGAGGTAGGGCGAATGGAGCATGCTCTCGTACAACGACCAATGTCGTAGAAGAAGGAAGCGTGGTTCCGGGGAGAGCCGTATTGACTTGTCTGTCGCCGAACGAGCACTGGTGGGGATCACGCCGCTTGCGTCGCCCATGCTGGCATCGCGGGCTACACCGGAGGGGTCTGTGACTGGGTTGAGGCGCCGGACCTCATCTCGAAAGACAGAGCGTATCTGCTCGCCTCGGTTTCCGTTCCACCCTGCCGAGCCACCTGCTGCAGAAAGTGGGTTCAAGCCGACACCACTTCCCGTGCGGCCGTACAGTTCGAGACTGCTGACACCCACGATGGCGTTCCAGAGGAGGTCGTTGTCTTCGCGACCAAGTTCCGAGGCGAGAGCGTACACGAGGGACGAGACTGGTTCTGAGTAGGACGCGCCGAGCTGGTAGTACTTGTCGAGAACACTAGTGTGCTTGTTCCGCATGACCATGAGCTGTTTCCGCAGACTTCGGACGGACTTCTCCTTTGGTGCGGCTATTGCTGGCGATGCTGAGCGGCTGCGGGAGTCTGACCGCGAAAAGTCGGAGGAGCCGCCGAGTTGGTTTTCGATCAGTAGGCCTCGTCGTGCTGGTCTGCGGTCCGGTGATGACGGTATTGAGCCTCCCTGCAAGTTGTCAGACCCGTCGAGATCTCGATTCCTCAATACGTACCGAATTACTTCTTCGCCGTTGCCGCGGCCGCTCATCGTCCGACATGTCGTCGTCCGAATCGTCCTCTTCGCTCCATGACTTTCGCTTCTTCGGTAGCTGTGCAGAAGACGGCTCATCCTGATCGTCCTCGTCCTCGTCCAGGTCGTCTTCCTCCCCAACCTCTGGCATCTCTTCCAACGCACAGTACGCTGTTCGCTCCGACTGCAGCTCCTCCTCGATATCCCCATCGTCGAACACGATTATGCCGCCTCTTGACGTTTGGTAGGACTGTAATATCTTGCCCTTCTCCACCCCCGGCTGTCTCCGCACGAGCTCCCCAGTAAGCGGATCCTCGCTGATGGGTGTGCCGAATACGTTTGCGAGATTCCACGGCCGTCTTGCGTCCAGGACCCAGACCTCAACATCGCCTGCGCCGCCTTGCCCGTTCTCGTCCATATCCAGGCCCAGCGTCTCTTCCAGGTCCACCATGCCACCAACGCCCAGACACACTACCACGCCGCCGCTTCCGCCCTCTGTGGTTCGCATCGGCCGCACCAGCTCTTCCGCGGCGCGCGAAAGGTCGCCATATCCGGCTATGGGCTGTATTTTGTGGGGTATGTAGTCGCGCTTGAGCAACGCGGTAAGGATTCGGCAAGCGCAGAGCGCGTCTGGCTCGAGGGCGACGAGAAGGAGAACCGGTGGAGCAGCAGCATGTGTTCGTTTTACGAGGTTGTTGTAGAGGTGGGCGATTAGGTTTCGTGGGAGGTACATTGTCGTCTGTAGTGGGATCGGCGTGCACTGCAGGCGGAAGTTGGAGAGACGCGTGGAGACGCGTCTGGCGGCGTGCGGAGGGTATCTAGTGGGCCGAGAAGCTCACTGCATGTTTGGAGCCCTGGAAAAGAATAACATAGAAGAGCAGTGTATTATGGAGAGGTGGTGAGGGCAATTGGCATGCGTGGGCGCGGGTGCTTGCACAGCGGCGTGAGGATGCCATGCGAGTTGCGACGCGTGCAAATGGCGCTAGCGCCGAAATCGGGATGGCACAAATCGCGCCTCTGACGTGAATGTTCATCCTGTGCTTCTCCACATGCCTGTGCACATAATAGAGGTTATGTGCCTTTCATCAGGATTCATCTTCATTCTATCTCCCTGCTGGTCGAAATACTCAGTCATAGTGATTGGCTATCTTGGTGCGTAGGAGGTCACGATGCGAGGCGACGTCTCACGAAAATGAGAGCATGCGCGCGTTGCTGTAAGCGTCGACAGCCGTATGGCATTAACATTATGCTGTGGGCACAGAGTGCACACGTCCTGTTTCGACTGGATGCACCTCGGAGCAGTAGACGGTGAGTTCCACGCGCACACTTGCTCAACTTTCCGTAGACCATTTCGGTATCTTCTCCCATTCTATCCGATCCAAACTCCTACTCCTCAGCCTTAGTCGAAGACACTAATGCGAAGCTAGGACATAGAGCAGCATATGGATCTAGATCAGGCTCACACCATACATGCCCTCAGCCGGTTTCTCGAACTGAACCAAGGCGCGCACGATGTCGTAGCGATGGTCGTACTTCTCCCCGTGAGCGTCACCCCACTTGGTCAGGCCCGGATTGACGACCACGGCCACAATGCCATCTTCAGGACCCTCTTCTTCCTCTTCACCATCGAATGACATCTGCCCACTGTTGATTTCAGCCCCGACCCTTGGAAATGTGACCTGGAGTCGTGGGCGCTGGAGAGCCATCTGCATCGCGAGAGTGAAAGACTTGTCTATGATCTGTCGCACTTGTGCGCGGTCGACTGTTGGAGTAATCACAGAAAGCCCGCTTGCGATGTAATCTGCGATTTCGGCTCGTGCCACCACCAAGTGGTCCTCCAGCCACAGATAGTTTGCCTTCTCTTTGCCTTTGGTCACAATGTCTTGGTCGACCAAGCTTACCAGTTGTTCCATCGTAGCCTGACGCCAAGTCTCGCTGCTCAAGCTCGGACAAGGCCATCCTGAATGCTGATTGGTGTGGAATAAGCTCATCCACAGGTTGTTCGCGCCCTGGCCCTCCTTGCCGAAGATAGTGAAGGGAAATCGAAAGACCGTTGATATAAGCGCTGACCAGGTCCAAGCCTCGAGGAAGCGCTTTGTGCCAGCTCGAGTTGTCCAATGATGACGTGCTGAGCCGGAAGCCAACCCACCAGTCCTAAGCAGGCTCACTACATCGGCTCCTTCGAAGGGACGGAGTTGGCGACTCAGTGTCTTGATCTGGGCGGCGAGACTGCGGAAGTTTTGAGCGAATTGTTCATCCGGAATAGCATTGGTCTTCTTGGCATTGACCATGAGCTCTTGCTGCAGGTCGTGGACTTGTTTTCGCAGAACACCGACTTGTTTGGCGTCTTGAAGCAATGGTCGTAGGACAAAGTCCAGGGTTTTCTCAGTGCGGCCGTCGAAATGGAGACCCTTTCTATGCGCGTATGGCAAAATGAGGTTGTTGACGATGTGGGTGTAGCGGTTGGTAAAGTATTGACAGTCCGCCTTCTTAGCCTCGAGTTCGTTTTGGTCTTGTCGAAGCCGGTGATTTTCGGTTTATAGCATGGCAAACTCTTCCTTGAGTTCTTTGAACAGTTGCTTCTGGACCTGCAACTCTTGCTTTCGCTCCGTAAGCTCGGCGCAAAGGTCACGAGCGACTTCTTCCTTGATATCTCTTGAGCCGCGTTGAACTCCTTGGCTCGAAGGCTCAGTCTTGTTCGGGCGTCGTCGCATCTCTTCCTGACGGTCTTTCACATTACCCGAGTCTGCTTCTTCCTCCATGTTGATGCGTCCTGCACTGCTGCGAGAATGCCCCGTAATATCGTCGGCAAGCTTAGTGCTAGTTCCACTCTGGCCTCGTTGGTGCAATGCGGATGTCGGGCCAGACTGCAGTGGCTCTGGACCGGCGAAGGTGAGCTGTTACCTCAAGTCAACTGTTGTCGCATACATTCTCAGATTTACTAGCTTACAATGTCCATCAATTTTCTTATTACTTTGTTGAATCTCCCCATACGTACTGTCGAATCAGCGCCGCTGCGAATTGGGCGGCAGTTCGTGTTCTGTTCGCAGAAGTTTGGCGAAATTGTCGTTCTAATTGTGCAGCCCAGTGAAGGTGATGGTGATCGTGAGCAAATTGGATCTGCGTGACGCGTCGAAGCGCGCAGAAAGTCTCAGAAGATAAACAACTTTCTAGCAGTCACTCACTCGAGCTCCCTCACCTCACCTCTGCTGCCCCGCTTCTACTTTCCACCCGCCATCACAGCAAGACCACATGACAGCTTCCACGAAGGCTTCCACAATCTCACCATGCCAGGAAACAGATTAGTGGTAGGCCTGGACTATGGCACGACGTACACAGGTAAGCGACTTTACTTACGCCCCCCGTTGCGGGAGGTTGACTAACTTTCCAGGTGTATCATATTGCGAAACCTCGGACAATGGTGTGATCGAGAAGCACGTTCAGGTCGTCAACGACTACCCTTCCCGCCACACGAAGATTGGCACGAAAGAGAAGGTCCCAAGCGAGATTGCCTATCTACCTGATGGCGTGCAATGGGGCTCGACCATTCCAACAAATGTTCCCCGACATATGTGGACGAAACTCCAGCTTGACCGCCCACAGACCGGCGAGGCCGCGAAGATCATTGAAGAAGGTGCGCTCGCAGCCCAGGTACTCGACAAGCAGCCTGTGGACATCATTGCCGATTTTCTCGCGCAGGTGAAAGACCATCTCATCAAGAACCTCGACCATACATATCGACGCGAGGTGTGGACGACATTGCCGATCACCTTGGTCGTGACCGTACCGGCTGTCTGGTCCGACTCAGCGAAGGCTCTGACCCTCCAGGCTGTGCGACAGGCTGGCTTTCATACTTCCTGCTTTCCACAGCTGAAGAAGACCCTCTTGGCGACCGAGCCGGAAGCTGCTGCAATCTACACTATCAAGACCATGCGTGGCACGGCTCAGGATCAGGAGCTCGCTGTTGGAATTGGCTTCATCGTCTGTGATATGGGTGGCGGTACAGTCGACTTGATATCGTACCGTGTCGCAGAGCTCGATCCAACTGTTGTGGAAGAAGCTACTGTTGGTTCCGGAGACCAGTGTGGCGGCAGCTTTATCGACCGCGCATTCCTTCGGTGGCTCGAGCGTCGATTGGGTGCCGCCGACTTCGAAAAGATTGCAGGATGCCGCAGTGAAGACATTCCTCGTACGTCACTAACAGCGAAGTTGGGTAGGATGGTCCAGGACTTTACACTTGAAGCTAAGAGCGGCTTCTCTGGAAGTGAGACGAACTTCCTCAGGTTGCCTGCTCCTCTAAATGCTATCGAGGAGGACGTACTTCGAGGCATCGCCGATGGAGAAATCCTTATAACCCCGGATGACATGGTGGAGATGTTCGAATTTCCCATTCGTCGCGTCTACGAACTCATTCTCGGTCAAATCCTCCAGGCCCGCCGTGTTAGCAAAGCGGAAATCAAGTACCTCTTCATGGTCGGCGGCTTCTCGGAATCACCATACATGTACAGCAAAATCAAGGCCTTCGCAGAAGCCAATGGTTTGAAGACGGTCAGGCCTGCATACGCCTGGTCTGCCGTTGTTCGGGGTGCAGCAGCGAAAGGCTTGGAAGGAGATGACCGTCCCGTTGTTCGCAACCGCAAATGTCGACGCCACTATGGCACCCTCTGTACCCAGAGCTTCGACTCAAACGTTCATCGAGAATCCGATGCATTTATCTGTCAGTACAGTGGAACCAAGAGGGCGGACAACCAGATTAGCTGGCACTCAAAGAAGGGTCAAGATCTGTCCACGTCCCAGCTGCCTCACGCAAGCTTTCCCTTGTATCAACGTTTCTGGGTCAACGAAAAGAGGACAGCGCAATTAACACTCTATGCGTGTGACTTCAAGAAGGCTCCGAGGTGGTCGAAGCATCATGTAAGTTGAAAAACTTTCAGAAAAGCATAACCAACACTGACTCGACTAGAATCTGTACCAAGTTGCTACGCTGACGGTTGATCTAAGCGATGTACCCGCGCACATATTCAAGACCCACCGAAGCCCTAAGGGAGAGATGTACTACTCCATCGAATTCCACGTGGAGCTTTCGGTCACATCTTCTCTTGAGTACTCTCTGTCCGTCAAGGGCGCTCGGTACGGATCGGTGACTGCCAGCTACACTTGAACGATTACCAGCACATGGACCCTAACATCAGTTCAACGTTATCGAAGCGTACGGATTTTGCAAGGCTCCAATTCTTGCTGGTTTACTGCGGTGGCATCACTGCTGGCGTGATCGGAGTTACGAGTTCCCCAATGAAGCATACAAGATTCACGCGGATTGTTGGTTAATGGCAACGTCTATGTACGTTGCAAGTATCGCCAAGCTCCTGCCTGAGTTGTCTCATCCTACAGACATGTCTCCGGACAACATGAGTCGGACTTCATTTCCACTCTCTACGCTAGCTAGTCCCAAATGACGAGCTCACCCCCATCTTTCGTGAAACACCCCTCCAAACTTTTCTTTGTTCCTATCCTCCCCCTCCATCCCATATCCCTACCTCCACCCCACCACCATCCACCTCAATCTCCCAGTCCCTCCAATCACCCCTCCTCACCGCGCCAAGTCTTCAATTCCTCACCCCACCAGCTCACCACTTCCAAACTCAATCCAGCACGCTAAATCACGAGACCGCAAACTCATGCATGTCATCCCCCGCCCCAAACCCAAAGCAGCACGACAGCGGAAATCCTCGGTTGCCGACGTTCCCGCCGTGAGCGTGGCGCTTTTGTGGCTGCGCGCCGGCAAAGTCTATACGAAGTGTCCACAACGGTGCGCGGATGTCGAACCGCGGCGCACGAGCTGGTAACGGGCTGCACAGGAGGGTGAATCGAGATTTTAGTATTGCATTAAGAACTACGACTAAACTATGGCCACATCGCCGCACGCTGTCCCGTCACGGGCACAGCGAGCGATCCTGTCTGATGCGCAAACGAGAAGAAGCATCCCAGACACTGCGAAGTATGGATTGGACTCAGGGCGGTCTTCCTTGGTCTTGACAACGGTTGCGAAAATCTCCATGCCCGCGAGTATCTGCGACGCGATCCCTGGTGTTGTACATGAGCAAGACTGAATATGGAGATAAGGAAATTGGTATCCTGAGCGCGGTGCGAGACGATAACGGTAACGCTCATAGCCTGCACACGCAGTGGTGATGATGCGGCTGGAAACAGCCCGTCGCACATAAACGGCGTGCAATTCGTGACACGCCAACCTTTCGCCAAAGGCTGCAGCGAGATTCATGATGAATACCGTACGCCATGAGGAGGTAGCCTCCCAACTAGCATCGACAGCGATGCGTAGTACACAAGGAAATAGAGAAATTAAAATATGACTCGCCGAAATTTTCCCAAAGGTGGCAGCGAGGATGTGACGCAGCCGTGAAATTCGATATAAGAGCAGTACGCCAGGCCATGTCTTGATTATCCTCCGTGCATCCGGAACGCCAGATTATGATGCACCCTGTCTACCACAAGTCCTACTGAGACTGGAAGTTCCAGTGCGATCCATATGGCAACGGACCCGTGCTGTGCGGCATGTTGGAAGGCATGTTGGAAGGCATGCCGGGGCCCATGTTGCTGGGCATATTCGAGGGCATGTTGGACGACACGTAGGGGCTCGTGTTGGTAGGCATGCTTTGAGACATGTAGGAGTTGGTGTTGGCAGACATGCTTGGATGCATGTAGGAGTTGGTGTTGGCGGGCATGCCGGAGGTCATGCTGTACGAGTTCGTGTGCGAAGGCATGGTAGGCATGCGCGGGGCCATGACGGAGCTGTAGCTGGGGGGCATGCTGGAGGTCGTGTTGGGTGACATGTTGATTGACATGCGAGGGTTGATGACGGGGATGACACTCAAGCTATGACTGTAGGGGGCACCCTTCTGGAGCCTCTTCGCATCGTTGACGTCTTCATGCTCCTCTTCCTGATGGGAGCGCTTGGTGCTACCGGCACCCCTGGTATCCTTGCGCAAGCGTAGGCGGACGCCCTGGTCGGAGAATGCTCTTGACAAGTAGGTGGACTCCCTCAAGCCCTTGAAGTCTTTGGCCTGCGAGACTTCAAACGGCTCTGAAATGACCTCACCAAGATACAGGGCCTCATTTCCGATAAGCTCGTGCAGAGTGAAGCGTAGTCTGAACCTGCCGACGACCTTGACTGAGACGTCGCCGAAGATGAAGAACCCGCCTTCCTTGTTGTCAATGTTCTTGAGACAATGGAGAGAGGAGACGAGTGTGCCGGTCAGGCCGTTCTGGCGGTTGTGCTGGTACGGTTCATCCTTGTCGGCGTGGTACAGGGTGAGGACGCCAAAGGCGTGTGGGCTTCGAAAGAAGTTCTGATTAGGATCTTGGTTCTTGTCGAGGGTGACTTGAACCATTGGCGGTGGGTCGATAGGCTTTCGACTTTTCTCCTTCCCGGCCACGGTCACCAGCGCTTCGTGTGGCTGCTGGCAATAGCTGAGCCCGACGGAGGCCACCGCCGAAGCTTGCGCCATGGTAGGATAGAGAGAATAGTTGCTGATTAGGGGGAGGGAGGGAGTCGCGTACTTGAGCGTGTGTTGGTCGGCCATACCTTGGATGTGATATGCAGATCAGTTTGGATGGACGAACGACGAGGTTCAGTGCGACGAAGGCGCCGGATATAAAGATCCAAGATTTAGCTAGGAGCACAATCAGCCTGGAAGATGACGAAGACTCAGAGTCCAGTCGAGTGGATTTCCCCTCTTTCCCAGGAGGTCCAGAGATGCAGGCCGGGCCAACCGTACCTAAGGAAAGCAGCGCCAGTCTATCCTCAACCACTTCCGCGGCCTTTAATCACAGACTATGATGCTGGTTGACGATATTCGGGCTCAGGTTTGGCTGCTTTGAGCCTTCTAGTGGCGGAGCGAATATGGATCGCGCCGCTCCGCGCGGGAGCGACTAAAAGCCCCCTCACGCAGAACCACGGTACGCAGAGCGGGAGCTGACGCAAGTTTCTTCCAGACGCGCTACCGAACCTTGGGCTATGACCAAATGGCGCCAGATCTCGGAGTTCGATAGCGCCCACACTCGAAAGGCTCACTGCACCTCTCGCTGTTGAGTGCAGGTCTTCAGCTGGCGTTTCTGCAAGTTTTGTGGGAGGTGTCTTCTGATATGCGCTGGGTTGATGCAGATTCTCCAGCACGCTTGCGTTATCAGGTCGTGTCCCTACTGAATGAGGTTGTCAGTGAATCACAAAGAACAAGACTCGAAGCGGACACACCTCCTTCTTCGAATGTGAAGCCCACTAACTTACTCTACCACCGCAGCAGATCACGCCGCTTGCTAGCCCGTCTCTTTGGGACCGCGCTCCCAGGCAGCCAGTTGAAAACAACTGTACTCTAAAACCTCGATAGGTACAAGACGCTCTAACAGATTAGGGTGATATTTTGGGCCAACAAGATACGCCTTGACGGAAAAGCCTTTGACAGTGAAGTCTGCAGAACGGGCCTAGTTCCCGACTGAAAAAGGTCTGCTCTTGTTTGCCAAAAGCGACGTCGCGAAGATGGCCCGTACAAAGTAAGGCGAGCCGAGAGGTGGGATGGTCGAGCGCCGGTCGAGATACGATGGTGGGTGAGGGGAAAATCGAGGGTCTCGGGCAGCTCTGAAGTCTACGTCGGGGGTGGACTCTGCAACGGAAGTTCGACGTGCGGGCGCTCCCTCGCCTGCTTTTCTCAGGTGGGCTGCCGGCTTTCTCTCCACCGCGGCTCCAAGGCGAATCTTTCCAGGGTCTTCCTCTTTCTATGCGCCGGACTTTTCAGCCTCATGAAGGGTTGTTGTCTTGCGTGTCTTCACACGCCAGCCGATACCGATTTGCTTGGACGCTACGGCCGATCGATAGCTCCCGGATCTTGGACGGAAAGAATAGTTCGCTACCGAATTTGGCGAGCTAACAGATGAACGAGCGACGGAGTGATCATGCGAGGAAGCTTTAGTGCAGCCAGTCAAAAGCGTCGTTCTTCCTCCGCTAAGAGCGTGCTTCCTTGTCTAGTTGCTTAGTATTTTGAATGCTCCTGCTTCCCATGGGGTGTTGCCGTTGGACTTTCGTTCGGAAGGCAAGCCTTGGGTATGACGTCCAGAGTGTGGTCGAAAACGACAGAATGGTATGTGCTCAGCAAAATACCAGGGTAAAGGATCACGAAGGAAGCTCGTCCAGCCCGCTGGCGCATGTGCAAATGCAAGAGGAAGCGCGGGCAACGAAGGACAACGAGAAACCGAGCCGCACGTGAGGCATTGACGTGCAGACAGACTTGTATATGATTCGAGACGTATCGATTGAGGTCGACACCGAGCCAAGGCTGGTTGTGGTGTAGAACGGAACAATTGCCTGCCTGTCACATTCTGCCAGAGCGAGGGTGTCCCATGCAGCCGAGAAGACAGTTGAAGGCTGCACAGGCGCCTTGAACGGCGGACGACCAGGGTAGCTGTGTAGGGTTCCGGTGGAGCTTCGATTGAGCGGCAATCCCAGGTTCCAAGGTGCTATGGGCCACGGTGCAGCATCAGACGGGGGACGCGGGAGCAAGATCCCAGAAGATCCCAGCCGTGGATACACCCAAACAGCGCTCGGCATTTAGCCACTGAAACTACTCTACTTGAGAGAATGTATATAATTCCCCGTTGAGGCCCAATATCTCAGCATCTGCCCGCCGCCTGTTTGCTGGAGGCTCCTTAGCTCCGCGCCTCGAGGCACCGACGACTGGACGGGCTGGGCATCTTCGCACACATTCTGCTCCGAGCACACGCCGGCTGCGGTGGGCGTACGGAACAGTCCAGCACATGGCGGCTGTCACGCAGCATCTCCGCCGGGCCCTCATGGCGCGCGGAGACAGGCCTCGAGACTCGAAGGCATCAAGAAGGGACAGCCCGCTGAGCGCTAGGGCAGCCGCTGCATACAAGCTGTACTCACCTCGCACGGCAGATGACAAGCTGATGACAGTCGACAGAGCCCGGTCCGCTGTGCTCCGTCCACGGCGGTCAGCCAGCAGACGCGGAGAGCATCGTCTGCGAACTCGGCTGGCGCGTCGGGGTGGACAAATGCGCCCGCAAGGATGGTGTCGTCTGGAGGCTGTCGCGATGCGAGTGGAGAGAGATCGCCGCCGAATCTTGCGGTGGCTGGGAGGATTTCTTCAAGGATCAGGGTGCCGTGAAGGGCCTCGGAGCGCCGGCTGGTCTGTTCGCATGAGATAGAATTCTACGACGTTGCACCACCATCCACGCCCCCGTTCGCGCTCTTTAGCCACCAAACCCCCAGCGAGTGAGCGTCCAGCACGCGCGATGCTCAGATGCTGGCTCGGCTCTCATTCTCTGACACCAGCGCTATAGCCGCCCCTGCTCTTAGCGAAGCTCTGTCGCCGGGTCAGCAACTGCTCGCACCGGGTTATGGCTGTCTCCAAGCTGCGGCACGGCAATCTCATTGCAACAGTCTCGGCGGCGGCGTGCTTGGTTGGGACGAGCCTTTGGACAGATCACCTGCTGTCCCAGTGTCCTCTTCTTGTGCTCACGTACACGGCGCGGTTCCTGCAGATGCAACAACAAATCGAACTTGGCGCCTCCGCGCGGGTCAAAAATTGTCCCAACATCGACCTTGTATGCGTTTAATCTACGCCATCGCCTACTCTGGGCAGCACTGTGTAGAGATGCCTCCGCCGGGAGTCGACCTGAGACGTGCTAGATTAGTGTCACGGACAGGCATGTGGCCCCAACAACGCCGCTCTTGCGTGCATCAGATGCAGTTTTCCGCCCTGAGTGGACCAGCAGCCTGGATTGCTCCGCTGGCTATGTCACTGCGATCAGTCGCGGCATCGCCAACGAACGAGTACGCATGCGCCTTTCCATTTTCGTAACTGCAACACTCCCTCCGCGCGCCACAGCTCTGCATGGCCGGCACCGTTGTGTTGCTGCCGTTAGTGTATACCTGGTCAGCACGAGAGCGCCTTCATAATCAATCTCGGTCGTAATCAATCCTGTGGTGCTCGGCTTCACGTCCTGTGGATATAGCAAATGTGGGGTGTGCTGTGACCATCCATTCCGATCGCTCTCCGGCCGCTTAAACATGTGACATGGAACATTTCGCCTGCTGTGTGATAGGTCACTGATACAAGACGGTCAATAGAACATGCAGACCGTTGCTAGCTTCAGTCGGCTTTTCGATTCATCGAGCCGTTGTTCAGTGTCAAGGCCACAGAGGACGGAGCAAATCGGGAAATGCAGGGCTATACTGATTCATGCGGACTACAGGTCACAGCGAGCTCTTTCCAGGACAAGGCTACTACGGTTGTTAGGATTTTCCTGATGGGCATGGTCAGTGTGGTGTAGTCTCCGCTCATCGATCCTGCCATATGCAGCCAGTGACAACCTCACCATCACGGGCCGGCGCCTGTGAACGATGCTTTGTTGGTCTGCAGACGGCGTCGATGATATCGCTGAATAGTGTCCATCCTCGCTCGTGGTTACGATGTGCTCCGGACGCTTGACCAGGAACTTGCTCAGCAACCTTCCAGTCTCCACGCCTACGAAGGGCAAAACACACCCCTCGACAGCTTTCAACTAGTGCTAGCAGACCATTCGCATCCCTCGTCTCGCATGCTAAGATAACCGCACTTCTATTCTCGCTTGTCCTCATACGAGTTTATTTCCCGGCATTCTCACAGAGACTTTGCCGTTCACGAAGAGCATCCTACGCAATATGCGCTTTATCACCTACCGGCAACATTGCTGCGAAGAATCTGACGAGAACCTTGCCGGTAGCCGGAAGAGCACCATACTAAGCTACCCGGAGCGTTTCTTCGAGTCACCGCTAGCTTGAGGGATGGAATGCTGATATGAGCAAAAGACATTGCGCGCGTTTTTGCTGCTTCCCGCTCTATGTGATCCCCGCATCACACAGTGCCTCGCATCTGCCATGATCGAGGTCGGAGCGGTCCCAAATTGCTTGTCTTCGCCTGACTAAATCGATCGCGATGCACGGAGGATATCTCGTCGCTGAATCATACTGACTAGGCACGGAGGCAACTACCGGAGCAAAGGGCTAGTCCCTGCACCCGGACAAGTCTGAATGACTTGTCGATGCCCACTACTACTCGCTAGACCTAGTCGCTGGGAAGTCTCGGAACAAAGAAGACCATATGTTTCGGCTCGAAATGGAAGAGCCAACTTCTCGCCAAGAGATCCAGGTCAATCTCACGGCTACTGGATATTGCAACTGTTTGGCCCTGCCTGCCACCTTGCTTGTCGAATGCGGCTTCCTTGCCACTCGTCACTTTTGGCAAGAAGGCATCACAAAAATCACGATTGGAAAGTGCGTGAGAACCCATACGTCACAGGCAGATACTGCTCAAAACGAACAGTCGCAATCACTCTAGGTCTCGCCGTTTTCGTCAGTGTTCACTCAACATGCCGTCATGTTTTCGCAGTTGCCTGACCGTTACCGTGGTACACTGCGCTCAACGGCCTGCACTACCGGACCCCGCTTGCCGGCCGAGTCTGCAACGATACCCCTCCTTCCGCCGTGTGCTCTCGCAGGTATCCCGGCCGTTCAGCAAAGGAGTCCATTTACGTGCACCATACTCTCGCTATGATCTTTCCTCTTGTACGCTGACTAAGTGGTGGAGCAAGGGATGAGCAAGCACTTCATTCCAAGAGCGCCGAGCTCAACCTTCTATTCGTTCTAGCTTGACCATAAGCTTATCACTTTTGGGCGGCGCAGTATAGCTGTCGATCTGTTCGATGCCAGTGTCGTCGACGATACTGGTGCTGAAATTCGAGTATAGTGCCGCGATAATGTACTTCATCTCTGCGCGATTGTTAGCTAACCAATCCGTGGCATAATTCAAAACTACCTATGTGTCTTGACCGGTGTCGGTAGCCGGGCCACAGTCTTCTTCGCCACCACGACCTGGCCAAGTGCTGCAGACGACGGGATCTGGATAGGAGGAAGTCGACCGTATCACCCAGCATCCGAACATCTCGACGTCGCAAACACTGGAGCGCAAGGGTATCCTTCTTGAGAGAGTTGGGAACAGAGGGAACCGCGCACTTACGATAAACTGCGAGATGGCTTCCGACGCACATTCTACCGCCGCTACGAATGGTAAGCAAGAGATCACTGCGCTTTGTGGAACAAATCAACTAACCTGCCAAAAGCCCAGAACCAGCGGCTCTCCATGTCCTTCCTCTTCTCCTCGCCGAGTCTCTCCATATTCAGCCAACGCTCTGGCTTCCATTCGCTCGCGCGCTCGTACACCTCGTCATTCGCATGCAGCAGCCCAGCGCTCGCACTAACCCTCACACCACCGGGCACGTAGTACGGACGGGTTTCAGGACCTAAGTGGCATCCTTGAGGCGGCGTGAAGCGTGGCTGCGGGCCAGGAATAGCTGGATGGAGGCGGAGAGTCTCCCAGATGACAGCGTGCAAGACCGGCAGTGCGTCGACGGCTTTCGGATCCGGCAGATGCGGCGACGATGCTAGCACAAGCCGTGGCGAAAGCGTGCGGAGCTCACTCTGAAGGCGACGCTGGATTTCTTCGTGTTGCGAAAGCTCATGGACTACGTAGGTCAGTGTGATTGACGAAGTGTCAAATCCTGCAGCCAAATGGTCGAGCACTTCGCTCGCTAGCACTGAGTTTATGGCGGCCGTCTCAATGTCCCCCTTCTTCCCTTCTTTCGTCAGGGCTGCGTGTAGCTGCTGATAAACTGCTGGCGTATCGGCTGGCTGTGCATCTCCTGCAGCGACCACACACCCTGCACCTTCGCACATTCGTTGCGTCCACGTCTCAATCTCTTCGTTGGCTTTGTCGACCCACTTTGGCGCCAGTCTGTATCTCAGCCACCTCTCCGCGAAGCTAGTAAGCCCAGGGAATTCTTGCGGCCAGAAGTTGTACGATCTTCGCGAATTGTACAGATCCAAGAACCACGTCAGCTCAGCTGGATTGCTCATCAGATTTGAGCTCGCATGCAGTCCGAAGATGTACCCGGTGACGATGTCCATGGTCGATGCGCTCAAAAATGCGGAGATGTTCAGAATGCCCCCATCCTTGTGACTCGCTGAGTCTAGGAAAGGGAGGAAACGATCGTAGAGGATAGTCGAGACCTGAGCCAGCAAAGCAGGCGATGCAGTAATGACTGACTTGCTGTAGATGTTGCTGATCATTCGCTTCTGCATCGAGTGCGGCTTGTTGCCTCCCAACGAGAACAAGTTGTCGACTCTGTCATCAGTCAATGCCCGTCCCTGACTCGAACTAGCACAGCACAACTCACCCGCCATAATTCGAGAAGAATGCATACCAATTAAACCCTCCATTTGCACAACTCTTCTTCTCGAAACCTCCCGCATACACTTCTCGAATCCCTCCTTTCACACAGTTCACGCTGATCTCGTTCGGCCCAAGACATACGATTGGTCCGAGACGACCATGTGCAGCCTTCAGCGTTGCATTTTCGATTGCGCGCCATCGCACCGAATGGATCCAGAGCGACGTGAAGTGTGCTAACGGATGTGCAGCTGGGATCTTGCGCAGGGGGTTGCGAAAATAAGCTATCAGGACATGAGTCAGGAGGAGGAACGGGAAAAGGATGGCAAGGGTTGTTGGAGCGAGCATGGTGATTGTGAAACTCTCAACGAGTTGGGAGAATGGTATGATAGGTTCAGGGATTGAAAATCATCACTCCAATAATCTGGACAAGCAAATTGTCGTTCGACGCCTTAAGGCGCCGACGCGCTAAACATCCCACTCCATCCGATATCCCCGCAATCTTCCTATCTGAGTTACGCGTATCGCATTTCGCACCCTAACCATATCTGTCCTAGCGCTCAGCCTCACCCGCTTGACACCCAGCCACTGAAACAACTACTTCACTGAGAAGTCCAGTCGCCATGTCATCGCCAGAGTGACGAGACGGCCAAGTCCACCGAGTCAGTTGTGCGACGCTCAACGGCCTCCGACTTCGGCACCCCGCGCTCGCTTTGCTTCGCGCTTGTCCGCGAGTAACGTTGCGCAGAGGAACGGACACATGTGCGTTGAAGTGCATTGGGAAAGGGCCGGTAAGGCTGTGGGACACGGTGGCTGCGGGTGGGGGGCTATGTATACACTGGGATGGCGGAGGAAGGGTGCACGACATGATGTGCAGAGGTAAGTGGCTGCGGGTTGAGAGGCGTGCGTGGTTGGTTAATCCAAGCGTGGTGAAACTCGCCTTACGAGAAGTCAAGATGCTTTTTTCGCGGTTTCAGTCCAAACGTCTCTGTCTTGTCCTCCTACGCCCTCAATGTCCCGTTCCAAACCTCCCTCACTTGTCCCCACCCTTCATATCGCCAATCACTCACATACGCACTCGTCCTCCCCTGCCCACCATTGCTCGTCGCATACGCACCCACTAACGCGCCTGTGAAGCCCCAGCTGATAATCTCGCCCGACACCATCGCAACCTGTCTGGGGCGGTCGGACCCATCGGCCGGCCCGGCGCCGAACTCGTAGTGTGTCTGGTTTACGGTGCGCAGGGATAGCGTCAAGAGCTTGTTGGTCCAGGCTGAAGGTACAGGGGCGATGACGTCGGCTGGGACGGGGATGTAGGATATAGCGTGGAAGTGGAAGTGTGGTATTAGAGTAGCGTTGGAGGTGTTGGAGGCAGGGAGCATGGTGATGCCGAGACGGGCGTGGTGGTTCTGGGACAGGAAGAGGGATATACCTGCTTCTTCGTTATATGCCGTGGGATCGTAGTTGAACGTCAGATCGTAAGTGAACAGTGTATCGACTTGCCGGCGGGAGATGAAGGTTATTCCGCCAGGGCCGTTGGAATTGCCGTCGAGGCCTGTGAGGTTGAGATTGGACGGTTTGAGTTCGAGCCAGTTTGGATGGCCGGGAGGTGAGACGATGTAGTGTTCTTGCACGGGCGGGCGCCAGTAGACGAAGTGGGGTGGAATGGAGGAGTTGGGTGGGAAGGTGAGGTAGAAGTCGCCCTCATCAGCGAAGGGGCTGTGATGTTAGCTAGAGGATCAGTGAGGTCGACGAATTTACTCACCCATCCCCAGGTAAGTCCTGGATGCCCGGGAGCGACCAGCCTCGCATATCGCCGCGGACTGGATGCTGGAGGAGAGGCCATGAACCATTCTCCCATGTCACATTGTAGAGGACGGTCTCACGTCCGAGAGGGAAGTTGAGCCATTCTGGCCCTGCGCGTACTGCCAGAGCAAATCCCCACCACTGACCACGTGCGTCTTGGAAGAGGTCGGCATGTCCTACAGCTTGGACTGAAGAAAAGCGTTAGCATTTGTGGAGGAGTAATATATTGAACACTCACAATATTCGGTAGTGTTTGCATTCGTCAAGATAGGATTCGCCGGATTAGCATCGTACGGGCCGTGGAGGTTCTTCGATCGCGCAATAGTCTCCATGTGATGAAGGCCTGTACCTCCTTCAGCTATCATCAGGTAATACCATCCATCTTTCTTGAAGATGTGCGGGCCTTCAGGAGCCTGTGACACATCAGTCCACTTGGTACGAAGTCCTCGATACGATCAGACTCACGATGCCGCCTGTGCCATTCCACAGATTAGTCCAGTTACTCAAGACCGTGCCAGTCTTGAGGTCAACCTTGGCAAGATGGATACCGTAGCTGGACTCTGATCAGTAAAAGCCCCAGTATCAGTACGCGTCGAGGACTCACGCTATCTTCCATGCATGCGATCCGACAATGTAAGAGTTGCCGTCATCGTCCCAATGCGGACTGATATCATATCCTTCAAAAGGGATATGCACAGCATCACTCCACTTGCTTTCGTCCCATAAATCAGTAGTCGAGAAGATGATCTAATCACGCGTGAGTTTCCCGTCGCCCAGAATGGTACTGTTTGCAACGACCAATGACACTTACGTTATCCCATCTTGACGAATCGTTGTCAGGCTTCTTATCCCATACCATAGTGGTTAGCAAGTAGAATGTGCCATTGTGCTCGCGAAGTGCCGGAGCCCAGATGCCGCTCGTTGATCCAACCGAATTGGTAAGTTCCGGTAATTGGCTTTCTCGGTTGAGTGCATGACCTATATCGATCAATATGAGCCCATGTTGTTTATTTACCGCCAGAAAACAAAATCGCCCAGACTTATGTGTGCTTAGTGCACCAGATGCAGTACCGGCATGTTTGAGATTGAAAGAGAAGTATTGACGGCCGAATACGGAATTGAGACTCTTGGACACGACCCTGGTTATCGAAAATGTCTGGTACTGTTTGACAAGGATGAAATGCTAGATGATGTAACATGCGATACAGTTGAACGGTGAAACAGAATTTGAAGCAGGTATGCAAGGGTATACAGTTTGCTCGGATGAGAGGGTGTTGACCACAGCCGTACGACGATAAAAATCGGGATAACAGATAGAAGTAAATGAAGAGATTGTAAGCAGATGAGAATGATCCAACTTACCAATAAGTCTCCAATTCGTCAAGTCCTTGCTCGCATGTATTGGAATGCCCGGAAACACGTTGAACGTGCTCGATGCACAGTAGAATGTTTCGTCCGGTTTGTGAAAGATGCAACTCGGATCCGGATGGAACTGTCACTCCATCAGCTTCCCAGCCCACCATCTAAGCAACAATAACTTACACCAGGTATAATCGGGTTATAAAACCTCGAGTTGAACCCCTGCGCCTGCACACCCGAGCTCAGCACCAACAGCGCCGCCAGCGCCACAATCTGTCTCACAAACGCCATAGCCATTTTCAATGAACTTCGAAACAAGTGAACATCCTCCAAATCTCCAGCTTATACACTCCCACCCACTCAACTACCGACAAGGATTGCACACCGTATACATGCCCCTGGCGTCATTACACCTGCATCGACCCCTCCCGGCAACCCCTGCACGCCTTTTCTCCGCTAACGCGCACATTACCCGGTTACACCTTGGTGAAGCCGCAACGTGGGATTTAGCCTCGTTGGGCGCGATAGATGAGGGCGGAAACGTGGTGCACGTGAGGCGAGGGTGCCATGTGGAGGGCGATGCATGTGGGGCGTTTGGGAACCGCCGGGTAAAATGCTGGAGCCGGGTGATGCGAGCGAGGGGAGGGTGAGGAAATCCTGATGATGGGATGGTGAGTGGTGATCGCTTCGGATCAAAGGTACCGAAGTCGGGACGTTTTGACCCTGGGGGTGTTGGGGTGATGTCAGAGGTTGAAGGGGGAAGTTAGTCAGTGAGCGAGTGTAGGGCGGTCTTTCCTGTTCGGGACGATGTATTTTCTGGAGTCTGACGCTCTTGCAACATGAGGTAACTAGATCAGGAAGACTTGAAATCTGGATCCGATTCATCGGGACAGTCACTAACGAATTTTCTCTTCATATCTCATATCATAATCCCTCCTCAGACAATCTTCGTCACGTTCATACTCCTCACCCACGGCTTCCAAAAGTCCCCAATCCCCCTCTGATAATTCCACCCCGTCCAATTATAATTCGTCAGTCCCCACGTATCCGGAAAGCCCTGCACACCACTCCTAATCCTATAACTCCCCGCTACACCCCACATCATCCAACTCACCTCGTGCTCGATCGTGTACTCCTTCAGGCAATTCTGCAGCGTGTTGTTGAACAGCGTCACATCCTGCGCACTGCCAAACTCGCTGATGATAACGGGTGTCTGGCGCACTGCTTTGGGACAGTCCTTGGTGATGTTGCATGCGGCGGGTGCGTCGATGCCGAGCGCGTTGAATCCGTTGCGGTAGAAATTTGCTTTGACGATGTCGCACGTTCCGGTGTCGATGTCTTCGCTCATGCTGTAGAGATGGAGTTCCCAGACGAGTTTGTTGGCCCAGGCGTGCTCGCTGAGGTTGAAGTACTTTGGCTGGCGGCGCGCGGCGTCACGAATTGCGGTGCACTTGTAGCAGGGCGCGGTGAGGATGTTCTTTCCGGTCGTGAGAGCGGAGAGGTCTTGGCCGTATTGCATGCCGGACCAGAGGATGAGGATGTCGGGGTTGGCTTCGTGGATTGCATCTGCGCCTGCGGTCATGTTTCCGACAAGAGTATCCCAATTGTAGTAAAGGTTTGTGACGTTCCATGACTCGCGCAGTTCATTGCGGAGCGACATGCTCACGACATTGGGGTGGTCTTTTGCCCAATTGGCAATGTACGAGAGGCCACGGCGCCAGTGCGAAGCGTTGAAGTTGAGATCGTCAAACCAGGCGTTTCCGTCAATGTGCGAGCAGCACCATTGAGCCTTCCCAACATGAACGTCCGGGCTGATGAAGATACCCTTGGTTGCAGCAATCTGCGCAATGTCGCTCCATATCTCGAAACGTGTCGTCTGAGTAGTCCACCCAGGATTCTTCTTGATGATTTCGTTCGTGACTTTCGTGCCATTGACGTATCCCAACGCATGAACCATCGCAACTTCAAGCGGTACGTCTTCGCCGTTCCTGTCGTACACCTGGTCGATCATCTCGATGGCATAACCCATGCGAATGTAATTGAAGCCCACGCCTGCAATATCATCGAGGATATCTGATGCAGACGCCCATTCGAGGCCTTCGGGAACCATAGTCTCGCCTACAATCCAACGTCAGATCAACCTTCTCCTATATGTAGCTGGTTGACATACCGCTCATCGGCCAATTGACGCCCGCCCAGGTAACCTTCTCGCCCTTGCTGTCCACAATGTCTCTTCCCGACGTGCTATACGGCCCATTGAACGCCAGCGCAGTCCCATTTCCAGCCTGCCTGCGCGCTTTGAACCTAAAATGCACATCCTGCACCACTTCTGCCACCGAGGCAGCTGACACAACCACACCTGCAACCACAGACGTCAGCAATATCCTTGGTCCCAACATCTCGACTCAATCCACAAAGTCGCGGAAGTATCGCAAAACGTGAGCGACGTACCGCTCTTATAAGACCGTCTACGGCCTTGTCGTAGCTTCAAATACCACCGGTAGCCTTGCTGGATTGGCGCATCAACGTTTAGATCGCGCTCATGTCGCGTCAGAAATTCGGAGGAATGGCCCCCGAGCGAGTCGAAAGCGACGTTGTCTCCGCGCCTGGTAGGGATGTCGACGAGTAAGGAAGGCGCTATCCTCCGCATTTGCGGGGAAATGGTTCCTGGCGATCGGATCTCCTTCCGAACGCCGACCAACTGGGCGGATGATTTACGCTTTGGGGATGAGGTTCTTTTTTTGGACGGCCTTGGTTCACACTTAACAGGCCTCAGTTGCTAGGATGTAACCAGATCATCCAAGTGTGTGTTGCTTGGCGTGCACAGTGATCTCGAAGAATGAGGGACGGAGTTTGGTAGTTGGGTTCTGATTACACTAACCTGCTCCCCAGCACTCTACTGCCTAAGCTTCATGATCCTACTCCGCGCACCCTGTCTCAACACCAGCGACCTTGAACCCTCCCGGCATAAGCACCGTATACACATCTTTCGCATCATACTTCTCCCTAATCGCCTTCAACCTCTTGACATTTTCCTCTCCATACCCCTCAAACACAGGCTGATTTTTATTCGCATCATTCAGATAGACATACGGGATCGAGAGATCCTTCTCGACCAATTGCGCTTCAATGTCGACATTAACGTCACGTAGGAACCGCTCGACTTCCGCGTCGTCGGCAGCGTTCTCCCAAGATACTGCTTCTTCGACCCAGAACTGCGCAACGGGCTCGATGGCCATGGGCATGTTTTGCGAGCGTTCGGCGAAGGTGCGCGTCACGCTGTTGTATGCTAGACCGGCGAAGAAGCCGGGGATGCGGTTCGCCATGTCGGTTTCGATTAGCTTGGCGAACCGTGTGTCGTGGACAATGTCCATGGCCTCGCGCGTTGCTTTGGTGCTCACGACGCGGAAGCGCTGACGAAAGCCATGGCCTGGTCCGCCCTTTCCGAATGCTGGACGAAGCATTTTGGCGTAAGCAGCAAGACTCAGCGGTCGCAGCGTTAAGCTCGCGTTGACGGACTCAATCGTACTGTTGTAGAACCCTGTGATTGGGCCTGCAGATGGTGCTTCAGTCCCGTTGTATAGAATGGTAGTTTCGTAGCTTGGAACAGTGAAGTTGGGCCCCCAGCGTGCGACAGGTATGACGGCGGCGTGTGTATCGACATCGCCGTTCAGCGTGACGTGAGGAAGGCATCGAGGTACAGATCCTTTGTTGTTTCTGCATCGACGAAGGCCGCTTCTGCGCGGAGTACCGATGCAAGTGAGAAGGTCTGCAAATCGAAGCGTGTGACGATGGCGAAGGAGTTGCCACCGCCTTGCAGCGCCCAGTATAGATCCGAGTATATATTTGTTGCAGTTACTCGCGCGATGGAGCCATCTGCGAGGACGCACTATGCTATCGTTAAGGCTGTGAAATGAGATATTGCGGGAGCGACAGCAGACGTACCTCATATGCCTTGATCTTGCTTCCTGAAGACGACATGCCATGCGCGTTGCTAAAGTAGCTAATCCCACCACCCAGCAGCAGCCCAGGGACACCAACGGGCGGCAATCGACCGCCCACAACGGTCAAATTGGTACCATCCAAGTACTCGAACACATCGCCCCATCTCGGTCCTGGGCCAATACTCATGGTTTGCTTATCTTCGGACAGTTCAAGCGTCATGAGGTTCGAGCTGGAGATCTGCATGCCCGTGGAATTAATGTTGGCTGCACCGCGAATGGGCATGTGGCCGCCTCCACGCATCGCGAACAGAGTAGAGGAGTTGGAAAGGAGGGTGACGGCATAAGAGAGGTCCACTGCGGAGCGTGGTGCGAAGACGCAGGCTGGGGACTGCCAGGCGGAGGCATCCCAACGGCACTGAAATCTCAAATTAGCACCATGATACGAGAGTATAATCTTCGAAGCATGCGTACCTTGCGTTTCGGCTTCATATCCTGCATCGCTCGGAAGATACGTGATGTTCTCGAACCGCTGCTTGAGGAGACTGCATACGACGCTGGGATCGGCGAAATCTCGAGCTTTTCCAAGACGTTGGGCTCCAGCAGATGCGAGAGGGAGTAGGGACAACAGGAGATGTGAATGCATCTTTGTAAACAGTATTGATGTTCGGGGGAACAGAAAGAGCGTGACGGATAAACAACGTGGTGCGCCTTACCCCTTTATATACACTGCATATCTTCACCGAAAGGTCGCGCACAAAGGTCCGAACTTAGACCCTGATGTTCAACTGGTCTGGTCCGATGGTACTCCGCCCTTGACCGCTCACAAACATACGTCTTCCGTCTTCCGAGGTTGGCACAGTCCTGTCGTGCGTGGACGAATTCGCAAGAACGACCATGTTAGGGCTGCCAACGGTCCAATGCACGGCCAAAGCTTCAAATTAAGGATCTACGACGACACAAGGCTGAGAATCGGACCGCACCGTATTCATGTACGAGTGTGGTCCATGTTTCGCAGATGTAGTCAGTCGTTCGGACCAATCGCTGTGCTTGTCGGTTTCGCATCCGCATTCTCGGTTTCGGAACATGCAGATCATCCATGTGCGGCATGAGCCGCAAGCCTATCTCGAATTTGAAGAAGTTCCCGCTAGCCGTTTGTCAGTATTTGCAAGGCTATGTTTGAAAGCACTGGTCGTTACGCCTTGCCCGTGGTGGTGCAGGAAAAGCTAGATCAGCCGCCCTGAGGTGCTGTCAGCATACCGCTCTTCAAGGACCTTTGGCTCACCACACGGAAGACGAGCATGTTGGCGGTCTGGCTTCGACCTTGCGAGACACTGTAAAGCTTTTGAACACTGCGTTGCTGCGAATGCGCGAGCCTGCGACGTCATGTACGACCGGTTACATTGGAAGAAGTGAGCTGTGCTGTGGTTGTATTTGCGAAATGTCCTATATTGCCCAGTCCGTCTAAATGTCTATCTCATGCAGAATTCGAGTATGTGCGCCGGCAATGGTGTTGGAACCCCGAACTCCGATGTAATGCAATCATGCAAGACTGGGTATATGCGTTGTGATTTGCATTGTGTATGCTGATAATGATAGCTATTGCGCCACGGTCGTCTTGGATAGGTTCGATCGTGGATTTGCGTCCTTTCGTAATTGGCGAACCAATGCCTCGAGTTTTCTTCGTTCCTCTTGCTCGGCCTGTATGCTCGTCAGTCATGCTCCTGGTCGGTCACGCAATCATAGAACTCACCCTGAGGGCTTTCAACCCTTCTGCTGTGCGATCTCTCATCATCTTCCTAAAATCCTCCCTCAACATCCTGATGCTTGTGGCGCCCATGTCCAATGATCCGGGCGCTCCATTTGGCATGCCTGGGCTTCGTACGCCAAGCCATTTGACCTTCTCGTCGCTGAGCTCGCGCTCAAGTGCCTCCTTGTCATCACGTAGCTTATCGATCTGGGACTCGAGTACGTCGCGATCCTTCTCGTTCTGAATGGCGTCCCGAGTGAGTGCTTCGTACTCTGATGCCATGCCTGAGAGCTCGGCTTTGAGGTTGCGCTCGGACTGGCGAGCCTCGGCTTCTGACTGAGAAGCAGCGTCCTGGACCTTGCGGAGTGCTGTGAGTTCGTCCATTAGCGCCTGGTTCTTCTCACTCAGCTCGTCTAGTTCTCTTTTGATCGCTGGGTTGGCAGCAGAGTCAGCTGCGCGCTGTGCTCGAGTACCATAGGCGCCGTCAAGCTCAGCCTTGGCGAAGGTGAGCTCGGTGGTGAGACGGACGATCTCGCCCTCCAAATTGCGGAACTCGTCTTCTTTCGCATTGAGCGTGTTTGTGGCTTCGAGCGAGCGTGCTTCCGCCGCCTCTTTCTCTGTCGTTGCCTTCTTAAGCGCAGCCGTAATCTCGTCAATCTTCGCAGCAGACTCCGCGAGCTCAGCCTGGATTGTCGCAGCCTCGACACGAGCATCGTCTTGTGCCTCTCGCAATTTGCTCTCGAGAGTAATTGCTCGTTCTTGAGCATCTCGTATCTGGGCTTCGTAGCCGGCGCTACGTTCTTCAGCTTCTCGGGCCTGTACGTTGGATGTACTGTAGTGTTCTTGATTGTCCTGCAACTCCTTTTGGAGGGCTTTGTTGCGCTCCTCGACGTCTCGGAGTTGTGTCTGGAAGGTGACAGCGCTTTCTTGTACGTCCTTCAGCTGACTTTCATAAGCGACCGCACGATCCTTGGCCGTCCTCAAGTCATTCTCGAAAGCTGCAGCTCGCTCTTGCACATTGATGAGTTGCGCCTCGAGACCGGCATTACGCTCCTGAGTCTCTCGGAGTGCCTGCGACTCGGATTGTATATTCTGCTCGTCAAACTGCTGCAACTGGTTGATAGCATGTTGTAGCTCATCTTCCATTGACTTTTTCTCGGATCTCGCGCTCAGGACTTGTTCATTTAGTCTCTCGAAGTCCGCCTCTTTCTGAGCGTCAGACTTGCTGTTCAGCTCGCGTTGCTGTTTGATCTGTCGCATCAAAACGGACTGCTTGTCTTTCAGACTAGTAGCTCGGCTGAACAGCCACTGGACTTTAGCGGAAAATGCAGCAAGGGAAAAGGACTCGTTGGCGTTGTAGTCCTCATCTGGCGACATTTGTTCGTCTGTGTCAGGATTGTCGGCAAGCAGGCGCCGGCGTTCGCGCTTCCTTTCTCGAGCCTCTTCTTCGCCGGCTTGGATGATCTGCCACAAGCCCATAAGTGTGGTTTCGTACTTTTCCGCCACTTCTGCCTTCTCGTTGTTTTGCGCTTTGAACTTCAAATCGTCCAGCTGCTCGTTCAACGAGTATTGAATCTGCTCGAGATTATAGAAGGAGTATTCCATGTAGTTGAGCTGCTCGGTGGGCGCACCGCCGGTCACAGGCGGAGGCGGGGTGACCTTCTCTGCGTCTTCCGAATTCGAGCGACTAAGCACAGCATAAAGCTGGTTGTTGATGCCTTCGAGGCGCCCTTCCACCTCGCTCAACGAGTGCCTAGATTTGGTACGCATATTTGCGTGCTCGGCACTGACGTTGCGAAGACCTTGCTCTAGGAAGTCCAGCTGCCGGTTGATAGCCGCGTCCGGAGTCTCGTCACGATTGACTGGGGGCAGGTCATACTCTGCGGCACGATCCGGATTGGCTTGAGTAAGAAGTGTCCTGAGCTTTTCGTTCATGTCTTCCAGACGCTTTGCTGTCGTCTCAATCGCTTCCTTCTGCCGTTCGGTCGACTCCGACTGCTGCAGACTCCCAGTCTGAAGCACGTTCATCAGCGTGTCAAGATTTTCTGGCGACCGATAAAAGCTCCTCTCGTCGAAATAGTCCTCGCCTCGGGCACCATTAGCTCGGCTGACATCGTAGGTGTCCAGGCTTGCAGGACTGTCTGGTCTGCGGTATCCGTCCTCTGACATGCCCGCGTTCTCATTGCGCCGCTTCGGACCTTTGTGGGTGAGCTGGAGAACGGCCGCAGTATGCATGAGCAGTTGCATGTCGATCATGCGCATGCGAGATTCGGTCTCCAGTAGCTCCCTAATAAACTCCTCGACCTTCTTGTTGCTCGCTTCGAGGCCTTCCTGTGACTTCGCATCGTATGCCTGCACCGCGTTGCTTCCTTTGCTACTCAGCCCCCGTGTATGCCCGTTGGTACTCTTCGACGCCAAGCGGCTCAAGGAGCGTGTCGCATCGCGAATCTTGGTCTCCGACTCCAGCTTCTTTCTCACAGTGGCTAGGCGCGCGTCAAGCGTCTTCTGCTCCAGCTTCAGCGCTTCCACTTCTTCTACGGTCAGGATGTCGAAGTACTGGCTGTCTCCAATCGCAGTCTCCACCAGCAGATGCATGGCCACCGGGTCCGTGTTCAGCACCTCGGAGCTTCTCTTCCTCAGCTCGCGCGGCGCATACCCCCCGTTCTCTCGCACTGTATCTCTGCGTCCGTCCCCAAATACATCTGGGGGTGGAATGAAGGCACTGGCCCCGAATCGCGGAGAGATCTGGTAGGCCATGGGGTAGAAGCTGGGCGACGGTGCGCCTACGCCGGACGGGTAGTTCGAGGTTGGCGAGGGAAACTCGTACATGGGCCGCGGACTGAGGGCGTCGCCAGCCCACGTCTGTTGCCTGCGCAAGCCATTGCTGTTCATGGTCGCTGGCAGTAGCCGTCGCCGAAAAGGTGTGAAGCCCGAACCGTGGGTGCGTGGAGGTGTGGTGCCAGTTCGGATGGAAAGAGCAACTGGTGCGTAGCTGAGAAGCAAACTCGCGGTGGAGCGAGCGCAAAAGGTATTCACGGTAACGAATGCATAGTGGGGAGTGGGACTTCACTCAGGAGAGAGGACGGAGATTTGGAGCGTGACAGTCGCTGGGAGATGCTGGCCGGGCTTTGAGTTGTGGCTGTCAATGGAGTGCGCGCCAGGGGTCCGTCAAAGGGGGCGCTAGCTCTGGCGGGATCATCGCGGTTAGCACTTGGCAGGCACCATCCTTCCCCACCATATCCGCTGCACGTGCCGCGGCTATCATCGTAATCGTTAGGTATTTGACGACATGAGTAGCTAGCAGCACGCTGGTGTAGACGGCCTAGGCCTGCCCCTCCTCATGTAAGGCGCCGTGGTGTTTCCCGACGGCCGTATTCTTGCGTTTGTGTCACAACCTTCCTCCAGTCGTCACCAAATCACAGCGTGCATGAACCGCCGATCTCCGACTATCCAATTAAGATTTGCGTCGCTTTGACGTTGTACAGAACATGGCTGCCGAGCATGTAAGACCTCAGTACACCGAGGAGCAACTGTCGAAATACTTTGATCGCTTGAAGGTACCTGAAGACAAGCGGCAGTATGACGTAGCCAAACTTCAGCCCAGCGATGCCCTGACTTATCTGGCGATGCTGCAGAAGCATCATCTGGCGGAGATACCTTTCGAAAACTTGTCGTTGCATTATTCGACGCATCGCCAGATCTCCATCCACCCTGAGGAACTGTTCAAGAAGATCATTGGAGATAACAATGGCCGTGGAGGATACTGCATGGAGAATAATAACTTGTTCGGAACGTTCCTCTACACCCTCGGCTTCAATATCTATTCTGGAGGAGCCCGCGTCTGGGATAACGGGAGATGGAC